>Ga0315275_10000344_pt1 | contig 38105 bp, 44 predicted proteins | sample YL17G03_0_MG_FD_205557 | JGI IMG/M metagenome (GOLD analysis project Ga0315275, IMG submission 205557) | Sediment microbial communities from Yellowstone Lake, YNP, Wyoming, USA - YL17G03_0 | ecosystem: Environmental > Aquatic > Freshwater > Lake > Sediment | place: USA: Wyoming | collected... | reverse complement strand
AAGAGCGACCCTGGTTTTATCCACGGTATCGTCTTTCACGATGATGTCTTGTTCATTTCATCAGCACCATGGTTGTTTATCAGGAGCAGAACCGAGACTTTCCTTGGTAGAAGGTGACGCTTATGCTACATTTATTCTATTTATGTTGGTGAAGTGAGGTCATTTATGCACTTCGTTCGTATTGGCAAGAAAGCCTTAAACCTCGATAGTGTGAGCTACTGCGAAGCACAGATTTGGCAAGATGAGATGTCACTAAAGGTCTATTTCGCCGGATCCGCAAACAATACCCCGCTGGTATTCGCCGAAGAGGACGCAAAGGAACTGTGGAAGTACTTGGATTACGTCGCTGAAAAACCCGTCTAACGCCTACACCTCCTCAACTCTCTAATTGTACGTTCCCTTCGCTTTTTGATCCCTACAGACGCTGGATCCCCCTAAATCTTTGGATGGATCCCTTATCTGAATCAATGCTTCCTCATGACCATACAAGATCACAAGCGATCGATTAGTACGCTCGGCCTTCATGCATAGACGGGGCGGTCTTCACAACCGGCATAATCCAGCCGTCCTTCTTGTAGCTACTATAGTACACGAGCACCTTTTTCACATAATCCTGTGTTTCCTTATAGGGTGGGATCTGTCCATATCGATCCACCTTGCGTTCGCCCGCGTTATAGGCCGCCAAGGCTAAACGGAGGTTCCCGTGGAATCGATCCAGGAGGTAGCGAAGGTGCTTGGCCCCACCAGTGATGTTCTCGTTCGTATCATAGAGGTTCCGCACGCCATGTCGCATGGCGGTTTCCGGAATCAGCTGCATGAGTCCTACTGCCCCTGCCTTTGAGACCACGGTCGGATTAAAGGACGACTCGGCCTTTATAATCGCTAGGAGCAAGGCCGGTTGCACGCGGTGCTGCTGTGCCGCACGGCTGACCGCTTGCTCGATTTCAAGGTCCCCCACACCACGATGATACCGAGCCTTGCGGCGAACGACTGTGACACCCTCATCTGTCGGCACGTTCGTGAGGTTCACCAGACCCATGGGACCGACGTAACCATAGATCTGAGGATCGGCGAGAACACAAGGCACCGACGTCGCCATCAGTATCCCCACTACGTAGGCCAGCAATCTGGCGGAACCCTTGAGGCTGACTGTCCTGCGGCCTGAATCATCACTATATGGATTGTTGTGAAGGTCGATGGTGTTCATCTTTGTTTCCTCCCTGTACCGAACCCTGTGTCGCCCTGCGGCACGGCTTTCATGCTGTTGGAGAACTGCCCCTGTCCTGTGACGCTGTAAGCGCAGGTTCTATGCCGTTTGTCAGGGAGAAGAAAATGCTTGATTATGTCAACTTTCCAATGATTTGTGGCTCTTCACGACTCCCAACTTTCGTAGGGAGATCAGGGTGGGGGCATTCCTTTTTTTGGTTTTCCTTGCCGCACTTTGTGGTTCGTTGGAGGATGCTGCTGGCACTCCACAACTCTCTTGCGCCTGATCCCACGAACGAGGGGGTCTCTCGCGCGCAAAAGGAAGACGTGGTACTCTCTGCACTCCTCATCGTCCGGCCAAGAAGGAGTCAACTGCCATGGCGAAGCTTCGGTACTGTGAACGAGTCCACACACACTTCCCCGTCGTGTTTGCCGGTCAGGCCTATGTGGGGGAGGGAACCGTGCTCAACGTGTCTGTCCCTGGCTGCGCGGTCCACAGCCGAAAACGGGTACAGCCCGGCTCCTATCTTGAGATGAGAATGCTCGCTCCTGACACCGCGTCTCCCCTCCGAGTCGGATTAGCCAAAGTACGCTGGTGCGAGGGACGACGGTTCGGTGTAGAATTTATTCAAATGCCTGGTGAAGACCAAGTCCGCTTGGGTCGGCTAGTGAAGAAGCAGGTCCCTCTCGCGCTGCCGCCTCGATCCAGCGCGTGGCAAGGGACGCACTCCTGATTATCACACCAGCTAATAAGGATGAAGGCACATGACGAGAGGACTTCCGCTCATCATAATACTGCTCCTGGCAGGCTGCGCTGAGTCCTATACTGTGTTCCATAACCAGACGGGCAAGCCGATCATACTGGGTCGCCGCGCATACTCCTACGAAGGCTGCCTCTCCACAATGCACGAGGAGGCGGCTCAACTTGGTGTCACCTTTCGCACAATCCAGGTGAAAGGTTCTTGGGAAGGTCGCTCCCTCCTCTGGCCCTTCGAGCCAGGGTATGCCTGCGAAGGGGCCATCGGCCCCGAACGTCTCCCGCGCGGAGTCTATCAGAACGTTCCACCCCTCTCACCTCAAGGATAGTCATCGCTCACTTCCTACTGCTTTTGACTTCATCCGCAGGCCTAAAAATCTGGCAGAGCATTCTCTTTATCAATCCCCCAAGAGAGCTGTTGACAATACCACTGCACGCGCAGTATTAATCGACTCACTCTACCGGATGTAGTCTATGAGTTACCCGCTCTTGGACCAGCTTACCGTTCCTCGCTAACGGCAGACACAAAAGGGAGGTGGCTCGCTTTGAGTTCACCGCGTAACTCGCTTTTAGGGGCCGTAACAAAATCCTTCATCGGCATTTTGGCGGAAGTGTTTCGTTCGTCCGGCACTCACTTTTCGAAATAATTTGCTTCACAAGGAGTGGTAATGGAAGACCTGGTCATCGAAGAAGAAGGCGCCTCATCCGCACTGAAAATTACGCTTGGTGATTATCTCGTCTTCATCAATTGGATGAATCAAACAGAAAAGTCCCTCGATTGCGCTGAAGCTTTGCCGCCCCTCCCTGATTTGGATTCCGGCAAGGTCAAAGGCTGGGTCCAACTCGTGCAACGGCTTGAGGAGCGCTTCCGCCGGAGTGAAGAGAGAAAGCTGGCGCTCGAAGCGAACGTGATTGCACAGGAAGCACAGTTGGGGCAACTCTTGTCACACTTGCATGCGAATATCGCCTCGCTCTATGACAACCTCGGACAATCGCAAAAAGCTGAAGAGGTTCGTCGCCGAGCTGAAGCACTCCATGTAGGATAAAGCCAGGGCACCTGTACCCTGGATCGTCCGCCGCGGTTCCTCTTGCCAGACATACGTATTTACCACTAGTATAATCCATTTGACTTGCATCTGCTGGCACGGGGCGGTTGTGGCCTTAACGTGGCAGACCGGGATCGTGTGCGCTAGGCCGTCACGCTGGTCCGTAGCATGAACCGCCCTTCGAGTTTTACGCCTTTCCTTCACCGTATTTTCGCATTTACTTTATCCTCCCTCGTCTCTTGGCTATAATGAACTATTAATAGTAGTCAGTTTCGTTACAGACAATCGGTCCAGATCCATGAACTAGGAACCGGACTCAGGGGCTCACGCGATAGCGAGGGTGTCAGATGATAAAAGTGCTCCTCGTCGAAGACAATGAGGTCGATGCTCAATTCACGCAAGATCTCCTTTCTGAATGGAGCCTCGAGGAGTTCCAGATTACCCGTGCGAAAACGCTGGGAGAGGGACTCACGCTTCTCAGCCGTGAGCGGTTCGATGCAGTACTCTTAGACCTTTCCCTCCCGGATGCGTTCGGTCTCCCGACGGTCAGACAAGTTCATGCTACCAGTCCGACGATGCCCGTTGTCGTCCTGAGCGGTGTGAGCGACCAAAGCCTGGCTCTTCAAGCCGTGCAGCAGGGGGCGCAGGATTACCTCGTCAAAGGTCAGGGTCATCCCGAGCTTTTAGCTCGTGCCGTCCGCTATGCTATTGAGCGCAAACGCTCTGAAGAACGCCTGACCTACCTCGCACAGTACGATCACTTGACCGGTCTGGTTAATCGTAGCCTCTTTCGTGATCGTCTGGTTCAAGCCATGGCTCGAAGCAAGCGCATGCAACAACCGATTGGTCTCATGCTCCTCGATCTTGATCGATTCAAAGCGGTGAACGATACCTTCGGCCATGACATGGGTGACGAAATACTCAAGGCCGTATCTGAACGACTCAAGACCTGTGTGCGGGAAGTCGATACCGTGGCCCGGATGGGCGGGGACGAGTTCACGATTATTATAGAAGGGGCCTCTTCCGAACAGAACATCCTCGTGGTGGCAAAACGCATCACGGAATCCATTGCCACGGTGTTCGAGTTAAAGGGGCACCACATCTCCATCGGCGCTAGTATCGGAATTACGATTTATCCTCACGACGATCATCCCGTCGACGAATTACTGAAGCATGCCGACACGGCTATGTATCGAGCAAAACAGCAAGGCGGCAGTGTGTTCCGCCTTCACGAGGTCGATGAAACTCAAGTGCCGAACCTCCCCTCGTAACGTAACCACGCTCTGCGGAAATTGAGCGTATCAAGATCGGAGACGCCTATTGACTCCGTTTCAGCCTCGTATTCTTTATTCTGCCCACTAATTCCCAGATTGCAGTTGTCATCGACACCCTCTCTACTCACCGTCCGATGTCACTTAGCGGCTGATCCGTAACGATCAAGGTCCCGCACGGATTGGGGACAAGAATGTTTGCTGCGTCGAGCACCTCCCGACCAGGAGTAGGGTGGCAGTCGGGGGTCATCACTATCCCCCAGTGCTGATTCTCGCTGCATGTATTGTCGACGAGGAGCGCTTCCGCGTGATGAAAGAGGAGAATCTCGCTCAGCATATTTTCCCGGCACTGGTTTCTTACCAGCTCCGGATGGCTGCCAGAATCCCGCACCGCAATACCAAAATGGTGGTTACCCCTGCAGACATTGTCGGCGATCCTCGACTGTGCTCCGGCAAACACAAAATCCCCGATTCACGGTTGCCACAGACTTCATTCTTGATAAATGTCGGTCGCGATTGCGGGCCATAAATCACTACCCCGGACAGAATACTCTCCGCGGCGCGGCACTTGTCACAGCACAAGAGGAATCGAGCAGGTTTATCGCAGAATTCTGGTCGCTTCCGACGTATCGAAACGTGATGCCGAGGATGCGACCGCTTGGGACCTGCTGGAGATAGAGGCCCCCCACGACGAGAAATAATCTGCACCTCATCTCGGCCGACCCCCACTAAATGAATCGGTCGCCTCGTGATAAAGATTTTGTTCTCATAGATCCCAGGACGAACAAAAGCCTGGCCATGCTCTCCTGCATCCAGGAGTGCAGCACTGGGTCGCGGGTACGAGTCACCGTCATTCGCATCGACGATCAAGGTCTTTCCGCCGAGTGAATTCGGCGGAGGCTCAGTCTTCATGTCCAACTCCCTTCACCCTCTTACTATCGTCCTTCTGCCCTCAGCCGCTGGCTCGACAGTAGGAGCGGCATTATTTCGGCCAGCAGCAAGCAAGTCATGTTCTCCACAAACCGTTCACTGAAGCCCTTCGCGAGTAGTGGGCTCCATGTCTTCAATCAAGGGGACTCTCGCACAGATCGTACAAATCTGTCACTCCGGCACCTGCTGTCACTCGGCAATTCCTGCCATCGAATAGCCCCAAGCTGCTGGATTGTCGTCGGTTTTATCCACACCAAATAGTTGGCTGGTGGCACGGCGATTGCGATGTCACGGGAGAATAGGTACCGAGACCACGCCGAACAGTACGGAGGCATTACGATGAAGATGCTGATGGTCGTGCTCCATGGAATGATCGCGGTGCTGTTTTCTCTTAATCTCGCCGTCGCCGCCCCCTCCAACATGCAGGATTCATCTCGACAACTCTATGATCGAGTGATGGAGGAGTTCAAGCACAGGGATTACGAGGCCGCCCTGGCTGGCTTTCGATTCTTTATCGAACTCCACGGGCAGTCCTCGCTCGCAGCCAACGCGCAATACTGGGTGGGAGAATGTCAGTATCGATTAGGGCGTTACAAGGAAGCCCTGAAATCCTTCTACCACGTTGTGTCCTACTACCCACTCAGTCAGAAGCTTGCTGCTTCCACCTTGAAGATCGGGCAAACTTACACCAGGCTGAAGGATCACGAGAAAGCCCGCATGATGTACGAGCGCGTGGTCGATCAATATCCAGAGAGCGCAGAAGCAGAGTTGGCACGGAAAGCCATCGAGGCGGCGCCGATGCGGAATGAAGAACCGACCCCTCAACTGACCAGCAACAGCCCTCCTGAGTAGTTCTTCTTCAAAACAGGTAGAGGACGTGCCGGCAATACGCAGTGGCGGTCACTCATCATCGCCGACGCCAAACAGCTGAGCCAGTTGAGGCACCGTATAGGACGTGTGGGACTTCAAGGTGGTCAGCGTGATGCCAGCTGCCTGCAAGACAGCATGAGTTTCCCGCCTCCGAGTGACCTCGAGTGGCTGAGGGGGCACACCTTCTTCGATCAACACAACCTGCTCCGCAACCTTTGTTCCAGGGTGGACCAACACAAAGTCGAGTTGCTTCAGCGCGATCTGTCTCAAGACCTGCGACCGAGCCTTTCCTTCCGCCTCGACGCTGACCACAGACCAGAGAGGAACCCTCGCAAAGACAAGATAATGATCTTCCACGGCCAAACGTATGAGATTGTAGAGCAAGAGATCCGTGTCAGTCAGCAGAGGCTGGGGGCGTAGCGTGACGCCAGGAGGAAGGACAAAGGTCTCTTTCCTGACTGGCCCACTGGCTGACGAGACCCTCAGCCGCCAAATCAGGAAAACCAGGAACGCGATGACTAGGCTGATGTATACGTTCTCCATGTGCCCCTATCGCTTGGGAAGTGATTCACGCCAGCGAGGTCCGCTCGGGACAATTGTGCCAAGGAGTACAGGATGGTTTGCGCCCGTCACAGACGGGATGTTGCCCCACTGCCCAGTCACGGTTTGGTAGGCCAACAACGCAAAGGCCACCGCTTCGAACACCTTACTGTCCCACCCCAGTGCTTCAAATGTGGTGACCGGAACTGGGGCGAAAACCGTCGCAAGATGGCTCATGATCGCGCGGTTACGGACGCCGCCGCCGCCCACCACCACTTCGTCGATCTCACCGCTGATCCACCGTCGCGAGGTTCCCACCGCCTTAGCCGTCCACATACTGCAGGTCGCCAAGAGATCCTCGATCGAGAGGCTGCGTTGCTGCTGAATCGCAACCAGTTCCTCGATGAGATCGGGACCGAAGGCTTCCCGCCCGGTCGATTTGGGAGGCCGCTTAGACAGAAAGGGATGTGCGAGCAGCTTGCCCAACAGTCGTGAATCGACCTGCCCTTTCATGGCCAATCTTCCATCACGATCCATCGACAGCCGCCCGTCGGTCACACGCGCCATGAGTCTGTCCAGCACCATATTGGCCGGCCCCGTATCGAATGCTTGCACCCCGCTGAGGTGTCCCCCTTTCGGCACATACGTCACATTGCTGATGCCCCCGAGATTCACCACTAACCGTGCACGACGCGCATGTTTCAAGAGCAGCGCATGTGCTACGGGCGTCAGTGGAGCCCCTTGGCCCCCTGCGGCGATGTCACGCGAACGGAAATTGGCTACGGTGGTAATCCCCGTTCGTTCGGCAATGACCGCCGGCTCGGCGATCTGGAGGGTGGAACGAATAGCTCCGACTCCTGGCGCATGGATACCGTGCGGAAGATGGTGCACGGTTTGCCCATGAGAGCCGATCAACGCCACATCGCTCGGCTGAAGTTTCGCCTGCCGAATGACGTGCAACGCTGCGTTCGCAAACCATTCACCCAGCAACGCATTGAGGTGACAAATATCTGCGACTGTCCCCGAAACTGACGCGGAGAGAATACGCTGCTGTAATGAGCGTGGATAGGCCAGCGTGTGTGCCGCGAGTGTCCGCGCCTTCAGGGAGCGACCCCGCCCAACAATGTCGACGAGTGCAGCATCGACACCATCACCGGATGTTCCAGACATGAGTCCCACGACGAGCATTCCTTGACCCCTCCAGTATTCGTCTAGCAAGCGCTGTAGGATCGCTACGCTAATGGAACTATCCGGTGGGGTCAAGCAGGGAAGAATTCGTGACTGAACTCTAGAGACCAACCCGCCTCGTTGCGTTGACAACGTGGGGACCCGATGTTACCGTCCTCGCCCATGCTGAATCTCCGATTGATGCGCCTGCTCTGGGCGATCCTCATTAGCCACGGTTTGCTTGTCGCACCTCTGGCCCTTGCCGTTTCTCCTGCGGAACCTCTCAATATCGTAGTCACGATTCCTGTCTTGAAGGATCTGGCCGAACAAGTCGGCGGACCCCACGTACGGGTGACCTCTCTCCTGAGTGGCTACGAAAATGAACATACCTATTCCCCCAAACCGAGCGATCTTGTCGCCGTCCGGAAAGCCAGGCTACTGTTCGAGGTCGGTATCGGCCTTGAAGTCTGGGTCTCCTCGTTGGTGAAGAATGCAGGCAGCTCATCGCTCCGGGTCGTCACGACCTCCAAAGGCATCGCGCTTCTCCGCGACAGGCCAGACCATGACGGCGCGGCTCATGCCAGCGAAGAAGGCGAACGAGGGAATCCTCACATATGGATGGATCCTGAGAACGCGGCGACCATGATGCGGCATATCACTGAAGCCCTCATTCAGGTAGATCCGACCCATGCGACGGAGTATCGAGCCAATCAAGCCTCCTATCTTCGGAAGCTGGACCAACTTCAAGGGGACCTGAGAGATCGGGTCACACACCTGGCCGATCGGCGATTCATCGCCCATCACCCAGCCTGGCCGTACCTCGCAAGGCGCTTTGGATTTAAAATCGTTGGGACGATCCAGCCGCAATCCGGGAGCGAGCCATCGGCGCTCCAGCTTCATGGCCTCATAGCCAAAATCAAGAAGGACCGGATCAAGGTCGTGGTCTCTGAAATTCAGTTGAGCCAAAAGATTCCCGAGCTGTTGGCAAAGGAAACCGGCGCGCACGTGGTGGTGCTCACAACTCTCCCGGGAGGACTCCCACACACGGAAACCTATCTCGACATGCTCCGTTATAATATGCTCCAATTGGTCAATGCGCTGGAAGCAGCCTAGCAGTTGATAGGCACCGCTTTCAGCAGCTTGGACTGAGAGGAGTCCTCACCGACGTGGCAAGTCAGTCGCCCCCTATCATTCACTTCGATCATGCCACCTTTGGATTCCCTGGGGTGGTTGCACTTGAAGATATCTCGCTCGAGATTCAATCCGGCGAATTCGTGGGGGTCATCGGGCCCAACGGGTCCGGAAAGACGACTCTCTGCCGCGCGGTCCTCGGTTTGATGGCCCCGCTGAAAGGTCACCTCAGAATTTTCGATTGTGCCTGTAATGAGCTACGCTGTCACCACAGGGCTAAGATCGGCTATCTGCCTCAGAAGGGAGTCGTTGATCGCAACTTTCCCGTCACGGTACTGGAAACCGTCATGATGGGACGGTACGGCGCATTAGGTCTGTTCACGAGGCCATCAGGGAAAGATCGCAAAATCGCGCTGGACGCCCTGGCTCATGTTGGGATGGAGGGGCATCGAGACAGCGCGCTGGGCCACCTCTCTGGAGGCCAACAGCAACGGGTCTTTATCGCCAGAGCGTTGGCCCAGCAACCTCAAGTATTGTTGCTTGACGAGCCAACGACTGGACTGGACATCACGACGCAACACAACGTCGTCGAGTTGGTGCAGCATCTACACGGAGAGTTAGGCTTGACCGTCCTGTTGATCACCCATGACATCAATATGATCCGTTCGCGGGTAGACCGGCTCGTGCTCCTCAAGACCCGCCTCTACGCCGCAGGGCCACCGGCCGATGTCCTGAAACCAGAAATCCTCAGCCAGGTCTACGGGAAAGACCTGGTCATCACGGAACGGGACACCATCATCGTCGAGGACTACCACCACCATCATTAAACTATTCACTACGATGCTTGAACTATTTACGTACGATTTTATGCAACGCTCGCTTCTGGCAGCGGCGTTGGTTGGCGCCTTGTGCTCGACGATTGGCGTCTTTGTCGTCTTACGCGGGCTGGCATTCGTGGGAGCTGGGACGGCACATGCCGCGTTTGCAGGAGTCGCACTCGGATTTTTGATGGGCTGGCCGCCACTCCTCATGGCCATGATCTTCGGCCTCGCCACCGTCTGGATCACGGGATGGGTGGAAGAAAAAGGCCGGATGAAACTTGATGTCTCCATCGGAATTCTCTATACCGCCACCATGGCCCTGGCCATTCTTTTCATTGGCCTGATGAAGACCTATAACGCCGAGGTCTATGGCTATCTCTTCGGGAGTGTGCTCGCTGTGACCAGCGAAGAGCTGCGTACGATTGCCGGATTGAGCATCGTCGTCATTGGCACAATTGTGCTTTTCTCGAAAGAACTCTACTTCATCGCATTCGACCAAGAAATGGCGGAAGCCTCCGGAGTACCAGCAAGGCGTATATTCTTCCTCTTGCTGACCCTGGTCGCCCTGACGGTGGTGGTGTCACTCAAAACCGTTGGAGCGATCCTCGTTTTTGCCATGATCCTGATTCCAGCTTCTTCCGCCTACCAGCTAACGCATAGCCTCTCGACCCTGACCTGGTATTCGGTCCTCATCGGAGTCACCTGCTCAGTCGGCGGAGTACTCATCTCCTCTTATTGGGATATCCCCTCCGGTCCTGCAATTGTGCTGCTCGCCACGCTGCTGTTCTTTGTTGCGGTCATTTTTTCTCCCAAGAGGCAGCGGCGGCCTCTTGCCGTCAGTTGATCTCAGCTCCATGGAACGTTGGGCCGTCTGAGCCCTCATCCGATCTTACGTTGCTCCCCCTGTAGAGCTACGTATACAAAACTGTGTCGGCAGGAAGTCATTGTTCCACAAACAGAATGGGATCATGGCTACCCCTGAATTGCCCAGCAAATGTGAGAGCCATAAGCTTCTATATTGATTGAGGTATTTCATTCACCAGACTACAATTTATTCAAAGGAAATTGGGGTACTGAACTTGCGTTACTAATGCGGACAGGAGCGCGCCTGTAGTCTATTTACATCATTACATCACGGGGGATTTATATGGGTGTCGTTATGGCTCGTTGGGGCTTAGTCGGATTCATGGTGATAAGCGCGCTCGTCCTGGGCAGCCAAGCAAGAGCGGAAGAATGGAAGACGCAAGAGGGCGGAATAGAAGCAGGCAAATTCGTGCTCGGCATGCGCGCAGGATTCGCCCCCTTGACCCAATCGTTGACCTCCAATAGCTCAACCGACGTGGGCTCCTTGGTCAATTTTCAAGGAATGTATAGCCTCAACAAGTGGCTCTTGGTTGGGATGATCGTGGAGTGGGAACGCCATGCCGTGGATCAAGATCGGCCCTACCGGGACTTAGGCCATCAAGACACCGTGTCGGTGCTGCCGACAGTCGAAGTACGCCCGGTGAGATTTGGCCCGATCAGCCCCTATGTCAACATGAGCTTCGGGGTGAATGTGAATAGTTTCGGTGAAAGCAGTGCAATCCGCGGAACTACCATTTCACCCAGCAACAACTTCGCCTGGCGACTCGGCTGGGGCCTCGACTATATGCTCACTAAACAGTTCGCGCTGAATACAGAAATGGCCTATAAGATCAATGATGGGCATGCGACGGTAAACGGGAACCTTGTCAACGATTGGAACGCTTCATCCTTTGGCTTCCTTTTCGGTGCCAAACTCTTCTTTTAGTTTCTGAGTGTGCGAGGCAGATTTCGGGACATAGGGCTCCCGTCCTTCGGGGGCTCTATGTCAGATACGATAGATGGAAAGAGGAACACCGACTCTGAGGAAATACGCTATTCCTGTCGACCTTGTTTTGATCGGCTCCAGACCATCCCGGTCTGTTCCTTGGAACTAAAACCAAGCTTTTCGTAAAAGCCTGGCATGCGGGTGCAGAGCCAGAAGAGTTCGACTTTCTTGAGACGAGGGTGGGTCAAGATACGCTGGACGATATCAGCGCCGATGCCCTGGCCCTGGTAGGCCTTATCGACGATCACATCCCAGATGGTCGCTCGATAGATATAGTCCGTTAATACCCGTCCAAATCCAATCAGCACGTCACCGTCCCAGGCTGTCACGGCCACATCTGTGTGACGTAGCATCTCACGTGCGTCCTCAAGGGTCCGTCCTTTGGCCCAAGGCGCTTGCTGGTAGAGGCGGACGAGTTTGGCGGGGTCAAGATCCTTCTTCTCAGCGAAGGTGATGGCGGGCTTGAGGATTGGAGGCATCTTGTACTAGATTATCTCCCAGTTGCAGTACTAAAAATCATGTGGAGTGTACGAGGAACATCATGACAACGCAAGTCCGTAGCTGCCCCAAGTGCTTTCAGCTCATGTGGCTCACAGAGAGCCAGTATGAACGCCTCGATGAGGTGATCATTCGAGCGAAGTGCCCTCACTGTGGGTCAACAGTTCGCTTCACGCTTGTCTCGCAGGGGGCAAATGCAGCCGGCCCAAAGATGGGCCATTGAACTGGACTGGGTGAGGGATTTCGCCTGACGTTTCACGTCTTACGAGTTTGCTACATCCCACGTCCTGCGCCGTCTAACTCCGGCTTGTTACCTGGTAGAATCTTATTCAGAACAGATCGATACTCGCCGGTGCGCTTCTCATCGATCCGTCCGATTTCGATTTCTTTATCTCGCTGCATCCGCTCCAGATGATCGAGCACCGAGAGGAGCGGCTGGACCGAGCCGAGCAGTCGACCGACCTCAAAAGCTTCCAGCGATTCCACAAATAATTCGTTCAGCCCTTTGTAGAGAGTTCCGGCGCTCTGGCTCCGGAACCGGGAGACAATCTCTTCGTACTCCTCCACCGCCTCAAACATGGGCTTCACACCGGTCGGCACCGCCGACAGATGAACGATCGGCGGCAGCTTAGCCGCATATATCTTCAGCTTAGCAACTAATCCACCTATCGCGTCCAGCACATCGGTAGTCTGCATGAAGTCATCCTTCGAGGCAGCATTGATTACGCCAAGTTGAGGGCCCTGTTAAGATTTTCTGGCGCTGTGAGGAGGCGTGAGACCATCGAGGGCCTGAACCACCTGCTCCATATCGGACGGGAAGGGCTTTGTATACTCCTGAAACTCTCCGGTAGAGGGATGATGAAAACCTAGTGTCCTCGCATGCAACATTACACGGGGTATTTCAACGCTCTCTACCGTGCAGACCTTCTTTCCCCCATAGGTCTGATCTCCCAGAATCGGATGGCCCAGGGATGTCAAATGGACGCGGAGCTGGTGTGTCCTTCCTGTGCGTGGGTACAAAAGGACATGGGCGGCCAGCTTGCCGAAACGGTGGTCGACCTTGTATTCCGTCACGGATTCCTTAGGTCGCGCCGTGTGGGCAGAGAACTTTTTCCGTTCTTTCCTGTCACGGCCAATCGCCAGCTCGATCAAACCATGTCCTTTTTTCGGCACGCCTAAGATAAGAGCCTCATACACCCGCGTGATCGTGTGATGTTTGAATTGAGCGGAAAGAGCACGATGGGCCTCATCCGTCTTGGCAATCACCATCACCCCAGAGGTATCCTTGTCCAGCCGATGGACTAGCCCTGGCCGTTCTTTCCCGCCAATCGTCGAGACTGTGCCGCCGGATGTCTGGAAATGATGGAGGAGGGCGTTGACCAGCGTGCCGGCCCAATGACCCGGCGCAGGATGGACCACCAAACCGGCTGGTTTATTTAAGAGCAGCAATACGTCATCCTCGTAGAGTATTTCGAGGGGGATTGCCTCGCCTTTGAGTTCAAACGGCTCCGCTTTCGGGGTGTCAAAGGCGATCGTGTCGCCAGGTTTGATCTTTTGACTGGGCTTGACCACCTGACCGTTGATCCGCACACGCCCTTGCCCAATCAACCGTTGCAAGGCTGACCGCGATAGCTTGGGCTCCCGATTGACCAGAAAGATATCCAGCCGTTTTGGCAACTCACCGGCCGTCACCACAAAATCGGTCACCATAGACGAATCGCCCTCACCTTTATGTTCAGGCCACGCTACTGCAGCGCGAGGCTCAATTGCAATCGGGAGGCCTGCCTGGTCACTCACCAGTTTGCCGGCCCGATTGCCTCTTTATTCGATTCGGACTAAGCTGACAACCGCGAGGCTGGTCCGCTGCCGAACAAGGAGGCCAAATCATGAGATGGATAGTCAGCCTGACGGTGGTGCCAGTGATAGTAATTTCCTCGTTCACGATAACGGGACGTGCAGCAGACCTGCCAGGCATTCCACCGGAAACGGTCACGGATTATATTCATGCCATCATTGAAGCCCACCGCACCTTCTATACCATTCATGTTGTCGACCGCATGCAGAAGCAGGGTGGAGCCCCTGCAATAGAGAATTGGCGTGCGGAGAAGAAAACCTTGCCGTTACCAGCTCAGTTTCTCGCGGAAGCTAGCGACCTGTCCTCGAAGACCGGAACGAAGGTCCGCTACCGGCTGATCAGTCTTTGGCCGATCAATCCGCTCAATGGCCCGGACGGTGAGCTGGAAAAGAGGGGCCTAGAAGCTGTGCGGGAACATCCAGAACGATCTGCGACCAGTACGGTCAAGGTCGGCGATCAGACCTATTTCAAGGCCATCTATGCTGACCATGCCGTCAGCCAAGCCTGCGTCAGTTGCCACAACACACATCCGCGCAGTCCGAAAAAAGATTTTAAGCTGGACGAGGTAATGGGTGGGCTCGTGATTGAGATTCCGCTGGCAAATAGCAGGGACTTCTGATTGTGCTCTGAGCTTTATTAGAGTCTCCACAGCTCTCAGATGCCCGAAGTTTTCAGTCTCCTCCCGCAGAGCGTTGTGGTGATACGCGGTGTCTTAGCGCGGGGTGCTGATTTCTCACTTCGCGCGTCGAATGAGGACGTCCCGAGATAGCGCGGGCCCAGGGAATTGGCCAGACTGCCACGATATTTCTCTCAGCCACGAACCGAGATTATTGTTTTTCCAGAATTATCTGAGAGGGATGTCAGTGACCGGTCTTGCGGGCGCGATCGGCGATCTTCTTGCGTAGGCGGGCTTTCTCGAGACTAATTTCGGCTTCTTTGACTTCGGAGGGCAGGCCACCGGCCTTGAGTCGCTGCTCGGCCTTTTCGAATGCAGCCTGAGCACGATCCACATCAATGTCTTCGGCCTTCTCGGCGATCTCGGCCATGATCGTCACTTTAGTTGGTGTGACTTCCGCATAACCCCAGAGAACCGCCATATGGTTGGTCTGATCCCCGACGCGATAGCGAAGCTCGCCGATGCGTAACGTAGAAAGGAAATGACAGTGTCCCGGTAACACGCCGAACTCACCCTCTGAGCCTGGTGCGATGACCTCATCCACCTGCCGGCTCAAGAGCAACTTATCCGGCGTTACCACTTCTAATAAAATCTTCCCAGCCATTGTCTTCCTACTTCCTTACTTTTTCTCAGGAAAACGGGAGAAGCGATGAATCCTCTACTGCGCGCGTCCAACAAGTGCCTTCAGAGACCGCGCATTGCGCGAGCAAGGAGGACACTCGGTTCGCCCGCCTACTTATACCTTCACTCCCATCTTCTCCGCTTTCGCAATCACTTCCTCGATCGGGCCGACCATATAGAACGCCTGTTCCGGGAGATGGTCATACTTGCCATCGAGAATTTCCTTGAAGCTTCGCACCGTGTCTTTGAGCTTCACGTACTTACCTGGTGAGCCAGTGAACGCTTCGGCAACGTGGAACGGTTGTGACAGGAAGCGCTGAATCTTCCGCGCCCTGGCCACCGCCATCTTGTCGTCTTCCGACAATTCGTCCATACCGAGAATGGCGATAATATCTTGGAGGTCTTTGTACCGCTGTAAAACAGACTGGACTCCTCGTGCGACCTTATAGTGATCTTCACCAATGACTTGCGGATCGAGAATGCGCGAGGTGGAGTCAAGTGGGTCGACGGCTGGATAGATACCCAACTCAGCCAATTGCCGCGACAACACGGTGGTCGCGTCCAGGTGGGCGAACGCCGTAGCTGGCGCCGGGTCGGTCAGGTCGTCCGCCGGCACGTAGATGGCCTGCACCGATGTGATCGATCCACGCTTGGTCGAGGTGATGCGTTCTTGCAGTTGCCCCATCTCGGTCGAGAGGGTGGGCTGATAGCCGACGGCGGATGGCATACGACCGAGCAAGGCGGACACTTCTGAGCCGGCCTGGGTAAACCGAAAAATATTATCTACGAAGAGCAGCACGTCCTGGTTCTCTTCGTCACGGAAATATTCGGCGACGGACAGTCCGGTCAAGGCGACGCGCAAACGGGCTCCAGGTGGCTCGTTCATCTGGCCATAGACCAGCGCGACTTTCGACTTGGTGAAGTCCTTGGGATCGATGACTTTCGACTCCTGCATTTCGTGCCAGAGGTCGTTGCCTTCACGGGTCCGCTCACCGACGCCGGCGAACACCGAGAATCCACCATGGTGCAAGGCGATGTTATTGATAAGCTCCATGATGATGACGGTCTTGCCGACTCCGGCACCCCCGAAGAGGCCGACCTTGCCGCCCTTGCTATACGGCTCGAGAAGGTCGATGACTTTAATGCCGGTTTCGAGCACTTCGGTCTTGGTGTCCTGATCTTCGAGCCTCGGCGCGGGCCGGTGAATGGGATAAGTCTTTGTCGTCTTGATCGGACCCATCTCGTCGACTGGTTCGCCCAACACGTTGATCAGTCGCCCCAATGTCTCACGGCCAACTGGCACAGAGATCGGCGCCCCGGTATCCTGCACATCCATTCCACGAGTGAGACCGTCGGTCGTGGACATCGCGATGCCGCGGATACGATTTTCACCAAGGTGCAGAGCGACTTCAAGGGTAATACGGACGGCCGGCGTGCCGGCGGCTTTATTCTCCTCTTGAATCACTTTGAGGGCGTTGTAAATGTTCGGCAGTTGTCCGGGAGGAAACTCCACGTCTACCACCGGTCCGATGACCTGAATGACTTTTCCTATGCTCACGGCTCACTCCTTCTTCAACGTGACGGACTATTTCAGCGCTTCGGCGCCGCCGACGATGTCCATCAGTTCTTTGGTAATGGCAGTCTGGCGGGTTTTATTGTAATGCAAGGTCACTTTTTTGATCAGTTGTCCTGCGTTCCGCGTCGCGCCGTCCATCGCCGCCATCCTGGCGCCATGTTCCGCCGCGGCCGATTCCAGCAGAATGCGAAATGTCTGCGTCTGGAAATGTTTCGGCATGAATACGTTCAAAAGTTCGGCTTCGTCCGGTTCATAGAAGTAGCTGCCGCCGGTCGTGCCTTCCGCCTGTGCCGTCCCAAACTCGGCTGCGGCATCGACGGGGAACAGCTTCTCCACAATGACACGCTGTTGAATGGCCGACTTGAACTCGTTATAGACAATGTAGAACTCGTCGAATGTGCCCCTGACGAAGTGGTCGGTTAGATCGCCGCCTATATCGATGGCATGTTCAAATGTGAGCTTATCAAAGATGCCGGTCCACTCTTGCCTGATTGGCCAGGTGCGGCGCCGAAAGTAGTCGCGGCCTTTGCGCCCCACGATGCTCAGTTTGACCTGTAATCCACGGGCTTCACATTCCCGCACAAACTCTGCGCTCTTCCGCACAATATTGCCATTGAACCCGCCGCACAGCCCGCGATCGCTCGTAACGACGAGGACTTCGACCTTCTTGCCTTCTCGCTTCTGCAGCAAGGGATGGGAAGAGCGATTCACACGCTGGCTCAAGTTGCTGAGCACTCCCCGCATCTTGAGGGCATAGGGACGTGCAGCCAGAATGCGGTCCTGCGACCGTTTCAGCTTCGCCGCGGCCACCATCTTCATGGCCTTGGTAATCTTTTGCGTATTCTTAAACGCTGCAATTTTACGGCGCAGTGATTGAAGACTCGGCATTATTTCTTCACTTTCAGCAATCAGGCTTCCGCTCTGAGCTCAAGGCTGAGAGCGAGGCGCTGAGGCTACTTGGCGCCATACCCCATCTTCTGTTTAAAGGTCGCGATAATCTCTTTCAGTCTGCCACTGACCTTGTCGTCGATTTTCCCGATGCTTGCAATTTCCTTCTTCAACTCAGGATGGTGCTGCTGGACGTAGTGGAGCAGGTCGGCTTCAAACTGTTGTACTTTGTCGACAGCTACATCGTCCAGGTATCCATTGACACCGGCATAAATTGAGAGCACTTGATCAGCAACCGGCATCGGTTTGTATTGCCCCTGCTTGAGCAACTCCACCATTCGAACGCCGCGCGCGAGCTGCATCTGCGTGGCTTTGTCGAGCTCGCTGCCGAATTGCGAGAACGCGGCCATTTCGCGGTACTGCGCGAGGTCGAGCCGAAGAGTACCAGCCACCTGTTTCATGGTCTTGATCTGAGCCGAACCTCCGACGCGGGAGACCGACAGACCGACGTTAATCGCAGGACGAATACCGGAGTAGAACAGATCGCTGCCGAGATAGATCTGCCCGTCGGTGATCGAAATGACGTTTGTCGGAATGTAGGCGGACACATCGCCGGCTTGCGTTTCAATGATAGGCAATGCGGTGAGACTTCCCCCGCCGAGTTTGTCGCTGAGCTTGGCCGCACGCTCCAACAGACGGGAGTGCAGATAGAATACGTCGCCTGGATAGGCTTCGCGGCCCGGTGGACGACGGAGCAATAGGGATAGCTGACGATAGGCCACGGCATGCTTGGAGAGGTCGTCATACACGATCAACGCATGCTTGCCGTTATCCCGGAAGTACTCGCCGATTGCTGCACCGGAGAAGGGCGCCAGGTACTGCATGGGCGCCGCATCGCTCGCGGTGGCCGCCACCACGATGGTGTAGTCCATTGCGTGGTTCTCTTCGAGAGTCTTGACGACGCGGGCCACGGTGGAACGTTTCTGGCCAATGGCGACATAGATACAAAAGACGTTGAGGCCCTTTTGATTGATGATCGTATCGACGGCAATGGCGGTCTTGCCGGTCTGCCGGTCGCCAATGATCAACTCACGCTGTCCGCGGCCAATGGGGATCATGGCGTCGATAGCCTTGATGCCCGTCTGCAAGGGTTCGCGCACCGACTGACGTGTATTCACGCCGGGGGCAACTACTTCGATGCGGGACGAGAGCGTCGACTTGATCGGACCCTTGCCGTCGATGGGCTGGCCGATCGCGTTCACCACACGACCGATCAAGGCTTCGCCGACTGGAACTTCTGCAATGCGTCCCGTGCGCTTGACTGGATCGCCTTCCTTGACCCCGACGTCGTCGCCCATGAGCACCGCGCCGACGTTGTCTTCTTCGAGATTCAGCGCAATCCCGTAGAGGCCGCCGGGGAATTCGAGCATTTCTCCGGCCATGGCGCCGTCGAGACCATAAACCTTGGCGATCCCGTCTCCGACCTGGATTACTGAGCCGGTCTCCTTGACGTCGACCTGTTTGTCGAAGCCTTTGATTTTTTCTTTGATAATTGAACTAATTTCTTCTGCCTTGATCTGCATGGCTACTCCTTAGTCAACAGACTCTGCATCGCTTGTAACCGCCCACGGACGGTGCTATCGACCACCGTGCTGCCGAGATGGATCTGCACGCCTGCGAGATGGCGAGCATCCGTGTGAAAGGTCACGTCAATCTGACGCTTGAGCATCTCGCGCAAGCGAGTGCTGATTCGATCTTGTTCAGCCGGGGGCATGACATCAGCGGAGGACACGGTGATTTGCTGTGTGCCTTTCGAGGCATCGGCAAGCTTCGCAAAGGCCTCGGCGATTTCAGGAAGAAAGCCGACGCGATTCTTCTTCACCAACTGCCCGAGAAAGGTTTTTCCGACGGGAGGACACCCCAGGCGTGAACCGAGTTCTGCGAGGACGGCAATTTTGTCTTCAGCGCCAAAGGCCGGGGAGGCCACGACATGGCGCAGCGCGACCGAGTCCTTGATCGCTTGACCCAACCCCGTTAAGGCCTCACGGGTTGATTCAATGGCGGCCGCGTCGAGAAGCTCAAAGAGTGCCTGTGCGTAGCGTCGCGCAACTGCTGTCTTAATCACTCTGCTGATCCGTTCATTCTTCTTTTTGACAAAAGGAAAACCTTCGCGCGCTTGCACGAAAAGCGGCGCGCCAAGTTAGCATTGGCAGATGAGGGCTGTCAATATGATGGTGTGGACGTAAGAACGCTAGAATGATTGGATGATGCCGCCGCCGAGCACATGATCGTTTCGATAGAATACTGCTGACTGCCCTGGGCTTAATGCTCGTTGTGGGGTATGGAATAGGATCCGGAGGGTGCCCTCTGAAAGAGGTTGGAGGGTCGCAGGACTCACGGGCGTGGCATACCGGACCTTGACCTCGGCCTCTGTTGATCTAGTGAGAAGTGAAGGATCGAAGAGATTCAGATCTGCAACATCACACTGACTGCGACGAAGGGACTCTTCTGTTCCAAGGACGACAGTATTGGTGGCAGGTTGTACTTGTTGAACATAGAGCCTGCGGCCGGTTGCAATACCAAGACCTCGTCGTTGGCCTGGCGTATAAAAGGCGACCCCTTCATGATCGCCCAAATATCGGCCTTCATCATCGACGAAGGCCCCTGATTTCTTGGCATCAGGCGCTTCTTTTTCGATGAAGGTTCGATAATCTCCGTGGCTTACGAAGCAGATTTCTTGGCTTTCCTTCAATTCGTCCACGGGAAGGCCCAAGGCCTCTGCCTCCTGCCAGACGTCAATCTTCTGCTTGCCCCCCACAGGGAAGAGAAGGCGAGAGAGCCATGGCTGCCGAAGACGATAGAGAAAGTAGCTTTGGTCCTTCTTGGCATCGGCTGCTCGTTGGAGAGTCGACAGCCCCTCGGATTGACCAATACGAACATAATGGCCTGTGGCCACAAAATTGATCCCACGTTCGTCCGCAAGCTCGATAAGCCCCCGCAGCTTGACGCGTTCATTACACCGGACACAGGGGTTAGGCGTTGTTCCTTCGAGATATCCGGCAAGAAAGTCGTCGATGACGCCGGCACGAAAGGCTTCTCTGGTGTCGACTACCTCATGCGGGATCTTCAATGTCTGCGCGACATACCGGGCAATGCCGACCTTGCAGCACCCACGTTCCTCCCATCGCTTGGAGGCCGTTACCGTTTCGTCTTCGTGTTCCCAGACCTGAAGCGTGACGCCATGAACGTCATAGCCCTGGCGAACCAGAATCGCTGCGGCGACAGAGCTATCCACTCCGCCACTCATGCCAAGGAGAACTGTAGGGCGAGCCATAATGGCGCCATTGTACTGAGGAGAGAGGGAAAGGGCTAGAGGGCTGTTCCCTGCGGCTATCGAGCAGATGCGACAAGGCCTTGAGGCACGTCGACCGATCGGGTGCGTTCGTCGCTCCAGTGGTGAGCGCCCATGTCACACTTGCCGTGGAAATGAGAGCCTTCTTCGATCGCAATGACAGGGGTCCGGATATCGCCAACAAGAACACCGGGCTTAAGGATGTGAATCTTTTCAAGGGCAGTGATCGTGCCATTGATCTTGCCGCTATTCATGAGCACCCCAGCTGAGACGATGCCCTCGATCACGGCATGCTCTCCCACGATTAAAGTCCCGGTTGTATGAATCTCGCCTTTGACGCGCCCATCAACCCGAACGGTGCCATCAAAACTCACGATGCCCTTGAAGTCCACGCCTTTCCCCAGGAGCGTAAAATTCTCGCTGCTCTGTTCGGCTTGCTGGCCCCGTTCTTTCATTGCCCACATGATCGCCTCCTAAAACTCTTCCCACACATGCATGGCCCATCACCACACAAGGAATGTGCAGTATAAATACCTAAATATAAATATCCCCACTAACCGTTGACTCGCTTAATGCCAGGGGACATGATCACTCCGACGGGAGGCAGGGAGGCGTCCCGAGGGAGCTCGCGCAAACCGTGAGCCATTTCGAGTGCACCGTTGAATAGCACGCCATCTTCTATTGAAAGGACTGGCGCCTTGACGCTCCCATTCATTACGGCCGGAGCCCTGAGTTTAACGCGCTCTTTCGCAACGACATCCCCGGTGATCTTTCCCTTACACACAATCGTTCCAGCGGTAATTTTTGCCTGGATCACAGCGTCTTCACCAATCAGCAGCACGCCATCAGTGTGAATTTCTCCATCAAGATACCCGTCAATTCTAACCGTGCCGCTATAGGAGATAATTCCCTTGAATTCGACTCCCTTTCCCACAAAGGCACTTATGTCCCCAACCCCCTCGGCAATTGAGCTGGTAGCAACCTCAGTAACCTCTTTGCCTTCCTGCTCGCTTAAGCTCGTTTCTTCTTCTTTTTTCTCCTGCCCCCACATGAGCGCGCCTCCTCGAGTTGGTGACTCCATTATTCCAGCGCAGTCGTGATGCTGTATGGAAATTTGTCGGGAAGAATAGATATGGACACGAGTACGTAGAAGCAACAAGTATGCCTCTACCTCTCATGATTTCTACGAGGCAGGAATGCGGTGTGGATTAATTCAGAAGAGTCTCGAGAATCCCGTCGAGTTCAGGAGGAGAGAAGTAGTGAATAACGATTTTCCCGCCACGTTTTCCTTTTTGGATCATGACTTTGGTACCTAATCGTTTCTGCAATCGCTCTTCGACATCAGACCAGGGTGTTCGCCGTAATTCCTTTGCCACTCGCTTCCTTGCAACTGGTGAGAACTCTATGAGTTTTTCCGTTTCTCTCACCGATAAGGCTTTTGAGACCACGAGCTTGGCAACTCTAAACTGTTCACTCTGGTCAGGAAGTCCGAGAATTACTTTGGCATGCCCCATGGAGAGCTGATTCGCTTCAATCAGCTGCTGGACCTCTAAAGGAAGATTTATAAGACGTACGACATTGGCGATCGATGATCTCTCACAACCGACTCGTTGCGCAATTATGTCCTGAGTCAGTCCAAATTCGTTCATCATCCGATGGTAAGCTCTTGCCATTTCCATGGGATTGAGGTCTGTTCTCTGAAGATTTTCAACCAGTGCAAGGACGACAGATTCTTCGTCTCCGCAATTGCGAATGACGGCTTGAATCGTTTCCATCCCCGCGTCTTTCGTCGCGCGCCAACGCCGTTCACCGGAAATGAGTTCATATATTCCATCGCCCTTGCGGCGCACCAAAATTGGTTGCAGCAATCCACTTTGCTTCAAGGAAGCCGTGAGTTCTGCCAGCTCCTGCGGAGAAAACGTTTGTCTCGGCTGATAACGATTTGGCACAATCGCATCGACCCGCAAGTGTTGAACCTCAGGCAATTCTGGCATCGACGCGGGCTTGGCGGAAGGCAGCAGTGCGTCGAGTCCTCTACCGAGCGCTTTTTTCTCCATGACTCACAAACTCCTTGGCTAAAGACAAATAGGCTTGGGATCCTGCCGATGCGACGTTATATAACACGGCCGGACGGCCGTAACTTGGGGCCTCAGCGAGTGTCACATTTCGGGGGATCACGGTGTTGTAGACGACGTCTTTGAAATACTCGCGAACTTGCTCAACGACTTGACGCGCCAACGTATTCCTCGCATCGAACATTGTCAAGACAATCCCTTCCAACTCGAGGTCAGGGTTAAAAGACTGACGGACCCTCTCGATGCTTCCAACCAAGCGGCTTAGCCCCTCCATGGCATAGTACTCACATTGAACCGGGACTAAAATGGTACGCGCTGCTACGAGTGCGTTCACCGTCAAAATTCCCAATGTAGGAGGACAGTCGAGAAAGATGACGTCGAATAGCTGCTCAATATCTCGCAGGAAATGTCGAAGCACTTTTTCACGCTCTTCAACATTTACCAGCTCAATTTCGGCCCCTGACAAGTCAGCATTTGCCGGCAAAAGTGACAAACCATTCACTTCTGTGACATGGACAGCATTCTGAAATTTCACATAATTAATCAGGCAGTTATACACGGTTATTTGCAAGGAACGGGGATCAACTCCCAACCCGCTTGTGGCATTCCCTTGTGGATCCATGTCCACAAGTAAGACGCGCTTGCCCAAGAGTGCGACACTAGCGGCGAGGTTCACGGCCGTTGTAGTCTTTCCTACGCCACCCTTCTGATTTGCGATTGCAACAATCTTTGCCATACTTCAGTTTGAGTCAATTATTCTTTCATGAATTTATTAATAATGTTCCACGTGGAACATAAATAAATATTATTCATTATATTAATAAATTATTCTCTCAATCACTGAGACAACTCTTTTTCCTAATCCTTGCGGGAGGACAAGAGCTGTTTCATTCACAAGATGAAACTCTTTTCCAATTTCCTGATTATTAATGACCCCTGTTCGATACAAGACGACTTTCCCTCTTGAATCCAATAAGACAGGAATGTATTTTTCTATTTCCTCAAACTTCAATGCCCTTATGACAATCATGTCAACAACATGATGAATTGGCCGCTTTGCATATTGCTCGATAGTGCCATTAAATGTGGACATATTCCGAAGTTTTAATAGACCAATCATTGAGTTGAGGAATGAGCATTTTTTCTGAGTTGGCTCAATTAAAACCACATGCAGGTCAGATCTCATGATTTTCAATGGAATGCCAGGAAATCCACCGCCAGACCCGACATCAAGCACCACAGCCTGTTCTGGAAAACTTGTCGTAACAAGCGCAGCGAGTGAGTCAATGAAGTGCTTGATGATAATTTCCTTGGGATCGATGATCGTCGTGAGATTGATCGTCTTATTCCATTCAATAAGCTGAGCAAGGTAGTGCATGAACTGCTCAGCATGAGTCTCTTCAATGGCCAGTCCAATTTCCATCGCGGAACTAACCATGAATTCTCGCAATTCTATTTCATGTTCCACGTGGAACAATTACGTTAATCGGCGGATAAGGTCAAGACATTCCGGAGCGGACTGCCAAAAACTCTGCGTTCACTCGCCTAGGACGAGAGCCGGATAAGGCTATTTCAATTGGACTCTCCCTTGTATTTGTCAAGCGCTACAAGGAGAAGGGAAATTGCCGCTGGCGTGATTCCTGAGATTCTCGAGGCTTGACCAATTGATGCAGGGCGCACTTTTTTTAGTTTTTCGCGAACCTCTCGTGAAAATCCAGGAGTCCCATCGTAATCGAAGGCCATCGGAATGGGCTTTGATTCGAGCTTTTTGAACCGTCCTACCTGCTGAAGCTGTCGCTTAATGTAGCCTGAGTACTTGACTTGAAGCTCTATTTCTTCATATGTTTCAATATCATGCACTGAGCTAGTCTCAAGTGCCTCTAACAGAGTTTTATAGCCAACCCCCTGGCGCCGTAGCAGTTGAGCCGCGGTGCAAGGCCCTGAAATCTCCTCAATCTGAACCTGTGCCAGGCGCTCACGAACGGTTTCCGTAAGTCTGGGACGAAATTCTTCAAGACGTACAAGTTCAGATTCAATGGCTTCCTGTTTTATCTGAAACCTTGCATAGACTTCATCGGAGATCAACCCAGCCTGTCGTCCAGTATCAGTTAATCGAAGATCAGCATTTCCATGGCGCAGCAATAGGCGATATTCTGCCCGTGACGTAAACATGCGATAGGGTTCTCGGGCGTCTTTTGTAATGAGATCGTCAATTAAAACGCCTATATATGCTTGAGACCGGTCGAGCACCAACGGCAACTCATCTCGAATTTTAAGAACTGCATTGATCCCGGCCATGAGGCCCTGAGCCGCTGCTTCCTCATATCCGGATGTCCCATTGATCTGCCCCGCGTGGTAGAGCCCGGCTAGGAGCTTGGTCTCGAGAGTCGGGTACAATTGCCGTGGAGGAAAGTAGTCATACTCGATCGCATACCCAGGCTTGAGCATGGTAGCTTGTTCTAATCCTGAAATCGTCTTCAGCATCGCGGCCTGCACATCAACCGGTAGGCTAGTAGAAATCCCGTTGGGATAAAACTCACGGCTCTCCAACCCTTCCGGCTCAATAAAGATCTGGTGCCGCTCTTTATCCGCGAAGCGTACGACTTTATCTTCGATCGACGGACAGTACCGCGGTCCTACCGACTCAATGATACCGCTGTAAAGCGGCGACCGGTCCAGGTTGCGCTGGATCAACTCGTGTGTCGCACGATTAGTGTGGGTCAAATGACAGGGAAGCTGCCGGTTCACAATCCGGTCAGTCCTATATGAAAATGGCGGGGGCGGATCATCGCCCGGCTGCGGCACCATCACGGAAAAGTCGATGGTCGCCCCATCTAAGCGAGGAGGCGTGCCGGTTTTGAGCCGACCCACTTCGAACCCAAGGTCGCGCATACAATCAGAGAGGTGCTCGGCCGACGCCTCTCCGGCTCGTCCCGCAGGAAAATGATTCAATCCGATATGAATAAGTCCCTTAAGGAATGTACCTGAAGTCAGAATAACAGCCTTCGCCTCAATGTGATCACCGCGACCCGTCAAGACCCCCGTAATCGCACCGGCATGCGACAGCAGGCGATCGACCGTTCCCTCGCCGATCGTCAGCCCTGCCTGCAGGCTTAATGTTCGTTGCATGGCCTCTCGGTACAGCTTCTTGTCGCATTGGACGCGGAGGGCTCGCACCGCCGGGCCTTTACTTGTATTGATGAAGCGGAACTGGATGCCGGCTTGATCCGTGTTCCGCGCCATCTCCCCGCCCAGCGCATCGATCTCCTTGACCAGATGTCCTTTGGCGATGCCCCCGATAGCCGGGTTGCACGACATCTGCGCGATGCGGTCGTGATCCATCGTGAGCAGCAGGGTTCGCGCACCCATGCGCGCCGCGGCCAAGGCGGCCTCGCAGCCGGAATGACCTCCACCTACGACAATGACGTCAACCGCTTGTCTCACGTTCAACCTGTTCCTACTTACCGATACAGAATTCTGAAAAGATCCGACTAAGAATCTCGTCCGTCGTAATAGCGCCCGTAATTTCTCCGAGCGCGTCCGCGGCGGCGCGCACATCGATCGAGACAAGCTCCCCAGGCATCCCGCACTGCACGGACTCAAGGGCCTGGCTCAAGGATTCACCGGCCCGGCGCAACGCGTCGCGATGCCGCACATTAGTCACCATGACGCACTCCGCTGCCTCAAAGCCCCCGGACACCAGCTGAGCACGAAGAGCCGACTTCACCGTCTCAACCCCCAAGCCGGTCTTTGCCGAAATAGCATATGTTGGATAGCCAGCTAGCGTCGCGTCCGCGTCCACCGCATGTGGAAGATCCGCCTTGTTCAGCAGCACCACATACTTGCGATGGCGGACCGCCCGCAAGAGCTCTCGGTCATCGCTGGTAAGGGGCACAGTCCCATCCAGCACGACCAACAAGAGATCTGCCTCATCCTGTGCGGCACGCGTCCGTTTGATCCCTTCCAGTTCAACGATGTCGTCCGTGTCCCGCAATCCTGCCGTATCAATCAAACGAATCATCACTCCGTTTAGATCGATGGATTCCTCGATCACATCCCTCGTCGTCCCAGGAATGGCCGTTACAATTGCACGCTCTTCCCTCAAGAGACGGTTCAACAAGCTGGACTTGCCGACATTCGGGCGGCCAAGGATGACGACGCGCGCCCCTTCCCGCAAGATCCGCCCCTCCTGCGCAGTCGCTTCCAGCTTCTGAACCAACCCCAATGCCTCCCTCACGATACGCACCAGTTCATCGCGTTGAAGAAAGGAAATATCTTCGTCCACAAAATCAATCCCCGCCTCCACATGGGCCAACACATTAAGGAGAGAGGTCCGAGCCTGTTCCACCTCACGAGCAAGTTCACCCCGTAACTGGCGTTGTGCGATATTCAATCCGGCGGATGATGTGGCTCTGATGGTATCTAGTACAGCTTCCGCCTGGGAGAGATCTAACCGCCCGTTGAGAAAGGCTCGCTTCGTAAACTCTCCTGGCTCCGCCATCCGTGCACCGGATTCTACACAGACCGTGCAGACCATCCCAAGCACCAACGCTCCGCCATGAGACTGGATCTCCACCACATCCTCTGCCGTAAACGACCGCGGTGCCTTCATATAGACCACGAGCGCTTCATCGAGCAGGCCCGATGCGGGCGCCCGATCATGACCGAGTCTGATGTCTTTCCGCTTGTCCGATGCGGGAATCACAAGATCAGCAAGATGCAGCCTATGCGAGGAAACCGATGAGAGTGGATGACCAGACCGCAACCGAACAACGCGGGACGCGACGACAAGCGCTTGAGGGCCACTCAGACGAACGATCCCAATGCCTCCCTCGCCTGCGGGAGTGGCAATGGCGCAGATCGTATCCTCCAGTCCTCCATGCATGACGACTCTTTCACTGGATGACCGCGCCCACTACCGGCGGGCCTGTGTTCTCGCGGGCAGCGCCCAAGGGGAGCTTATGGTTATGACTTCGTGCCACCGCTCTGTTCAGGCCCTGCCGAGATGAGCGCCTTATTGCGAAACAGAAACCGATCCGTGAACACTTGTTGGGAGATGGTCAGGATATTGTTCGTCAGCCAATACAACACAAGGCCCGCAGGAAAATTCACGAACAGGAAGGTCATGAACACCGGGAGCACCAACATGATCTTTGCCTGTGTCGGATCCATCGTGGTGGGCGTAATCTTCTGTTGGATCATCATCGTCGCCCCCATGATCACCGGCAACACATAGTAGGGATCCTGCACCGACAAGTCGGTAATCCAGAGCATGAAAGGGGCTTGGCGCAAATCGATCGTCATATAGAGGATATTGAACAGGGCCACGAAGACCGGCATCTGCAAGACCATCGGCAGGCAGCCTCCCACAGGATTCACTTTCTGGTCGCGATAGAGCTTGATCAATTCCTTGTTCAGGCGGTCGCGGTCATCTTTGAATTTTTCCTGGACAGCAGCGACCTTGGGCTGGATCAGCTGCATCATTTTCATCGACTTGTAGCTCTTGTACTGCAACGGCACAAACAACAGCTTGATCGCCATCGTCAGCAGGATGATGGTGAGCCCATAGTTGTAGGTATAGTCATGGATGAATCGCAGCACGTAGAAGATCGGCTTGGCTACCGACTTCACAACCGTCCAACTGCCGAAGATGAACCAGCCAAAATCGATCGTATCTTCCAGGCCTACGTTCAACGAGCGGAGCGTGTCGTATTCCTTCGGGCCCGCGTAGAGCTGGAGCGCAACGGACGTCCCTGCTCCTGGCGCAGGCATCCGCACACCGGCCGACACAACCTTATCGCCTTCCTTCTTAGCCAGCGCGGATGTCGCCTGTTTCGGCATCAAGACAGACAGAAAGTATTTATCCTGCAAGGCGACCCACTGAACCGATCCCTTCCGCTCAAGCTCCGTGTCCGGCGTCTCTTTTTCCGCCTTGTCGTCAACCAGCGAGGCAGATCCGATCAGACCGATGAACCCTTCGCCCCATTCGACGATACCGAAGTTTGTTCCCAACCCAACATCATAGGACTCGGTCACTCCCTCCAGGGCGACGGATACATCCACCACGTAACTATCGTGATGAAAGGTTAGGCGTTTTTCCACACCGAGATGGGTGACGGGATCGTGAAATTGCAGGGTGACATGCCCGACTGGATGAGAGGCATCGAGACTCGTGAAATCTTTCTCAATATGATAGAGGCCTTCCCGAATTGTCTTTTCGATGTCAGCATTCGCAACCGTAATCGAGAGGGGGCCTCTGAACTTCCCCCCTGAATAGACGAGTTGCACCGGCTTCTCATCGGGGGGCGCCGTGTGGTATCGCTTCAGCTCCCAACTCTTGATCGCCCCGCCACGATTCGATAGTCCGACCCGAACCAGATCCGTTTCAACCGTCACCGTCTGTTCCGATATTGCTGGAGAAATATCCGAGGAGCGCGAGTCAGGCTGTTGACCCGACTGGGTGGCGATGCTCGCACCGGTCGAGACGCCGTCTGTTCCCCCTACGGAGGCAGGAACCGACTCTGGTTCAGAGGAGGAGGAGCCACGAATGGCCGAATCCTGAACAGGAGGCGGCTCAGGGAGCCACCCCATCTGTTTGAGGAGCAGGTCATACCCCAGGATGATCGCTAATGACAGAACGAGAAAGATGACAACGCGTTTTTCCATGACCAATTGTTATCCGATGTGAACGATCAAGAACCCTGTTAGTTCACAGGATCCATTCCTCCAGGATGAAACGGGTGGCACTTCAACAGACGGCGGGCTGCAAGCTTCAGCCCACGGAGCACTCCGTAGCGGCTGATCGCAGTACTCGCATATTCAGAACAGGTTGGATCAAAGCGGCAGGCCGGTCCCAGGAACGGCGAGATCCAATAGCGGTAACCGGCAAGCAGAGTCAGGCACCACTGGCGCACACTAGTCCTCATGGATACGCAGCAGCCGTTGCCGCTGGAGCGACGACAGCCACGCCTCTTTCAAGACAGCAAAAGGTTGAACAATCGACTCCCGCTTTGGGAAAACCACAAGGGCTTGTCCTTGGAGCAATTGACCTTGCACCTGCCGCGTGAGTTCCCGAAACAGGCGCTTCACCCGATTCCGGCTGACAGCGCCCCCGAATCGCTTTCCCACCACAATACCGACCCTGGTGCCACTCACATCAGTCGCGCAAATCATCATGTTAAAAAAGGCGGTCGAGATACGACGGCCCTGCTTCTTGGCATGCTCGATGTCGCGGCTGCGTTTCAGGAACAGATCCCTGTCAGCTCCACCCTGTGACATCACTATCATCCTGGGTGAAGGCCAGCTAGCACAGGAATTCCCTTTCGAGACCAGATCTCCGGACTCGATCATGACCACACACCGTCATCCTGTGAAGGGAGCTTCCTTGTTCAGGATACGTACCGGGAGGGAAGATTCCTCGCGAAGTCTGTAGGGTACAGGCTCAACCTATACAGTCAAGCGAGCCCGACCTTTCGCGCGACGGCGAGCCAAGACCCTCCGGCCATTCTTTGTGCTCATCCGTTTACGAAATCCATGCTCACGTTTTTTCTTGAGGTTCGACGGCTGCGCAGATGTAAATGACATGAAATCACTCCTTGCCTAAGAAAACTCACAGATGAACGGGACATTATAGGGACGGGGTTGCACCCTGTCAAACGTGCTATCCCTACAAGAACGATCACCTTGCCAATACCATCTTGAGGTATATCCCCCCCCTAAAGCCCCCAGGGACGTCAGTCCTAACCCCTTGATAACTCTTTCGTATTGAGGCGCTTTTGTCGCTGCCAGGCTAGACTGCCCCATGATTTCGTGAAGTTCTCAATCTCTCATCTCTATAGGTTATTGTAATGTCAGGGGGTTCCTACCAGCCATTGTCATAACTCCACTGGCATTACCCTTGCGAATTAGCTAGAGTTGTCAGCATCTTGTATGCAAAAAGATTATTAGCACTCGAACATAACATGAACGCTGACTCTCGGTCGGCTACTTTAGGAGGAGATAAACCATGAATACGCGATCAACGATACTGGCAGTTATGTGCGCGCTCCTGATGCTCACGGCCTGCGCGAAGCCGCCGACGGAACAGATTTTGGCTGCAGAAAAAGCCGTGACAGAGGCGCAGCAGAGTGGTGCCTCAACCTACGTCGCGGACGAATACGCCAAAGTCGAAGGCACACTGGCTGCGCTCAAGAAAGAAGTGAGCGATCAAGACGGCAAGCTTGCATTATTCCGCGATTACGGTAAGGCCGAACAACTCGCCACCACAGCAAAGAGCGAGGCTGAACGGGTGAAAGCGGGGGCCACGAAGAAGAAAGAAGAAGCGAAAGCTGCCGCAGTCCAGGCCCAACAAGTCGCACAAGAGGCAGTCACGGCCACGCTCGCGCTAGTCGCAAAAGCGCCCACCGGAAAAGATCGTGCCGCATTAGAATCTATCAAGGCTGATGCCGAAGCCCTCAAGGCATCTCTCAATCAGGTGCAGATGGCAATCGACACAGCAGACTATCCGGCAGCCCAAACTAAGGCAAAAGCCATTCAAGAAAAGAGTCAGGCCGTCTCCCGCGAAATCGAGACAGCCCTTGCCAAGATCGGAAAGGGGAAACCCTCTGCAGCGAAGAAGACATAAGACAGACTTAATCGTATGCCTGGTCACTGTCGACGAATAACATCGGTCTTATTGGGGTGGGGCGCCTTGGCGCTAGCCAGTTCGCTCACTGGCTGCGTAGAAGCTGCACCCCAAGACGCAATCGAAGCGGTTGAAAACATTGATCGGGACTTAATGGAATTACGGGCGGCTGAGTTCTCGCCGAACGATTATGCTCAGTTTGCACACCAGTGGATGGCGCTGAAGAGTCGCGTCCAGGCCGACGAAGATCTGATCCGCTGGCCATGGGAGCCCAACGACTTGGAAATCGCCCTTCGCCTCCTGCAGGAAGAAGGGTCCCACACGGTTGCCCGCCTCGCTAAAGAGCGCGAGTCGTTGCGCCACTCGGCTGAAAACAAGATCGCTCAGGTCGAGGGCCGGTTCCGGATGATGACACTGCAAGTCAGTGCCATTGATAGCCGGCTCGTACTGGGACAAAAACCCGTTGAAACCGATCTGCTCATGAAGCAGGCCCACGCCTTCTATGAACAGGGCCAGTACGATCGATCTCTCGACGCGTCTGACCGGGCGGCGCAGAATCTGGCAACGCAAGCGGTCCTATTGAGCAATGAATTGGGACGGTACGCCAATCGAGATCGAATCAGCCACTGGCAACAGATGGCCAAGGACACTATCGCCTGGTCACGCATCCACCGAACCTCGGCTATAGTGGTCAGCAAGGCTGATCGAGTTCTGACCCTCTACAGAAACGGGCAGAAGGTACTATCCTACCCCGTCCGTCTCGGATTCAATGGTATTCGCGAGAAGCGATACCAGGGCGACGGTGCCACTCCGGAAGGCCGATACCAGATCAGTAGTAAACGCGGACAAGGGCAGACTCAGTATTATCGAGCCTTGGTCCTCGACTATCCCAACGAAGAGGATCGACGACGCTACCGGCTCGAACGGAAGACGGGGGAGATCCCGGCATCGCGAGCCATCGGGGGACAAATCGAAATCCACGGAGTCGAGAACGAATTGATGGCTCAAACGTTGGGGTGCATCATGCTCGACAATTCGCAGATGGCCCTTCTTTTTGATCGAGTCAACAAGGGAACACCGGTCACCATCGTCGGCGCGCTGCACGAACAGAACTCAGTCGCGCAGACCTTAGCGATGCTCGGTGTTCAAAGGGAAGAAACCTGAGGAGGACTCATGAAGCGCGTCCTCCTATCTCTGTGCTCCGGCTTGATGGGCCTCTTCCTCATCACCCTGGTTCAGAGTAGCGGCCTGCCGATCTCGAACGCGTCAAACACCCGGTCCGCCGCGGTCGATCCTGCTTTGTTGCATACACTCCAAGTGCGCTATAAGACGCTCGCCAAACAACTGACCCAGTTGATGCCGACGCAACCCTATATTCTGGTCGATACGGCCCGCAATCATCTCTATATCAAACGGCAGGATCAGGTAATGCTGGATGCACTTGCCTCCACCGGCAGCGGCACGATCCTCGACAAGCCTGGCGATTCGAAAGGGCAGTGGATCTTCGATACCCCTCGGGGGGAATTTACCGTACAATCCAGGCTGACCAATCCCGTCTGGGTGAAGCCCGACTGGGCCTTTATTGAAGAAGGGCTCGAGGTTCCAAAGAGTCAAGCTGATCGCCTTGAACCGGGAGTACTCGGGGAATATGCGCTCGGGTTCGGAAAGGGCTATTTTATCCACGGGACGCTCTACACCCGCCTCCTTGGGAAAAATGTCACGCACGGCTGTATCAGACTCAACGACGACGATCTGAAAAGTGTGTATCGGCATGCCAAGGTCGGCACACCGATCATGATCTTCTGACCTGCCTCGCACTGGCGCAGTCCCTATGACTTTTCTCCGCGCAACGCTTTCCATTCTCCTGTCCCTCACCTCGGTAAGCTGGGCTGCCGAACCGGACGTGATTCCTGCATTGGACACGACCGATCCCGCCGCGCTCCAAGAAGCCACCCGAGTTCTTGAAGAAGAGATCAAGCTCGCCTCTCGGCCACGGACCTATATGCTCATTGACCTGGCGGCCAACGCCATCCTGATTAAGGGCCGGGGCGTCGAACTCCACCGCATTCCAATCGAAAACTGGTCGGCCTCCCACCTCGCCCAGCACATGACCGCTTACCGCCTCCGTGAGCGCCCTCCGGTCAATCGCCGCAAGATTGATCCCGTGGCCGTGACTGAACAAGAGCCCATCTCCCTGGCCGATATGCCGACAACATTTACGCTCCAATTCTCCCCCCCGTTGAGGATCCTCGTTCTCTCCAATACTGATGGCAATCCCTGGCAATGGACCATGCAACGAGGGCGGGCGTGGTGGTGCAGGCTCAGGTCATGGGGAAACATCCTCTGGACAGGAGACAAGGCTCCTTCTCCTCCCTCCCTGGATCTCACAGTCTCTCTCGATCATGCGCAATCTCTCGCCTGGACGGTCACTGAAGGCATGCCCTTTCTTATCCGCCGACCCACGACGCAATAGATAAGGCCTTACGTTTGTGTTTCCCTCATCCGATATCTAAGATACAAGAAAGCCTTGCCATGAAGCTCGATATTGATCGAGCATTTCCCTCGGAACTTCAATCCCTAGTCACTGCGGCAAACACGCGACTCATTGCATCCCATGCGGTCGAACCACTGTGGGCCCACGATCATCGACTCTAGAAACAAGATCCCACCGACATCGCCAACCGCCTCGGCTGGCTGACCATCATCGACGACATGAAAGATCGAACCGATGAGTTGCGGACCTTCGCAAGCTCGGTTAAGAACCGCGGCATCCCGCGCGTGTGGGTCCTCGATCCCACCATCCCGAGCTGGGTTCGACTGGTCACGCAGCCCATCGACCCGAATTGAAGCCTATTCATCCTCGCCAGAAAATCAGACGGAACCATCGAAGTCATGTCCCTCTTTGCACACTATTTTGAAGTTGTTCACAAGACCCCGGGTCAGCAAGGTGGCGAATAGTTTCTCGCCATTACCGATCCCGGCATCGGGTTGGAAATACTGGCAGCGAAGCATCAATTCTGGCACATCTTTACCAACCCACCGGACATCGGTGGGCAGTATTCGGTTCTCTCCTATTTTGGATTAGTCCCGGCGGACCTGATGGGTATCGATGTGGCACAATTGCTTGCCCGCGCTGCCATGATGTCTCGGGCCTGCCATGTTCAGAATCCGCTCGAACACAATTCCGGTGCCGACCTTGGCGCGACGCTGGACGCACTGGCGCAAGCAGGACGAAAGAAAATCACACTCGTTGCCTCACCCCAAATCGTGACATTTGGTCTGTGGGCAGAGCAGCTTCTCGCAAAAAGCATGGACAATGAAGAAACCGGCCTGATCCCTGTCGCGAACGAACCGATCGTCTCACCAACCGCCTATGGCACAGACCGACTCTTTGTGTATTTCAGGCTCAAGAACGATCAGAACAAACCGTTCGACCGACGAGTCGCCAAACTCCCGCGGCAGGGCCATCCAGCCCTGACACTCACGCTCCAAGACCGTTAGGATCTCGCGGCAAATTTTTCCGGTGGGAAACGGCCACGGCCGTGGCAGGCTACCTCCTAGGAATTCTCCTGTTCGATCAACCGAACGTCCAAGGAAACAATGACAGCACCGCCCGCGTACTGAAAATCATCCAGCCCACCGGCCGGTTGCCGAAACAGAGCACCGCGGCACAACTCAGGCGACAATGTCGACCTGGTACCTATATCGCCATCCTCCAAGATGGAACAGGCCATTCGCTCGATCTGAAGAGCGTTCGTCTCCCGTTACCATGTGACCACGACAGCTGGCTATAGTCTGCGCTATCTCCACTCGACAGGCCAACTCCACACAGGGGGTCCGCGGAGCGGACTGTTCCTGCAACTAATCGATCGAGTGATTCCTGATCTCAGGACCCTGGAGAACCGTTCACCTTTCATACGCTCGCGCAGGCCCAAGCCGTAAACGACATACAGGCGCTCCAAGCTCATGATCAACAGACCATCGTCTTACCCTTGGGCAAGAACCCGATCGCGATGATTCAGGCTCTGACGAAATCCCTCGCCCCTCATGCCCCAGCACGCCGCTCCACCATGTCCCGCACCAGGAGCGGGCGCGCCCGCAAGAAGAAGGATGCCCGCCGTCCCCGACATCCGCATCCACCGCAACAGCAAGCATGGACTAAAGCAGCAGCTGAATTCGTACAGGAGGTGGGAAAAAAGGCCGTTCGAGCGAATGGTCGATTCCTCATCGCCCTCTCCGGCGGCACGACGCCGTAAACCCTCTACCGAGCCCCGGCCTCTCCAGCCTTCGCTGATCGCTTCGATTGGTTCCGAACCACCATTTTCTTCAGCGACAAGTGCTACGTCGCCCTATATGAACCGCGGAGCAACTACGCCCTGGCTCACAGGGCTCTGTTCATCCCACTGAAGATTGCGTCATCACAGGTTTATCGTATGGCTGGGGATTCCCAAGACCCCCACGCTGCGGCCTCTTTGTATGAACAACAATTGCCTCTTGCGGCTAAGACCTCGCCATCCACCCAGCCATCCCTTGACCTCATCCTCTTAGGGCTAGGCAAAGACGGTTACACGGCCTCTTTCTTTCCTGGAACAGCGGTCCAACGGGACCAGCAACGCGTGATTGCGGTAACCCCATCTTCAAAAGATCCCCCGACCAGACTGACCATGACCCTAGGTGTGATCAACAGGGCGAGTGTGATACTGTTTCTCGTCACAGGAGCCAGCAAGGCGCAAGTCGTGAAAGCAATCCTCGATCCGAAGACCGAGGCAGAACGACAGCTCCTTGCCGCGTTGGTCGCACCAGAGTAAGGCAGCCTCATCTGGCTGCTCGACTGGGCTGGGCAGCCGATCTTCAGATACTTCAACAGAAGACGAGCGCATGAGGGCGAGATGATTGTTGCCGGAGATATCGGGGGCACGAAAACTCACTTGGCCCTGTTTGACTGGAGTAAGGATCGTGTCGATCCCATCCGATTCGAGTCATTCCACAGTGCCGATTATACCTCGCTCGAGGACATGCTCACTGAATTTCTTGTTCCGCCGAAGCCTCCGACGCCCATCGATGATTTCGCAACTGAGAAGAGCGCCGCTGCCGAGCCGGAACCGGAGCGCCCACCGGAAAAACCGCTGAAGATCGACGCAGCCTGCTTCGGTGTCCCAGGCCCCGTCATTCAAAACCATTGTCAGACGACCAACCTCCCGTGGGTGGTCGATGGCGCAACCCTGGCGAAACATTTCGACATACCGAGAGTGAAGCTGCTCAACGACCTTGAAGCCATGGCACACGGGATTCTGTTGCTCCGACCGGACGAAGTCGCAATCCTCAACGCCGGAACTCCACCACCGCACAACCAGGCGCTCGCCCTGATCGCAGCGGGAACCGGACTAGGCGAATCCATCCTCTTCTGGAACGGCTCGCGCTATCAGCCCATACCATCGGAAGGAGGACATGCGGACTTCGCACCAAACAATGATAACGAAATTGAACTGCTACGCCATCTACGCAGTAACTACCTGCACGTGAGTTACGAACGTGTGTTGTCCGGCCCTGGTCTGCATGCCATCTATGACTATGTCCGCGACAGCAAGAAGAATGAGCCGACATGGCTCTCGGAACAAATCAAAGCAGGCGACCCTGCTGCGGTGATCGCAGAAGCCGGGCTCAAGGGGCAGGCAGACATCGCTAAACAGGCGCTCGACCTGTTCGCCTCCATCTATGGAGCCGAAGCGGGCAACCTTGCCCTGAAGGCCATGACACTCAACGGCGTGTATCTGGGCGGCGGCATCGCACCGAAGTTGCTGGCCAAACTGAAAGACGGAACATTCATGAAAGCATTCACCAACAAAGGTCGCTATAAACGCTTGATGAGTTCGATCCCGGTCAAAGTGGTGATGAATCAGCAGACCGCCTTACTCGGGGCCGCATCCGTTGCCGCGGGCCTCTCCGATACTCCTGCATCATGATGAGCAAACAGGACCTCGACAGTCTCAAAAAAGCCGCAGCGTTAAAAGCCGTTGAATTCGTCCACGATGGTATGGTCGTCGGCCTCGGGACCGGCTCCACGGCGAAACATATGGTCATCGCGCTGGGGAACAAGGTCCGTGCGGGCATGAGACTTCGCGGAGTGCCCACGTCCAAGGAAACGGCCGCGCTCGCCAGGCAACAAGGAATCACGCTCATCGATGCGGATAATGCCTGGGTGATCGATGTCGCGATCGACGGGGCAGATCAGGTCGATCCCGACTTCAACCTGATTAAGGGCGGCGGCGGCGCACTCCTGAAGGAGAAGATTGTTGCGGCCTCGGCCAAGCAATTCATCATATTGGTCGACTATACCAAGCGGGTTCCTGTAC
>Ga0315275_10000343_pt1 | contig 38111 bp, 28 predicted proteins | sample YL17G03_0_MG_FD_205557 | JGI IMG/M metagenome (GOLD analysis project Ga0315275, IMG submission 205557) | Sediment microbial communities from Yellowstone Lake, YNP, Wyoming, USA - YL17G03_0 | ecosystem: Environmental > Aquatic > Freshwater > Lake > Sediment | place: USA: Wyoming | collected... | reverse complement strand
GCCGACGATGTGCTCCATCGGCAGCTTGAGGTGTTCGCGCACCTTGGAGAACGAACCGTCGGCGCCCACCAGGTAGCGGTAGCCGTAGCGGCCTTTCGGTGTCTCCACATGGGTTGCGGTTATGGATGTCACCGGCTCTGAGAAATGTATGTCCGCATCGCAGCCTTCCTTGAGCCAGCCCTCGAACTCTTTCCGCCCGACGGTCCAGAGATAGGGCCTTTGGTAGGTGACAGGCACCTTGCCTTTTGCGGTGCCCACGATGATCGTCCTCCATTCCTGGGCGCCCTTGAAGCGCTCGCCCGGGTCCACGCCAGGCAGGACCTTGGACGATATCTCGCCTGAACAGGGTTTCAAGCCGAGCGAAGGGCTCTTCTCCAGCACCAGGACGCGCAACCCGGAACCGGTGAGGTTCTTGGCGCATGACAAGCCGGCAGGCCCGCCTCCAACGATGACCACGTCATAATCAGTCATAAATGAATCGCCAGAAGCTAGAAGGCAATAACATTTTATAAATCGGGACGGGCTAGATACTAGCATGCCAAAGGAAGCCTTCGGCGGCGATGATAGTGATGGCGGGGGCGACGCGGGCAAGAAGAGGGGAGGGCTCTCAAGGTTCGGCCTCTCTCCGGACGTCAACATAAGGGACGTGTTCTGGAGGGTGATGGATTCCTATGCCGACACGGGCAAGCCCGGAACCACGCTTGCCGGCCTCGAGAATGACCGTTTCTCGCTGATGCGCGCCGCCCTATCTGTGCTGTCAGGGCCGCAGACCGGCCAGTACAGTCCGACCCAGGTAGCCGAGTTCACAATCATGATGCTCGCTGATGGAGGCTGGGCAGATGCCCTCGCATCGTTCCTGGTGGAGGCAGCCGAGACCAACGCAATGAGGAAGGAGGTGTCCAAGGCCATCAGGAAGCTTTCCCACGCTGAGGGCTATGGCAGTGCCATAAGGGAGAGCTGCTCTGCCATGCTGAGGGACAGGCAGAAAAGCTCTGTCGCGGTCTCCTACATCGCGGATAGCGAAGATGCTGAGCTGGCCGTATCGGTCAGGAAGGAGCTCATGATAATAGCCAGGGGAGGCATAGGCGACGAACAGATGAACGCCATAAGGGCCATCACGCTGATAAAGGACGACGCTGAAGTGAAGAAGGCGCTCGTGGTGCTGCTGTCGCACTGGGATGCGCAGGCGCGCCTCGCAGCGGCAGAGGCGCTGGAGGCCATGGCCGGCGACAGCGAAGTGAAGGCCGCGGCAGCGAAAAGGCTCCAGGCCGAGAGCGACCCAAAGATAAAGGCCATACTGGCCAGGATAGCGGGATGAGGATGAGACCATGAGCGAGATAATCAAGATACCTGCTGAGCGGGTGAAGGTACTGCTGGGCGAAGGCGGCGCCACCAGGAAAAGGATAGAGGGCAGGTGCAATGTGAAGCTTGATGTCGACCCTGACGGCGATGTCGAGGTAGAAGGCGATGCGGCTGACATATTCTTCGCAAGGGATGTGGTGAAAGCCATAGGCAGGGGGTTCACTGCCGAGAGCGCGCTCAGGCTGATGGGCCATGACTACGGGCTCTACATCATACCCCTCAAGGAGCATGCGACATCCGACAAGGCCATCACCCGGTTCAAGGGCAGGGTGATAGGCGAGAATGGCAGGATAAAGTCGCAGATAGAGGCGGCCACCGACTCCATGCTGAGCGTGTATGGCAGCACCATATCCATAATATCCAGGATAGATACCATGGAATACGCCAAGGAGGCCATAGGCATGCTCATAGACGGCGCCAGGCATACGAGCGTGCTCAGGTATCTCGCGAAGTCCAAACGGGAGATAATGGAGGCAAGGCTCAGGGGGCAATAAAAGATAAACAACCCGAACAACTCGCGTCCCGAAACCCGACAAAAACCAAAACAGATAGCTCGCAACAAACCCGCGTCCCGGAATTCAAAAAACCCGCAAACAAAACAAAAACCCCGAAACTCGAAAAAAATAAAAAACCCAAACAACCCGGAAGCGCTCGCGAGGATGTGGTGGGGTTGGTGATGGCGCGGGTGGAACGCGAGCGGGCCAGAAGATATTAATAACTGTTTCGTGATAGTAGTCCGAAAACTCCGACCCATGCGGGGAATAGTTATGGCAGACGACATCTTCAAGCAGTTCAAGGAACACTCAGTGGCCGAGTTCTTCAAGAAGAACAGGCAGATGCTGGGATTCTCGGGCAAGGTCCGCTCGATGACCATGATAGTGCACGAGCTGGTCACGAACGGGCTTGATGCTACCGAGGAAGCCGGCATACTCCCTGAGATATCCGTGCAGGTGGAGGAGCTTGGCGAGGACCACTTCAGGCTCACGGTCAAGGACAACGGCCCGGGCATACCGAAGACGCACCTGGGCAAGGCCCTGGGGCAGATGCTGGCAGGCACCAAGTTCCACCGGTATCTCCAGCAGAGGGGCCAGCAGGGCATCGGAGGCTCTGCATGCACCATGTTCTCCTATCTGACCACCGGCCAGCCCACCAAGGCCATATCCTGCCACAATGGGAAGAAACTCACCGCCAACATAACGATAGATTTCAAGAGCAACAAGCCGATTGTAGAGGTGCTTGGAGAGGAGGATACCGCTGAGAACGGCCTCACGGTCGTGTCTGAGTTCAAGGATGTCCGCTATGAGAGGAGCAATTACGGCGTTTATGAGTACCTGAGGCGGACAGCGCTCGCGAACCCGCACTGCAGCATCACGCTCATAGAGCCGAACAACGAGAAGGCGGTCTTCCCACGCTCCACCGAAACCAACCCGCCGCGGCCCTTCGAGATAAAGCCCCACCCGCTCGGCATCGGCACCCATGACCTGCTCGAGTTCGCCAAGCACAACAAGGAGAGCAAAAGGATATCGTCCTTCCTTCAGGAAACCTTCGCCAGGATGAGCGCCGGCAAGGTGGACGAGCTGAGGGCCCTCCTGCCGAACATGGACTTCAACAAGAATCCCCAGCATATGACCTGGGAGGAGGCCGAGGCCATGGTCAAGGCGTTCGGCCAGCTGAGATGGATCTCACCGGCCATGGATTCGCTGGTGCCTATCGGCAAGGACCAGGTGGAAGCATCGTTCAGGAACATATTCAGCCCGGACGTGCTGGTGGTGACCGAAAGGGCTCCGAAGGTCTATCGCGGAGGCATACCATTCATGGTGGAGGTGGGCATCGCCTACGGCGGCGGGGTCGCGGCAGCCGGCAAGAAGGGCGAGGTGATGCGCTTCGCCAACAGGGTGCCGCTGCTTTTCGACTCAGGCGGCTGCGCCATAACCGAGACCATAAAGACCATGGACTGGAAACGATACGACCTCAAGGAGTTCGAGGAGGAGCCTGTTGCCGTGCTGGTCAACCTGGTGAGCGTCCATGTGCCCTATACCAGCGCAGGCAAGCAGGCGATATCCAACGAGGAGGACATGATGGATGAGATAAAGTTCGCGCTCATGGAGGCTTCCAGGAGCATACAGAAATACCTTTCCGGCAAACGCAGGGCGCATGAGATAGCCACCAAGAGGAAGGTGGTAAACAGGTACGTCCAGCAATTGGCCGGCGACCTGGCTTCGCTGACAGGGGAGAAGAAGACAGAGATAGAGAAGAAGCTGCTTGACATCATAGAGAAGAAATACGGCGAAGAAGGCGACGGCAATGGAGATGATGGCAATGGTGAAGGTGGGGACACCTTGAAGCCTGTCGAAAAGGAAGAGGAGGGTGATATGAATGAGTGACGCCACCAAGAAGCTTGAGCTCATGGGCAAGAGCATGGTCGCTGAGATCGGGAAGGGCGACGGGCCGACCTTCGAAACCACCCTCAGGACAAAGAGCAACACCATATTCGACGAGAGCGCTGGCTGCCTGACCACAGGCGACAAGAAGGAGATGAGGAAGTTCCTGAGCGTGGCCCAGGCAAGGACGTTCATGCAGACAGTTGCCATAGCCGCCAAGAGCAGGCAGTTCCTCAAGCAGAACCTGCACACATCTATCAGGGGCCTTTTCTACCAATTGAAGTTCAGCCTGGGCGAGGACGTGGATGAGGACGTCTTCACCGAGCAGAGCGAATCCAACGCCCTGATAGAGGACCTGGAGGTCGCTCTGAATATCAAAAGGGAGGACCTGAACCTGACCACGGACCGCAAGGGGTTCGTGGCCGGGCCCATGACACTCCTGGACAGGTTCGGAGGAGATGAGACGATCATAGACCTTGAGAAGCAAGGCAGGAGCGGCTGGAGCATACCCAGCGATGTGGACAATGGCATGGAGATAAAGACGCTTGATGCAGACTACGTGCTGGTCGTGGAGAAGGACGCGCTCTGGCAGAGGCTGAATGAGGACAAGTTCTGGAAGAAGGAGAACTGCCTGCTGGTGACGCCAAAGGGCCAGTCCACAAGAGGGACAAGGAGATTGTTGAGGAAACTGGCGGACAGGAAATTGCCCATCTATTGTTTGATGGACTGCGATGCATGGGGATGGTACATCTACTGGACCATAAAGACAGGCAGCATGAACCTTGCCTACCTTGGCAGGGATTTCGCGGTGCCTGAGGCCAGATTCCTCGGCGTGACCATGAGCGACATAAAGGAGTTCGATTTCCTTGAGAAGCTGACAATCAAGGCCAAGGAAGTGGACGTGAAAAGGGCAGAGGAGATGCTCGGCTATCCGTGGATAAACCGGCACAAGGACTGGGTGCACGAGCTCAAGCTCGTCTTGAAGACCAAGAAGAAGATAGAGCAGGACGCTTTGCAGGGCCAGCGGCTCACGTTCGTCGGCGAGTACATCAAGAAGAAGATAGACGGAAAGGAATGGCTGTCGTAGATCTACCCCGGTATCCTCATTAGCCGGTCATTAGATGCATTTCTCCTGAAAACTAGGCCTCGCGGACTTATATCTACACCCGCCGCGAGAGCTGGCCTGCTTCTCTTATACTCGAAACCGGAAACCCGCAACTGGGTGCCGGAAACAGGAAACCGAGACGCAAGACCCGGAACTGGAAACTATTTTGTGGTTGTTGTGGTGGTTGTCGTCAGGCTGTCAGGCAGGTATGCTGTGCCGCTGGAAGGCATTGCGACGCCCAGCGAATCCATCAATGACTCGCCCTCAGGGCAGAAGGTGTCGCAGGTGTCCGTCAGGGCGATGTAGATGTTTATCTTGTTGGCCCCGGGGTCGGTCTTCCTTGGCAGGAAAGGCACCATGCAGTCGTGCATGAACTTCACGAAATCAGTGTAGCCATAGCAGTAGTAGTACTTGCCGGCAGGCGGACACGGTGCGTCCTGGCTGCTTGGGAACGGGGGCGGGTCCTGCCTCGCTTCGTCCCCGTCGCATATGGTCTCGTACATCGAATCGTCTTCATTGGCGTCATCCTGGCACCAGCTGTCATTGTGTTTCCAGCTGTCCTTGAACGCCTTTGTGAAGCATTCGCCGTTCGGGTCGGTGCTGTCGCAGCCCGGGTAGAGCTGGGTGGTGGCCCCGTCGCATCTGGTGCTTCCGTGAAGGTCCCAGAAGCCGCCGTATTTGTGCAGGGCGACATAGGTCGCGAACACGCGGTCCTTCTCCTCATCGCTCCTGTCCCAGTTCAGCCTGCCCTGGTCGTGGTATGTCGCGACCTCGCTTGTCGCAGCGTCAACCATCTTCTGGAATTTCAGGGTGCCTATGCACATGGAATCGCTCGGATTGAACGGGTTGAAGTTGGTGGGATTGCAGTCCTTGGCCCAGGTCAGCTCGCCGGAGATGAAACTGGGCGTGTTGCGGCCGGAGGTCTCGAATACGTCGTAATGGATGCCGTCGTCTCCGGTCGGGGAGACGCTGGCAGGCCAGAACGTGTATGGCGGCTCCAGCGACTGCATTATGCCGAAGGCGACCCATCTCCAGTCAGGCGGATTGGCACCGCTGTTCTGGAAGTCAGGGCATGCGCCTTCCGGCGCGTCGTACATGGCATCCAGGGACTTGCCATAGCCCTCGCCTGTCGGGAAGCAGCCGGGCTCGACGCCGTCTCCTGCACTGTTGTAGCCGTCCCTGCACGACCGTGACGCCTCGCACTCCTTGAAATTGCTCTCGCCCTTTATGATGGCCCGCACCAGCGTCGGGTCCAGGCCCCTGGCGCCGGCCCAGCTGTCTATGAGGTCCGGGAAGGCGTCGCAGTCGCTCTGGGATACTGAAGCGTGTTCGCCCACGCTGAACTCGAATATGTCCTCGATGGGCCTGCTGCTGTTCTGGATGAGGCAGGCATCGCAGGAGAAGTATTTCTCCACGGGCTCAGGAGTTTCTGCCAGCCCGGGCTGCATGAAGTTCTGGTCCCTGAAAGCCATGTTGAAGAAGTAATCCAGGTTCGCGCCCTGGGGGCACGAGCCGCCGGACGCGTTCGGGAAAAGTATGGGTGAGCCGCCTGTGCGGGAGATATCGCCGGAGGCCGTGCGCTGTATTGCGTAGGCCTCGCAGCCGCCGTACCAGGCGGTGAGCCTGTTTTCATTGCTGCCGACGCCGCAGTCGCTGCAGTTGAGCGGGTTGAGGATGGGCAGCCGGGTGGATACGTTGTACGAATAGGGTGCTATACCTATAACGCCGCGGGATTTCATGGCCTGGATGCCCGATGGGAAGAATGATGCGTAGGCCTGCGCGACCCTGGCCTCGGTCCAGTCGCATGATTGGTCCACATCCTTGGTGCCGACATCGAACAGCACGTATGGTATTATGGTCGGCTTGCTCCAGTTGTAGAGCGCGTACTTGGAGAAGTTGAGCGCCTGGGTCCTTATGTTGGCAGGATCGCAGGTGTGCACGCTGCTGCCGTTTATGCCGAACGCGATAAGGTCCACCGAGCGCTGCATGTCAGACCGGCTCATGAACGCGTCCATGGTCGCGAAATCGTTTATTTTGGGTGACACCGCTATGAAGCAGGTTATATTGCCAACATCACGGTTGGGATTGCATGCGGCGTCCAATGCATTGACTGCCGCGGCCACCTGGCCCACCTTGCTCTGGTTGATGTCAGGCTCCACGATTATTATCACGGGCCCGACAGGGCCATCCGAGAGCCTGCCGAGGAAGTAGTCGTCACCTTCGGTGGCCATCTGCTGGCCTATCCTGCTGGCCTGGGTGGCGTTTATGTTCTTGCCTCCGCTGTAGAGGATATAGACAGGCATCACTTCCTTGCTGAGCATGCACATGGTGCGCAGGGTGTCAGGCTCGAGATAGGTCGCTGAGCCTATGGCCGGCAGCCATTGGACCGCCATCTTGAGCTGGTCGCCGCAGTACCTGTTGGCGTTCGCGAAATCATTGAACGTGGGCCCCTGGCCGAGCATGAACTGGCGGGTGGAGATGTTCGGGTTCTTGGTCTTGTTGTTGATGTCCCGATAGGCGGTGGCGGTGCAGTTCTTCACCCAGGAGCAGCTGCCGCCGATGAGGTTCTTCATGGGGCCGAACAGGCTGGTGCCGTTCTCGCATATCATGCACCAGCAGGTGCCGAGCTTGCATTCGCCGAAATAGCTCGGGTCCGATATGGCCACGGGGTTCAGGTCGGTTATGTATGCGTCGCGGTAGCCGGTGCCGCCGCCAATCTGCTGGAGACAGCCGGATATGGCGATCAGGATGCCGAAAAAGGCTATGATTGCTACTGGCAGCTTCATCTTAATCCACCTATTTAGCGCTATTCCGGAATTTAAACGTTATGGTAGACGGACCGAAGGCTATCGGCCGGGCTGGCAAAGGAAATAGAAAGAAGATGAAAAGAAGGAAAGAAGGTCAGTACTGGACCTGCTTGCAGGACGTGTTCTTGCAGCTGCTGCCGCGGTAGTTCGGCGTGCCGCATTTGGGGCAGTACACGACCATCGCCATCTTGTGAGGCTGGAGCATCCTGGACGTACCCTGGGAGATGCCCTCGGCCATCCTCTTGATGCCGTCCGAGAAGCTGCCGCCGTGGCCTGTCTTTGACCTGGCCATGTACTTGGTGACCTGGTCCTTGGGCGACAGGCCCTGCGGGAAGCCGGGCACAGGCACGTGCCAAGCGAACCCTATGGGGCTGGCCCAGCCGAACAGGGAGTTCTGTAAGACGCCGAAGCTCCTGAGCTCCTGGTCCCTGCGTATGGCAAGGGCCTCAGCCGACACTGTCCTGCGGGCCGTGTTGTCCATGGCTGCCTTCTGCACGCCCTTGTCGTACATGAACGCGGACTCCTTGGCCCTGAACATGTACTCTGCCATCGGGCTGTCCAGCACCATCTCCGCGCGGTAGTTGAGGTAGCTCGCGCCGGGGTTGGTTTCGCCTGTCCTCGCGCTGGCATAGACACCCTTCCTCTGCAGGAAGATGTCCTGCGGGGCCTGCTTGAGGCCAGCCTGGTACTCCGGCCCGGCCAGCTGGTGCTGTTCCAGGCTGCCACCGAAGACGTTGAGCTTGGATATCCTCTCACCGGTCTTGCCCTTGAACCACCTGGCCGAGAACGGGTTGATGGACTGCATGGCCTCGGTTATCCTGGGCGGTGTGTAGTTCCACTGCCTCAGCGCATCTCCGGTTGAGTCCCACTTGGACGCATAGCCCTGCATGGACATCTGCACGCCCCTGAGCACGTTGATGTATGGCTTCATGAGCTTGCCTGCGAAGTCCATGCCGAAACCGTAGCCTGCCATGAAGTTGGTGTAGGTGCCGCGGTCCATGTAGGCCCTGAGGTTGTCCCTGACATTGAACGGGACCGCAGGACCGAAGTGGAAGAACGAACCCCATGCCTGGTGGGTGCCGTACGAGGTGGACGTCCTCCACGGGTTCCTGTCTATGGAATAGTCCCACACCTGGTGGTAGGCGCCGTGCTGCATGGCCACCGCCCGGTATGCGACGCGCTCGGCATCGCTGAGCCCGGCCGAGGCATTCTTGTTGTTCAGCGTCTGGAATATCTGCACTGCGTTCTTCATGGAGTGCTGCCTGTAGGCCTCGGACACCGCTGTGATGTCGTAGGACGTCTTGAGCAGCGACCCGCCTGACGCCAGGGCTATCTTGGATATGTAGTCCCCGCCGTGCAGCGCGATGTCCCTGAAGGGCTTTATCATGTGGCTCTGGTTGTGGCCATCCACCCCGAAGAAGCGCAGCGATGCAGGAGCGACAGGCGCGACCTGGCGCTTGGCTTCCACAGCGACCGCGCTGTCCTTCCAGAACCTGGCGTAGTCGTGCGTGGCGTTGCCGTACTCCCAGAGCACAGCAGCGAGCACCTTCTGCCTGTCGAAGTTGTAGCCGCCTTCCTTGGCCCACTTGACCGAGGATTCCACGAATGTGGTCCACTCGTTCGGGTCCTTGGATGAGCGCACCTTGGCGTACTGGCTTGTGAGGTCGTCCCTTGCCGCGAACTTCACGGCCACTTCCTCAGGTATGAACTTCCTGAGCTGGCCCTTGTCGTCGCGCAGGGCTGTCTCGCCCGCCATCACGCGGTCCATGTCGCTGAGCATCATGCCTTTGTGGTAGTATGCATAGCCGCCCTCGTGGAGCATGACCACTGCCTTGCTGGACTTGGCCAGGTCGTCATAGGTCATGTCCCTGCTGAGGATCGAGGCGTACTCGGTCGCGTAGGTGCGCATGAGCTCCTTGAGCTTGGCCAGGTGCTTCGGGTTGGTGGTATCCATCTCCTGGAGGAACCTCAGGTCGGGGTGGTTGGATTCCAGACCCTTCTCCTGCAGGGCCTTCTCCATGAACCCTGCCATTATGCCTCCGTAGAACCTCGTGGTCTCCCTTGTGGTGCCGTAGGTGTTCTGCCCGAAGTGCGAGTTGAACCTCTGCTCCATATCCTGGGCGAGCTGGTCTGCCACCCAGATTTTCTTGGCTGCCTGGGTGCGCTGCTCGTTGGTCCAGCTTGCCGAGCCGGGCATGCGGTTGAGCTCTGCCTCTATGGATGCCTTGTAGGCGGGCACGTAGCTCTTCGTGAACCTTGACTCCACCCACTGGCCTATCGCGAAGTTCTCCTGGGAATTGAGTCCTGCGACCCAGTGCCTCTTCACGTCCACCAGCGTGGCGTTCTTGGGGAGCGCGAGCTCGAAGTCCGCGCCGCCCCACCAGACCATCTTGCCGGTCTTGGAGTCTATGTGGCTGGTCCTCTGCATGGTGCCGCCGGACATGAAGTCCACCAGCTGCGCCAGCGAGGCCGTGTGTATGTTCTGTGAAGTGCCGGGCTTGTTTGCAGCGTATCTCTTGAACTCGTCTATGCCCTCTTTCGAGAACAGCTGTATGAGGTCGGTGCGGTTCCTTTCTGCGACCGCCTTGAGCTGGTTGGGGTTCCTCATGTGCTCTGGCAGCTGCTCCATGCCAATTGTCGGGTCAAGGCTGGTGAGCCTGTTGACCACATTGAGCCTGGCTGAGAGGAGCTCCTCCTTTATGCCGCCCTGCAGGTGGCCGTTCTCGCCATCCCATGCCATGGTGCGCAGCACCATGGTCTCCCAGACCTGGTGGCCCCTGAGCGAGTCGCCACCCACGTGGGAGACGAATGCGTCGTCCCTGAGGGCGCCGCTTCCTGCGGCCATCCTGACCTTGTTCTGCTCCTCCAGCAGCTGCTGGAGCGAGAGCATCTTCACGTGCTCAGGCTCGCCTGAGCCTTCTATGGCTGTGAGCCTCTGTGAGAACTTGACCGCGGCCTGGTCTATGTGCACACCGTTGTCCTTGGCCATTCCCATGAGCGCGTCGAGCTTCTGCTGCGGGTCTTTGGTGTGGTCTGTCAGTATGCCGCGTATCTTCGCGTCCATCTCCTTGACAGCATCAGTGTAGCCTGCCTTCTTCAGTATGTCCATGTCTGTGTGGCCCATGCTGGCGAGCTCTTCTGCGCTCATGTTGAAGTTCATGCCCATCTTCTTGTAGAGCTGCCTCATCACGTAGCGCATATCGTCGCAGAGCGCCTCCTTGTGGAGCGTCCTGTAGAGGTGGCCCATCTTGTCGTTGACCGGGAACATGTTGCCGACCACTACCGTGGACGGGTGCTTCTCGAGCTGTCCGGCCATCCATGCGGCCGCCGAGGATGTCCTGGCCCTTGCCTTGAGGTCATCCATGGCGCGCTTGCCGCCCATGAGTTCCATGGTCGATTTCGTGGTCTGGCGCGCGAGCGAGGGCGCTTCTGTGGCGATTGATTTCACCATCCTGCCCATCAACCTGGCGCTCCTGACCGTGGAGTCAGTGCCTGCCATCACCACGCCGCCGAGGACCGCATAGCGGTTAGAACCGTAGAACTTGCCCAGCGTATTGGTGAGCGCATAGTGCATCGCGCTCCTCTTCCCGACGTCCGGGTGGGCTGTGAGCACCTCAAGGCTCTGGAATGTCCTCTGGCCGTACATGTAGTCTTTGAGGGTCGAGGCCATGAGGGCGTGCCTGCCGCCCTTCTTCTCGAGCAACTCGATTATCCTCTGGACCGTCTTCTGGTCAGCGTCGTTGTAGTGGTACGGCATCTTGGCCAGGCCTTCCATCTCCTTGGCCGTGAGGCCAACCGAGCGGCCTGCTGTGACTATGGATACCGCGGCCGCCTTCTCCTGCGCCATGGCTGCGGCGCCGGTCATCTTGTCGGCCAGCTCGGTCTTCTGGCTTTTTATGGATTTCTTGAGCTTGTCGAGATCTGAGTCTCCGCTCCTGCTCTTGGCGAGCTCATTGGCTGTGGCCCCCATGGCCAGTCCGGCCACCCTCATCTTGTCCCTTGTCGTCTGCTTCATCTCCGTGTAACCGAACGGAGCGAGTATCTGTCCGCTGGCCGTGACGCCTTTGGGCGTAGGAAGCCTCGGGGTGGTTATATCGAGCAGCGTGACCGGCGACTTGCCCGCGAAGTAGAGCGACGCGAGCAGGAGCCCCATTATCAGGAAGACACCAAGGCACGGAAGAGAGCCGCCCGTGGTGAGCTCGCTCTCCGACACGCCTGCTATCAGGTTCTGCATGACCTGGAGGAATTCCGTTGCCGGAGTTATGTCGCGGTTCTCGTACTGGTATTCCGCGGCGCTCGGGCAGGTGGTCGCATCATCCGGCACGAATATTACCCTGAATGTGTTGATCTGGTTGTTGGCGACATCCTGGAGCGGGCATTCCACTGTATAATATGTATAATCCACACTGTTGCCGGCCGCATCGGTCTTGTGGCCGGTCGCTGAATCGGTTGTCTGGAGGTCCGCGCATGCGGGCACATCCGTCCACTGGCCATGGTATGTGTTGCCCATGGGGTTGTAGTACTGGACCACCACATGCGCACCGTGGATGGATTCGTAGTTTATCTGCTGTGTCCCGATATGGGAATTCGCTTCGAGCCCTTTCTCTGTCATGCAGTTCATGAAGTCCGGCTCGCCTGCGCAGTCCGTAGCCCACTGCTCGTACTTCTCCCTTGTGGAGGTACCGGGCGGGGTCGTGCCGAGGTCAAAGGCAAGGACGCTTATCGTGATGGTCTTGCCATCCTCAGAGGGGACGATCATGACCTGGCTATCATTGGTTGCCCCGGAAGGACAGAGGTCCAGTCCCTGCGCGAAGAGCGCTGAGACTAGCAGGATGAAGAAAAGTCCGAATGCATACTTCATGGATGTCATGGTATATTCGGGTGTTGGCCGCTTTATAAATGTTTACGTTCATAGGGTATATGAAAGATACAAAAACTACAAAGCAGGTAGTTTATTGTTGTAAAGATTAGCACAAGGTGGTTTGAATCAAAGGCCCAAACCCGTTCGCGCCTTGGGAAGAGGATCCCGAGGCCATATCCGGAAGGAAAGACGAATCCAGGATATTTAATGGTTTCGTGCAGGCAACAGCCTCCCGCCAGGCAGGGCTGCTGGTGGTGGCAGGCGCCCCTGGGATTGGCAAGACCGCGCTCCTGAGGCATTTCAGGAACTCGGCCCTCAAGGCAGGCATGCTGGCACCCTATGTCCAGGTTGAGAGGGGCGAGGGACTGGCAGAGGTCCTGGACAAGCTCTGCCAGGAGATGGCCATGGAAAGCGGCAAGAAGGTGTCGGCTGAGACCGTGGAGCGGCTTATGCAGGTCGTGGAGAAGGCCCAGGCAGGCACAGGCTTCGGAGCGGTCGTATTCATAGATGGCATAGACAGGATGCGGAAGCCCGATGAGGCGCTGGCGGCCATTTCCTCTGCTGCCAAGGCCTCCTGGGGCAAGCGCAGCGTTTCATTCGTGGCCAGTTCCACCAGGGAACTGAAGCTGGGACCTGAGAACGCCACAGCGATGGCCCTGAAGCCCTTCAACGAGCAGGAGACCAGGGAATTCGTGGATAAGGCCCTGAAGAAGGGGCCGCCCAAGATGGGCGAGGAGTGCCTGACCTCCATCCTGGAGGACAGCGGCGGCAATCCCAGGCTCGTGAAGAGCGTGTCGAAGCACATCTACGACAGGCTCAAGGACACCGAGAAGGTGATAACCAAGGGGCACTACCTGGCCTATCTGCCGCACATAATGAGCATGCTGTCCAGGGAGTGGTTCGGAGCGATGTACCAGGAGACGCCTGCGGGAGAACGGGAGATACTGAAGGCTCTGGCGTCGGCAGGGGATGGCATGCACGTGTCTGATGTCGCCAAGAAGATAGGCAAGCCCCTGGGGCCTGTGACAGCGCTGACCAGGAGACTGCTGGACAGCGGGCAGATAATCAGGATGGACAGGGGGAAGTACAGGGTGTTCGCCCGGCTCTATGGCAAGTATGTGATGCAAAGGGGCTAACGGGAGTCGCCATAGGACTGACCATAGCCCGACTGCTGATTGCCCTGAGAAGCGCCCGAGTTGATGCACGGGCCGATGAAATGGACCACTGCCCATATGGCCGCAGCTGCGAAAGCGAGCCGTACCGGCAGCCAGAGTTTCACTCTTACGCCGGTCCGGCGTTCACTGCGGCAGCTTATCTCGGTGTGCGTGTCAAGCAACTTCATGGGCGTGCTGCCCTCGCCGCCATAGTCCACATGCCAGACCATTTTGCTGACTTCGTGCATCCCGTACGGAACGGCCTCCGTTACCTTGACAAGATGGACATTCGACATCCGGAGGAAAAACGCGGGCGCGTGTTCGGTTTGTTCTGTCAGCTTGGAAAGGGCCTGACTAAATGATATTGTGTCTCCTGCAGGCCCGATTATGTGCTGGGACGGATTCGAATACCAAGACTTTCCCATACCATTAAACTTTTCCATAAGCCCACAGACGAGGCGGACGCGCTGATTGCTTCCGGAAGTCGAGGTATCTTGTTTGCTAAGCTTATCTAGGCTGAAGAGATAGTAAGAGTCATCGATTTTGCCATATTTGGCTGAAATTTTCTCATCCAGCGCATCAAAAAGAGGATCCTGAAGCCGCGGCTTGCGCGGTGCTGGCGGCTTATCCCAGTTTTCCGGGAGCATGAATTTTGCGGGGGTTTTTATACCCTGCGGCTTGGTATGCTCGGCCTTTGGAATAGGGGGCAGTGATGGAACAGTTTCAGGTGATAGCCCAGAACCTTCCTTTTTTGCCGCGAGAGCCTCTAGCTGGGGCAGAGAAGCGCCCCACCTGGCCGCAAGGGAACGTGCCCGCGCATTTATCGATATGTCTATGCCGAGCTTGCTGATTATGGATTGCGCTGGTGCAGATCTGGGGCGATAGGGTCCTTTGAGGCGCGCGGATTCCTTGTTTGCCGAGCTCTGGCTATCCGCCACCGGCTTGCCAGAAGCGCCAGACTTCAGCTTTTCTGCCATGATTTATATTATTGGGCGACAGGTTTTAAATGAGATTCAAGCCGCCAGCGCCCAGTCCGTCCCGAACGTCTCCCCGAACTGCCTGGCGATATCCTCGCTCCGTATTATCACCGATGCCTCGCGGTTCTCATAAAGCGCCGAGTTGCTGAAGTTGTGCGAACCCACCAGGACGATATCGCCGTCGATTATCATGAACTTGGAATGGGTAAGGGCGTATACCCTGCTCGCATACCTGACATTGAACCCTTTCGCGCCCAGCTCGCGGTATATCTCGTCATTGCCTCCGCTGATGGTGTTCCGCTCGACGATTATCCTCACATCCACGCCCCTTGCCTTCGCCCGCTCCAACGCCTCGACCACGTCCCGCGAGGTGAAGACATACATCTCGATGTCAATCGTTTGTTCCGCTCCATCAATAAGCGAGATTATCTCATGGCCGTCCTCTGGAGAGAAGACCGACATGATGACTGGCGGGAAAACGAACTGCTGAAGAATGAGGAAAAGCAATGCTCCCGCCCCTAAGCCTGCTGCGAATGCAAGCATCCTGCCCATGCCCGAAGCGGCGCGGGGGGAGTATAAATCAGTTAGCATCCCGGAACTGTGCGTATCCACATGCATCCCGTCATTCTTTAAAAGCCTTGTATGCATAAATGAACAATATGGGCAACAGGTTAAGGCATAGATACGCAACGGCAGCGGAAAGAGCGATACCGTACATACTCAGCGCCGCCATCCTGTCTGCACCCCTCCTGAGCTCGAGCTGCGAGAGAAATAACGGGAAGAACGGTGAAAAGAGGGCAGTAGTAACCGAGCAGAGGGCGGCCGGTTCGGTGGAAACCACTGCGACGGAGATACGCAATTCGCTTGCCGTGTTCTCATGGTTCGGCGAGAACATAAAGGCGGACAGGGCCGTTATATTGCGGGAAGAGGAAAGAATCGGCGGGATGCTGAAAGACCTGGGGCCTGAAGAGATGTTAAGGGTGTACCGGCAGGCTGAGAATGACGTGAAGGGATTTGACAGCAAACGTAGAAGCGAGAGGAAAGCCGGCTTGATTGAGATGTGCTCGGCCAGCCTTACATACGCGAAAGAGACGTCCGGCGGGGCGAGCGTTGAGGCGCGCCTGGGCTCCTTGCTTTTCGCTTTGCCGTTCTTGCCGGACATACTAAGCGATAAGATGGACAGGGAGCTGTCCGGTAAAGGATATTACTGGGCTACCGGGAATGCGTACATAAATTTTCTGGGGAGAAACAGGAGAGGATTTGAAGGCATTTCACAGTATATAGAGGATTGGGCGGCCGGGAAGCGACCGTTCTCGGATGACGCCCTGCTTTTTCTTTTCGCGGAAATGAAGGGTGCGGCAGACCATCAGAATCAGAGGTAGCTCAGACTTCGATGCCCTTCTGCTGGAGGGCGGCCCGCGTCTGGGCGACCATATCGGCTTCCGGTTTGAGGGTTTTGCCAAAAGATAGGAGAGTATCCGTCGTTAATTTGATATCGCCGCAGCCGGCAAGCACTGCCTGCTGGAGATCCATCGCAACCTTCATCTCCGGAGTAGCATTGCCGTTCCGCAGAGCGCTTATGTATATATAGCCGATATTGTCTGGATTGGCGGTATTCTTTTTTATCAGGTCCATGGCACCGTCAAGGATCTCGAGTTTTTGCGAATCCGAACATGGCATGGCCTTGCAGTAGTTTACGATGGTTTTTTGGTTGAAATTCTGAGCGTAGATTTCGGTCAATCGCTCGCTCGCCATTTGCTCAAACTTCTCTGCCACGGCCTTCTGCTGGGTAGAAGAGATCTGCGGGGCATTCTCTTGGGTTGGTGCGGCCGGTTTTTCCTGAGCTGCCGGGGCCTTGGCGACCTCCGCAGGCGCTTTGGGAGCTTCCGCCGCTTTTGCCTGGGCTGCAGGCTCCTTCTGGACCGCCTGCGCAGTCACCTCCTTCCTGACCAGGGCGTGGGCGCTCAGATACGCCTGCCGCGCCTGCTCCTCGGATTCGAAAATCTTGCCGGTCTTGAGCATAGCCTGGCTTTTCGTCTTATCGCTTATGTCAAAGCCCCTTCTTTCGTAGCGCTTGACCTCTATCTCTATGGCTTTCGCCGGGTCGGTCTTGGTCAGCATCTCGAACAGCTGTGTCCTTACGCTGCCCCTTACCCCGCTCTCTGTCTTTCGCTCCAGCGCCTTGTCTATCACCTGGCGGGACGCATCCGCGGTTAGAGTAAGCCCATAGCGCTGGGTGTACTGCTGGAGCGCTGTGACTGCCGGCGCCATCTTGAGCGCGTCAGCCGCCACCGGTTCCATTTCCTTATGAGCCATGAGGTAGGATTAGCGTGGTGGATTTTTAATTTCGTGCGGCTCCAATAGCTTCGTGGCCGACCTGGGGAAAAACGCGTACATCAAGCAGAATGTTTTATACCTCAACAACAAGGACTACGGAAAGGCATACGAGTTCTCAAAGGAATTTGTCCAGAAGTTCCCTGCGGAAATGATTGCGCATTTCCTGCTGGCCAAAGCCGCGTTCTGCCTGGGCAGGCACGAAGAGGCCGTACTCGGGGCCAGGAAGGCGTTCAACCTGGCAGCGGATGCTGATGACATGCTCAGCTGCGCCATACTCGCAAGCACGGCGTATTATGAGCTGAAAGAGTACGGCAAGGGGCTGGAACTGCTCAAGCAAGTGGAGAAGACAAAGACGAGCGAGGAGCTTGAGGAGCTTCTTTTCATCTTCTCGCTTGCCATGGAAGACGAGAAGGAAGCGATGAAGCATGTCCAGGACCTGTACAAGCTCAACAAGAAGGCCGCTGAGGAGTTCATAGCGAAATTCATAATGGGCAGCTGAAACCGCCTGCCGCTCAGGTCGATACCGTGAACCTACGTGAAGAGGTTGTGACGACGTTATTGGCTTCATCCGTGCATTTGACCTTCCAGTCATGGCTGCCATCAGCTATGCCGCCGGCAATGAAGGTGGTGAGGGTGTTGTTGAGGGTCGATTCATTGCTCTGGTTCAGCACGTTGTCCAGGTAAAGCGAGCAGTTCAACGTCGCTGAGCGGTTGTCCACCGCGGTGAAGTTGAAAGTGAGCGTGGGGCCGCTGAGTCTCGCCCAGGTGGATGGGGAATTGAGGGTGACCACAGGCGGCAGGTCCACTGTGAAATCAGATGATGCAGTGGAGATGTGGCCGGCCGTGTCATTGGCCCAGACCGTTATTGAGTGGGGGCCCTGTGAGAAGGTCTTGGTGGTGACCCCGGTGTAGGTGATGTTTGTTGTCCCGTTGAAGTACCAGGTCTTGCTCGGGTGGGCCTCTGTGACCGAGAGGTTCACCTTCACTGATGTTGAGTTGTACATGAGGCCGTTGGCCGGGGAAAGGATGTTGATTACCGGGGCCTGGGTGTCAAGGGTGACGTTCCAGGTGGCTGTGCTCTTTGCACTGCGTGCCAGGTCGTATGCAGTGGCGTTGAAGTAATAGGTGCCGTCGGCCAGCCCTGTGAAGTTGGCGAACAGAGTCGTATCTGTGGTCGTATTGACTGAGCGTATGAGCTTCTTGGAGGAGTTGTAGAGATTGATGGTTATGTTGGCGAGGTTTGTGTCTGCTGCTGAGACATTGACCGGTATGTAGTCGATTAGCAGGGATAAGGACGAGTTGAAGGTCGGTGGAACGAAGCTGATTGTCGGGGCTACCGTGTCAATCGTGAAGTCTGATGTCGCGGTTGATAGGTGGCCTGCCGTGTCGTTGGACCAGACCGTTATTGAGTGGGGGCCCTGTGAGAAGGTCTTGGTGGTGACCCCGGTGTAGGTGGTGTTTGTTGTCCCGTTGAAGTACCAGGTCTTGCTCGGGTGGGCCTCTGTGACGGATATGTTGACCTTAACTGATGTTGAGTTGTACATGAAGCCGTTGGCAGGGGAATTGATGGCGATTATCGGGGCCTGGGTGTCGAGGGTGACGTTCCAGGTGGCCGTACTGTTGGAACGCTTTGCTGCGTCATAGGCAGTGGCGTTGAAGTAGTAGGTGCCGTCCGGAAGGCCTGTGAAGTTGGCGAACAGGGTTGCGTTTGTGGTCGTGTTCACTGAGCGTATGAGGGCCTTTGAAGAGTTGTAGAGCCTTATGGTTATGTTGGCAAGGTTTGTGTCTGCTGCTGAGACATTGACCTGTATGTAGTTGATTAGCAGGGATGATGATGAGTTGAAGGTCGGTGGGACGAAGACGATTGTAGGGGCTACCGTGTCAATCGTGAAGTCTGATGTTACGGTTGAGAGATGGCCTGCTGTGTCGTTGGCCCAGACCGTTATCGTGTGGGGGCCCTGTGAGAATGTCTTGGTGACGACCCCGGTGTAGGTGGTGTTTGTTGTCCCGTTGAAGTACCAGGTCTTGCTCGGGTGGGCTTCTGTGACTGAGATGTTCACCTTCACTGATGTTGAGTTGTACGTGAGGCCGTTGGCGGGGGAATTGATGGTGATTATGGGGGCCTGGGTGTCGAGGGTGACGTTCCAGGTGGCTGTGCTGTTTGCACGACCCAGGGTGTCATAGGCAGTGGCGTTGAAGTAATAGGTGCCATCAGCCAGCCCTGTGAAGTTTGCGAACAGGGTTGCGTCCGTGGTTGTGTTCACTGAACGTATGAGGGCCTTTGAGGAATTGTAGAGCCGGATGGTGATGTTGGCAAGGTTGGCGTCAGTGGCTGAGACATTGACCTGTATGTAGTCGATTAGCAGGGATGAGGATGAGTTGAAGGTCGGTGGGACGAAGCTGATTCTGGGGGGGGTGCCGTCAACACTGAAGTTGGCCACTGCGGTTGAGAGGTGGCCTGCCGTGTCGTTGGCCCAGACAGTGAGGTTGTAGTTACCATCGGCATACGTCCTGAGAACTGAGGACGTGTAGGTCTCGTTAGCTGTTCCGTTGAAGAACCAGGTTCTGCTGGGATGGAGTTCTGTCACTGAAATGTTGACGCGGATTGATGAAGTAGTGTAAAGAGTATTGTTGGCGGGGGAGACGATGGTGATGACTGGGGCGATGGTGTCAATGGTGAATGAAACGCTCGCATTCTTTACATTGCCGCCAGAGTCATTGGCGTATACCACGATGCTGTTGCCCCCTTCTGTGACGTCGGGGATGGATGAGAGGTTGTTGCAACCGGTAAGGGGCGTCGGCCCTGCGCCGTTGAGGCGGTACCAGCAGGAATCCAGATCCTCGTCATTTGCTTGGAAGGTAAGGGGTACCGTGGTGATGCCATACGTAGAATTCGAAGGGCTAGATATCGCGACAATGGGGACATCAGAGTCGATTCCGCCCAGGACGACCAGGGCGAATTCCTGCGGCCCCATGGGCACATTGTATCCTGTGACGTTAACGACATACGTGCCGGGCACCGGGGTGAGTTGCACAATCTCCACATTATTCAACCGGTCTGCGCCTGCCGAACTGCTTCCCCGGCTGTTGCCGTAGAAGACAGTCCCGTTAGGGAGCATCACCTTGAGGTCGAGGTCATTTACCAGGGCCTTGGAATCGCAGCTGCTTGTGCAGGGGGAATCGGTCCAGACCAGGGCGAAACGAGTATTCTGGCTGTCCAGGAAATGGTAAGTATATGAGAAGGTGTTGCCGGTGCTTGCATTACCCAGGGTGAAGTTCATGATTTTGCTCCCCTCTGGAAGCGAATTGGAGAGGTTTATCCTTCCGAAGCCGGAATTGAAGTTCGGCGAAGCGCCGTAGGCCGGCAGGTCATCTGCGCCGGCCACGAGGACCGCCTTGATAAGTGCGGATTGCGGGGCTGCCACGGAACGGTTAGTTATGAGGTAGTCCCGGACAAGCGTCGCGCTCCCGGTTGACAGAGGCGTTGCCATCGAGGTGCCGGAGCAAAATGAATAGTAGCTGTTGTACGCCCCAAAACCGCAAGGATCCGAACCGACTCCGGATGCCAGTGTTGAAACGATGTCTTCCCCTGGGGCCATAAGGTCTGGTTTATATCTGCCATCCGATGTCGGGCCCCTTGATGAGAACCAGGATACCGCGGTAGGGTCCCCGCCATACCGGGTCGTCTCCACAGATCCGATAACCAAGGCGTTCTTCGCATGCCCCTGGGAAGCGACCGTGTACGGGCTTGACCCCGTATTGCCTGCGGCGAACAGGATGAGGAAATCTTTGTTGCTTCTGGAGAAATCGTCGGTGTAATATGCGTGGCTGGAGTAATAGTGGCTTGACTGGGCACCCCAGGAATTGGAATGCAGTTTCGCGCCTGCATCCATTGCTTCATCGAAGAGCAGCCGCAGATCTGTGGGTGTGTAAATGCTGGGGGCACCATTCGGGTTCAAGCTCTGCATGAACAGCCTTGCCCCGGGCGCTGTGCCTTTGATGAGGCCGGAGCTCATTGTTCCGTTGCCCAGAACAGACCCGGCGACGTGCGTGCCATGGCCGTGCAGGTCCATGCCAGTCGGATTGCCCGAGCAAACACCGGGCAGTTTCACACCATCGCACCAGGCACTGATGCCGACCACCCTTCCGCGGAAGTCCAGATGGACCGTAGAAATGCTACCTGTGTCAAGCCCGGTGTCAGCTACGGCGACTATGGTGTTGCTCCCATTGAGTCCGAGCCGTGACCAGACATCGCTGACGCCCAGGACCGGCGCGGCATAATCATTGAACAGCTCCAGCGGCTTCCGCTCTTCTGCCATCATGACGCCGGGCATCGCGCGGATTTGAGCCAGCTGGTCGCTTGTAGCCGAGTCAATGGTGATTACCTGCTCGTCATATACCTGGGCGGGCGCTATGGCGCTGATGGCTTCGGCCATGCCGTCCGCATCCTCGCCCTCATAGAGGACAACGGTTATGTTCCAGAGCATTGCGCTCTCGCCCATCGCGACGCGCGTCACGGGGTTGGACTCCATCTTCTCAAGTGTGAAGCCCTTGGCTTCAGGCGAAGCACCCCGGGCGATTCTCGCGGTATAGGAATATTCTCCGGCATAACCCACGATTTCCAATCCCGAGTGTTCCACTTTCGCCCTTTGCTGTTCGGTTATGGGCCCGTCGAAGGCGACGATGTAATAATCGTATGAGGAGCCGGTGATGGCCTGGACTGTGAGATTTATTGACGATATGTTCGCTTCGAGGGATACGTTGTCATCTTCCACGGACAGGTTACTATATTGAAAAGATATTGGGTCGGTGTAGGCGCTCTCGTTCACATCGGACGACGCATTCGCATCCATCTGCGGTTCCTGGATAGGCATGTCCTTCGATTGGTTGTCCGAGTCCGCGTCTGGTGGGAAGGTTTCGGAGTAATCCCCGGGGTCATCAGCCTGCGCAAAAACAAGGTTGCATGATATGAAAGCCAATACCAGAAGCATGAAGACATTTTTCAACATAACAGATGCCCCCCAGTTGTATTTATGGCGCAAGAGGTTTAATAACCGCTATGAGCGGGAAGGGGGCCTGCGCCATTTAACGGATTGTGATTTAACCCATCATTCTACACGTTACAAAACAATATAAACTGTTTGTAGCTAAAGTGATATCAGGTGATATTCATGTCAGACCCATTGCTGGTGGAGGGGAAGAGCAGATTGTCGGTGCTTGTCATCGAGGACAGCCCGGAATTCGGCAGAAACGCGCTCGAGGCCCTGAAGGGGCATGACGTCAGGCTCGCCACGACACTGAATGGAGCCCTGGATGCGCTGGCATCCGGAACCAAGTTCGATTTCATGCTCAGCGATGCCCATGTGCCGCTCAGGGATGGCGAGCAGCCGGTGGCCATAATCCTGGGAATGCTCGAGACGTGCTTCGAAAAAGATATACCCGTGTGCTTTGTCACGAAAGCTGACCATCACGGCCTCATAGACCTAGCTGACGAGGGATACGTCTCGCTCAGGGCGGTCACCCTGGGTGAGGCGTCTGATGCGCTGATGTCACTCTCGCGCTCAAAAGAGGAGGCCACAGCGAAAAAGGTGTTCAGCACCATCAAACCTGCGGCCGCGGACAATGTCAAGACCGATTCCAAGACGCCGGAACTGTGGGCCAAGGCGTTGGAGATGGTCAGGAACGCGGCCACCAAGCCGACAAGTGTCACCATGGCGATACGGAAGGTGCGGAGCATCGGGCTTGACGTGGTCATGGATAGAGGTATGCCAAGGGTGGTGCCCGGGGCCAATACCAAGGGCTGAAGGCCCAAAGATTTATAAGAAAACGATGCGTCGATAGGAAAATGGGTAAAATTGCGGTGTTGCTCGTGGTTTTGGCGGCACTGCTCATGTTCGGCTGCTGTGCTATGGAAGGAGGTGGCACAGAACCTACTGATCCCCTCACTGTTTGCACTTCCGCATGCCAAGAAAGCTATCCCCATACCGTAGGGAACCTCAGTAACGGGACCTGCCATTGCCCCTGCGAAAACGGCTACCAGCAGTATGATGGGACTTGCATCAGTCTGGAAGAATATGACTATCTCCGCCCGGCCATCTGCAACTCCGACTGTGAAGCGAGCTATCCCCATTCATATGGCACCATAAGGAACGGAACCTGCACGTGCCCCTGCGAAAACGGCTACATTTCATATAATCGGACCTGCATCACGCCCCAGGATTTCGAAGGGCTTGCGCCGGTCCTCTGCCCTGAAGAGTATCCTGTCCTCAAGATCTATGACTGGCTATACGAGGGAAAGAGCTACTACCTCTACCTCTGCTACAAGAACGAGGCGGGGGGAACTGTCATCGAAAACAGGAGCAATCGGCAGGATTACTGGAATTTTGTCGAAGACCCGTATAGCAACGATTCGGTTTCAATCCTGACAAACCACCTTGCGAATATCTCGAAGCAGGAGGGATTCGGCGAATACGAGCGGGTGGATTTCACGATAGCGTTCGTGCAGGGCCTCCCCTACACGTTCGACAATGTGACGACCCCCTACGACGATTACCCGCGTTTCCCCTCGGAGACGATATATGCCGATGGAGGCGATTGCGAGGACACGTCGATACTCATGGCGGCAATCCTGAAGAAGATGGGCTATGACGTTGTCCTCCTAGGGCTTCCGCACCACGTGGCAACCGGGGTATTCTGCAATCCGTCCGACTTCGACCACCCCGTCACCTCCTATCCATACAACGGCCGCGATTATTGCTATCTTGAAACGACCGGGGAGGGTTATAGCATAGGCGAACTGCCTGCGGATTATACCTCTGCCACTGAAGTGACGGTCATACCCCTCCACGGTGCGCAGCCCGACATATACCTTGGATGGGGCCGGGAACGCGCCTACAAGTATGTCTACTCATACGACTCGCGCGATATCTACGTGAACATCACGGACATACGCCTCGATAATTTCGGGACCGTGCCGGCGAAAAACGTGAAGATATACGCGGCGCTCGAAGCGACTGAGGGGGGGCAGGTCTGGGACCAGTACACCTACACGGCGGGCGACATCCCGGTCAGGGGATACTATAATTACAGCGTCACAAACCTCCATGCACCGACCGGCGAATCCTTCCGCATAAGCATCGTCATTTACGGAGACAATTTCAAATCGGTAGAGTCGGAGAGCGGCTGGTTCACCTGGGATTGATGGAATCGGAATGCGCTTCCCGTTAATTGCCTAATCGGAAAGCTGGTTTGGGTTATATTAACGATATCAGAACTCAACCGCGAGCGAAGCTTGCGGGCAGTTCTGATGAACGAAGTGAGTCAGAACTCAAGATCTCGGTCATCGCCCTTGCGGGCTCTCAGGTATTGCATTCTCATCATTATGCAATCTTCTCCCAGCACCTACTTTTAATCCGAACGGTGTAAAGAAAAATCTGGAATGATGACTGTTCGACAGACCAAGGGTGCAAACCCTATGAGGACACTATCACAGCTGACCGATAATAGAATTAGAAAAGTAGATAATAAAGAGAAAAAGAAAAGATTATAGGTTGACCTTCAGACCCAATTCTTTCTTGAGCTCGCGGTAGCGGTTCCTTATCGTGACCTCTGTCACGCCGGCCACATCCGCGACCTCCTTCTGGGTCTTCTTCTCGCCGTGCATCGCGCTGGCGATGTAAAGCGCGGCAGCGGCCACGCCTGTCGGGCCACGGCCGGATATCAGGCCCTTCCTGAGGGCCTTCTTTATCAGCTTCACGGCCTCGTCCTGCACCTCGCCGCCGAGCCTCAATGCCGTGGCGAACTTGGGCACGTACTGGGCCGGGTCTGTGAGGGGAACGTCCACGTGAAGCTCCGCCTTGATGAACCTGTAGGCCCTGCCAATCTCCTTTTTCTCTATGCCCGACGCCCTTGATATCTCGTCAAGGGTCCTTGGTATGCCCTGCAGCCTGCAGATGGCATAGATGACAGCGGCGACCACGCTTTCAATCAGCCTGCCGCGGATGAGCTCCTCTTTCACCGCCCTCCGGTAAAGCAAGGCAGCGCTCTCCTTGATGTTTTCAGGAAGACCGAGGGATGACGCCACACGGTCGAGCTCGGCCAAGGCGATGACCAGATTCCTCTCCATGGAAGTGGCGATGGACACCCTCTTGTGCCATTTCCTCATCCTGTAGAGCTGGGCCTGCTTCTTCGGGCTTATCTTGCCGCCGCGGATATCCCGGTTGTACTGGTCTATCTCGGTGACAAGGCCCTTGTTCGGCCTCATGTACTTTATGGGCGCTCCGCCCCTGGCCTTCTTCTCCTTCTGCTCGGCGTCGAAGGCGCGCCATTCCGGCCCCATGTCGTGGATGTTCTCAGCGATTATCAGCCCGCAGCTGGAACAGAGGAGTTCGCCCTTCTCATAGTCACGCACGACGCGCTTGCTCTTGCATTCAGGACATTTCGTAGCAGTCTGACCCATACAGATAGCCTCCGCAAACCATAGTAAGGTTTTTAAGAATTTGTAATAAATTTATGAACCTAGCTATTTATAAATTTTTCTTTCACCCCGCCGGCTGTGGCAACGACTGCGCCGAGGTCGTCCGCATGACCACGCACAAGCATTAAAATCCAGGCAGGATTATGCTAATCGGTGCTCTTATGGTTGTAGGTCTTGTCCCGCCTGATGAGGAAGAGAGGCTGCTGAAACGGCTCATGGAATATTACGGCCAGATCTACCAGAGTATAAGCTTCTCAAGGAAGGAGGCAGCCCTGAGCCACAAGGACATAGGCGAACTGTATTATACCTATCCCGGGGAGGAGACCGAGGCCATGGCAGCAGAGAAGATGCGGCTGATAAGCTCAGCCATAGCCGGCGGCTATTCCACGCCTATCATCGTCCTGCAGAAGAAAGGGAAGATGGTGCTTCTTGACGGCCACAGGAGGGCCAGGGTGGCATACTCGCAGGGCATGGGCTGGAAGGCGCTTGTCATAGTGCCGTCCAAGGAGATAAAGTTCGGCATAGAAGAGATGATACTGGGGAAAATAAAGGACCTCTACGGAAAGTAGTCAGTGCGGACTGTCAGGCAGGAGGCCCTTGCTCTTCACCCACCAGTAGGCGACCACGGTGGACAGTATGGTGGAGCCTATGAGAAGCGCTATGTACCATCCCTCATCTGCCGGGGTGAGGTTGAATGCAGGGCTGCTCATGGCTGTCGCCAGGGTGTTCGGCACCAGCACCGCGGTGCCTATGACCGTTAGATAGGCCACCAGCATGGCCAGCTTGTTATTCAGTATCTGGAGCTGGTTGTTGTATATGCTCTGGATGACCTCCAGGCCGCTGGCCACCACGTCGCTCATGTGCTCTGCCAGGCCTATCTGGTAGTTGACCTCCATTGCCAGGGCGCCAAGCCTCTGGAGAATCTTCTGGTCGTCTGTGAGCAGTTCAGGGTCGCCATAACGCAGGCTGTTCAGCACGTCCACGGTCTCCCAGAGGCCGCCCAGGTAGGTGATGAGGGCATGCTTCATCATGTGGATGTCCTTGCCTATCTCCTCGCGGGGGGACTTGACATCCACGAGTTTCTCGCTGAGCTGGTCGGAATTGGTCTCTATCTCGCGCAGGTGGTCGAAGTTCCGCGCGTTGTTCTCGTCTATCACGCGGATGAGCACCAGGGTCAGTTTGTCCGGGCTGGGCAGGTTCGGCTTTATCTTCCTCATGAATATCTTGGCGTAGCGCCTGAGCCTGAAGAACCGTTTGACCTCGGTCGTGTGGATGGTCAGCACGAACCCGTTGCGCAGGAGTATGAGCAGGTACTCTATCTTGACATCGAAGCCGTCCACCAGTATGGCTGGTATGAGGATCCCCATCTCGTTGTCGAAATCCTCATAGCTCCCCCTCGTGCTCTTTATCAGGGTGGTGACCAGCGTATCGCTGAATCCCATGGCCGATGCGATGCGCGGCGCGTCCTTCCTGAGGTCGTCCACGATGTAGTCGGCCCAGGAGACCGCACCCGCGTTTATCATGTCCGTGAAGTCGCTGATGTCGCGCGCTTCCAGCTCGACGGTCTTGCCGTCCTTGAGCAGCGACACGCAGAACCCCTTCTCCTCGAGCGATAGGATTATCTTCTCATCGCCGTGGGTCTTGCGCATTTTATGGAGTAGGTCCTTCGTCAGGGCCATGATGTCACCTGCTGGGAGCATGCAGCTTCCGGCCGATTTTCTACAATAAGTTGCGACTTCGGATATTTAAAAACTTAACTGTTGGCCCATCATGCGGCCTTGCGCCTGTGGCTGTGGGATACCGGAAAGGCCGCCTCGTTCTCCTCCAGCGCCTTGATGCCGGGCAGCTCCTTGCCGCACAGGTATTCTATCAATGCCTTGCCAGACAGGCTTACGTAGCTGAAGTGTTTCTTCTCTATGCCGAGCTTTTCTATGGCGGTTACGGTATGGCCGCCGCCGAGGAGCGAGAAAGCGTCGCAGCGGGCGATGGCCTCAAGCAACGCCCGGGTGCCCGTGGAGAAGTCCTCCAGCTCGTACACGCCTGCAGGGCCGTTCATCACTACGCAGTGCGAGTTGTTTATCACTTCGGTATAGCGCTGGATGGTCTTCGGGCCTATGTCCCATATCTGGCCGCTCTTTATGGCATCGGAGTCCGCATCATGCCTCTGCATGTCTATGGAAAGACCGACATCCACCGGAAGCACGATCTTGCCGTCGAACTGCTCGAGCAGGGCTTTCGCCTCGGGTATCCTCTCCTCAAGCTTTGATGTCTTCAGGTACTCCTGGGAATCCCCGACAGAATGGCCCGCTGCTTTCATGAAAAGGATCGCGAGCGCCCCGCTGACCAGCACCTCCCTCGCCCTTCCGTCAGCCAGCCATTTCTTCATGATCGCGAACGAGTCCTCCACCTTTGAGCCTCCGAATATGAATGTCACGTCCTTGCTGTGCCTGACCTTGTCCACGGCCTCAGCTTCGCCTGCCAGCACGTCCCCATAGAAGCAGGGCATCTTCTTGGCGAAACCGACGACGCTGGAGTGCTTCCTGTGGGCAACCGACAACGCGTCAAGCACATAGTAATCCGCGATGGGGGCCAGGTGGTATATTATCTCTCCTTCGCCATGCGGATGCTCGGTCTCGCAGTGCAGATGGCGGACATTGTCAAGCATCAGCACCTCGCCGTCCTTCAGCGAAGCTATCGCATTCTTGGCATTCTCTCCGATGACATCGTCCACATAGATGACATCCTTGCCGAGCAGATGGTGGAGCGCCTTCGCATGCTGCTCCATGGGGAGGAAATCCTTATCGCCCTTCCTCCCCTGGTGCGCGAGCACGATTACCCGGCCGCCGCGGTCGCTGATCTCCTTGATGGTCTTCGCATGCGCGGTCAGGCGCGCGCCTGGGACTATCTTCCCGCATTCTATGGGGCAGTTCAGGTCCGCACGCACCAGTATCTTCTTCCCGCGCACCTCGTAGTCAGCTATCTTCCTCATCGGCACCACTCTTCCTGGCAGCCGTCTTGGCCGCAGCTTTTTGGCCCCGCGCGCTCCTGGCGGCCGCCTTGGCCACGGGTTTCGGGCCTTCCCCGCTATTGAGCGCCGGTTTCGGACCTTCCTCAGTCTTGGCTGCCGCCTTGGCCACTGTTTTTGAGCCCCCTTCCGTCTCGGCGACCGGCGTGGAGACCCTCTTCTTCCAGTCCGCCTTGGATGGGCAGTTGGGGTCTATGCACATCGTATATCTGATTCTCCCTTTTTTAACGTTTATAGCGGGCTTGCCACAGGACGGACACGGCTTGCTGGCAGGCTGCACGAATGTTCCTGGAGGCAGCGGATAGGAGTTCCTGCAGTTCGGATATCCTGTGCACCCGATGAACTGGCGCTTGTCCCTCATGCGTATTATGCGCAGCTGGTTGCCGCACTTCTCGCATGGCCCCAGGATGTTCTCCCGCTCCTGGCTTATCTTGAGGGCCTCGGCCAGGTCCTTCCCTATCTTCTCCTCGTTCATCTTCCACTTGCTGAGCAGCTGGGTGAGTATCTCCTTGCTCTCCTTTATCACGGACTCCTTGTCCACCTTGCCGTCCTGTATGGCTTCCATCTCCTCCTCTATCTTCCTGGTGAGGTTCTCATCAAGGATCTCTGGCGCGTATTTCTGCAGGACATCGCATACCTTCAGGCCGAAATCGCTGACATCTATGGACTTCGCCCCTCCTGCATAGCCCCGCTTGAACAGGGTGTCCACGATCACCGAACGCGTGGCCTTGGTGCCGAGATGACGCTTCTCAAGCTCTGACACGATGGACGCCTGTGTGTATCTCTTCGGGGGCTTGGTCTCCTTCTTGGTCTTCTTCTTGGAGCCGACCGCCACGCTTTCGTCCGTCTTGAACTTGGGGAGTTCCACGTCCTCGGGCGTGTAGTATTTTCCATAGAATTCGGTCCAGCCCTTCTCAACGAGCCGGCTGCCCGAAGCCGCATACGCCTCTCCACCTGCATCAACCTCTATCCTGCTCCTCTCCCTCTTGGCCGGCGGGGCGAACGACGCAAGGAACCTGCGCACTATGAGGTCGTAGAGGTTCTTCTCGGGCCCGGCCATCGTACTTTTCATGCCCGTGGGATGGATTGCAGGGTGCGCCGGGTCCTCTTTCTTGCCCTGCACCGCCTTGGTCCAGCGGCTCTCCATGATTTTCTTGGCCAGGGCGGCATACTCGTTATTGGATGCCAGCGCGGCCAGTATCGGGTTGAGCTTGATGGTGGGCGGTATCTGCTGCGACGAAGTCCTGGGGTAGGTTATGAGGGATGCCTCGTAGAGCGTCTGCGCCAGCTCCAGCGTCCTGGACGGGCTGTAGCCGAAGAGGCGGTAGGCCTCCACCTGCAGGCTGGTCAGGTCGAAATTGGGCTGGGCGGGGACCTCCTGCTCCTTGACTTCAGCGCTGATCACGGTGCCCTGGTCCTTGGTGCGCTCGAGCGCCGCCTGGGCTTTCTCCTCCTCCATGAACCTGCCGGCCTTGTGGGTGAACTCCACGTCCTTTATCTTGGCTGTGAGCTCCCAGTAGGGGACCGATACGAAGGCGCGTATCTCCTTCTCCAGCCCCGACAGGAGGGATAGCGCAGGGCCCTGGACCCTCCCTATGGACAGCACCTTGTAGCCATGTGCGTGGTGGAGCGCGGCCATGAGCGCGCGGCTGAGGTTTATGCCGTAGTACCAGTCCACGATGTGCCTGGCTTCGCCGGCATATGCGTTGTTGTAATCGAACTCCCCTGCATCTTCGTAGGCGCTGAGCAGGTCGTCCTTGGTGAGGGCCGAGAACTTCATCCTCCTGCCCTCGCGGATGGTGGTGGCGAACCTGAAAACGTTGTAGGCGATAGTAGAGCCTTCTATGTCATAGTCGCAGGCAGAGACGAATGTGTCGGCTTTCTTGCCCAGCTTCTGCAGGAGCTCCACGTAGCCCTTGGTGTAGGCCGCATCCTTGGAGGCCTCGTAGGAAGGCACCCATTCTATGTCGAAGACAGGGTAGCCGTGCGATTTCTCCTTCTCCACCAGGGTATATACATGGCCTACGGCCGGTGCCACGACCACATCCCGGCCATTGTGCTTGGCCTCATAGTAGGATACGCCGTTGTGGGCCTTCTTTTGCGCATGCTCGTCTATGGCCATGGCGATTTTCTCAGCTACCCGTGGTTTCTCTGCAACAATGAGTTCCATAAGAATCTGATTCCTCACTTGAAATCGCAATAAATAAATATGTGATGGGAAATGCCGCGCTACTCATACATCAGCGCTTCCACAGGGTCCATCTTCGCAGCACGCCAGGCAGGCAAAAGGCCGGCGAGAAGCCCGACCCCCACTGCGAAGATGAATACGAAAGCTATGATGCGCAGCCTGAGGAAGACGGGGATGGCGAACGTGTCCTGGAGCACCTGGAGGACGATGGCCCCCAGGATGAGCCCTATTATGCCCCCTGCCAGCCCGATTATCACGCTCTCGGTCAGGAACAGGAAAAGTATGTCGTTCTGCCTGGCCCCCACGGCCTTGAGTATGCCTATCTCCTTTATCCTCTCAAGCACGTTCATGAACATCGTGTTGGCTATGCCTATGGCGCCGACAACTGACGCTATCAATGTGACCGCGGCAAGCACCAGCTGGACCGACAGCAGGATAGTGCCGACTATCTCCATTATCTGGGCGGACGTGATGACCGAGAAGTCCAGCTTGTCCATCTTCACGCGGTGGTTGGATGCCAGCTTGCGCTCTATGCTGGCCTTTATGTCTTCCGGATTGAATCCCTCGTCCACCTGGACGTATATCATGCCGACCTCGTCTGGAAGGAGCTGCCCTTCGAACAGCTGCCGGCCATCCTCGAACGGAAGGTAGATGTTGGAGTCATCGCTGGAGCCGGCCATGCCGCCGATCTCCTTCTGGATTCCCACCACCCGGTAGTTCTTGCCGTTTATCTGGACCACGCTGCCCACTTCCACCTTGTCCTTGCCGAACATGTCCGTGGCCGCCTTGTGCCCGAAGAACGCCACGTTCTTTTCGGTCTCCTTGTAATACCTGCCGGACTCCACCTGTATGTAGCTGCCGTACATGTCAAAGGCCTTGCTGTCCATCGGATAGACCATGGCGGTGATGTTCTTGCCCTTGAATGAGAGGCTGGCCCTGCCGAACATGGTACGGGCGACTTCCTTCACGCCGCCTATGCTCGCGATGTCGTCCACGTCCTCCTGGTAGAGCTTGCCGCTTGTCTTGAGCAGCGAGAAGCTGCCACCACCCGTCATGTCAGTCAATGAGGATATTGGATAGACGAACATCATGTCGGCGCCGAACGCAGACATCTGGGTGTTGATGTCCCTGTTGAACCCCTCGCTTATGGATAGTATGACCACGATGGCTATCACTCCGATGACCAGGCCTATGATGGTGAGCCAGCTGCGCAGGCTTCTCTTGGTGAGGTTCTTGAATGAGTACGCCACTGCATCAATCAGGTCCATCTACTCGTACCTCAGCGCCTCTATCGGGTCTATCTTAGCCGCTTCCATGGCAGGGAAGGTGCCGGACACCAGGCCCACGGCCATGGAGAACGCCAGCGCACCCCAGATGGCCAGCGGGTCGAACACGAACGCCACACTGAATCCGTACAGAAGGATGAGACCTATCGTCCCTGCCACCAGCAGGCCCATGACGCCGCCGACAAGCCCTATCATGGCGCTCTCCACAAGGAATATGTTCCTTATCTCGTGCTGAGACGCACCGACCGCCTTCATGGTGCCTATCTCCTTGCGCCTCTCCAGCACGCTCATGAACATGGTGTTCGCTATGCCTATGCCACCCACGATGAGCGAGATTGATGCGATGGCTGCCAGGAACATGCTGAGAAGGTCCATTACTCCGCTGAGCCTCTCATTGATGAACTTGGCGGTTATCACTCCGAAATCCTTCTCGTCCTCTGTGACGCGGTGGGAAGCGAGCAGGATGTCCTCTATCTGCAAGGCCACAGCATCCACATCCGAGCCTTCCTTGAGCGTGAGCCTGATGGCGGATATCTCATCCTTGACAAGCGAGCGGTTGAACAGCTCCTTTGCATCGTCGAACGGTATGAAGATGATGCTGTCCATGGGCGCGAACGAGTTGCCCGACTCTTTCAGGACTCCTATGACCTTGAACTTCTGGCCGGCCAGGTAGACGCTGGACTGCGCCTGCGGCTTCTCATCGAAAGAATCCGCGATGCCCCACCCCAGGCCGGCCACGCGGCGGTCGTTGGACTCTATGAAGCGACCCGAGTCTATCTCCACCGGCACGGTGTCGTCGAACACGCCGGCCTCTATGCCATAGACGCCGGAGCTGATGGACTGGTTCTTGAACGTGACCGTGGTCTGGCCCGCGATTACCTTGGTTATGCTATGTATCTCAGCTATCTTCTTTATCTTCTCATAGTCCTTCTCGAAAAGCTTGCCGCTGGTAGGGGCCAGGGAAGAGGGACTCATGCCGGAACCGCCCGCAGGATTGGTCGGTGTTATTATTATGGTCCTTGGCCCGAAATCCTCCAGCTGCTTGAGGACATCCGCCTTGAGCCCCTGCACCAGGCCCACCAGCAATATGACCGACGATATGCCAACTATTATGCCAAGCACGGTCAGGAAGGAGCGCAGCTTCTGGTGGTTCAGCGCATCAAAGCTGAAATGTATCATCTCCGCCAGGTTCATGACGGTTCACTTCTTCCTGAACCTGAAGAACCATATCAGGATGGCGATAAGGACCAGGCCGCCTACGAGCAACGGCACCGGGTCGGAGTTCTGCGAGACCCCGTTATACACCGCGATGTCCTGAGCCACGCTCTTGGTCTTCCACTCGCCCGACTGGTCCCTGTAGGTAATCCTGATGTTGGCCGGATAGGTGCCCGGACTGGTGGCGTTCACCTTTACCGTGAACTGGACTGTGGAGAAGTCGTCCTTCTGCAGGCCTCCGATGTACTGCTTGTCGGATATGTCCATGGAGCGCAGGACGGGCGAGGAGAATTCCACCTCCACGTTCTCTATGCCATAGGAGCCCAGGTTGGAGACAAGCACGGATATCGTGTGCTCTGTGCCAACGGTGAGCGGCAAGGGCCTTGCTTCAAGGAATATGCCGACATCAGCATCAGAGGTGATGGTTATCGGTATGCTCCTGCTCTCCTCACGCTGGACGTCCTTTTCTATCCAGCTCAGGTCTGCGGCCACCAGGTTCAGGCCAGGCGGCAGCTCTGCGAACACCGGGCCGGAGGCAGTGGCGGTCCCGCCGGGCGCGATGTCGCCGAACTTCAGCTCGCTGTGGTCGCTGAGCCGGAGGCCGCTGTCCTGGAACGCGAGCCGCACATCCTTCAGCGTCTCTGTGCCGCCATTCTTCATCTGGAGGGTGAGTGTGCTGTCCTTCCTTGTTATCACGTCGCCCTGCTGGACGAACTGCAGATCCAGCTTCTCATTGCGGACGGTCAGCCTGAGGGCCGTGTCCTGGGTGTGCGTTATGCCCAGCTCGTCATCATATTCCAGGGAGAACGGCACGTTGGTGGCTCCGTCCGGTGCCGAACGCGAATCAAGGGTGATATTGACGGATATGCTGCCACCCTTCTCGATACGCGGGATGAATATCTGGTCCACGCCGAGGAAAGCCACCGGGGACGACTGGGTGCCGCCTGTTGAGGCGCCGGTGAGCGGTATCTTTATCTTGAGGTTGGATGCGGGCCCGCCGTCGTTGGCCACGGTCAGGACGACCGCGTCTATGCCGCCGATGACGTCCGTGCTGGATTGCAGGTTTATCACCGGGCGCTCCACCACGGTTATGGGCACGATGGCGCTGCGGGAGAACATTTCATAGCCCCCGCCTTCGCTCTTGTCCGCGATGCCGGCCACCTTGAAATCCACGGTGTATATGGCGCTCGATGCGTTCTCGCTCACGCGGAACGGGATGGATATGCTTGTCGAGCCGCCGGATTCGATGTCGCCGACGAACTGCTGCCCGGTCATTATCAGCTCGGGCGGGGAGTAGATGTCCATGTCCACCGAAGTGACCGCCTTGTTCACAGCTCCGGTCACCAGCGGATTGGCTATCGTGAGAGTGACTATGCCGTTCGAGCCCGGGGTGAACTCGTCCTGGGACACATCCCAGCCGGTCACCGAAAGGCCAGCGAAAGACACGCAGGCCAGCGCCATTATCAGAAACATCGATTTCCAGAATTCCATATATCGCACCTAGCTGACGGTCTGCCCGTCCATTATCCGTATCATTCTCTTGGTGGTCTTAGCCACATATTCATCATGCGTTATTATGACTATCGTCCTGCCTTCCCTATGGAGCTCCCTGAACAGTTCGAGCACATCATGGCCGGTCTTGGAGTCCAGGTTGCCGGTCGGCTCGTCCGCCAGGACTATTTCCGGGTCGTTGACCATGGCGCGCGCGATGGCGACCCTCTGCCTCTGGCCCCCTGAGAGCTGGCTCGGCAGGTGCTCCAGCCGGTCGCCAAGGCCGACCCGCTCCAGCAGCTCCTTTGCCCTGGCCTTACGGTCCCTGCATGATTTCCTGCAGAGCAGGAGCGGCAGCTCCACGTTCTCCAATGCCGTCAGGGACGGTATCAGGTTGAAGGTCTGGAACACGAATCCTATCTTCTCCCCGCGTATCCTTGCCTGCTCCTCGTCATCCATCGTGCTGGTCTCTATGCCGTCTATGTACCTCTTGCCGGACGTGGGGCTGTCCAACAGCCCCATGATGTGCAGCAGGGTGGATTTGCCTGAGCCGCTGGGGCCCAGTATTGATACCAGCTCGTTCTGGCGGATTACAAGGTCTATGTCCTTGAGCGCCTCCACGATGATGTTGTCGCCCATGTGGTAGACCTTGCGTATGTCATCCAGGCGCAGCACTTCCTTTGCGGTCATCCTATCATCTCCTTGGTGAACTGCAGCATCAGATGACTGCTTCTTATATGTTCTTTAGCTTTCCTGAGGGCGTCCCTGCCCTTGGCCGTGAGGCGGTAGGCCTTCCTGGCCCGCTTGCCCTGCATGACCTTCCTCTGGGAGATGAAACCCTTCCTGCAGAGCTCGCCCAGCAGCGGATATATCTTGCTAACGGCCACCGATGGGAGCGTATTGTCGGACCTGAGGGTCTTGATGACCTCGTAGCCGTGCATCTCCTTCTTGGATATCAGCCACAGCAGGAACACGAAGAAGTGCTGCTTGATGATGCGCTTCTCCAGGTCCCGGCCCGTGACTGAGGCCTTGTTGTCTATAATCACAGAAATCGATATGTACAGGTTTGGATATATATTTAAATGTATACGTAATTGCGGAGGCAGACACGCGGCCGGGGAGCATTTTTAATCAGTTTCCTCCCCATCAGCGGCATGGCAACTGATTATGAGGTAAAGGATATGGCCCTGGCAGAACAGGGCAGGCTGAACATCGAATACGCGGAGCGGAACATGCCGCTCATGCTCTCCATAAAGAAACGGTTCGCGAAGGAGAAGCCTTTCAAGGGGCTCTGCATAGGCCTGGCGCTCCATGTGACCAAGGAAACGGCCGTGCTCGTCAGGACGCTGGCCGCCGGCGGAGCCGATATCGCCATCTCCAGCTGCAATCCGCTCTCCACCCAGGACGATGTGGCCGCGGCCCTGGCTGCCGAAGGCGTCCCTGTGTTCGCGAAGAAAGGCGAGAGCAAGGAGGAATATTATAAGTATATCAACAAGGTCATCGACCGCAAACCGGACATAACCATAGACGACGGCTGCGACCTGGTCAATCTCCTGCATACCAAAAGGAAGGAGGCGCTGGCCAAGGTCATAGGCGGCTGCGAGGAGACGACTACGGGCGTGATAAGGCTCAGGGCCATGGAAGCCGACAATGCATTGAAATACCCCGTCATAGCGGTGAACGACAACAAGACCAAGCATCTGCTTGATAATTACTATGGGACGGGCCAGTCAACCATTGATGGCATCCTAAGGGCCACGAATACGCTGATTGCGGGGAAGAGCTTTGTTGTTTGCGGGTACGGGGATTGTGGGAAGGGCGTGGCATTGCGGGCGAGGGGGATGGGCGCGAACGTGATTGTCACGGAAGTGGACGCTGTCCGGGCCCTCCAGGCCGCGCTTGACGGCTACCGGGTCATGCCGGTGGCCGATGCCGCGGCCATAGGCGACATATTCCTGACTGTGACCGGCGACAAGAACGTCATCCGCATCGAGCACGTCAAAGCCATGAAGGACGGCGCGATTCTAGCCAACTCCGGGCACTTCGACTGCGAGGTGGACGTCACCTCGATGGACAAGGCCTTCAGGAAGCGCAGGATACGGCCGTTCCTTGACGAGTATGATGTCGGCGGGAAGAAGGTCTATCTATGCGGGGAGGGCCGGCTGATAAACCTCTCGGCTGCAGAAGGCCATCCGAGCGAGGTGATGGCGACATCCTTCGCAGGCCAGTCGCTGGCGTGCGAATACATAGTGAAGAACAAGGGCAAGCTCAAGCCCGGGGTCATCATACTTCCTGCAGAGATTGACAACCACATAGCCGAGCTCCAGCTCGAGGCCATGGGCGTGAAAAAGGACACGCTGACCGCGGAGCAGAAGAAGTACCTGACCAGCTGGGAAGAAGGCACCTAGGGGAGAACAAGCCCTGCGACACACATGGATTAAAAACCGTGCCGTCGCTAATAATCTCATGAGTTCTCAGAATGATTACGAGCAGCTACTTGACAAGCTCTACTCCAAGCTGCCGGAGAAGACGGCATCTACCGAAAGGTTCGAGATGCCCAGGTTCGACTTCTTCACAGAAGGCAACAAGACCATAGTGAAGAACTACAAGGCGGTCATCGAGAAGATAAGGCGGGAGCCCGAGTTCCTGTCCAAATACCTCTCCAAGGAGCTGGCCGTGCCGGTGGAGATCCAGGGAGAGAGGCTAATCCTCCAGAGGAAGCTCACGGGCGACATCGTCAACAGGAAGCTGGAGGATTTCATAAACAAGTACGTCATGTGCAAGGAGTGCAACAGGCCGGATACCCACATGGAGGATCTGGGCCACCGCGTCCGCAACATAGTGTGCGAGGCGTGCGGAGCTAGAAAAGCGATACGGTGATATGTTGGCTTATTATGGCAGAGGACAGGGTGGAGGCGGGCATGGCAGGGGCGGAGGAACGCCTCTGAGCACTGAGGAGGAACGGAGAAGGCTGCGATTCCCGCGCGAGGGCGAGGTGCTCGGCCTTGTGCTGGGACTCATGGGCGGCTCAAGGATGAAGGTCGCCTGCAAGGACGGAAAGGAAAGGATGTGCAGGATACCCGGCAAGCTCAAGAACAAGATATGGGTGAAGGAAGGCGACGTTGTCATAGTCAGGCCGTTCTCGATACAGGGCGATATTAAAGGGGACGTCATCTGGAGATACTTCCCGCTCCAGGCAAGGATACTCAAGGAAGAGGGCTATATCTGAATACCTAGGCATACTCATTAGCAGATAATTCGTGGTACCCCTCCTGCAAACCATGGGCACGTGGACTAATATCTACTAGGGCCACGTGAGCTGGCCTGCGTCTCTGCTGCTTGGGGCACGAATTTATAAAAAAGAAGCGTCTAGTGCTATCCGATGACGAAAAAACCGCTGAAAGAGAAGCACCAGCTCAAGGAGCGCTTCAAGACCGAGAGCGAGG
>Ga0315275_10000341_pt1 | contig 38224 bp, 37 predicted proteins | sample YL17G03_0_MG_FD_205557 | JGI IMG/M metagenome (GOLD analysis project Ga0315275, IMG submission 205557) | Sediment microbial communities from Yellowstone Lake, YNP, Wyoming, USA - YL17G03_0 | ecosystem: Environmental > Aquatic > Freshwater > Lake > Sediment | place: USA: Wyoming | collected... | reverse complement strand
TGTTCGCCCGGATTCCTGTGCGATGAGCGGGGAGTGAGGGAAGGGCATAAGATGGAGGAGAACCAACCAGGCGCTGACGGCTGCGGTTTTCAACTGCGTGTTCGGACGAGGGAGCATTGTGGCGAAAATATATCCAGAATGAGCGGGAGAAGCAAGAAATGGGAGTGTGATTACACGACCGGCGCCCGGAAGTGTGGCGGCGTGAGAAACGTCCGGTATCCGTCCACAGCGAATGCATGGCCCACCGCGGTAGCGCGCGCTGCATCGGGGAACATTCCGTAGACTGACGATCCACTCCCGGACAGAGAAGCATATGTTGCCCCGCCGTGCAGCATGGCTTCCTTCACACGGCTGACCTCGGGGTACGCGTTGAACACCACCGGCTCGAAGTCATTCCGTAGATTCTCCCGCAGCCATCCGGGGTTCGTCATGCCTGTCGCGACGATGCGTGCGACGTCCACCTCTGCCTCCACCGGAGTCAGCTTCAGATGAGCGTACGCCCAGGGGGTCGAAATGTGGACGTTGGGGTAACAGAGGAGAATTGCATACGGGATGTCGAGATTCACCGGTGTAAGGTTCTCGCCCCGCCCCTTCGCGAAGGCGGAGCCTGAAAGGAGAAAGAACGGAACATCGGACCCCAGCTGCATGGCAAGCCGGTGCAGGAGTTCTGTGTTGACCCTGGCGTTCCAGAACGATGGGAGTTCGCGGATGACAGTTGCTGCGTCAGAGCTGCCGCCACCGAGGCCTGCGCCGACGGGGATTTTCTTGTTGAGTGTGATGGCGACGCCGGCAGTCGTTCCGATGGCTCCCTGCAGGAGACGTGCCGCCTTGGAGCAGATGTTTTTGTCCCCGCCGGGAGCAGCTGGTTCATCGCTGAGCACGCAGATGGTCGGGGACTCCGTGAAGGTGATCTCATCGAACAGATCGACCCGGTGGAAGACTGTCGCAATGTCGTGGTACCCGTCAGGCCGCTTTCTGAGGACGAAAAGGCCAAGGTTGATCTTTGCGTAGGCGCGATGTGGCTGTGATGTCTGTGTCATGGTGCGGGAAATATACGCGGGAATGTGGTGGGATGCAAAAGAGTGTTCGCTGGCAAATCATCTTTTTGATTGTCAGAGCGAATTTTTGTATGTTCATTCGTTCTGCAAGCCCGTACACGATGGAGGAAACGGCGCCTGTTGGCACCTCTTCCCGCCGACCGCAACGGGTGGTCGTGGGCAGGAATGGGGGTGCATGGCATGCCAGGCGTGTGTGTTGCGGCTCCACCGCGCGGGGAAACGGAGGTCTCATGATCGTGCACATCCAGGATATTGTTATCGGACACCGCGCGCCCCTCGTCCTTTTTGCGGGGCCCTGCGTTGTTGAAAACCGCACGATGGTCTTGCGCACTGCCGAGATTGTTCGAGACACGGCTGCCCGGCGCGGCGTCCCGGTCGTTTTCAAGTCTTCGTACAAGAAAGCCAATCGCACCAGTGCGAGTTCCTTCAGCGGCCTCGGAATACAGGAAGCCCTCCGGGTGCTCGCAGATGTGCGTCATGAGGTGGGGTTGCCGGTGATGACGGATATCCACAGCGAGGACGAAGCAGAGGTAGCGGCAGAGGTGGCGGATGTTCTCCAGATTCCGGCGTTTCTCTGCCGGCAGACTGAACTCCTGCAGGCGGCGGGAAGAACAGGCAAGGTGGTGAATATCAAAAAGGGGCAATTCGTCGCCCCCGATGATATGAAGCATGCGGCAGGGAAAGTGAAGGATACCGGGAACAACGCAATTCTGCTCACGGAGCGTGGCACGACGTTCGGCTATCACAACCTCGTGGTTGATATGCGGTCGCTGGCGATCATGGGGGAAATGGGCTATCCGGTGATTCTGGATGCGACACATTCGGTCCAACTCCCCGGTGGAAGCGGCGGGAGCTCCGCTTCAGGCGGCCAGCCGGAGTTCATCTTTCCGATCGCCCGGGCTGGTGTTGGCGTCGGGATCGACGGGCTGTTTATCGAAGTCCATCCCGACCCGCCGCGCGCGCTGAGTGATGCGGCAAGCCAGCTCCCCCTCGAGCTTCTCGATACGCTGTTGGTCCAGGTCACAGCACTCGATCGGGTCGTCAAGGGGTTTTGACGCATGGTGCATCTCATCCCGGTCACGAATTTCTACAATGAGCTTATGGTTCACAAACGCATCCGCGACCCCCGAGTCGCCCTGGCGCCGGCCCGCCTGTTTGAGGATTTGGACCGGCATTCGGATATCGACCTTCGATCCGCGTTCGTGTCCTCCAACGCGATGACGAGGAGAGTGGTTGTCGATTCCGTCCAGCGCGAGCCGGAGCCGAAGTTCCGGACATTGCTACGCCATTGGTTCTCCCGGTAATGTGCCTATGAACGTGAACACGAACAGTATCAGTCACGGCCAGGAAGTCGTCCGCATCGAGGCGAAAGCGGTCGCCGATTTGGAGCAAAGGATCGGGGAGGGGTTCGCACGCGCCGTGGATCTCATCGCCGCCTGCAAGAGCCGGTTGATTGTCACGGGCGTGGGGAAGTCAGGCATCATCGCGCGCAAGATCGTCGCGACCATGAATTCCACGGGCACGCAGTCGGTGTTCCTTCACCCGACGGATGCCGTCCACGGGGACCTCGGTATCGTATCGGAAGGCGATGTGGTCATCTGCATCTCCAAGAGCGGGAACTCGCAGGAATTGAATGTGTTGCTTCCGATGTTCAAGCGCATCGGCGTGCCCATCGTCGCATTTGTCGGGAGCCCGCATTCCGTGCTGGCAAAAGAAGCGACCGTCGTCATTGATGCATCGGTGGGAGTGGAGGCTTGCCCGTACGATCTTGCCCCGACATCCTCCACGACCGTTGCCCTGGTCCTGGGAGATGCGCTTGCGATCGCGCTGCTCCAGAAGCGGGGATTCACCAAAGAGGATTTCGCCCGGTACCATCCCGGAGGCATTCTCGGGAGACGGCTGAGCCTGAGGGTCGACGAGCTCATGGTGACGGGAGACCTCATTCCCCGTGTCACGGGCGACGTTCCGCTCCGGGATGCCATCGTCGAGATGACAGGCAAACGGCTCGGTTGCACACTGGTGGTGCGCCGGGACGGAACGCTGGACGGCATTCTCACGGACGGTGACCTTCGAAGGCTTCTCCAGAGGACGACGGACATCAGTCTGTTGACCGCATCGCAGGTCATGACACGACACCCCAAGACCATACGCAAAGGCACCCTTGCCGCGGCGGTGCTTCAGGAGATGGAACACCACAAGATCACCCAGATGGTGATCGTGGACGACGCCAACCGACCGGCGGGCATCGTGCACCTTCACGATCTCGTCAACGCCGGATTGAGCGAGGACGACTCCCGATGAGACGGGGCCTGTATGTCCTGTTCCTTGCGGTCTCCCTCACCGGTTGCGAGGAAAAGCTACGCCCGTCGGTTGTGACCCTTCCTCCCACTGATATCCCGGACCAGGAGAGCTGGCGGAGTACCGTCACGTTTTCCGATTCCGGAAAGATCAAGGCTATCCTCTGGGCCGGACATATCAGCATGTATGCCAACCAGGGCTACACGCTGTTGGGGGACAGTGTCCACGTTGACTTCTACGATGAATTCGAGAAACACAGCTCGACTCTTACCGCGCGCCGCGGGAAAGTCAATGACCGAACCCAGGACCTCGAGGCATACGAGAACGTGGTGGTACGATCGGACAGCGGCACGACGCTGGAATCGGACCGTCTTTTCTGGGACAATGGAAGGCGGAGGATTCACACGGATGCCTTCGTCCACATCGTCTCCCCCACGGATGAAATACGGGGGCAGGGATTGGTGAGCGATCAGAGTCTGAAGAACTATCGAATTGCCAAAGTGACAGGGCGGGCAGTGACGAATGAGTAGCCGGCCATCGCACTCCGTCATCCTTCTGGGGTCATTGCTGCTCAGTACATTCGCGTTTGGCCAGCCGAAGAGAGTCATCAACCTGGAAGGCGCCGATTCTCTCGTCGGGCGCGTGATTGACGGGAAGGAGGCAAGAGAGCTGGTGGGACACGTCAGGATCCGGCAGGACAGCGTCCGCTTGACGTGTGATCGTGCGCTGGAATTTCCAGAGAGCGGGGAGGTCTTTCTGTACGGAAACGTCATCGTGCGGGACGATAGCGTCACGATGACATCTCCGCGCGCGATCTACCATCGCGAAGTTCGTCAGTCGGAGGCGTTCGACGATGTGCGGTTGGATGACGGGAAGATATTTCTCACCGCCGGATACGGGCAGTACTACGTCGATTCCGGGAAGGCCTTCTTTCACACCAACGTCGTTGTCCGAGATACGGGCTCGACCATCGAATCGGATACTCTGACCTACTACCGGGACCGGCGGAATTCCCTCGCGGTCGGGCGGGTCGTGGTGACCAACCGGACTGACAATATGACCATCGGCGGCGGAATGCTCCTGGATGAAGGGCGGGGGAGGTACAGCAGAATGACCGTTCGCCCCGTGCTGGTGCAGGTTGACACCGCCGGTAGTGCCGCGAAGGACACATTTGTCGTCCGCGGCGCCGTGCTGGAGTCCTTCAATGATTCTCTCCGGCGCATGGTGGCGACCGACAGTGTCCGGATCAACAGGGCAGACCTCGCGGCGACGGCCGACCGTGCTGTCTTTTTTACCGATGCGGACAGCATCACCCTGCGCGGATCGCCCGTGATCTGGTACGGGGTCACCCAGGTCAGCGGGGACTCCATCAATGTGTATCTCAAAGAACGTGCGCTGAGCAGGGTGACGGTCATGGGCGACGGGTTTGCCCTGTCTCGCTCCGATTCCGCGATGCCCGACCGGATCGACCAGCTGACCGGGGAAACGCTCGACATGGTCTTCGAGAACAGAAAGCTCGCCCGGATCACGGCGGACACCCGTGCGATCAGCGTGTACCACCTCTACGAGGACAGTCTGGCGAATGGCTTGAACAAATCGAGCGGTGACCGAATCATCATGGAGTTTGAAGAAGGAAAACTGGCCTCCATCAAAATTGTCGGAGGGGTTGAAGGGCAATACATTCCCGAACCGCAACTGAAAAACAAGGAGGAAGAGTACCGGATCCCGGGATTTCAGTGGCGCGAATCTCGCCCCACGGTGAGGGGAACGGAACTACCATGGAACAGCAGGCGACCAACACAGAAGTGAAGATCCTCCGCTCCGACGGCCTGGTCAAACGGTACAAGAAGCGAACCGTTGTCCGCAATGTCAGCGTTGACGTGCGCCAGGGAGAAGTCGTGGGGTTGCTCGGGCCGAACGGCGCCGGCAAAACGACAACGTTCTACATGATCGTAGGGATGATCAGGCCGAACGAAGGGAGGGTGTATCTAGAGGAGCAGGAAATCACGACGATGCCCATGTACCGCCGTGCCCGGCTTGGCATCGGCTATCTGCCGCAGGAAGCATCAGTGTTCAGGAAGATGACGGTGGAGGAGAATATCATGGCCGTGCTCCAAATGATGGATCTGCCCGCCACGGAGCGCCGCGCCCGGTGCGAACGGCTCATGGCCGATTTCAACATTGCGCATCTCGCTCGCAGCAGGGGGTACATGCTCTCCGGCGGAGAGAGGCGGCGGACCGAAATCGCGCGAGCGCTGGCGACAGATCCGCGCTTCATCCTCTTGGACGAGCCGTTCGCCGGGATCGACCCGATCGCCGTTGAGGAAATCATGAGGATTGTCGGGAGCCTGAAACAGCGCGGCATCGGGGTGCTCGTGACCGATCACAATGTCCATGAGACACTCTCGATCACGGATCGTGCCTACCTGTTGTTTGAAGGGCAAATCCTCAAGGCCGGGACATCGGAATCTCTCGCGAATGATCCCGAGGCGAGGAAGCTGTATCTGGGCGAGAAATTCCGCCTGGACCGATATCAATAGGGGTCCGCCGCATCGGGGTGCCGCATCATTCCTTCTTGTCTGCAGGCGGCGGCGTTTTCGGTTCCGGCGCTGGGGATGACGCTTTCTTCGCGCCCGGGGGGGCAGGCGACGAGGAGCTCTTGCGGTAGTCGGTGAGGTGGAATCCCGTTCCTTTGAAAATCACCCCCGCCCCCGCGCCGAGCGCCCGCACGAGATTGTCGGTATCGCATTTGGGACATCGAATAAGAGGAGGATCCGTCATGGATTGATAGTCCTCTATCGCGTGTCCACAAGCCTTGCAGCGGTACTCATATGTTGGCATAATCCTCTGTCAGTATTCGTTTCCTACCGTAGCTGGCCCAAACCCTCAAGAATGCGCTTCACACCGTTCAGGAGCGTCTCCTCCGGGACGGAGAAGGAGAGGCGAAGGCAGTCGTCATCGCCGAACGCAGACCCGGGAACAACGGCGACATGATGTTCCGCGAGGAGGTAGTGAGCCAGGTCGTCCGATGACCGCACGAGATTGCCGTTGTGTCGTCTGCCGAGGAACGGCGTGATGCGCAGGAAGAAATAGATCGCTCCATCGGGCGTGATGGTGGTGATCTTCGGTTCCCTGGCAAGCATCTCGCTCACACGATCCCTCCGGTGCTGAAACGCTGCGACCATGGCCTCCACAGACTGTTGAGGCCCCCGCAACGCTGCAACGGCTGCCCTCTGCGCGATGGTGTTGGCGTGTCCTGTCGTCTGGCTCTGCACCCTTGCCGCAGCGCTGACAACCGGAGCCGGTCCTCCCATGTACCCGATCCGCCACCCCGGCATGGCATGCGCCTTTGAGAGTCCGCTGACCGTGACCACCTGTTCACTCATTCCTTCGAGTGAACCGATGCTGACGTGGGTGCGGCCGTCGTACACGACACGTTCATAGATCTCATCGCTGATCAGATAGATTCCCGTCTCGCGCACGATGCCGGCGATTTCTTCCAGGAGCGAGGTGGGATAGACCCGTCCGGAAGGGTTGCCGGGGGAATTCAGGATCAAGGCTTTTGTATGCGAACGAATTGAGGCCCGAAGAAGTTCCGGATCGGGGAGGAAGCCCTCTTCCATGCGCGTCTTGACCACAACGGGCATCGCGCCGGTCAGCCGGACCATGGCAGGGTAGCTGACCCAGTATGGCGCGACGATGATTGCTTCGTCTCCCGGTCCGCACACCGCCAGGAGTGCGTTGAAGATGCTCTGCTTGGCGCCGGAGGAAACGAGGATCTGGTCCATCCCGAACGAGAGATGGTTGCAGGTGGAGAACTTCCACCGGATTGCCTCGAGGAGCTCGTGAATTCCCTCGTTGGGGGCGTACCGTGAGGAGTTGGCGCCGACAGCCTCGACTGCGGCGGCCTTGACGTGGGGTGCTGGAGGCACATCCGGTTCGCCTGCTGTCAGACTGATGACATCGACGCCGGCTTCTGCCAGCCGGCGTGCCGTTGCCGTCAGCGCGATCGTCTGGGATTCGGGGATCCGGGTGACGGTGTCGGACAGATGTCGCATCATCGGAGCTTTGCCATCAACCTGCGGCGGACATTCGGAGGGACAAAGTCCGAAACATCGCCTCCCAGGCGGGCGACCTCCCGCACGATCGACGAGTTGAGATACGTGTATTGCTCATGCGGGACGAGGAACACGGTATCGATGGTCGGGGCGAGTTTCCGGTTGGTCAACGCCATCTGGAATTCGTACTCGAAATCGGAAACCGCACGGAGCCCCCTGATCAACACGTGTGCCTTTTTCCGGCGTGCATAGTCAACCAGGAGCCCGTCGAACCCGTCCACCGTGATCCTTCGCCGATCCCGGAAGATCTCCCGGATCATCGTGATCCGTTCGTCGTCCGTGAAGAGGGGGGCCTTGGATGTGTTGCGGGCGACCAGAACGATGACACGGGAGAACAATTCCGCCGCCCGTTCCACGACGTCAATATGTCCGTACGTGATGGGGTCAAACGTTCCGGGATAGATTGCGATGTGTTGTTTCATGACGATGTGTTCGTCTGTTCTGGATTCGATTGGAAGAATGTGACCAGTGTGCGTCCGAATTTCTTCTCGGGCCCGATCCGGTAGGCCGCAGTGCTCTCAAAGCGCAGATCGGTTGTGTGTTCCATGAGCAGGAATCCTTCTGGAGCGAGAACCTTTCTTGCGAACACGATGTCCGGGATGGTTGCGAGCTCTGCAAACCGGTACGGGGGATCGGCGAACACGAGGTCGAAACGCGCCTGTGTTCGTCCCAGATACATCATCGCGTCGAGCGGGACGATTTCGGTCCGGGCTCCGCATCCCAGCGCACGAATGTTCCGTTCGAGGTAGGCAATAGCGTCTTCGGAGCTTTCGACAAATGTCACGCGCGCTGCCCCGCGGCTTAGCGCTTCCAGTCCCAGACTGCCGCTCCCGGCGAACAGGTCCAGGACGGCGCACCCCTGGAGATCCATCCGGTGCGCGAGGACATCAAAGACCGTCTGTCGCACGCGATCCGTTGCCGGGCGGACGGACAGATCGCGCACTGTCCCAATAATTCTGCCTTTGTACTGGCCGGCGATGATGCGCATGCATCAGTCCTTGCGCAACGCCACGCCGATGGCGGCGGCGAACCGATACGAGGGGGACTGGATCGATTCTGCGAGGCGGAGGGTGTCGGCAACGTTGACATGCCGCAACGGATTCATGGCTTCGACGAGAACGGCTGCCTTGCGGCGGATCATCGCGAGCAGCTCTTTGTTCAGGTACGGTCCATACACCGTCATCGCATGGATCCCTGTCGATTCCGTGGAGATGCGCCCGATTTCGTCGACAATGTCCTGTGCCGACCCCACCGGGCGATAGCGATATGCTTCCAGATGGCCGTTCCTCAGCCAGCTGATGTCGAGCCGGTTTTTCTTCACGCCCACCACCGCAAGAAACCGCCGGTACGAGTCCGGGTAATTGACCCGGAGCGCCGTGTCCCCGCTGAAGTGATCAACGTCAACGATGTGGAGGGAGAGACCGAGGTCCTGGAGAATCGTCCGGATAGCACGCACATCGTTCCGACGGATGGACACGCAGAGGATTTCGGGGTCCCGTTCCGGGGGTTCATGGACCATCGTATGATACGCCGTGATGTACCCACCGGGGCGATTCCCGGGGAGGTATTGCTGGAGTTCCCACTGGACCTGTTCTGCCCGCTCGGAAGGGGAGATCTTGTCCACCATGGGGATTGTGTTGAGGAAGAGGTAGGAGGTGTCGAGAGCGACCGAAACTTGACGGGCGTTGACATGGTGGAGCTTTATGAAGGCCGCGAGGTACTCGCGGAATTCAGACAGCCCATCCGCATGGGTCGTTTCCTCTCCCATGGGAAGTGAGTGTTGCCACTCATCGATCGCGCGCAGCGTTGGCGTCTGGCCAGTCCATTCCACTTCCACTGCATGGACACCGTAGTCGCCGATGCTGAGACCCATTGCGAGAGTTGAGGAAGCCATAGCGAAAAAATATGCGAAAAACGGGCCTGTGAATCAAGGAACCTCTCCGCCCTATCTCATCGGATGCGTACAAATGGCCTGATCTTCGCTAGTTTTTTCGGGCCGATGCCTCGCACGCGGGTCAGATCGTCGACCGCACCGAAAGGACCATGTTCGTCCCTGAACTCGAGGATGCGGTCTGCGAACTGAGGTCCTATGCCAGGGAGCTGGATCAATTGCTCTCGCGTGGCTGCGTTCAGGTCGATGCTGTTTGGTTGCAGACCGCCCGGGGCTGCTTTCGAATGGTGCCCGGGGGATCGGGGGCCCGGAGAGGTCGCGAGGCTGTCGATCAGTTGCGAGCGAGCCATGAAAACACTATCATGGCGCGTGTAGTCAAACGGTTGAATCTCCTGACGGTCATCCGGGAAATATCGTTCGCGGACCCAGCGCACGCCGAGTCCCGCCAGCAGCGTCCAGCCCAATAGCACGATGACCCGGACCTCAGTGCGGGTGAAACCGAGTTTCTCATGGAGGAATGCGAGTGGTTTCATGGAGGAGGACTCCCCGCCCGGGAGTTTCGGGCAGGGCTCCATCGTATATAGAGGCGGGAAAGGCTTTTTTCAGGAAAAGACTTTCTTGACGCGGGAGAAGAAACTGCGGTCGGAGTGGGCGGAGGTGTCTCCATCCTTCGGGCTGGCGTTCTCGCCGGCAGCGAATTGCTTCAGCAGTGCTCGTTCCTCGGAGGAAATCTTGGTTGGGACCCAGACGTTGACACGGACAAGCTGGTCGCCGCGTCCGAAGCTGTTCAGGTGGGGAATCCCCTTGTCGCGCATTCGCAGGACCCTGCCCGACTGTGTGCCGGGTTCGACCCGGAGTTTGGCTCGTCCGGTGAGTGTAGGGACTTCGATTTCCGCGCCGAGGGCGGCCTCGGGAAAGCTGATCAAGAGGTCCAGCATGACGTCATTTCCGTCCCTCACAAAGACCTTGTGTGGTTCTTCCTCGATGACCACGATGATATCGCCGGCAGGTCCGCCGCGGCGGCCGACGTTTCCTTCGCCGCGCAACGGTATGTAGTTGCCTTCCCCGACGCCGGCGGGTATGGAGACCTTCAGTGTCGATTCCCCCTCCATCCGTCCCTCACCATGACACGTCTGGCAGCTTTCGCGGATGATTTTCCCTTCGCCGTTGCAGTTCTGACAGGTCTGGATGTTGACGAACTGGCCGAACACAGACCGTGAAACCTGCCGGACCTCACCCGTTCCGCTGCAGACAGGACAGGTCACGCTGGAGCTTGATGAACGTGCGCCCGTTCCGTTGCAGGTCTCGCACCGTCTCCACTTCTTTATCTTAAGCCGCTTCTCCACGCCGGTGGCGATTTCCTCCAGGGTCAGCTTCAGACGGATCTTCAGGTCAGAGCCGGGTGTTGCGCTTGAACCGCGCGAGCGCGTACGGGTCTGGCCGCCGAACATCTCGTCGAACATTGTTCCGCCCATGCCGCCGCCGAAGATATCGCTGAAGGTGCTGAAGATGTCGTTGATGTCGGTGAACCCCCGGAAGTCCGTCCCGCGCATGCCGTCGTGACCGTACTGGTCATACCGGCGTCGCTTGTCCGTGTCGCTCAGAACTTCGTAGGCTTCGGCGGCCTCCTTGAATTTCTCTTCAGCTTCCTTGTTGCCGGGGTTCCTGTCAGGATGATGCTGCATGGCAAGCTTGCGATAAGCCTTCTTGATCTCATCCTGGCCCGCCCTTCGCTCGACGCCGAGAACCTTGTAGTAATCTTGCTTAGCCATTCGATCCGTCATTCGTGGGTTTGCTGTCTTGGTCCTCGGGAAGCGGGGAAGGGTGGGGAGTTGATGAGACAATAACTTTCGCGTGCCGGAGGACTTTCTCGTTCAGCGCGTAGCCCTTCTCCACTTCCTCGATGACTGTGTGGGATGGAACATCTGCCCGGGGGATCTGCAGGAGGGCGTCATGATACGCGACGTCAAATTGTTTGCCGACGGAGACAAACGGGGAGAGCCCGAACGACTCGAGCGCTTTGGACAGTTTCGCCTGGATCAGCTCCGCGCCCCGGTAGAACGCATCATAATCTTTTTGCTCTTTGCCGGCCTTGAGTGACCGGGCAAGATCATCGACGACAGGGAGGAGGGCAAACAGCAGATTTTCATTCGCACTCTTGATGAGGGCTGCGAAGTCATTTTCCGTGCGTCGTTTGTAGTTCTCGAACTCGGCGGCTTTGCGGAGGAGCTGGTCGCGGAGTGTTTCCGCCGTCTTCTGCGCTTCCTGAAGCTGTGCGGTCAGGTTCTCCGGCCCAACGGGAGGCGCTGGCGGGGCCTGCGCAGGTGTGCGCTCGTCGGGTTGCTCTCCGTGTGCCGTGTTCTCCGTCTTGATATTCTGGTTCTGTTCGTCTGCCATTCTCACCGTGTTGAACTGGAAAACATCTCTGAAATAGTCTTGGCGACATAGTCCACGAGCGGGATTATCCGGTCATAGGGCATCCTCTTGGGTCCGAGCATGCCGATCATGCCCGTCACTTCGCCCAGCCCGTACCGGGTTGTGATCACACTGTAGGGCTGAAGTTTCTCGTCGTCATTTTCCCTGCCCACCGTGACAGTGACATCGCCAAGGCCGGCCTCATGCTTTTGCAGCACGTGGATGATGATCTCTTCCGAACTCAGAAGCTCAATCACGCTCCGGAAATCCTTCGGGTTCATGAATTCCGGTTGCTGGACGATGGTCTCCGTGCCGCCGATATGGAGCCTGTCCGTCCGGGGCGGGACGAACAGTTTGTCGACCGAATCGATAAACAGGCGGATGAGTCCTGTTTGTTCTCCCTGAGCGTCTTTAACGCGATCAACAAAGCTCTCGCGGATTTGCTGCAGGGTCAGGCCGCTCAGCCGTTCGTTCAGGAAGCGGCTGAGTTCTTCGAGTTTCTCGCGTGGAATCTCGGAGGCCACCTCCATCATAATGGTCCGGACAAGGCCGGACTTGATGGAGATGATGACCATGATGCGGTTTCCGGAGATCTGGACCACTTCGAGTTTCTCGAAGACCCCTGTATTGAACTGGGGGGAGGTGACCACGCACAGCTGTCGGGAGATTCTGCCCAGCAACCGGGAGGACTCCTGGAGAAATTCCTCAACCTCTTCTGCCGAGTCCAGGTTTTCGCGAATCGATTGTTTCTCCGTCTCGGACAACCGCGCGGTTGCCATCAGGCTGTCGAGGTAGAACCTGTAGCCGAGATCCGTGGGAACGCGGCCGGCGGACGTATGGGGGTGGTCAATGTACCCGAGGCCTTCGAGGTCCGACAACACGTTTCTGATCGAGGCGGAGCTCAGCCCGAGCTCACCCTCGTGTTTCTTCGAAATAAACCGCGATCCCACGGGCGTGGCCGTTTCGATAAAGTCCTGGACCACGTAACGCAGGATGGTGCGCTCTCGATCGTTCAAATCTACAGACTTACCGTCGTTCACCCTGATCCGCCTTCTGCTCTCATGGTAAAAAATACCAATTATCGCCCCAGATGTCAAGGAGCCGGAAATTCTGATTGATTTGGAGAGAATTCTTCCGTACATTTCGGATGTGCGAATATGAGTACAAATCCGGCAGACAACGAAGACCAATTCTTCCAGGCGTACAAGAAGCGGGTCTATGAGAGACTGTCTGAATCGGAGCGGGGGGTCATACCCCTGACATGGTGGGACAGTGTGATCCGTTATTATTTCGGTTTGGGCTATTCCGAGGAACGAACGGTGCGGATCATTCTGGAAACGATGGGTTCCTAGGCCGTCGCCCCGTTTGACCTCTTGCTGCGACCTTGCATTGGGGTTTGTTGTTTCTTATCTTTTCACAGAAGGCCGCGATTGCGGTACCTGGCGTGTTTCTTGCTTTCCTTGGGGCTGTAGCTCAGCTGGGAGAGCGCCTCGTTCGCAACGAGGAGGTCGTCGGTTCGATCCCGATCAGCTCCACAACGAGGAAAGTACTCTGGAATCTGAGGTCAAGTCCTGCGCAACCGCAAGTAGCTCAACCCCGCCAGGTCCGGAAGGAAGCAACGGTCGGTTACCCAAAGTGTGACGCAGGGGAGCTTGACCTCTTTTTTTTGGGTTGCATACTCGTTATGTTTTGCGTAGTTTGCCCTGAATACTTCACCTAGAGCGTGAAGCTACCAGGGCTTGTCTCATACAAAATCCGTATTCACATATCATCCCGTCTGCAATGTGGTTAACGATCGAGGCACTGATGCTACAGCGAATGTATCTCTCGTTCCTCCGCGAGAGCCTACCTTCTTCGTTCCGGCAATGCGACGGTCATTTTGTCAGTGGTTTTCCAGAAAGGGTGGATCGACCAGCAGGGTATGAAGAAGGAAATCATCATCAACGCGGCCGCGAACGAAACCCGGATCGCCATCACCGAAGAAGGCCGGTTGGCAGAGGTTTTTGTTGACACAGCCAACAAAGAGAAGATGGTTGGCGACATTTATTTCGGAAAAGTCGCCAAAGTCATGCCCGGTATCAAAGCGGCATTTATTGATATCGGGTTAAGTCAGGACGGCTTCCTGCATTTTTCCGACATCGGCAGGCGTTTTGAAGAGTACAACGCGATGATCGGAGAGGAAGACGGAGAAGACGAAGGGGAAAGCGAGACGTCCGGCGAGCCGGCACTTGCCGAAACCGGCGTCCAGACCCAGCCACCGCATCGCCCACCGGCGCCTGCGCCACAGACGGGGAGACAACCCGGCGGCGCTCCGGCCCACGAACCACAACCTCCGACCGCGCCAAAAATCCAGCTCGAGAAGGGCCAGGAGATCATTGTCCAGATCACGAAGGAACCTGTCGGCAAAAAAGGGGTTCGCGTGACCTCCGAAGTTTCCCTCGCAGGCCGATTTCTCGTTCTGCTGCCGTTCGACGGGAAAATAGGGATCTCGAGAAAGATCTCCAATTTCCGTGAAAAGCGAAGGCTCCGGAAGATCGTTCAATCCATTCTCCCCCCGTCGTTCGGCGTGATCATCAGGACGGTCGCCGAGGGGAAAGAAGACAGTTCACTCAAGAAGGATCTTGAAGACCTGATCACCACCTGGCGGGAAGTGGAACATTCCATCAAGACGGAAAAAGCTCCGGCGCTACTGTACAAAGACATGGCGACGACCTCAAGCGTCATCCGGGATCTCTTTTCCAACGACGTAGAACGCGTGGTTGTTGACTCGAAGAAGCTGTACCGGGAAATTCGAGCGTACATCAAATATACATCGCCTCAGCTGCTCGAGAAGATCGAGCTGCACAAGGACAGGGCTCCGATCTTCGATGTGTACGGCGTCGAAAAAGAACTCGAGACATCGCTCAGCCGCAAGGTGTGGCTGAAGAGTGGGGGATACATCATCATTGAACAGACCGAGGCGATGGTGGTGATCGATGTGAACAGCGGCCGCTACGCTGCAAAGAAGGAACAGGAGCAGAATTCGCTCCGGACTGACCTGGAAGCTGCGCGCGAAGTCTGCCGCCAACTCCGGCTGCGCGATATCGGCGGTATCATCGTCTGCGACTTCATTGATCTCGATGACGAGCGGAACAAACGGAAGGTGTATGAGGAGCTGAAGAAAGAGTTCAGGAAGGATCGTGCGAAGGTGACGGTCCTGCCGATGACGGAGTTCGGCCTTGTGCAGATCACGCGGCAACGTGTGCGCCAGAATATCCTCCACAGCTTCACCGAACCGTGTCCTGCATGCGGTGGAACCGGCCTCGTTCAATCCAAGACTACGACGCTGAACGTGCTGGAACGCTGGATCCGCCGGTTTAAGACCGAATCGACCGAAAAACGGCTGGTGATCCGTGTGAATCCCGAGCTTGCTGATATTCTGCATGGCGGAACGGTCAGCAGACTGAAGAAGATCATGCTCAAGTATTTCCTCTGGATCAAACTGGAACCTGACCCTGATCTTCCGGCGGGTGAGTTTCGCTGCATTTCCCCGAAACAGGGGAACAAGGATGTGACCGACCAGTTCAAGTAGATAGCATGCTGACTGTAGAGCGTACCATGGCAACCCTGAAACGCACTGCATTCTATGACATTCACCGGGGTCTCGGGGCGAAGATCGTCGATTTCGCCGGCTTCGAGATGCCCGTTCAGTACTCCGGCATTGTTGAGGAGCACAAGCGCGTCCGCCAAACCGTGGGGGTGTTCGATGTTTCTCACATGGGGGAGGTTGAGGTGTGGGGGGAGAACGCGCTCGCGTTCGTGCAGAGGATCACCGTGAATGACGCCTCGAAACTCGCCGGGGGTCGTGTCCAGTATTCTGCCATGTGCTTCCCGGACGGCGGCATCGTGGATGATCTGCTTGTCTACCACATGGGAGACCACTTCATGTTGGTGGTGAATGCCGCCAACATCGACAAGGATATCGCCTGGATGGCGGAGCACCTGGAGGGTTCCGTGACGCTCAAGGACCGCTCGGATGAAGTTTCGCTGCTCGCCGTCCAGGGTCCCCGATCGCTCGAAGTGCTCCAGACGCTGACGCGGGAGGACCTTTCCAAGATTCCATATTATCATCATATGCGCGGGACCCTCGCCGATGTCCCGATGGTCATTTCACGCACCGGCTACACCGGCGAACTGGGGTTCGAGCTGTATTTCCCTTCGGACGTTCCGACGGGCGAAAAGGTCTGGCATGCGATCATGACGGCAGGGAAGAAATTCGGGATCGGACCGGTGGGGCTGGGGGCAAGGGACACATTGCGACTCGAGATGGGCTTCTGCCTTTACGGGCATGACATTGACAAGACGACCAATCCGATTGAGGCGGGCCTCGGCTGGATCACCAAGCTCGACAAGGAGGATTTTATCGGGAAAGGTCCTCTGGTTGAGGTGAAGCATGCCGCCCCGAAGCGGCGTCTGGTCGGGTTCGTCTGTTCGGAGAAAGCCGTGCCGCGGCAGGGCTATGCCATTCTTGCCGGCGGCGGGCGGGCAGGTGCTGTGACATCGGGGACGTTCTCCCCGATCCTCGAACAGGGGATCGGGATGGGATATGTGGCGTCCGCCCAGGCAAACCCCGGAACGTCCATTGCCATCGCCGTGCGGGACAGGGAGATTCCGGCGACGGTGGTGCAAATACCTTTTGTAAAAAAATAGGGCATTCCCTTTCATGCGGGCCGATCTCCATTTTACTCCGGCGCAGGCCGACGAAATCGCGTTTCGAGACCGGAGCGTTGTTGTGATCGACGTACTGCGCGCAAGCACATCCATCGTGGCCGCGTTGAGCAATGGCGCGAGGCAAATCATTCCGGCGACGACCATTGAGGTTGCGGCCAAGATTTCCGGCAGCCTCTTCGGCGATGCCTTCCTGAGGGCCGGCGAGCGTAACGGGCGGATGATCGAAGGGTTCGCGCTCGGCAACTCCCCGTCGGAATTCAGGCCCGACGTCGTCAGGGGAAAATCCATCGTCTTCAGTTCCACGAATGGATCGCAGGCTCTTGTCAAAGGACGCTTCGCCCGGGACCTCGTCGTCTGCGGGTTCGTCAACATATCGGCCGTCGCTGCATTTCTTCAGGAGAAGCAGCGCGACTTCACGATCCTCTGCGCGGGCAACAATGGCCGGCTGTCGCTCGAAGATTCTGTGTGTGCGGGGATGCTCCTGCACAGGCTGCCGGAGGAACATCTGGAACGGTCCGCGGCATCGGACGGAATTGTCGCGGCACTGGCGCTGTTCAAAACCTACGGAAAGAACATCCTGAAAATGTTGAAGATGTCGGAACACGGTCGATTCCTGCAAGAGATCGGTTTTCGGGAAGACCTTGACGTGTGTGCCGGCATCGATACGCTGCCCGTGGTTCCCCAGATGCAGGGGAACGTTATCAAGATGAAACCCGAGGCGGAACGTAAAGAAGACGCCCCCCTTATGACCAGCCATGGCGACGCAGAAAGGTAACCGCCCCAACTCCGGCCCCGCCAGGCGTACTGAGCGCCACGGAAGTCCTGACCGTCGGAGGGCGATTCTCGCTGTCCTGATGATGGCGGCGGGACTATTGCTGTTCCTCGCGATTGTCTCGTACGATCCCGCCGATGAAGCCACGGCGGACATGCGTCTTGTCGATCTGGCGAAGGTCTTTGGTGGCGACCCCCAAATGAGGGCACGGGCCGACGTCACGCACAACTGGCTCGGCCTCGTCGGCAGTATCATCTCGCATTTCTTCATCAAATCGACCGTTGGCTACAGTGTTGTCTGTCTGCCCATGCTCCTGTCTATCTGGGGGTGGTGTATTCTCCGGAAGTCGCACTACCGGCAGGCGGTCACGCTCTCGAACTATGCGCTGATCGGTGCGCTTCTCCTGTCAACCTCTTTTGGGATGTCCCGACTGATCTTCGGGAGTGACGCGCTCGGAATGCAATGGAGCGGCGCAGTAGGCGACTTCCTCGCTTCCGTGCTGACGCAGTTGCTCGGGAAGACCGGGGGAAGCATCCTCCTGATTGGGCTCGTGTTTGTTGCGTTTGTCGTCGCTGCCGACGTCGATCTTGCCAAGATGGCCGACCGTCTCAGGGTGCGCTGGTTTCAATTCCTCGATTGGCTTGAACGGTGGCGTCAGGCGCGGGCTGAGCGGGCCAGGGTGAAAACCGGGAACAGCCGGCAGGAACGAGAGGAGGAGGGCGATGAACAGCTCCCGCGTCCGTCCGAGGTCAGGATCACGCCTCCCCCGGCAGAGGAGCCTGCGCGACCGCCTCAGGCTCGCGAGGTCCCCGTTCTGCGGACTCCGTCTGTGGAGGTCATTCGACGGACCCCTGCTGCACATGTCCAGGAACCCCCTCCCGCGCCCTCGAAGGCGGCGGAACATGAGGATATCGACTATGTCTTCCCTTCCGTCGATCTGCTCAACCCTCCAAAGAGCCAGAAGGAAGAAGTCGACGAGGAGGAACTGAAAGCAAACGCCGAGCTCCTGCAGGCCACGCTCGCCGAGTTCGATGTCGAACTGGAGAGCGTGAGCGTGACTCCGGGCCCGGTGGTGACGCTCTATGAACTGGTGCCGGCAAGTGGAGTGAAAATCAGCCGGATCGTCAGCCTCGAAAACGACATGGCACTGAAGCTCGCTGCCAAGGGGATCCGGATCATGGCGCCGATCCCGGGCAAGTCCGCTGTCGGTGTGGAAATCCCGAATTCCAAGCGTGCCCTCGTGACGATGCGTAGCGTGGTGAATTCCAACGCATTCCGGAACGCATCGGCGCATCTTCCCATCGCGCTGGGGAAGACGATCTCTGGCGAGGTGTTTGCGGATGATCTCTCCAAGATGCCGCACCTCTTGATTGCGGGCTCCACGGGGTCGGGCAAGAGTGTCGGCATCAACACCATTATGGCGAGCCTGTTCTTCCGGATGCATCCGTCGGAGTTGAAGCTTGTCATTGTCGATCCCAAGAAAATCGAGATGGCGCAGTACGGCAAACTGAAGCACCATTTCCTGGCGGTCTCCCCGGATGTGAATGAGGACATCGTCACTACTCCGGCGAATGCAGTTCTCGCGCTCCGCGGCGTTGAGTACGAGATGGAGAAAAGGTACGACCGCCTCGCGGCTGCCGGCGTGAGGAATATTGTGGACTACAACGAACGCATCAAGACCGGGAAACTGAAGTCGACCGAAGAAATCATCCACAGCAAGATGCCGTATCTTGTGGTGGTGATCGACGAGCTCGCGGACTTGATGATCACCGCGGCCCGGGAGGTGGAAGAACCGATTGCCCGTCTTGCCCAACTCGCGCGGGCCGTTGGCATTCATCTTGTGGTTGCCACACAGCGACCGTCGGTCGACGTGATCACCGGGGTCATCAAGGCGAATTTCCCGGCGCGCATTGCATACCAGGTGGCCTCGAAGACCGATTCACGGACCATTCTCGATATGAACGGTGCGGAGCAGCTCCTGGGGAACGGCGACATGCTCTATCTTGCGAGCGGGAGCCCCAAACCGATCCGCCTCCAGAATGCCTACATCTCCCCCGATGAAGTCGACGCTCTGGTTGATCACATCGGACGCCAGCAAGGATACTCGATGCCGTTCATGCTTCCCTCGATGGTCGAACGAAAGAGAGCATCAGGCGGTGCGTCTGACGGGCAGCGCGACGAGTTGTTCGAGGAGGCTGCACGGCTCATCGTCCGCCATCAGCAGGGCTCCGTCTCGTTGCTGCAGCGCCGGCTCAAAGTCGGATACTCGCGCGCAGCACGCCTCGTTGATGAGCTGGAAGCCGCGGGCATTGTCGGGCCGTTCGACGGCAGCAAGGCCCGCGCCGTCCTCGTGGAGTCTGAAGAAGAACTCGAAACGATCCTGAACCCATGATGGAAACCAACACTGTGCGAAGAGCGGGACGTACCCTCGCCATGGCCATGATGGCGGTGTTTGTGACCGGGGCGAGGGTCCCTCCACAGTCGGCAGAAGAGGTGCTCGAACAGGCGCGCCAGAAGTATCAGGCCGTTCAGGATGCGGAAATCAAGTTTGTGCAGTCGGTCCGGTTCACCGTGGCCAACATCCGGCAACAGACGAGCGGGACCCTCTTCCTCAAGAAGACGAACAAATACAGGCTGGAGACGGAGGGACAGACCATCGTCACCGACGGGATCACGGTCTGGTCCTACTCGGCATCCACGGACCAGGTTCTCATTGACCGCTTCGCGCCTGATGACCGCACCTTCACCCCCGAGCGATTGTTCGAGGGCGGACCATCGGACTTTACCTCGTCTCTGCTTGGAACCGAGCGCGGAAAGAAGGGGACACTGCATGTCATCAAACTCATCCCCAAAGACGACCATTCCTTTATCACCTCATTGAAACTCTGGATTGACGACAGCGACTGGCTTACCAGGAAGGCGGAAGTCATCGATGCCAACGGGAAAGAAACGTTGTACACCGTGGAGGAAATTCGGGTCAACACCGGGCTGCGCGACTCGAAATTCAGTTTTGATATCCCGGCCGGCGCGGATGTGGTGGATATGCGATAGGGGGTGGGTTTGACTTTTCCGGCATCGGCACTTCGCTCGCTGTCACCTCGCACACGGACCGTTGTGAAGTACGGTGTCAGTGTGATCCTCACGGTGCTCTTCCTTGTGCTGGCATTCCGCGGGACCGACTTCAGCAAGCTCTATGATTCTCTGGCCGGGGCCAACTACTGGTGGATCCTGGCGAACTTCGGCGTGCTCATGGTCAGCCATGTCATCCGGGCCTGGCGCTGGCGGTACCTTCTTGACCCGATCAAACCCAACATCGGCCTCCGGAACCTCTTCTCGGGTGTCATGGTCGGGTACATGATGAACAATATCCTTCCCCGCGCCGGCGAGATCACACGACCCTACACAATTGGAAAACTGGAAACGATCTCCAAAGGAGCCGCGTTCGGGACCATCGTCGTCGAGCGCATCATGGACACCCTCTCGTTTCTCCTCCTCATTGCTGCCATTCCACTCCTGTACCACGGAGAGATGAGCGCGTCGTTCCCGTGGCTGGCAAAGGCAAGTGTGGCGACCGCCCTGGTGACGCTGGCGTTGTTCTCTGTGGTTGTGGTGTTCATGCTCCGGAGGGATTGGACCGACGTGATGCTGAGATATTTCACGAAGGTGGTGCCAGGAAGGATGACGGGAAGGGTTGAGCACCTCGCCCATGCCTTCCTCGACGGCTTCCTGTTTCTGAAGAGACCGGGAAGTTTCCTGATGATCACGGTAACCAGCATTGTCATCTGGCTGCTGTACGCCTTGATGATGTACTGTGCCTTCTTTGCGTTCGATATCCAGAAGCTGGGGATCAACGGAGCCATCGCTGTGCTCGCGATATCCAGTATCGGTGTGGCACTCCCCACCCCCGGCGCGACGGGAACGTATCATGCGTTTACCTCGCAAGCCCTTATCCGCCTGTACGGCGTCGACCAGGCCGTCGCCCTGAGCTATGCGACCGTCACGCATGCGGTAGGCTTCGTCGGAGTCACGATGATCGGGTTGTACTACTTTGTCAAGGACAACGTCTCTGTCTCCGAAGCGATGAAGAATGGAGGACCGACCCAGCCATGATATGTGGTGCGAGGGGGAGGTTGATCCGGCGACTCACGACAGCAGCCGCCTTTGTCATCCTTGTGGTCGGATGCTTGTCGGCACAGGAACAACGCCCCGCGCAGGACCAACCTGTCTTGTCGAAGGCTCCACGGATCGGACTATCGGCGGGAATGGGCGTGGATTATGTCAATGCCCAGGATATCGTAAACCTCGTCAACAGCAGCGGCCTGGTGTACGACCAACTGTCCGATTTCAAAGCCGGCGTGGAATTCTTCGGAAGCGCGTCGGTGCCAATCAACGAACAGTGGGGAATCAAGGCGGAGTACGCCTACCTCCTTGCTTCCTATAACCCGTCAAGCGCGTACGGACCGGCTGAAATAACAATGGTGGGGCACCTCCCGACGCTCATAGTGCAATACTACCTCTGGCAGGAGGCATTGTACAATCTCAAGCTGGGGGTGGGAGCCGGGTATCACGTCGGGATTCTCACGGAGATCGCTGGTCAGGTCAATACATCCTACACCGCGAAAGGGCTTGGAACGATCCTCGACATTGAAGGAAATACTGCGCTCGGCGAGCACCTCTTTGCGTACCTCGGCGTTTTTGCGCGGTGGGATTTCATGGGCACCCTGAAGGATGAATATGGACGCACGCCCGCCGGTCTGAACGAGACGTCACCACCGACATTTCATTTTTTCGGTGTGGGGGCCCGGCTGGGATTCACGTACTATTTCTAACAGAGGAGGAACATTTCATGCAACATACTGGAGCCATGGTGATACTGTTCGCCGCTTTGATGGGTGTGGGACTGCCTGCGTCAGGCCAGGACAAGAAACCCGTGCCACCGCCAAAACCGAAGGAACGGGCCGTCATCGAAACATCGATGGGGACGATCGACGTTGATCTGTATCGAGAGGATGCCCCGAAGACGGTGGACAATTTTGTCCGGCTTGCCGAGAAGAAGTACTTTGACGGATTGCTCTTTCACCGAGTGGCGAGGGGCTTCGTCATTCAAGGCGGAGATCCTTTGGGTAACGGCTCGGGCGGACAGAGCATCTACGGAAAGCCCTTTGAAGATGAACTCAACCCTTCGACGCCTTCCTACAAGCAAGGCTATGTCAAGGGCGTCCTGGCAATGGCAAACCGCGGTCCGAACACCAATACGAGCCAATTCTTTATCGTCTTGAGCGACGCTCCCTGGCTTCCCAAGAACTACACGATTTTCGGAAAGGTCGTTCGCGGTATGGATGTTGCCGAGCAGATCGGTCAGGTGGAAATCATTCCACAGCTCGGTCCGAACGACGGCAAGCCGAAGGTCGAAGTTGTGATGAAGAAGGTCACCATCAAGAAGGATACCGAACAGAAGACACCGTAAGCCGGCCGTTGATGACCGACGACACGCAGTGGCGAAGGACACGTTGACATACGACGATCTGATCGCGTCCCTGCAGAAGAAATCTCTGACCCAGGTTTATCTGTTGTACGGTGAAGAGGATTTTCTTGCGGAGGAGGGAACGGATGCGGTCATAGCAGCAGCCCTTGATGTCGCGGAGCGCGAGTTCAATCTCGATGTCCTCCGGGGGAGCGACGCGGATATTCGGGACGTGCTGTCGCTGGTGTCGTCGTTCCCCATGATGGCGGAGCGGCGGGTTGTGGTGCTGAAAGAGGTGGACCGCCTGTCGCCGAAAGAACTTGAACTTGTCGCAGGATATGTCGACAACCCCTCGCCGAGCAGTACGCTTGTCCTGGTTGCCGTCAAGGCTGATATGCGACGGCGACCCTTCTCCGTCATCAAGCGGGCGGGGGGGGCCTTCGAATGTAAACCCCTGTATGAGAACCGCATCCCCGGATGGATTGAATCGAGAGTCGCCCGGCGCCGCGCGGCAATTACCCCCGAAGCGTGCAAGATGCTCGCCGCCTACGTGGGGAATTCTCTCCGCGGATTGAACAATGAAATCGACAAACTCTTCACCTATCTTGGTGACACGCAGACGATCACGGCGGAGGATGTTTCCGCCGTGGTGGGAATGTCAAAGGAGTATGGCGTCTTCGAGCTTCAACGGGCGATCGGGGCGAAGGATTTGAAACGCAGCGCAGAGATCCTGGAGCACATGCTCGATGCGGGGGAGAACGTCCCCTTCATGATCATCATGCTGACTTCATACTTTGTGACGCTGCTGAAGCTGCATGAGCTCCACCTGAAAGGATCGTCTGACCGCGAGCTCGCTTCCGAAGCGCGCGTCCACCCATTTTTCCTGAAGGAATACCTCGAGGCAGTCCGGTCGTACCCTCGGAACGAAATCGAAGACGCGTTCGGGATCCTGGCACGCGCCGATGAACGCGTCAAGACATCGTCCGCCGATGATGGGAGTATCCTCCATGCCATGCTGATCGAGCTCCTCCACGTGCAGGAGGAACCCGTCCTTCTTTCGCACTCGCATCCCTGACGACAGACAGGCCGGTCGAAATGATACAACCGGTGCTTGGGTGTGTCGTGGCGGCAGCTATCGCAGGGACCTCCCTTCGGTGGTGTGTGCCGGGTAAATCCCGCAAACATCGGGCGTCTGCTGATCGCCGGTGCCGCAGCGGGCATTGCCGGAACAATAGTCGACTCGCTTCTCGGATGCGCCATTCAGATCCAGTATCACTGCGCGCTATGTGGAAAAACCACCGAAAAACGGCTCCACTGCGGTGTATTGGCACTCCGGGTACGAGGTTGGGGTTGGATTGGGAACGACATAGTGAACCTTGTGTGTACCACAACCGGCGGTCTCGTGTGCTGGCTCCTATTTCAATCTCTCTGATGCGCTTCATATCTCTTTCAAAACCGATCCAAAAGTCAGATAATTCTTGACTTCCAACCCTTCAAGCCCTAAATTAGGCCTCTAAGGGAAGTATTTCATATATTACTTTAGAACGGGGGATCAATGCATTGAAACTGGCGCCGCCGGATTGCATCGGTCCCATGGTACTTGAGTGTGTTCATCATCACACGTGCCGGTCGCTTTTGGAGCTGCGAGGACGTGGTTGAGTGCCGTTATGGGGTGGAAGCGTTCTTCTGAAGTTTTCTGCTGCGTCCACAAGGGGATGCGCGCGGAAGGTTTGCCTGATTAGCAGACAGGGGAGGTGTCCCGTGAATCAGGAACATGTGATCAACAATATCTCCGAGCTGGCGGGTGTGTCGCGTGAGACAGTGCGTGTTATCCTTGAGACTGTCGGGAAGATGTGGGCGGAAGAGTTGGTGACAAAGGGGGATGTGGAGATCGAGAACATCGGGTACTTCGTCCTCGACCACCGGGAAGGGCGGCGGGGGATGGACTCTGAAACGCATGAGATGTTCATCATTCCCCCTCAGGATTGTGTGCTGTTCTTTCCTTCCCGTGAGATGATCGAGGGGAGCAATCCGGTCCCATGAAACGCTCGGATATCCTCAAACGCTGTCTTGAACGCGGGATCGCGGAGCCGACAGAGATAGACGCTGCCTACCACGTGTTCTACCGGTATCTTCTCTCGGCGCTCCGTGAAGGATCGGCGGTGGGAGTGCCGGGGTTTGGCGTCTTTGCCACGAGGACTGCGGGAGTGAAAGCTGCTCGCAGGATCCCGATTTTCGAATTGGACCCTTCTCTCAGCGAACGGCTGAATGAGCGTTTTCGTGGGATGTCATGCATCGTTACCGGGACATTCCGTGAACTGGCTGTCCCGGGGGGGCGTCTCTACAAGGGCCCCCCGGTCCCTCGCGACGAGGTGATCGAAAGGGAGTCGAAGAAACGTTTGTTTGATGCGTTTCACGGGGTGACACAAAGAGAGTTTTCGCAGGCAGCGCTTGCAGCACAACGTTCACAACAACCACAGGAGGAACATACCATGCCACGATTGAATCTGAAAGACGACGAGTTTGAGACTGATTCTGGACCAGGCGAGAACGAGAAGGGAGGCGCTCCGCCGACCTTACGTGAGGTGGGCGGTGGTGGTGGTGGGGTGTCGCCCATCCTCTGGGTGATTGTCGGTCTGATCGTGGTGGCGGTCGCCGTGTTTGCCCTCAACTATTTCAAAGTCATTCACCTTTGGGGCAAGAAGGCGGCCACAACGGAACTCTCGGAATCGCTCCCGGAACCCGAGGGACAGACGGAAGAAGGGGCGGCCATGACCGAACAACCATCCGAGGAAGCCGCTGTTGCACCCACAACGACGGCACCGGGATTTGCATCGGCGCCGGCGGTGACCCCTCCCTCGGGATCGAAGCCCGCGAAACCTTCCAAACCTGCACCCGCAGTCAGCATGCCGCCATCGGGAACCGGTTCGTACACTGTCCAGGTATCATCATGGATGAGCAGGGGTAAAGCGGACGAGGAAGCGGGAAAGCTGTCCGGTGCCGGGATGAGCGCGTTTGTCGAAGAGGGGGCTGTTGATGGAACAACGTGGTACCGTGTGCGGGTTGGCCGCTACGACTCGCAGAGCGCGGCCAAGGAAGCAGCCGCACAGCTTCAGAAAATGAGCGAAACAGAGGTCTTCGTAGCAAAAGTCGGGAAGTAGTGTGCGCGGGCGCCCGGAAGCCTCAATGGCAAGCACCGACCGGGCACCGCCAGCGCGATTGTCGTTTGGGAGAAGGTTGAATGAATCCACTGGAATTGCTTCTCCGGGGTGGTCTGTTCATGTGGCCCATTCTGCTTCTGTTCCTGGGCGGAGTTTTCATCGCCGGTGAACGATGTGTGGTCCTCCGGAACGCACGCCTGGAAGTGGGGGAGTTCCTGGTGAAGTTGAAGAGCGTCTATCGACACGGTGGTTCACCGGCGGTGCTCGGGTACTGTGCCGAAAAGGATGCTCCGATTGCCAACATCATCAGGCGGGGTATTCTGAAGCATGGGAAAGGGGTGGACCACCTCCGTGCAGCGACGGAGAAGGCCGCCAGGGAAGAGATCTTCTACCTGGAGAGGCGCATCGGAATCGTCGTATCGATTGCTATCATTGCGCCGGTGCTGGGGTTGTTCGGGACTCTGACAGGGATCATCGGGATCCTTCAGTCGGCACAACTCCACGCGACAACGCTGGGCCCGGGCGATCTTGCGGCGGCTCTATGGCAGGCACTTCTTCCGTTTACGTTCGGGGTTGCGGTTGCAATGCCGTTGCTCGCACTCCGCTATTACTATGCTGCCGGCGTCAGAACGCTTGTTCATGACATGGACCTGACCACGACCGAATTCCTCGACCTTCTCGAAGAGGGTAGCGGCCCGCCCGGCAAGGGCAATGGGGACAGCCAACCGATTTCACCGCTGTACGCCCTGGATGAAGACGAATTCTTCCGACGGAAGGTGTGACCGCGGGGGACAGTTCATTCCAATACAACAGTGCATGCTTCGCGCCGACGGCCCTCCGGGACGTTGCCCTGCGAGCGCTGGCCTTTTTCCTCCTGTGGGACGTCGAGGTATCGTTGCCGATCTTGGTCGGGGCGGAGAGAAGCGTGAATCGCGGCACTGTTGTGCCAAACCACGAAGGCCGGAAAGCCATCCACCGTCAATCCCGGGGGGTGCGCTCTCCGGTCTTTCCATGTCCGCACCTCCCACTCTGACACGAGCGTTGTAGGCTTGGGGAGCGGGAGGAGGTTCAGTTGTCGTCGGGTTCCCCGGGCCCGGGGGACCGCTTGCCCGAACGGAAGAACACTATGTAGAACGCCGCTTCGATGAGCGACAGCGCCAGCAGCGATGCCGCATCTCTGTCCAGCCACTTCCCGAATCCTCTGACGTCCACAACCAGTTTCAAGACGAAACTGGTCATACTCCATCCGGCGAAAAAAATCAGGAGGGCGAAGGCGGCCGCAAGGATCCCTTCCGTAACTCCCTCTTCCTGCCAGCGCTTCGTGAACAGGGCGGTGAAGGCAATGATGTGCGCAGAGAAGACCAGGAGCGGGATCATGACGGCCGGTTCTCCCTGGTACTGAGCGCAGCACGAATTGTCCGGAGCAGGATTTTCACGTCCAGTGCGAGCGACCAGTTCTCGATGTAGTAGAGGTCGTACCTGATCCTCTCCTCGATCGAGGTGTCGCCACGCAGTCCGTGAACCTGTGCCCAGCCCGTGACGCCAGTCTTCACGCGATGACGATCCAGGTACCTCGGGATCACGGTCTGGAACTCGCGAACGTACGTTGTGCGTTCGGGTCTCGGTCCGACAAGGCTCATCTCTCCCTTCAGCACGTTGAACAATTGCGGGAGCTCATCGAGGCTCGTCGTTCGAAGAAGTGTCCCGATGCGAGTGCGTCGCGGGTCATTCCGGATTCCGAGCCCGGCGTGTGCGTCCAGCTGTTCCGACCCGACACGCATGGACCGGAATTTGTACATCGTGAATTCCTTCCCGTCCAGCCCGATCCGTTGCTGCCGGAAGAACACCGGACCGCGTGAATCGAGTTTGATGAGAAGTGCGATCAGGAGGAGGATGGGGGACAGAACCGCGAGGAGAATCCCGGAGACGGTCAGGTCAAAGGTCCGCTTGGTGATGCGACCCCACGCGGTGAAGGGGATGCTCTTGATCTTGAGGAACGGGATGTCTTCGAGCTCCAGGACCTTCACCTGGCTTGTCAGGATCTCGAGAACGTCAGGGACCATCATGAAGTCAATGTTGACCCCTTCGCATTGCGTGATGAGATCAAAGAGCTCCGCATGGGTTTCCGGCGTGACGGCAATGAACGCAAGCTGGATCTTGTGTGCCCGGATGAATTCCGGTGCTCCGGCGATGGTGCCGAGATAGGGTGCAGTGGAGAGGGCCGACTCGCCCTGTGCGGGTTCTTCAGCGAAGTATCCGAGGATCGTGAAGCCGAAGGAAGGATGCTTGTGCAGCCTTGTATACACGTGGCTGGCTCCTGCGTCCCGTCCGATGATGATCGCCGGCTGGAGGAGCTTGCCTGCGCGATACTGTGACCGTTCGTATTCGTAGACCAGCAGACGGCCCAGCATAATGAAGGCCATCGAACTTCCCCAGAGAAGGCCGAACACCACACGTGAATAGGAAAAGTCGCGGTAGAAAAATGTCGCACTCATCACCATCAGCATTCCCAGGGACACCACCTTGACGACGCTGATGAATTCGTCGGAAAGGCTCACGTTCCTCCGGGCTGCATACATCTTCCGCGCCTGGAAGAGCATAAGCCAAATCGCAATCACCACAAGTGACCCAAGGAGATACCGGTGGATGGACGGGGCGTCGGTGTTTACGAACCCGAGGTGGTCGAACAGCGTGCTGCGGAATCGCAGCCAGTACGACATGAGGAATGCAGCTTCGATCGCGCAAGCGTCGGCCAGCACGGTCATGAAGGGGATGAGGCTATCGCCCCGGCGGTTGTTACTTCTGGCTGCCATACATCTCGCGCTCTACGAGCGCACAGATGATGTGTCCGATGGTGATATGGCCCTCCTGAATCCTCTGCGTATTGTCGGACGGCACAACGATCGCCAGATCCACCAGGCTCTTGGTGGCCCCGCCGTCTTTTCCGAGGAATCCGATGGTTTTCATGTCCCGGGATTTCGCCGTTCGGACGGCCTGGTTGACACTCGCCGATTTTCCGCTGGTGCTAATCGCTATCAGCACGTCACCGTCATTGCCCAGCCCTTCAACTGCTCGAGCGAAAACGTTGTCGTAACCGATGTCATTGGCGCCCGCGGTGAGCATGGAGGTGTCTGTCGTCAGCGCAATTGCCGGGATGGCAGGACGCTTCAGGGATGGATCCATCCGGATGATGAACTCTGCCGCGAGATGCTGGGCATCGGCCGCACTTCCCCCGTTACCACAGAGGAGGATCTTTTTTCGGTGATTGAGGGCGTCGATGATGATATCCACGGCTTTGGTCATGCCCTCCATGCAGGCGTCGATGATTTTCCTCTTCGTCGCGGCACTTCCCTCCAATTCGTCTTTGATGAATGCTTGACGGGCGAGGATTGTGAGGGGTAGGTGGGCCATAGAGTCTCTCCTGGGGATGGGTGTGTGTTATGCCGATGGTGCCAGTATCCGCGAAACAATGGCAGGCGCCTCCCGGAGCATCTCGTCAAGCTTCTCCGTGTCTTTGCCCCCCGCGGTCGCGAGGTGCGGCCTTCCCCCACCGCCTCCTCCGATGCGCTGGGCGAGGATCCCGACGATCTTGCCGGCCTGGAGGTTTCTCGTTTTGATGAGGTCGTCGGTGACAACGCACACCAGTCCCACTTTGTCACCCGTCACACTGGCCAGCACTCCTACGCCGCTCTTCAACTGTGAGCGCAGGCTGTCGCCCATGCTCTTCAATTCCTCCGAGGACACTCCATCGATGCGCGCCGCCATAATCTTCACACCGTGGAAGGAAACTGCCGACGCGACCTGCTCCGCGATCCATGTCGCCGAGTTACGAACCCGTTCTTTTGCCAGATCTTTGGCCAGATCGAGCGAGGCGCGGGTTGTCTCGGAAATCAGTCCCTCCCGCTCAATCACCGCCGCATCAAGCGTCCGTACCGTGTCCAGCCTCATGCCCTGTGCGGTGAGCGACTCACGCTGTGCCCGTTGCGGTGTGGAGCCCGGCGAAGGATTCCGGCCGAGTTGTCGCTGCAGGTCATTGACCTCCTCCTGCAGTCGAGCGAGGGTGTCGTCCAGCGTCCCCAGCTTGCGGACCTGCTCGTCGACGTACTGCTGTACTCCGGCGCCTGTCACCGCCTCGATCCGCCGCGTTCCGCTTGCGATGCTGGACTCGGCGATGATCTTACATATCCCGATGTCGCGGGTGTTGCCGACGTGCGTTCCGCCGCACAATTCAACAGAAAACCGCGGATCGATCTCGACGATCCTGACGCGGTCTCCGTACCGGTCACCGAAGAACATCTTGACGTTCGGATACCGCTGCCGGGCTTCGTCAATCGTCAGCCACTCCCTCGGATCGTTCAGGGCGTTGACGGGGATAGCATCCGCCAATTTCTCGTTGACGATATCTTCGATCGCCCGAAGCTGGTCCTGGGATATTTTCTCAACGTGATTGAAATCGAACCGGAGGCGGTCCGGCGCAACCAGGGAGCCCTGCTGGTGAAGGTGTTGGCCGAGCACACGGCGCAGCGCCTCGTGGAGCAGGTGCGTTGCCGTGTGGTTCCGCTCGATGTTCCGGCGGCGGGTCTGGTCGACTCTGGCATGCACGATCGAGCCGTCCATCCGGTCGATGGGGCCTTGCAGAATCCGGATTTCGTGGATGATCTTCTTGTCATGCCGGAATGATTCGATCACTTCGGCAAGGAAACCCTCACCCTGAATGATGCCGGTGTCATCCACCTGCCCGCCGGATTCCACATAGAATGGCGTCCGATCGAGCGCAAGGAACTTCCCGTCGATGAGCCGGTCGACGTGCGCATCGGTCTCGAGGTTCTCATAGCCGACGAACGTTGAATCCTTCAGTGCCTCCATCTTTGCTTCGAGCCCGGGGACTCCCTGCAGCGCATCAGTTTTGGCGGCAGCGCGGGCTCGATCACGTTGCTCCTTCATCAGCTCTGCAAAGCGGCCGGCGTCGACGGTCAATCCGCGCTCCTGGGCGATGAGCTGGGTCAGGTCGAGAGGGAAGCCGTAGGTGTCGTACAATTTGAATGCATCTTCACCGGGGAAGGCCGAGGAGTGACCGATTCGTTCGACCACCGATTCGAAAATCTCGAGGCCGCGATCCAGTGTTTCGCTGAAACTCTCTTCTTCTGCCTTGATCACTCGCTGGATATGTCCGAGGTTCTTCACGACCTCCGGGAACACCGATCCCAGCGAGCGTGCGACATCCGAGGCGAGCTCGAAAATAAACGGCTCTCTTTTTCCGAGGTTGCGTCCGAAGCGGGCTGCACGACGAAGGATACGGCGCAGCACATATCCCCGGCCGTCGTTCCCGGGAAGGGCACCGTCGGCGATGGCAAAAGAAAGCATCCGGATGTGATCGGCGATGACGCGCATCGCGATCTGGTCTGCCTCTTCGGCATAGGGACGGCCGGTGGCATGTGCGATGGCGTTGATCATCGGGGTGAAAACGTCCGTATCGTAGTTCGATGTTTTTCCCTGCAGCACGGCACAGATCCGTTCAAACCCCATGCCGGTATCCACATGCCGGGCCGGAAGATCGAGAAGATGTGTCTCGTCAATCCGGTTGTTCTGGATGAACACGAGGTTCCAGATCTCCATCACCCGGGGATCGCCGGCATTCACCAGCGCGCCCCCCGAGAGGTCGGGGGTCAAGTCGATGTGGATTTCCGAACACGGACCGCAGGGACCCGTTTCGCCCATTTCCCAGAAGTTGTCCTTCTTGCCGAACCGGAGAACGCGGGTCGGGTCGATGTCCGTGACCGTCTTCCAGAGCTTTTCCGCTTCGTCGTCAGTCTCGTAGACGGTTGCGTAGAGACGGCGTTTTTCCAGCCCCCACACTTCTGTCAGAAGCTCCCATGCCCAGCCGATGGCTTCCCTTTTGTAGTAGTCCCCGAAGGACCAATTCCCCAGCATTTCAAAGAACGTGTGGTGATACGTATCCCGCCCGACCTCCTCGAGGTCGTTGTGCTTGCCGCTCACGCGAATGCACTTTTGTGTATCGGCCGCCCGGACATACTCGCGGGAACCCGTACCGAGGAATACGTCTTTGAACTGGTTCATCCCCGCGTTGGTGAAGAACAACGTCGGATCGCCGTGGGGGATGACAGGGGCGCTCGGGACGATTCTGTGCCCTCGCTGCGCGAAAAAGTCAAGAAAACTCTGGCGTATCTCGCCGGACGTCATCATACCTCTATCTGGGTCATGAGTTCAATTTCCTGAAGGATACCGCTGACCTCCATGCATCGCGCGAGTTCGCCGGTGTACACGACGGCTTTCCCGTTGGTGTGCACTTCCCAGGTCAGGGTTTCGGCTTTTTCGTGAGCACAGCGGAGTGCCTTTATGAGCTGTCCGATGACCTCTTCGAACGAATGCGCGTCATCGTTGAACAGGATCACTCTGGCCGGCTCCTGTGTGGCGACCTCGTCATCTGCGATCGGTTGTTCTTCGGGCCGGGTTTCCATCATCGGGTCACCAAAAAAGGCAATAAAACCTTGACAAATCTACCAAAATCAGTAGTCTCATGCAAACGGGTTGCTTGCACCACTTTGCCGCGGAATGTATATTGTACAGATACATCCGACCAGTAAACCCTTTCCTATCGGGAGCCACCCATGATATTCGACATCGATCTGATTGAAAAGACTTATTCCCGCACTCCTGGCAGGGTGAGAGTTACCCGACGAATGGTGGGTCGGCCTCTTACGCTGACCGAGAAGATCCTGTACGGACATTACCGGCGTCCGGTGAAAGGATCGGCAGAGCGGGGGAAAACGTATGCCGAGTTCGCTCCTGACCGGGTTGCGATGCAGGACGCGACGGCACAGATGGCGCTGCTGCAATTCATGTCCGCCGGCATTCCCGAGGTCGCCGTTCCATCAACGGTTCACTGCGATCATTTGATTCAGGCACAGCTGGGAGCGCGCAAAGATCTGGCCCAGGCGCTTTCCGACAACGCAGAAGTCTATGATTTCCTCGCCGGCGTGTCGGCGAAGCACGGCATCGGTTTCTGGAAGCCTGGGTCGGGGATCATCCACCAGGTCGTCCTCGAAAACTATGCCTTCCCCGGTGGCATGATGATCGGGACGGATTCGCACACTCCCAATGCAGGCGGGTTGGGCATGATCGCCATCGGAGTCGGAGGTGCGGATGCTGTCGACGTCATGGCCGGCATGCCGTGGGAGCTGAAGTTTCCGAAAATCATCGGCGTGCGGCTGTCCGGTGCACTCAATGGCTGGGCCTCGGCGAAAGACATCATCCTGAAAGTCGCGGGAATCCTCACCGTCAAAGGGGGCACCGGTGCCATCATCGAGTACTTTGGCGAGGGGACGGCATCGATCTCGGCAACGGGGAAGGGGACGATCTGCAACATGGGTGCGGAGGTCGGTGCGACAACCTCCGTGTTTCCGTATGACCGCCGGATGGCTGACTACCTCCGTGCGACCGGCCGCGGGCGGGTCGCCGCCGGAGCGGATGCAATCGCGGAAGACCTCCGCCCTGATCCGGAGGTGCTCGAGGCACCGGAGAAATACTACGACCAGCTCATCGACATCACTCTCAGCCAGCTCGAACCCATGGTCAACGGTCCCTTCTCACCGGACCGTGCATGGAAGCTCTCGGAGTTCGCCGAGGCGGTGCGGACGAACGGGTATCCGGAAGAACTCCGGGTCGCATTGATCGGGAGTTGCACAAACTCGAGTTACGAAGACATCGAACGCGCGGCGAGTGTGGCGCGCCAGGCGCTGACACGGCGGTTAAAGGCGAAGGCGGAGTTTACCATCACCCCTGGCTCGGAACAGGTGCGAGCGACGATTGAGCGTGACGGCCAGCTGAAGACCCTGACGGACATTGGCGGACTCGTCCTCGCAAATGCGTGCGGGCCGTGCATCGGCCAGTGGAAGCGCCACGACGTGACGAAAGGGGAAAAGAATTCGATCATCACCTCCTTCAACAGGAACTTTGCCGGCAGAAACGATGCCAATCCTGATACACATGCATTTGTGGCAAGTCCTGAAATTGTGACCGCCTTCGCTCTTGCCGGGCGGCTGACATTCAACCCGCTGACGGACACGCTCGTCAATGACCGTGGTGAGCAGGTATCCCTCGATTCTCCGAGCGGGGACGAGCTCCCCCGGAAGGGCTTTACGAAAGGGAAACGCGGCTATCTCCCCCCGGCAAAAGAAGGGTCAACAATAAGAGTGAAAGTCAAACCCGCCAGTGACCGTCTGCAATTGTTGTCCCCGTTCCCTGCATGGGACGGCGAGGACATCACCAACGTTCCGGTCCTCGTAAAAGCGCAGGGCAAGTGCACAACGGATCACATTTCCCCTGCGGGGAAATGGCTGAAGTACCGCGGGCACCTCGACAACATCTCGAACAACATGTTTGTCGGGGCCGTGAATGCATTCTCGGGTCAGCCGGGTGTCGGCAAGAATGTCACCACGGGGGAGACGAAGGAATATTCGGCGGTTGCGCGCGAGTACAAAGCGCAGGGTCTTGGATGGGTTGTGATCGGAGATGAAAACTATGGCGAAGGATCGAGCCGCGAACACGCAGCGATGGAGCCCCGGTGGCTTGGGGGGAAAGCGATCGTCGTGAAGAGTTTCGCCCGCATTCACGAAACCAACCTGAAAAAGCAGGGGATGCTGCCATTGACGTTCGCGAATCCCGCCGACTACGACAACGTGCGGGAGGACGACAGGGTTTCCGTTCTGGGATTGGCGGAGCTTGCTCCGGGCAAACCTCTGACGATGGTGCTCACACACGCGGACGGCTCGGCCGAGCAGTGTCTCCTGAATCATTCCTTCAATGAGAATCAAATCGGGTGGTTCAGGGCGGGAAGCGCTCTGAACCTGATCGCCGGTCTAGGAAAGAGTCAACCGGCCTCCACAGCGAAGACGGTGAAACGAAGGAGGGCGGCGAAGCGCCGTCCGAAGGCCCGAAAGAAGAGTCGTCCTTTGGCGAAGAGGGGCAAAGGAAAGCCGCGGGGGAAGAAAACTCCTCCTCGCCGGACGGTTCGGAAAAAACGGGCGACACGGAAGACCCGACGGTAGCAGGACCATCGGATACTGGATCCGGGGAACTCGAATCTCCCGACTGTGGTTGTAAGAGGTGACCGACTGTTCATTTCCATAGCAATCAGCAAGAGAGGGCGGTGATGAGATACGATCCGACGATGATCCAGCCGTTTCGCGATGAATTAACACGCATCGGCTTTCGCGAGTTGAGAACTGTGCAAGAGGTCGATGAGGCGGTGACTGCGAAGAAGGGCACAAACCTCGTCGTCATAAACTCTGTCTGCGGATGCGCCGCCGGCAAGGCCCGACCGGGAATAGCGATGGCGTTGAAACATTCCCCTGTCAAGCCTGACGCTCTCACCACAGTTTTCGCCGGGGCTGATCTCGAAGCGACAGCGCGCCTTCGCGAGCACATCGGACAGTTTCCTCCGTCGTCTCCTTCGATTGCTCTCTTCAAAGACGGCCAACTGGTCCATTTCGTGCCACGGTTTCAGATCGAGAGCAGGGATGCGCAGCAGATTGCCCAGCATCTCCTCGGGATGCTGAGCGAACTCTGTTCACCCGGTGTGGAAGCAGCGGCCGGCACTCGCTGACGGGGAGAGAATGTCGGTATGGTGTGCACGGCCCTGAGAGATCCCGCCCCGTCTGTTCCGGCGGGATTTCTTGTGTCAGGGACTACATATTGCGCGCGAGGGCTTCACCGAACTCCGAACAGCGCACTTCGTTGGCGTGGTCCATGAGGCGGGCGAAGTCGTAGGTCACGGTCTTGGACAGGATTGTTTTGCTCATTGCCGCAAGGATGAGGTCTGCGGCCTCTGTCCAGCCCAGATAGCGCAGCATCATTTCGCCGCTAAGGACCATGGATCCGGGGTTGACCTTGTCCTGTCCTGCATATTTCGGAGCGGTTCCGTGTGTGGCTTCGAACACTGCATAGCCGTTGTCGTAGTTGATGTTCCCGCCGGGAGCGATGCCGATTCCACCGACCTGGGCGGCGAGGGCATCCGAAATATAGTCGCCATTCAGGTTCAGTGTCGCGATCACTTCGAATTCAGTTGGCCGCGTCAGGATCTGCTGCAAGAACGCATCTGCGATGGCATCTTTGATGAGCAGTTTGCCTGCCGGGGGATTGCCTCCGCATTGTTCCCAGGAGACGGTGACATCTCCGAACTCGCGGTTCGCGAGTTCGTACCCCCAGTCGCGGAACGCCCCTTCGGTGAACTTCATAATGTTGCCCTTGTGGATAAAGGTCACGGATTTCCGCTTGTTCTGGAGGGCATACCGGATTGCTGCACGGATGAGCCGTTCGGAGCCTTCGCGAGAAACGGGCTTGATGCCGATGCTCGACGTTTGCGGGAAGCGGATCTTCTTCGTTCCCATCTCGTTTTGGAGAAAATCGACGACTTTCCTGACCTCCGGGGTTCCCGCCTTCCATTCGATCCCGGCATAGATATCTTCCGTGTTTTCGCGGAAGATCACCATGTTAACGTTTTCAGGATGCTTCACGGGGGACGGAACACCGTCGAAATATTGAATCGGACGGAGACAGACGTACAGATCGAGCATTTGCCGGAGGGCGACATTGATCGAGCGGATTCCCCCGCCGATCGGGGTCGTGAGGGGGCCTTTGATTGCGACGACATGCTGTTTTATCGCTTCCAGGGTGTCATCAGGGAGCCACGTCCCCTCCCCGTACACTTTGTTTGCCTTCTCGCCCGCATAGACTTCAAACCAGACGATGCGGCGTTTTCCCCCGTAGGCCTTGGCCACCGCAGCGTCGAATACGCGCTGGGAAGCGCGCCAGATATCGGGTCCCGTGCCATCACCCTCGATGAAAGGAATGATCGGATTGTCCGGCACCTGGAGTACACCGTTCTTGGCGGTGATGGTGCCCCCTGAGGGAGGAGATGTCAGTTTCACGTACGCGGGCATGAGGTATTTCTCCTTGTAGAGGCGATTGGCAAAAAGCCAGAATAAAAATAGTACCAATATTCAAAGGAAAAGTCAACCCAATCCCCGGGCGTCTTTCCTTCTTGCATTTCAAAATGGGTGTCGGTATATTTGTATGTTTTCCGCCCCCTCACCAATCCCAGTGACTAGGAGTCATCATGAAGAGCTATTTCCCGATTACTGCGCTCCTGATCGCCGCCGTGTTTTTCTCCACCACCGGCTTCCAATGCGGCTCAGCTGAACTCACGAGCGCCAAGCTCTACATCCAGCAGAAGCAGTGGGACAAGGCCGAGCAGAGCCTGCAAAAGGAGCTCGCAAAGAACGACAACAACGAAGAGGCCTGGTACCTCCTTGGCGCCACCCGGTTTGAGCTCAGGAAGTACTCCGGGATGAACGAAGCATTTACGCGTGCCCTGGCGTTGGGGGACGCACACAAAGGAGAGATTACCCGAACCCGCCTCGCGGTCTGGGGGACACTCTACAACGAGGGCGTAAGTGCGTACAACAGGGGCAAGGATCATCCTTCCGCTTACGATACAGCGATCACGAACTACAACACGGCCATCTCCATCATGCCAGACAGTTCCACGACGTACTACGTGGCTGCTCTGGCCCTGTACGCCAAGAATGACCAGGAGAGTGCGAAAGCGAAACTGGAGACGGCGCTAAAGAAGAATCCCAACTTCACTGACGCATCCCGCTTCCTCGGGCAGCTGACTTTTATGGGCGCGATCAAGAAGCAGGAGGCGAAGGACTCTGCCGGGGCAGTAGTCGAGTTTGGCAAGGCTGCCAAGGCTTTCGAAATGGCCTATAAAGCAAGTCCGAACGATGCAGAAACGATCGCCAGCCTGATCGATGCATACGAGAGGTCGAAACAACCGGACAAAGCTCTGGCGCTGACCAGTGATGCTGTGCAGAAAGACCCGAACAACAAGGTGTTCCGCTATGCGTACGGGGTATTCCTGTTGAAGCAGGACAAGTTCCAGGAGAGTATCGGCCAGTTCACGAAGGCCGTCGAAATAGATCCGAACTACACCGATGCGACGTACAACCTCGGTGTCGCGTACTTGAACTGGGGTGTTAGCATGAAAGCGGAAGTCGACAAGAAGGCTGAAGAGGCTGCCAAGTCCGGAAAGCAGGTCAAAGAGGACAAGTCATACCAGGAAAAATTCAAACAAGCAATCCCGTATCTGGAGAAGGCGGCGCAAGTACGGTCAGATGACGCAGCGCTTTGGCAGCAGCTTGGCAAGGTGTATGCCAATCTCAATATGGTGGATAAATCCAAGGCGGCATTCGAAAAGTTTGATCAGATCATGAAGGGGAAATAGTCCCCCGTCCTGAAGAGCCCCGCTCATTGT
>Ga0315275_10000340_pt1 | contig 38305 bp, 29 predicted proteins | sample YL17G03_0_MG_FD_205557 | JGI IMG/M metagenome (GOLD analysis project Ga0315275, IMG submission 205557) | Sediment microbial communities from Yellowstone Lake, YNP, Wyoming, USA - YL17G03_0 | ecosystem: Environmental > Aquatic > Freshwater > Lake > Sediment | place: USA: Wyoming | collected... | reverse complement strand
TTTCCCAGTCTGGTCCCAATAGGCGGTAAGCTGGCGTTGCTCGTCGAGGCCGGAGAGGGTGTTGTGCTTAGCGGAGTCATCTTTGATGCGAGTGATCGCGAGGTAGAAACGCTCCTACAAATCGGGCGCCCCGACCGGCGTACAGGCCGGAAAGAGAACCCGGTTTGTCTGCACGACATTTTCTGTCGTGTGGGTGGATACGGGCCCGGCAGGGCGAAGCGCATGGTTACGATCTATGATGACAATGTCGTCGGCGACAACCTGTGGCTCTGGAGGGCCGACCACGGCCGAAATGTTGGCTGGTCTGAAAACACCTGCGACACTGGCTTGAGGGTCGAGGGCGACAACGTCACAATCTACGGTCTGTTTGTTGAGCATACTCAAGCGCACCAGACAATCTGGAATGGTAACGGTGGACGCGTTATTTTCTACCAGTCCGAGATGCCTTACGATCCGCCGAGTCAGGAGGCATGGCAGAGTGAAGATGGCGCTGGTTTTGCCTCCTACAAAGTGGGCGAACATGTGAGAACACATGAGGCGTGTGGTCTTGGCGTCTATCACGTCTTCAGAGGTGCGCCCGTTGTCGCGGAAAACGCCTTCGAAACGCCCGTCGGCCCCGGCATTAAGATGCAGCATATGGTCACATTTCGATTAGGCGGCGGCAAACCCGGCAGCGGCATCCGCCATGTCATTAATGGTGAGGGTGGTTCGGTCATTGATGGGCAGAAGGCGACTATGGATTAGTTCCAATATGAGTCACTCTGCTTCAAGTTCTGCCATATAGGCATCGCAGCCTTTTGCGAACACTTCCCGTTGCTCGAAAGGCTCGATACCCTACGGCCCAACTGCTTTCGGCTCGTGGGGGTCACTCAAACCGATACACACTGTAGATTCGCGGTTGACGGTAACAGAGATGCAGATCCGCTCTTCATCTCTGGTCCAATGGGTGAATATCATTTAGGTCAAACCGCCGCCGGACAGTCTATGGAGGAATGCGTCTTCTGGCCGTTCAGAAGATGACCCAGGACAAGCCATGACAGACGCTTCAGGCAACCGCCTTCGTTCATGAGGCGTATCCGCATCGATCCGAGCGATCCAGGCTTGCGCCTGTCCCCAATCGGGGGATCCAACCATCACGAATTCGCTTGCATGGTGAAGGCAGAGAGTTTACAAAACAACCAAGAACACTGGCTGGGTTTAACCCGATCTGTGACAAAGGCGAGTCAAGGAGCCGGACTGGCCCTCGATGAAGAGTTGCCATGTTCTTCTCGGAGCGATTGTAGAATTGCGTCACGATTCGGTGGAGATAGAGATAGAGTCATGAGTATGTGGACACAGTCGATGGCGGAGCCGACGTATTGGCGATACGCAGCGCGAATGAGACTCACCGTCTGGGCATGCTTGATTATTTGCATATTTGGTGCTGCCGGGACGACGTGCGGCGGCGAACGGTACTTGAAGGTCGACTATCCAGGCTCGACCATCCCGGGCGAATTGCCCACTCCCGTGACGTACACTCTCTGGATTCCCGACGGCGCCCCGCATTTGCGCGGGATTATCGTACACCAGCACGGGGCCGGAACAACGGCCTCCATTGAGGGATCGACCGCCGCCTACGATCTGCACTGGCAGGCCCTGGCGAAGAAGTGGGACTGCGCCCTGTTCAGCTCCTCATATCACGTGCTGAACGAGAAGGTCGATCTGTCGCCCGGAGGTTCTGAGGTTTGGTTCGACCCGCGTCACGGCTCGGAAAAGGTCTTTCTCGACGCGCTCGAGGAGTTCGCCGGCAAGTGCGGTCATCCCGAGATTGCGACGGTCCCCTGGGCCCTCTGGGGGCACTCCGGCGGTGGCATCTGGGCGGATGTCATGAGCACGCTTCATCCTGACCGCATCGCCGTGATCTGGATGCGTTCTGGCTCGGCGATCATGTTTCGCAGCAAGGCGGAGTTTCCACAGCCTGAGATTCCCGCCGCGGTGTACAAGATCCCTTCCATGTGCAATCCCGGGGTGAAGGAGAAGCCGCACGTCCCGTGGAGCGGTACGCTGGCGACCTTCCAGGAATACCGCGCCAAGGGTGCGCCGATCGGCTTTGCCCCGGACCCGCGGACCGGCCACGAGTGCGGTGACAGCCGTTACCTGGCGATCCCGTTCTTCGATGCCTGTCTGGCAATGCGATTGCCCGACAAGGGCAGCAAAGACCAGACCCTCAAGCCGGTGGACATGAGCCGGGCATGGCTGGCGTCATGGCCGGGCGATGAGCCCGTGCCTGCGGCGTCCTATCAGGGCGATCCGAATCAAGCCGTCTGGCTGCCCAACGAAGCGGTCGCCAAGGCCTGGATGGAATACATCAAAACCGGTGCCGTGAGCGATACCACAGCCCCGCCAGCCCCGCACGACGTGAAGGTCACGCCCAAGGGAGACCTGGGAACGGAGATCGAGTGGAGCGCCGAGGCGGACTTCGAGAGCGGCATCCGCTGCTTTCTTGTGCTGCGCGACGGGCAGGAGTTGGCTCACGTACCGCAGACGCCGGTGGGCAAGTTCGGGCGCCCGCTGTTTCAGTCGATGACGTACCACGACACACCGGCGCAGCCCATGCCGCTGATGCGTTACGTGGATGCCGAAGCCAGGGCCGGACAAGAGCACGTCTATGCCGTCATTACGGTCAACAGCGTGGGGCTCAAGTCGGAGCCGTCCGGTCATACCGCGTCCCTTCCGTAGCAGCATCAACAAAGGAGCCCGTCTGCGTCCGGGTCGATTGCAGTAAGGGTGAATGTCTGGTATTCTCGGCGGTGGTGAAGAACACTGATCTCGTCGAGCCCATATGAGGCGTTGTGAAAAAGGAAGACTCTCATGAAATACCTTCTCCTGATAGCAGTGATGGTCCTGAGCGTTGCCATGGCCGTGCCGGCGTCCGCACAGGCCGAACGACAGAGGGATATGGTGCTGTGGTATCGCCAGCCGGCGGTTGAGTGGCTGGACGCGATGCCGATTGGCAACGGCATGATGGCAGCGATGGTCTTCGGTGGTACTGGCCGCGAGCGCATCGCACTGAACGAGTCGAGCTTCTGGTCCGGGCGCCCGCATGACTACGACGATCCTAACGCCATCAAGTACTTTCCTCTGATCCGCGACCTGGTTTTCGCCGGCAAGTTTCAGGAAGCTGAAAAAATGGCCGACGAGCACTTCTACGGCACTCCTGCGGCGCAGCAGGCGTATCAGCCCCTGGGCGATCTGCTGCTGTCCTTCGACGGCGTGGACGCCTTTGAAGACTACCGCCGCGAGCTCGACATGGAAACCGGCGTGACCAAGGTCACTTATCGCACAGGTGACTTGGTCCTGACACGCGAGGTGTTCATCTCCTACCAGGATCGAGTGATGGTGGTGCGGATCAAGGCCGACAAGCCGGGCCGTGTCTGCGTCGAAGCCCGGTTCAAGAGCCCTTACTTGGATCGCGTGGCGGCAGCCCCCGGCAGACTGGTCATGGACGGATGCTGGAAAGGCCCGATGCCGGGAAACTGGCTGATCGCGACGGTCGAAGGCAAGGGCATACGGTTTCAGACCGTGCTGAAGGCTCTCCCCGAAGGCGGGCGATGCGAAGCTGTTGGCGACAAGCTGCACATCGAGGGGGCCAACGCCGTGACGTTTGTTGTAGCCGCCGGAACCAGCTTCGTAAACTACAGGGACATCAGTGGCAGTCCGGCAACTGTTTGCGAGAAGATCCTTACTCATGTGGCGGACAAAGAATATGCGACGCTGCGCCAGCGGCACGAGGCGGACTTCCATGCGCTGATGGGCCGGGTGCACTTGGCCGTCGGGGACCGCATAATGAACGAGAAGCCCACAGATCAGCGGCTCAAGGTGATGCGTGAGGGCCGCGATGATGTGAATCTGGAGACGCTGTGCTTTCAGTTCGGACGCTATATCCTGGCCTCCAGCAGCCGCGCGGGCGGCCAGCCGGCCAATCTCCAGGCGATCTGGAACGAAGACGTCGTCCCCAACTGGGGCAGCAAGTACACGATTAACATCAACACGGAGATGAATTATTGGCCGGCCGAGGTATGCAACCTGTCCGAGTGTCACCAGCCTTTGTTCGATATGCTCAAGGATACCGCGGTCACCGGCGCCAAGACGGCCAAGCTGTACTATGGCTGCAATGGATGGGTGACGCATCACAACATCGACCTGTGGCGCGGGACCGCTCCGGTCGATGCGGCACGATACGGAATGTGGCCAATGGGAGGGGCCTGGCTGACGCTGCACTTGTGGGAGCACTATGCATTCACGGGCGATCGTGGGTTTCTCGAAGAGTATTATCCCATCATGAAAGGGTCCGTCCGGTTCTTCCTGGATCTGCTGGTGGAGCATCCGACGCACCATTGGCTGGTGACCCCGTTCTCGATGTCGCCCGAGCATGGATATCTGGACAGTAATGGGCAACTGGCCTTTCTCTCGCCGGCGCCGACCATGGACGTCGCCATTCTGCGGGAGCTGTTCCCGCATTGCATCGAGGCGAGCAAAATCCTGGGCGTGGACGAAGAGTTGCGGGCTCGATTGGAAGCTGCTTTGACCCGACTGCCGCCATACCAGATCAATCGCCGGGGCTATTTGCAGGAATGGATCGAGGATTGGGAGCCGGGCGACCAGGGGCACAACTGCTCGCCCAACTTCGCCTTTTTCCCGGGCAGCTCCATTCGTCTGCGCCGCGACCCGGCACTGGCCGACGCCATCCGGAAGTGGATGGAAACGCGACAGGCGCGGGGGGGCTGGGTCACTCCTTGGTACATTTCCGTATGGGCTCGCCTCGAGCGCAGTGACAAGGTAGCCGAATTCATGCGAGGGTACATCCGGCACTCGCTGGCCTCCAACCTGCACAATCGGGGCTCCAATCAGTCCGATGCCAGTTTCGGTTTCACCGCCGGGGTAGCCGAAGCCCTGCTCCAGAGCCACGCCGGCGAGATCGGCCTGCTGCCCGCGCTGCCCACGGGATGGAACGATGGATCTGTCACGGGTCTGCGGGCGCGAGGCGGATTCGAGGTCGATATCCAGTGGAAGAACGGCAGACTCCAGACAGCCCGGATTCGCAGCCGCAACACAGGACCCTGCAACGTCCGCTATGGAGACAAAACGGCGACGGTGCCGATGAAGGCCGGTCAGGCCATTTCCCTGAAGGCGGATTTGACGCCAGGAACGAATTAATCCTGAAACCGACACTCTATCTTCGAAAGGCACGCTCGTGAACAGTCATTCTATCAGGGACGCCGGAAGACTCTGCTGCCTGGTGACGATGAGCCTCGTGGTCGGTCTCTTCTTCAGCGAGTGGCGGGTGCACGTAGCCGAAGCATCATCGATGGCGCAGCAGCTCGACTATCATTTTGACGGGACCATCTCGCGGGAAGTGCTGGAGAACTACCTGGATCGTTCCGTCACCATGGCGTATTTCCTGGTCACGGGAACACCCGAACGCAATCGCCAATACCCCTACAGAGAAGACGACGTCCGCCTGATCAAGAACATCGGGGCCAAGTTCATTGGCCGCGCTATCTATCGGTGGGGTGGGGAAAGCCGATTGAACGAGCCCGGGTTCTGGACGGATGCGAAAACGCTGATCGACAGGGTCCATTCGTTCGACCCGGACGTCATTTTTCAGGGATGCCTGTTCGAGATAATCACCCGTGATGTCGATCTCGTGAAAATTCCTTCCTGGGTGTTCGCCGAATTCGGCTTACCCGTTGAGTCCAAGACATTCTCGTATGACGCCATGCTCAACAAGGACGGCAAGCTGGTCAACCATTGGGGCCGCAGCAGCGTGCCCGATGTTACGAGGCTCGAAACACAATTGTGGTTCTACTACCTTGCCGGCTCGTACATCAATCTCGGTTGTGAGGCCCTTCATCTGGGGCAAGTGCGACTCATCGGCATGGCCGATCCGGACTTGAGACAATGGTCGGCCCTGTCGGCGAGAATTCGCGCCCACGCAAAGACCCACGCCCGCCGCCACCTCGTGCTGCTCGATGCCCACGAGCCGACGTGGGGCATGATCGTCGATGGCGTGAGCCTTCTGGATTTCAACTCGTTTCCCATGCGCATCAAAGAGGTGCCTGAGAAACCCTATGAAGCGGTGCTGCAAGTGGGCCATCTCGACGCCATGTACACGAAGAGCAAAGGCTGTATCTCACCCAGTGGCTGGCGCTGTGAGAGCCTGCCGTATCTCGTCGAATTCGACAACTACGGCAGGAGCAGAAATACGAACGTCGCCGACACGACCTCAATTTTTGTGTGGGGCTGGGACGAGATCTCGTGGTTCTCTCTCCAGAGGGAGACATACAGAAACACATGGCTCGAATACGCTTACAACTGGATCAAAGAAACCGATCCGAACGGGCATTTGCAGATGCCCGTGAGCCGGATGATATCATGTCCCAACGAGACACTTGGCAGTTACCGGGCCAACACCAAGAGTCCGGCCTGTCCTATCGGATACTCACAGGAAGAGACGATCAAGAAGATATGGAGCAATGCACGCAAGTAATAAAACACGTACTGCGCGATCGAGATGTCACAAACTGGAGCCACGCCGATGCGCAGAAGTGTACACGGACGGGTGAAGTTATTGTGGTCTCTGTAATGTCACGGAACTGAGGACGCCAGATTCCATAAACGGCATGGCGTAGGACGCTAGCGTCGTCGATCGCCAGATCCTGCCGCCAGTTTCTACAGGCCCGCCCGAGTGGTTGGTTGGACTCAATTCAGAATATTGTGAACGGTCGGGCAGGAGTCTACAACCTTCAACAGCCTTTTTCGTCTGTAAATCCGTACAACCGGGCTACAACCTGGAACCCCATTATCTGCCAATTCGGCAAAAATGTCCATGCCATAAGTGCTGTATTGGCATGGGGTTATGCAAAAGCTGAGAATTGTGCAACGGATTCAATGACCGTCTCTATGAGGCACGCCTTGCGGCTTTCCCTGTCCGCGTAATGGCGCATTTGTTATTATGGATATGCTGTGGAGCAATAGTGCCGGGCATCCGTCGGGCAGAGTGCCACAGCCGTGAAGAACAAGAATGACACTCTGGTCGCCCGCGGAAGACCGCAGATACGAAGAATTATCAGTTCGTCTGGCCCGGCATCTCAAGCGACTCGATGCAGTAGAGGTGAATTATCGTCCGCTGGACAAATAGCCAATTGGCACTTTTCACGCGAATTGTTTTGCTCGTGCTCCTGTGGCTCAGTAGCCTGGCGCAAGCTAAGCCGCTTACCCTCGCTCCCAGTCAGCGTCCGCGTTGGCTGAGGGATGAAGGCATCGTAATGGCCGGAAGCTGGGAGCCGCTGCTGTTCCGAGTTCGAAGGGATGGTTCGGACAGCTACACGCCCACAGTCGCCCAGCGAGATGCTTACCTGCGCGAACACAGCCCCGAGATGGTCGCCCGGCTGAAAGACTTGGGCGTCAACTTCGTTATGATGCACTGCTACAAGGGTGCTGGCCTGGCGACGGAGCGTGAGAGCATGGCCGATGCCGTCAGGTTCGCTGGAATATGCCGCAGCGCTGGCCTGCGAGTTGGCGTTTACAATTACAGCGGCGCCTTTCTCTGGGAACCGCTATTCCAAGAGGTCCCCCATGCCGCTGATTGGGTGCTGCTCGATGAGAATGGCAAACCGCGAACATACGGCAGAGCGACGTACCGTTACTACTGGAACCGCAACCACCCTGGCGCCCAGGCCTTTTACAAAGAGGTCATCTCGTTCGCCGTCAATGAGATTAAGGCGGATCTTCTCCATTTCGACAACTATGTCGTTGGCCCTGGTCGTGATGTCAGCTCCGTCATGAGATTCCGCCGATACCTGTATGACAAATTCCCGCCCGAGCAACTCAAAGAGCTTGGCGTCAACGACGTGAATACTGTGCAGCCGCATTGAGCCGCCGGTGGACCATGGTCGGCTGCTCCAGGGCGGCGAGGCATTCTGGGACGAGGGCATAAAGCCCGGCTACACTGATGGCCGGCTTAACACTCGCATCCGAACATACAAGATTGCACGATGCACGGACAACATGGCATTTGCTTATACTACGACCTCGCTTGAGATGGCCGAGGCAATGGCCTTTAATCTCGATTGTCTCGGGTGCATCTGCTGGTTTGAATACGGCGATATTGTAGCCAAACCCGGCTCACAGGATCGTGTTCATCCTTCGCTGGACCCGTTTGTCCGGTTCTTTCACACGCGTCATAACTTGCTTGGAAACGCCAAGGTCATCGCCGATGTGGCTGTTCTTCGCAGTTTTCCTTCGCAGGTGTTCGCTGATGCGAAGTACGCCAGGCTTACTTATGACGTCGAACAGGCCCTGATTGATAATCGCATCTGCTTCCAGATAATCTACAACCAGCACCTCGGTGACCTCAGACGGTATCGTGCGCTCGTTCTTGCAGGGTGTGTTGCCTTATCCGATCAGCATATCAGGCAGATTAAGCAGTACGTGAGTTCAGGCGGTTGCGTCTGCGTCGTCGGCCCGGCCGCCACATACGATGAGTGGATGCGCACCCGCACACAATCCGTATTCGCCGATGTGCCGGACTCCCAGGCAGTTCGCATTGCTGAGGACGGCGACATTGTGGCCGCGGTCCGCCGAGCCTGCGATGATGGGTTGACTCTGTCTGTCCAGGCGGATTCGGGCCTGGCTGCAGAGCTGACTGAGCAGACCGGCAGACGCCTTGTACATCTTGTCAATTACCGAACAAATGATTCCATGAGGAACATCGTGGTCAGTGTGCGTTTGCCTGCCCGACGCCGGGCCGCGACCGTGATGCTTGCAAGCCCGGAGCGAGAAGAGGACATCAGCCTTCCTTTTCAGGCCCAAGAAGGCTGCGTCAAATTCACCGTGCCTCAGGTTAATGTGTACGAAATCGCCGTCATAACAATGAAATAGCGCCAATGGTCGTTTCTTGTCGAGGTAAACGGCGGCTATGAATGGCGGACATTTGATTGCATGGCTGGGCAGCGTCGTTCTTACGACTCCCGTCTGTCGCGGCGCAGAGGCACTGCCTGCGCCGTGGCTCCAGGCCAAATCATGAAGGCGCATCGGACAACAAGTCCGATTTCTGGCCCGATAAATTGTGAAAACCGCGTTTTTTGGGCTTGACAAAGGTGTTCGCAAGGGACGATTTTGCCCGCATTGACTGCGGGTGGAGACAAAATGGAAACACGATTTCGCGGTGATTGCGGAGACGCCCTTGCTTCATATCGGAGCACATCTGCGAAGAACCAAACTGACATCCACGATTCAGTTCTCATGCTGAGGGGGACATCGCACCTTGCCTCCTCATGTTGTCCTACACCTTAGAGCTAACAATAGAGGCAACCGAGTTCCGAATAGCCACAATCAGTGCGCGGCGATTGGGTCGCAGAGTGTGTTTTGGGCCGCCGATCATAATCGCTTCTCTAAAAACGCCACGATGATGTGCCACCGTCAAGCTACAGAGTTGTGCACAAGTGCGCGGTCTTCTACTGCAATGCAGCAGCCACGGTATACCGGTATTTACTTAGCGAGCCGATCGCCGCCTGATCGTAGTCGGGTTAAGGGGTCTATACCGGAAAGGGTGATGGTTCCATCCGAATGGACGATAACCTCGCGGACGGGGATGTGCTTGAAATCCTCGGCTCTGTATCGCCCCGTCAAGAGGTGGATTCGCTGATTGGAGGAGCCGAGCAAACCGCGGCCAAGGCGAAGGGAATCTATATAGTGACCCGCGACCAGAACATCCACACGTTCGAGGATTCGCGGGCCGATGGGCAGCGCCATAACCTCTTGGAGTGCGTACCCCGTAAAGACCAAGCGACTTAACTTTGAGCCCGCAAGACGCTCGAGCAGATTCAGCAAAGCCCCTGCTTGTTCGAATGGTTCGCCCCCGGAAATAGTCACCCCCTCAATCTCGTTGCGATGTGCCAGTATTCGTTGAACCAGTTCCTCTATGTCGACGAGACTCCCGCCTTTGGGATCGTGTGCACCGGGATTGAAACAACCTGGACAGCCGAGCGTGCAACCCTGGAACCAGACGACCGCCCGCAATCCCGGGCCGTTAGCCCGGCTGGCTGGCTCAAACGCGTGAATGCGTACTTTCGTAGAAGTCATGGCTTCAATTCTTAGAGAGCGGCCGCGCTCGCTTAAAAGGGGTAAAGGGGTAATGGTTCATGGTTTAAGAGTCCTGGCCAACCGAAACCCGAGATCGTTGTTCCGGCGCGTCGGTACGTAGCGGTAGCGAAGCGCGCACCGGAAGGAATCCGGATAATTGAAGCGCCACGCAACACACGATATTTGCTTTTCGCGGGCAACCGCAAATCCCCTCGCTTGTACCGATCATACGCCTTTCTGTTACACCAATCCTCGCACCACTCCCACACGTTGCCTGACATCTGATACAAACCCAACGGACTGCAACCCTGCGGGTATTTCCACACGCTGCATGTCTCCTCAGAACCTTTGTTAGTATCGTTCATGCACTTGCCTTGATCCCACTCATTGCCCCACGGATACTCGCGACCGTCTGTGCCGCGCGCCGCTTTCTCCCATTCCGACTCCGTAGGCAGCCGTCCCCCTGCCCACTGGCAGTATGCCTTAGCATCCTCCCAACTGACGCACACTACAGGATGGTCTGCCTTCGCCACTGGGTGAAGACCTGTGTAGAACTTAGGCAGACGGACCTCGAACTTATCCGTCCCGGCCAGAAACTTGGCGCCACGAACCAAGACCAGCAGGCTGCCATCCTTTTCGTTCTCAATAAGCGACGACCGATGGAGCCATTCAGAGAACGGAAAGTCGGCAAGGCAGAGGACTTTTGGCTCTGGGATGTCGCTCATCGTGCTTTCTTTCAACTGGCCATCTTGGCATGGCCCTGGGCCCAGTTGGTCATGGCCGCGATCTCGTGGGCGCGTGACCGGGACAACGGGCGTGTCTCGGCAGCGGCAGCAAGCAGATCGGTTGTTTGGAGATCACGTCCGTCATCGAACGCGGCGAAAAGCCCGCCGGCAACCACCTGTTCGAGCTCCGCGCCGCTGAAGCCCTCAGTCGCTTTCGCTAACTCGCTCAGATCGAAGGTTTCCGGGTCGCGTTTTCTCTTGGCCAGGTGGATGCGAAGGATGGCCAGCCGCTCCCGCTGGGCGGGCAGACCTACGAAGAACAGGTCATCGAATCGGCCCTGGCGGAGGAACTCCAGCGGGATGCTGGTCAGGTCGTTGGCCGTCGCTACCACGAAGACGGGACTGCGCTTGTCCTGGAGCCAGTTGAGGAAGCTGCCGAAGACGCGTGCGGCCACGCCGCCGCCGCTCTGGCCCCGCACACCGGCGAAGCCCTTTTCCACCTCGTCAATCCACAAGATACAGGGACTGACCGCCTCGGCCGTCTGGATGGCCAGGCGGAGGTTGGCCTCGGATTGCCCCACGTAAGGGCCGAATATCCGCCCCACATCGAGGCGCAAGAGCGGAACGCCCCAGGATCCGGCCAAAGCACGGGCACAGAGGCTCTTGCCACAGCCGGGCACACCCACCAACAGAACACCCTTAGGCAAAGGAACTCCCGCATACCGAGCCGTCTCAGAAAAAGCCAGACTCCTGGCGTGGAACCACTCCAGCAACCGGCTCAGCCCACCGACATCGTCGAAAGACTCAGATTTGTGGTAGTATTCGAGGATACCTGTCTTTCGGATTACCTGTGTCTTGGAATCCACCACATGTCGGGCGGCTGAGGCAAACAGACCATTGTCGGAGGCCAGCGCGCTACGCAGGGCCAGCTTCGCCTCAGATACAGTAAGCCCTGCTGCTGCCCGGACCACAGATGCACGCTCAGCCTGCTCAAGGGCTACAGGCATTCCTGCGGCCTTGGCCTCCTGCTCGACCTCGCCAACAACCTGCTCCAGGAGTGGCCGATCCGGCAACTGAAATACAGACAAGGCGACCTCCTTCTGCAGCTCTTCAGGCACCTGCAAGAAGGGCGAGACCAAAAGCAGGGACTTACGCGTGATACGCACCGCCCTTGCCGCATCCCGCACCAGACGGGTGGTAACAGGTGAGTAGTGACGGTGCATGTCGAGAAATACATACAGTGCATCCTCTTGATTCGAGATGACGTGGTCCAGGGCAGTGGTGGGGTCTTCCAATGAGTCCGGCCGCACCAATTGTTGCTTTTCATCGCGAAGTCCCGAGGATGCAGACCAGATATACAACCTGCGCGGCGTGTGGCGTTCTTCACCGAGTCGGTGGGCAATTGCTCGTACGGCGTCGAGTACCCGCTGCTCTTCATAGGAAAGCACACACACCAGCGGCACACGGGCACGGATGAGAACCTCCAGGCGACCTTCATCATCATCCACCAGGCGGGCATGTCTGGCCACAGCCTCCAAGTCGCTGATCAAATTTTCTGCCGTCTGATAACGCTGCTCCGGGTCCTTGTTGAGCATCTTGCGAATCACACGAACTACCGCCCGGTCCACTCCCCGAGCGAATAGAGGCTTCTCATCGTAGCGGTCGGTCATAATCTGCTGGATGACGTCGCCCACCTCACCGGTGAAGGGACGGCGGCCCGTGAGTATCTCGTAGAACGTAACGCCGAGTCCCCAGAGGTCGGCATTGGTCCCCGTGGCGCCTCGCATCTGCTCGGGCGCCATGTATTCGATAGTCCCGATTTGGGTGCTGACCACCTGGCGAGTTGTGGTCAGGACGCGGCCTACACCGAAATCGAGCAGTTTGGGAACCTCCTCTGACGTCAAAAAGATGTTATCCGGCTTGACGTCTCGGTGAATGACCTTGGCAGCATGCGCATAGGCCAGAGCCTCGCCCACCAGTCCTACGAAGCGAAGGGCCTTGTCCTGCTGGAGGGAGCCTTCATTCTTCAGCCGTTGTCGAAGGCTCATACCCTCCACGTACTCCATGACCAGGAATGCCACTCCCTCGTGGCGTTCCAGTCCGTACACTCTGCGGATGTTACGATGCTCCAAGCGACTGGCTACGGCGAGTTCCTTCTCCATCTCAGCGATCCCTTCCTCATCCTGGAAATGGGGGAAACCAATCGCCACGACATCAGGTATTTTGGAGCGCCCATTCTTATGACGGGCACGATAAACGCTCTTGAACGCCCCTCGGCCCAGGTACGCCTCAAGGATATAAGGGCCGAATCGCTGTCCAATCTTATATGGTCCACCGTGGATTTGCATGTGTGTCTCTCTACTCATGGTCTATACCTCGAATATTCGCTTGGGCTTCTGGGGAGTCGGTGGCGGTTCCGCCAAGCTCGCTTGTGTCACGGCACCAGGCTTCTCCTCGCCTGAGGCCCTTCGCCATTTTTCCGCCGCCTCCCGACGGAGCAGGTCTATACGTACCCCCATAGATCGGGCCAGAGGCACGGTCTCAGCAATGGTCGCAGCCAGGTGCCGATCCGATAGCTGGGTCTGCTCGCCCTCGGCAAAGGCGCGATACAGGGCCGAGATCACAGCCTGCTCGATCTCCGCGCCGTTGAAGCCCTCCGTAGCCACTACGTGCGAAGGCAGATCGAACTCGCGAAAGTCCCGATGATGCTTGGCCAGATGAATGGCGATGATATTGGCCCGCTCCTGCGGCGTAGGCAAGTCAATGAAAAAGACCTCATCGAAGCGCCCTTTGCGGAGCAGTTCGGGGGGAAGACCCTCGATATCATTGGCCGTGGCGATGGTGAAAACAGGCTTGTCGTTCTCCTCCATCCAGGTAAGAAACGTACCAAAAACACGCTGAGTCGTGCCCGAATCGCCACTGGGTCCACGCACACCCGCCAAGCCTTTCTCGATCTCATCTACCCACAGGATACACGGCGCCACTGCCTCGGCGGTCTTCAGTGCCCTTCGCATGTTCTCTTCCGTCTGCCCCACAAGACTGCCGAACACCTTGCCCATATCGAACTTGAGCAGCGGCATTTTCCACTCGGCGGAGACCGCCTTGGCAGAGAGGCTCTTGCCGCACCCAGGCACGCCTACCAAGAGCAGACCACGCGGGTTGGGCAGACCAAACGCACGGGCGGCCTCCGTAAACGCCTTGGCACGTTGGCGGAGCCAGTTCTTGAGATTATCCAGGCCGCCGATGCTCCCAAATCGCTCCGGGGTCGAATAGAACTCCAACATGCCCGACTTGCGGATAATCTGTTCCTTCTCCGCCAGGAGCAGGTCTATATCCTCTGCATCAAGGCGGCTGCGGGTCACTATGACCTTGGCCAGGGCATTTTCCGCTTCACTTTGAGTTAGACCCGTAAGTGCCTTAACGATCTTCTCTTGCCCGCCTTCGCCGAGGTTGATCTCGACCTTGGGATTATCCTTGACCTGGTCAGCGGTCTCGGCGAGTAAAGCCAGCAGCTCCGGCTCACCAGGCATGTCCAGATCGAGGACTGTGATGTCCTTCTCCAATTCCGGCGGTAGCCTCAGCACGGATGAAAGTAACACCACTGTCCTGCGCGAGGCCTTGAACGGGTCTACGAGGTCCCGAAGCTGGCGAATGATCAACGGCGCGGTTGGCGACTTATCATCAATGAAAAAGTGGAAGTCTTCGAGGATGAACACGCCTGGGTCCGTCTGTTCCAGCAGAAAAGCCAGGATGCGCTTGGGGTCGGCTACCTTGCGATCGATAGCCTTGAGATTCACATCACACAGGCCCCGCGACACTGACCACACGTACACCCGCCGCTTGGTGAGATCGCCCTCGGCTAACGCGCCGCCGATCAGCTCAATCGCACGGTCTTCCTCCGCCGTGACGACGTAAAGCAACGGGTATCCGGCCTTTAGATACACGCGAAACCGGTTCTGGAATGAGTTTGGCGTCGCGCCGGCCGTTTGACTGGCAACCTGTTCCTGACTCATCGCTCCACCTCCTCCTGACGCTCAGTCTGCTGCTCGGCCGCATGGTACTCGGGCTTAATCGTCCGCTCTCCTATAGGCTTGCCGAGGCGCTGTTCAAGCTGGCGTGTAAATTCCACGCAGTCCGCACCCTGCGCACCCAGGACCTCTACTCTCTGTGTGCCGTCCTTGTGCAGTGTGATTCTGATCTTCTTCATAATCTTATCTCCATTGTCTGCTTGTTGTTTCCAATTCCAGTCCCATCGCCACAGGGCCGCGCTCGCTTGCAAGGTGTAAAGGAGTAATGGTTCATGATGTAAGAGTCCTGGCCAAACGAAACCCGAAGAAGTCGTTGCGGGACGTCAGAACGAAGTCGTGGTCGCTGCGAGCCGTGCACCGGAAGTACTCAGGAACCATACTGCGCCACGAGCCGCCACGCACCACACGCAACGAGCCAAAAGCCGGCGGCTGCAGATCCCCACGCCTGTACCGATCATACGCTGTGTCCTCATACCAATCTTCGCACCACTCCCATACATTGCCTGCCATCTGATACAAGCCATATGGGCTGCAACCCTGCGGATACTTCCACACGCTACACGTCTCCTTGTTGCCTCTGTTCATCAAATTCCTGCACTTGCTCACGGCCCACTGGTTACCCCAGGGATACTCGCGACCGTCCGTACCCCGCGCAGCCTGCTCCCATTCCAATTCCGTAGGCAGCCGACCTGCGGCCCAATTGCAGTAAGCCTTTGCATCATCCCAACTGACGCACACCACAGGATGGTTCGCCTTCTCCGCAGGAAATGACTTTCCTTGCCACACGGGGCTGCCCCAGTCGGCCTTGTCCGGTGACCGATGGCCGGTGGCATCCACAAATAGCTTATACTGGGCATTCGTCACAGCGTGTATCCCCAAATAAAACGCCGGAATATCTGCCTCGAACTTGTCATCTCCTGCCGCGAACTTGCCGCCGGGGACTAAGACCAACAGGCTGCCATCCTTTTCGTTCTCAATAAGAACGGTAGCGGTACCCGTACTGAAGCCCAAGTCATAATCCGATGATTGTGTCACCTACGTTCCTCTGATGTCCTTGATTTGCCACGTTCTATCATGCATCCTTTCGTTTCTCATATTTACCATAAGCTCTTCCGGCTGCGTTCGCTTCGCTCGCTTACAAGGTGTGAAGGGGTAATGGCTCATGATGTAAGAGTCCTGGCCAACCGAAAACCGCGACCGTGGTGGCGGCGCGTCGGGTCGAATTTGTCGCGACACGCGCACTGGAAGCGGTCCGGACTGAAGTGGCGGTACCACGAGCCGCCACGGAACACACGATATTGGCCTTTCGCGGGCGGTCGCAATTCCCCTCGTTTGTACCGATCATACGCATTGCTGTCATACCAATCCTTGCACCACTCCCACACGTTCCCCGCCATCTGATACAAACCATACGGGCTACAACCCTGCGGGTATTCCCACACTATACACGTCTCTTCGCTGCCTCTGTTCTCCCAATTCCTGCACTTGCTTGCGTCCCACTTGTTACCCCAAGGATACTCGCGGCCGTCTGTACCCCTGGCCGCCTTCTCCCACTCCAACTCCGTAGGCAGCCGTCCCCCTGCCCACTGGCAGTATGCCTTCGCATCATCCCAACTGACGCACACAACAGGATGGTCAGCCTTCTCAGATGGAAAGCTCTTATCGCCCCATATAGGCTTACCCGAATCTGCTTGGTTTGGCGGGCGATGCGCCGTGGCCTCCACAAAACGCTTGTACTGGGCATTGGTCACTGGATGGATCCCCAAATAGACCGCCGGTAAGTCTACCTCGAACTTGTCATCCCCCGCCAGGAACTTGCCACCGGGGACCAAAACTAAAAGGCTACCGTCCTTTCCGTTCTCGATCAGGTGATAAGGCTCCCGCAACAAGCCATCCCGAACCCGTTCGTGGGCGGGGAAGTCTGATGCGCTGAGAACCTTGGTCTCGTAGATGTCTGCCATGGTCATGTTTCTCAACTGGCCACCCTGAACTGCTACACTTCTATCCTCTCTCCGACAGCGTAATCACCATGTCGCCATTACCCAGCGTTTGTTCCTCTTCCACAATCAGGTTCTGCTCGCGGATTTGGTCGCGAATAACGTTGTAGGCGTATTGTCGATTGATCTGCCGGAGGAAATTGTCCCTCTGGATCGGCTGGCCATCGATCCGCAGAGGACTGTTGCGGGCCACACCATAGTCCCAGTCCGCGACCGCCTCGTAGACCTCGCCAGCCCTGCGAAAGCCGATATCGTACTGGCACTGGGTGTCCACCACGATCTCGGCCCGTTCACGGTTGCTCTGATAGCCACGTACAACGAGGTTCTCGCCTTCCTGGAATTGGTAGTGCAAGTCGCGTAGAGCAGCCACCAGATGCTCGCGCTCGCGAATCTGAGTCAGGATGCGAATGAAGTGTGACATGATGTTATCCCTTTCACTTATGTCTTATGCGTCTTTCAAAAGGTCCCCGTATTCACGCCTCAATCACCCGTCCCCCCGAGCCCAGGCTGGCCTGGTCATCACTGGAGGCGGGATAGGCCCGGCCCTCGGTTTTCCATTTCCGTAGCGTCTCAATTACCTCCTGGTGCGATTTGCTCAGCGGCACGGTTCTCTGGAGCTGCTTGAGCACATCCGGCTGCGTGATTTCCCGATTGCCATCGAGCAAGGCGGCAATCCGCGACTCCCGAATGGCCCGTTCGATCTCCCGCCCGACGAAGCCGCGGCTGGCATCGACCAGCTCACGCAGCTTGAACTGGCGGTCCGGAAACACTATACCTGCCCGCTTGAGGTGGATCCGGAAGATCTCTTCTCGCTCCCGAGTGTTTGGCAGATCGACGAAGAAAACGCAGTCGAACCGCCCTATGAGTTCGCCCGGCAGAATTGCCAACTCATTGGCGGTCCCCACCAGGTAGACTGGCGTGCGATGCTCCTCGGCCCAGGTCAGGAATGTCCCCAGCACACGGCTCGGGGCGCCCGAGGAAAACGGGCTCGACTGCGGACCCGAGCCAGCGAAGGCTTTCTCCACCTCGTCGATCCAGAGAATGCATGGGCTTACCGTATCAGCCAGGTCCACCGCCAGCCTCAGGTTCTTCTCCGACTCACCCAGAAGACTCCCGAAAATGGCCCCCAAGTCCAGCCTCAGGAGCGGCCACTTCCATAGCCCTGCGATCATCTTCGCCGATAGGCTCTTGCCTGTGCCGGGGATGCCCGCCAACAGAATCCCGCGCGGAGGTTTGTCAAGGGCGTCACGTTTATCCGCAGCAAAGCATTGTTCCCGGCCTCGCAGGTAGTCCTTCATCAGGTCCAGTCCGCCAACATCCGCCTCCACGGCGACCGCAGGCCAGAACTCCAGTGCGCCACTTTCCTTAATCACCCGCTGCTTCGCCCACGTCACCAGGTCGATACCTCGTTCGTCAAACTGCTTGTACGTAGCCCAGATCCGCGATAACGCCAGACGAGCTTGTGTGGTAGTCAGCCCCAGGGCCGATTGCAAGAGCTTCTCCTTGATGGCCGCCCTGGGCAGGCGGCCCTTGTCGAGCCGTGTGGTGACTTCATCAAATAACTGCTCCAGTTCGTGCTGGGCCGGCAGGGGTACCGGCAGGACCACCACATCATCCTTCAACTCGCGCGGCAGGTCCTGTTCCTCCGCAAGCGGTGGGGTAGTGAAAATCAGGTACTGGCTCTGGGCGCGGAGCCTAGGCACCATGTTGCGGAGCTTTCGCGTGATGTACCCACGCTTACTCGTCCAGCAGTGGTGGAAATCCTTGAGCACCAGCACGTGCCCGTGAGGCATCTTCTCAGCCACGTGGGCAAGAATCGTGTCCGTCGTGCAGTCCTTGAGCGGGAATTTCTCCTGAGCCTCTCGAAGGGCTTTGAAACCATCGGCGATGTCCCATGTTGTCACACCCAGATTCCGAGCCTCCTCAAGCTCCATCAAGACTCGTAAAACACGGTCTTCCTCATAGGTGACTAAGTGGATCAGCGGCACCTGGGCCGCCATCAATGCCCCGAGTTCTTGTCTAAGGTTCATTGCCTAACGCCTCCTTGAATACCTACTACACATTTTCGTTGCCCTAATGCCATCCGGCCGCGTTCGCTTCGCTCGCTTGCAAGGGGTAACGGCGTAATGGTTCATGCTGTAAGAGTCTTGGCCAAACGAAAGCCCCCGTCGTGACTGCGGGCCGTCGGATCGTTGTAGTAGCGATCCTCGCACCGGAAGCCGTCCGGAAAGTTGTGGTGCCACGAACCGCCACGCACCACACGCAACGAGCCAGAGTCGGGCGGCCGCAGGTCACGTTGTTCGTACCGGCTATATGCATCTGTGTCATACCAATCTTCACACCACTCCCATACATTGCCGGCCATCTGATACAAACCGTATGGACTACAACCCTGTGGATATTTCCACACGCCGCACGTCTCCTCGCTCTCTCTATTCTTCCAATTCCTACAATGGTTTAAGTCCCAACGTTCTTCCCACGGCTCCCACTCGTAACCAGCTCGTCCCCAATGCTCGTGACCCCACGGATAATCGTCATCGTCTGTACCTCTCGAAGCTTTCTCCCATTCTAACTCCGAAGGCAGCCGCCCACCCGCCCACTGGCAGTACGCCTTTGCATCATCCCAACTGACACATACTACAGGATGGTCCGCCTTCTCCGCAGGAAAGGACTTTCCTTGCCACACAGGCTTGCCCCAATTTGCCTCGTCCGGTGGGCGATGGCCCGTGGCGTCCACAAATCTTTTGTACTGGGCATTGGTCACTGGGTGAATACCCATGTAGAACCCGGGCAGGTCCACCTCGAATCCGCGTCGAGCACGTCCTGCCAGGAACTTGCCGCCAGGTACCAGCACCAGCAGGCTGCCATCCTTTTCGTTCTCGATCAGGACGGGGGCGATGCCCGTACTGAATTCCAAGTCATGATCAGATGATTGTGCCACTTAGGTTCCTTGGATGCCTTCGACTTGTTACGGTCCATCACGTGTCCTTTCGCTTCCCAGACTCACCAAAAGTCTTGAAGGCCGAGCTTGCTTCGCTCGCTTAAAAGGGGTAAAGGGGTAATGGTTCATGGTGTAAGAGTCCTGGCCAACCGAAACCCGCTATAGCGGTTCCGGCTCGCCGGTTCGTCGTTGTCGCGATGCGCGCACCGGAAGTAGTCCGGACCACTGCGGTACCACGAGCCGCCACGCAACACACAATATTGGCCGCTCACAGGCGGCCGCAAGTCCCCTTGTTTGTATCGTGTATACGCATTACTGTCATACCAATCCTCACACCACTCCCAGACATTGCCTGACATCTGATACAGGCCCCACGGACTGCACCCCTGCGAATATGCCCACACGCTGCACGTCTCCTCGTTGCCTCTGTTCTCTTGATTCCTGCATATACTTGCGTTCCACTTATTGCCCCACGGAAACCGGCGGCCATCAATACCTCTGGCAGCCTTCTCCCACTCCAATTCAGAAGGCAGACGACCTCCTGCCCACTGGCAGTAAGCCTTTGCATCATCCCAACTGATACACACTACAGGATGGTCCGCCTTCTCCGCAGGAAAAGACCTTCCTTGCCACGTTGGATTGCCATAATCTTCACTGTCCGGCGGGCGGTAGTCCGCGGCATCGACAAATAGCTTGTACTGGGCATTCGTCACCGGGTGAAGACCTATGTAGAACCCAGGCAGGTCCACCTCGAACTTATCCATTCCGGCCAGGAACTTGCCGCGTGGGACTAAGACTAAAAGGCTGCCGTCCTTTTCATTCTCAATGATGAAATCGTCGTCGAATCTCTCTTTGATCCAGTCCAGTGGTTCCAAGAAGGTTACCGTGATAGGCTCGTTCCGCCGGTCCATAGTGTTCTTTTGTCCTCTCACAACCTTACGATGGGGTAAGCGCGCAACAATGTCTTCCCCTTGAAGTTGTCCAAGAAAGTTAAATGATATAAGGCGGCAATGGTTCATAGTGTAAGAGTCCTGGCCAAACGAAACCCAAAGTCGAAGTCGCGGATCGTCGGAACGCTGTAGCAGCGAAACGCGCACCGGAAACTGGCCGGATCGACGTACCTGTTCCACGAGTCGCCACGCACCACACGCGACGACCCAGAAGCTGGCCGCCGAATATCGCCTCGCTTGTACCGGTCATACGCATTGCTATCATACCAGTCTTCACACCACTCCCATACATTGCCAGCCATCTGGTACAGGCCATATGGGCTGCAACCCTGCGGATATTTCCACACGCTGCACGTCTCATCGTTGCCTCTGTTATCCAGATTCCTGCACTTGTCTTGATCCCACTGGTTGCCCCAGGGGTACTCGCGGCCATCGACGCCCCGCGCAGCCTTCTCCCACTCCAACTCCGTTGGCAGATGACCACCCGCCCACTCGCAGTATGCCTTGGCATCATCCCAACTGACGCACACCACAGGATGATCCGCCTTCTCCGCAGGAAAGGAATTCCCCTTCCACACTGGATTGCCCCAATCGGCCTTGTCCGGTGACCGATGGCCCATGGCATTCACGAACCGCTTGTACTGGGCATTCGTCACCGGATGTATCCCCAAATAGAACGCCGGCAAGTCCACCTCGAACGGTCCTCCGCCTTCATCAGAACCTTTGCCTCCTGTCAGGAACTTTCCGCCGGGGACCAAAACTAAGAGGCTGCCGTCTTTTTCGTTCTCGATGAAGAAATCATCATCGAATCTCTCCTTGATCCAGTCCAGTGGCTCGAAGAAGGTTACCTGGATTTGCTCGTTACGCTGCTTCATAGTTTTCTTTTCCCTCTCACAACCTCACGACGGGGTGATCCTGCATCAATGTCTTTCCCTTGAAGTTGTCCAGGACGGTTACCAACAAGCGCCTATGGCCATCCACCCAGAACGAGCACAAAAATCGCTGCCTATCACGTTCCTTGTTCACCGGCGGATCGGCCGTGACGAACGTGGGATTGCCGGCATTGAGACACACGTACCGGAACTCGGTGGCCACCCGGCTTTCTTCATCCTGCAATACACCCCGCTCATCCATTATGGATGACTCCAGCCTGCGGCGTTTCATACGTGAGACCTCGAATATCTTCAGCCCGATGCGGGTCATGCCATTAAAACTGCCGCACGCCCAGAGCTTTACCGCATCATGCCGGGTGGGATAATCCGTGCCAATCTTGAATAAGGGCACAAATTCGTAGTCCTTCTTCTGATCACTATAGCTCTCAATGGCATAATCGTGCTGGAGGATCGGCGCGACGATGCCATGGCAGGCCCCGCGGGCGACGGCGCTGAAAGGACTCTGGAACTCGACTTTTCCCTTGAAGTCCAAGTCCTCTCGTAAGAGTCCTCCCACACACGGCACCAGGCTGGTACCACCGGTAACAAGGATTCTGACGATATCGTTACGCCGCAGCCCTGCTTTGATCGCTGCATTTTCCAGTGCCCGGTTCACTGTCTGACGCGTCCCTTCAAGAAACTTGTTCGCCGCCAGTAAGCAACCAAGACATCCATCCCTATCCTGCCCTGTATCGCGCGGCACGCCCGGGCTGCAACGATGACAACACCGCCTGTAAGTTGTCCTGAGCATCCTTACCTGCCCTGCGCGTTCCCTTATCACAGTCACATCCGCCTCAACCTGCTTGGGATCGGACAAGGCAATCTTGGCTGCCTCAGCCTGGCGTAGAATCACAGCCTCCAAATCACGCCGGTCCGGGTCGACCAGGTTTTGCCTGAGGCAGAAGTCTTCCGCCAGCCACCGGTCCACATCCATCCCGCCAAGGTCCTGACCAGCCTGACCGAGCTGCACTGCCTTGCGGTCAGCAACAGATGCAAGGTCCAACCTCACAACCGAGACGTCCAGAGTACCACACCCGAAGTCGAATATCAGAAAGTGCTCATCGCGTCTGGCGGCACCATGATACCCCAACACACACGCGGTCGGCTCATCCAGCATCCGGAACCGCTTGATCCCCACGGACTCGACTACTGTTCGCAGCCAATCCTCGAAGGTCTCAAATGCCTCCACCGGCGCGGTGAAGGTGAATTCATCATTTTCGAAATCCAGCCTGTCCGAGGCGTACTTGAGAAGGAAGGTCAGAAAATCAGCCCCGGCCTCGGCTGCGCTCTTGTGGCCTTGGGCGGTCCTCCTCCTTTGGGTATGCCCCTGTGCAATAGACCGCTTCATCCACCGGAATGTATCCTTGTGCTCCGGCAAACCCCGAGACAGAACCTGGTCACCAATGAGCACCTCTTTTTCGGAGTAGTACACCATGGATGGCGTAACGTGGACTGACTGCTCCTGGGCGCCCGGGGCTAGACGATAACGCATCTGCGCCGTAATGCCCGGGATACGCAGCGTCCCAGCACGGCCAAGGGCCTCATTGAAGATCGCGATGACCGTGTTGGCGGTCCCGAAATCAATCCCGACCTTAGCCATGACTAATCCTCCTTCGCTGTGACCATGGCCTTCTGAATGATCTTGTCATTGAGCCGATAACCCGGGATACGCACCGTTACACTCCCGCCGGGACGAACGGCTCCACCACTCATCCGCTGATGCACCGCCACATCGAAAGGCACTTCTTGGCCTGCGCTGCCGATCCGCTCCAGCCCAGCAGAGCCCAGTTGCTTCTCCAAGTCCGCCACGAGCTGAGCCATATCGATCAGCGACACATCCTTGCCTGCCTGGGCTGCCTCCGCAAGCATGACCAGGTTCGACAAAGGGGCGCATAATCTGCGAAGCAGCCGTTCCGCATGCTCTTGTCCCGTCCCCTCAACTGTGCGGTCTCGCTCCACCTGTAGGGCAGCGTACTCACGTTTCATCTGCTCCAGCCGTGTATCTTGTTCCCGCAGATCGATTTCCAGGCCGGCAATACGGGCCCGCAAAGCAGCTTCCGGCGTACCGTCGCCCACAACGCCGCCAAAGTAAGACCTGCCCAACAGGGCCTGCCAAAGGCGTCGGAAATATGTCACAATTGCTTGTGCCATAAGAACTCTCCTTGCTCAGGGTCCTGATGCTATTACGGTTAAGCCTGCACGAACTCGGCGGCGGTTTCGCCGCCTTCTACAACCATCTCTGTGAAGACACCTGTCGTGATGCGGTGTGCCACGATGCTGCTGAGCACCTTGCGGGCAGCACCAAGCTTGCCCACAAACGCCTCGGCCGGTGCCGAATTCAGCCGCTCCAAGTCGGCAGGCGTAGCTTTGCCGGGCCAGAACTCAAGCACACCTGCCGCACCAGCCAGTTCGTTGACCCAGAAATTAGAGTCCTTAGGGGCGTCACTGAACAAATCCTTGGTCAGACCGGTCGCCAGCCCGGCCAGCCGAACGAGCCAGTGTTCACTGTTACGCACGGCCCCGACTGAGGCCTCACTGCGAGTGCTCTTCGCAGCCAGAGCCGCCACAATCGAAACACCATCCGGCGGATCAGCCGATTCGAGCCGCTTGAGCAGGTCCGATTCGCTGGCCCCAGCAAACTGCGGTTCACTCCCGCGAGCGAGCCATCGCTCGAATACAGTACTCGTGGCCTTGGATTGCTTGGGTATGGCCACTGTCTGGCCTTTACTGTCCTCCAATACCTGGCGATATAGACTCCGCAGCTCCGCTGACTGTGGCTCCCAGCCGGACTTGTGAAAATGCTCCAGGACGGGAAAGACATATTTCAGCGGCAGCTCCAGGCACGCGGTAAACAGCCCGTCCCATTCCTTGTGACGCAGGCATGATTCAATCGCCAACCTGATCTCCGCCTCCGTGCATTCGTTGAGAGCCTTTCGCGGCCTGACTATGAACGGAACGCACCGCCTGTCTCCGGAACGAACCACTTCCATGACGTGGGCCCTGGTCTTAGCATCGGCCTTCTCAAACTGCAGGCGGAGGTTCTGAAAATCGTAGTCGTCCTTGAAATAGTCATCAAGTTGATTGGTCACAAACAGGAACAGGCACGCCCGCTCATGGTCCGATGGACGGTAGCCCTTGCGAACGCAGAGCCGGGCTGCCTTGCCTTTTGGATTCTCGATGGCCAACTCGCATAGAATGTCGATGGCAGTTTTGTTCTGCCCTATGTCTTTTAACAACGCATTTGCTGCCCTTGAGATCTCCCCGTCCCCTCGTTCCAGCACATCGGTCAGCAGAAGTCTGATCATCTGCTGCTCGTGATCGGGAGACGGGCGATAGCCCTTTCCCGCATAGAGCCGTGCGGCCTTACCGCTGGGGTCCCGGAAGGCCAGCTCGCACAGAACATCGATAGCGGCCTTGTCGTCGCCCAGATCCTGCAAGGCACCAGCCGCAAGGGCGGCCACCTTCGGATACTTATTGTCCAGTGCCCCGACCAACAGTCTGACCGCCTCCGGCTCATGCCGTCGTTCTGCGAGTCTCCGGATTGCCGCGCGTCGTTGCCACGCACCAATCAATGGCAACCCAGCACGCAACGCCTCACCAAGCTTGTTGAATTCCTCAATCTTTGCCATATATTATCCTTTCGCTTCTTAGTTCTCCTTTAACAGTTTCTTGGCGACCGCGTTCGCTTCGCTCGCTTAAAGGGTGTAAAGGGGTAATGGTTCATGGTGTAAGAGTCCTGGCCAACCGAAATCCGCAATTGGGGTTCCGGCGCGCCGGCCCGTCGCCGTTGCGATACGCGCACCGGCAGAAGTTCGGACCACCGGAGTTCCACGAGCCGCCATGCAACACACGCGACGACCCAGAAGCCGGCAGACGGAGATCACCTCGTAGCTTGTACCGATCATACGCGTTTCCGTCATACCAGTTCTCGCACCACTCCAATACATTCCCGGCCATCTGATACAAACCATATGGGCTGCAACCCTGTGGATACTTCCACACACTACACGTCTCCTCAGAACCTCTGTCAGTATGGTCCCTGCACTTGTCTTGATCCCACTCATTGCCCCAGGGATATTCACGGCCATCTACGCCTCTGGCTGCCTTCTCCCACTCCAACTCCGTGGGCAACCGTCCCCCTGCCCAGTCGCAGTACGCCTTCGCATCCTCCCAACGGACGCATACCACGGGATGGTCCGCCTTACCCGCAGGAAAGGACTTCCCTTCCCACACTGGGTGGCCCCAATCTGCCTTGTCCGGCGGCTGATGGCCCGTGGCATCCACAAATAGTTTATACTGGGCGTTCGCCACCGGATGAAGGCCAATGTAGAACCCGGGCAGGTCCACATGGAACTTCTCCGTTCCAGCCAGAAACTTGCCGCCCGGGACCAGAACTAAGGGGCTGCCATCCTTCTCGTTCTCAATAAGCCATTCAAATTGTGCAGCAGATTTGCTCTCCATACGCACACCGTTGAAGAAGCCATCATCACTTGGGCCGGCCCGACTTGCGGCTGTAAACGCCCAATTCACGTTCTACAAGCGATTCCACCCACTTCTGGATCGATGTGTCCTCTTCGGCCACCCGAATCCTCAGGGCCTTGTGCACATCCACCTTCAGCCGTACGATGATCGTCCGGCTGGTCTCCGTGTCCAGAGGTATCTCTTTCATGCGACAACTCCTAATGCAAACCGTCAGTGTTGCTACACTAATGTTTGGATCTTATACTATAGATGTTAATATGTCAATGATAAAATAGTATCTTGGCAGAATATTTATCTGCCATCCTTAGGCGTCCGGCTCTCGGCTTAGCCGATACTTGAGGTCTCCTGCCCCGGGCAATCACACCCGACAGCCGGGAGTAACCTCATTCCGACTAATTGGGTGTCAGGGTTGAAATGCCCTGAACAGCTCTGCGCCCACTCCCGGGACCACCAGACCATGCATAATCCCGGCCCGTTGGCCCGGCTGGCCGCCTCAAAACCATGTATGCGGACTATTATATTAGTCATAGACCCAGCCCACAAAAACCGGCCGTGCTCGCTTCGCTCGCTTAAAGGGTGTAAAGGGGCAATGGTTCATGGTGTAAGAGTCCTGGCCAAACGAAACCCGCTGATGTAGTTGTGGCCCCCCAGGTTGTAGTCGTCGCGAAGCGTGCACCGGAAGCCGCCCGGATGGGAGTTACCCCACGAGCCGCCACGCAACACACGCGACCGCCCAGAAGCTGGTGGCCGCAAGTCACCTCGTTTGTATCGGGCATACGCATTGCCCTCATAGCGGTCCTCGCACCACTCCCATACATTCCCAGCCATCTGATACAAACCACATGGGCTACTACCCTGCGGATATTCCCACACGCTACACGTCTCCTCGTTGCCTCTGTTCTCGCTATTCCTACACTTGCTTGCGTCCCACTGGTTGCCCCAGGGATACTCCCGGCCATCGTCACCTCGGGCAGCCTTCTCCCACTCCAATTCAGACGGCAGCCGACCACCGGCCCAGTCGCAATAAGCCTTAGCATCCTCCCAACTGACATACACCACAGGATGGTCAGCCTTCTCCGAAGGAAAGAAGAAGGACTTTCCTTTCCACATCCGTGTGTCCCCCCGCTCGGCCTCCAGCGGCCGATGGCCCGTAGCGCCCACAAACAGCTTGTACTGGGCGTTGGTCACCGGATGTATCCCCAGATAGAACGCCGGAAGCTCCACTTCGAACTTGGCATCTCCGGCTAGGAACTTACCGCCAGGCACCAGCACCAGGAGGCTGCCGTCGGTTTCGTTCTCAATCAGGACGGGGGCGGTAGCCGTACTGAACCCCAAGTCATAATCCGATGATTGTGTCACCTACGTTCCTCAGATGTCCTTGATTTGCCACGGTCCATTGCTGTACTCATCCACTTCTTTATGAAGTCGCGAGTGGTCCTTCGGGCGGCGCAAGGTACAAAGGAATATCGGGTCATGAGGTAAGAGTCTTGGCCAGCCGAAAACCAACAGAGCCAAGGTCGCGGCCCACCGGGACGCAGGCAGGGGCAAGACCCGAAGCTGTCCGGATTGCGGCGCTGGTCCACGAGCCGCCACGCAACACACGATATTGGCCGTTCGCGGGCGGCTGCAAGTCCCCTCTCTTGTGGCGTTCATACGCCTTGCTGTCATACCAATCCTCGCACCACTCCCATACATTTCCAGCCATCTGATACAGGCCCCACGGACTACAACCCTGTGGGTATTTCCACACACTACATGTCTCCGCGAGACCTATGTGCGTATTGTTACTGTGCTTGCCTTGATCCCACTCATTGCCCCATGGATACTCGCGGCCGTCTGTGCCGCGCGCCGCTTTCTCCCATTCCAACTCCGCAGGCAACCGTCCCCCCGCCCACTGGCAGTACGCCTCCGCATCGTCCCAACTGGCGCATACCACAGGATGGTCCGCCTTCTCCAACGGAAAGGACTTACCATTCCATAAAGGTGTGTACGAGTAGGCCCAGTCAGGCGGCGAATGGCCTGTGGCACCCACAAATAGCTTGTACTGGGCGTTCGTTACAGGATAAATCCCCAAATAGAACGCTGGCAAATCCACCTCGAAAGGTCCCTGGCTCTCATTACTGCCTTTCCCACCTGCCAGAAACTTGCCCCTTGGTACCAGGACCAAGAGGCTGCCATCCTTCTTGTTCTCGATCAGCCATTCACCCTCGGATTTGGGCAGGGTCCCGCTCACGGCCTATCTCCTCGACTTGGCATTATCGGTTAGCTTCTTGGTACTCGATGTCAGACCCAACTCTCGTTCGATCAGACCTTCGACCCAACGCTGGATCGATGTGTCTTCCTCGGCTACTCGGATGCGCAAAGCCTTGTGTGCGTCCGTAGAAACACGGACAATGATCGTCCGACTACTGTCTGTGTCCCCAGGTATGTACGGCGTAATACGACCCTTTCATTGTACGTCAACAGCACATTACCTCATCATAATCCTGGATAATACTCTGTCAAAGGTAAGAGAGAAAAACTTTTATCATGTTAAAACCTCGGTTGCCAGAACATACTGTGGCTGGTGGTTTGGTGCAACTGCTATATGAAATCAAGATCCCTCTGCAAGGTTTCCCCTTGGTCTATCGCAGGCTGTGAAGGCCACAGTGAAAGTGCGGAGGGCAAGGGACCAAAACCACCGCACCGTGGCCCGACTTGATCGCATGGGACGCAGCGTCAATTCGTTCACAACCACTCCGCCACAGGCAGCAAGTTGATTGCCTGGCGCAGCACGGGGTCAACATTCGTGTACACATCATTCGTAAGCTGTGGGCTGGAGTGCTCAAGCAGTCGTTGAGTCACTGCTGTCGACACACCGCGCTGCGCCAGCAGGGATGCAAACGTCTTCCTTAGGTCGTGGAACTTCAGATCAGGCAATCCTACTTTGCGACGTATCTTTGTCCACCTCTTGGGAGAGAATCTGTCTGAGAACAGAAGTTCCTGCCCATCTGGAAGCGTAGCAACATAGTTGGATAGTTCCGTCGTGATCTGTTCAGGAACAGGGCGTTCTGCCATTGCCTTCTTTGCTTTGCGATTATGAGTTGTAATTGTGTTCCGGTCAAAGTGGACGTCCCCAATCCGTATGGCCTCGATGTCACCTCGCCGAAGCCCTGTCGTTACTGCCAGCAACACTCTCAATCGCAGAGTTGGGTACTCGGGCACCAACTTGATCAGATCCCGTACTTGCTGGGGAAACAGTGCAGTCACAGGCTTCTGCGGCACTTTGACCTTCTTAACCTCCAGACCAGAGGCTACATAGCGATTCTTCACTGCCCAATTGAGGAATGCACTTATGTTTCTTATGTCCTTGTTCAGGGTGTCCTTCTTTACTTCCTTGCTTCGTTCCAGGACGAACGTATCCAGGCTTTGTTGCGTAATTTGCCTTGATGAGCTGGGCCCGATCAGCCGCTGGAAGTGCTGCAGGGTCAGCAGGGCTTCGTAGATAGATGCATCTCGAAGCCCCTCCACTCGCTTGGCATGGTCGTACTCATTGAGCATTTGCCGCCAGTCAGAATCGACAACACTTGTAAATACGTCGGAGTTGAGTTGGGTGTACTTGATATGGCGGAAGTGTTCGGCCAATGCCTTGCTGGGCAGTGCCTTGGCTTTTCTCTTGCCGCCTTCATACCAACCACACCACCATCCTTTGATGTTCTTGCGTTTGTAGACCCACGGTTTTTTCATAGTCTCATTGTATCGGCACATCTGAGTGTCATGGTCACTGACGGTGGGCAAAACTGCGGCGAGCAGTGCCATTTTGGAGACATGCGGGAGCGACATAAACCTGTCTTGATTGTATGTGCCTGTTGCACAAGAACTTATGAATGTGAGCACCAGTAGGTGCATAGGACAACAAGTCCGTTACTCAGAGCTGCCGCTGTCTGGCCTATCTCCGTAGCGAAAACGTCTCTGAGTCCACAGCGAGCCGAGTTTAGAGATCTCCAGTCACTCCCATTGTCAATTCTCTCCTTGGGAGCCACTTGTTCCCCACATCTCAACTGGGCAATCTTTTCCCCTTGTAATTCATCAGGGCTTTGCCATACATTCGAAAATGGGGAGTCGGAGCTTCGAGATTAAGGCCTATTGAGATGCTTCTGGTGATGCTGGCAGGGCTTGGTTAAAACGATTTTGATTTCTATTCGCGTTTCTCGGAATCGTCTTCTATCGGTTCCCATTCTCCGAATGCCTCGATTTTGATCTCCACCTGTGCCTGTGAGATATAGGCTTCGTGGCAGTTATAGTACCACCCTAAGTACTCTGAGTCACCTCCACCTTGGGTGGTGATGAGAAAACGGTTGGAAAGGTTGCCGATACTCATAGCCCGGTCTCGCGGAGAAGGCTTATCCCCGCCCTGGGGATCGATTGGAATCCAACCGTAGTTCGGCAGATACACCTCGGGCCAGCGGTGAAACACGTCGTCCATGCTTGCGTCGTCGCCACGGACTACAATAGCGCCTACATACCGGGCAGGAAGACCAGCAGCCCGGCACAATGCGATGAAGCTGAAGGAATATTCGGAACACGAACCGCTCCCGCGTCTTAGCACCGCAGGCGCCGCGTTCCATCCTCCTTCCCGTTTGTATTCCAGGTGTTCCCGGACGTAATCGAAAATCCTGCGCGCTATGTAATACGGATTCTTCTCCTCGCCCACAACCTCCTTGGTCAACTTCTGGATATAGGGATCCCCTATCTTGTACTTGCTGCCGTCGGCTGTGTATTGACGCCTAATCTCGGAAGGAATCTCCTCCAACGTGCCACAGCGGTCAGGAAAGATGAAGTAGCGGATAGCAGATATCTCTGCCTCTATCTCCATGACAGATTCAAGCGTGGACTCAGAGGCGATGTCCTTGTACGAGAATATAGCTACGGTCTGTAGCCAGCGGTCTTTTTCTAAGGTATATCCCAACGGTGAGAAGGACGTCAAAGCGATCTTCTGCTGAGGCATGTCGTCCGGTACAGCTAAGTACGCTCTTAGCTCCTTCAGCTTGCCTTTACCATAGACCTTGACCTCGTGTGTGAAGGTCACCTTGGCCCTGCGCGTGTCTTTCAATTGGTATCGATCGCTGTCCTGCCGTACAAGCCGGTACAGTTTGTCCTTCTGATGGTCTACGTTCCAGAGGCATTCTCCGTCCCAGGCCATGCCATATGGGTACGGGCCGGGCGCGTCCAGCAACATGACCACCTCCCCACCGGTCGGCTCGATCATGTACAACTCATTGGTCATGCGGTCGGAGCACCAAAGGTACTTACCGTCGAAGGCCAGCCCGTTGGGAGATGCGGCAGGTGCCGTCAGGGTCTTGACCGTGGTCCCATCGCTCAGATCGATCCTCATGATCTCTTTGTTGTCGCAGTCACTTACCCAGAGGGTCTCTCCGTCCCACGCCAGTCCTTCTGGATCATCCGAGGGTGAATCGATGGCCTTCAAGATGGTCCCGTCCAGAGTATCAACCTTGAAGACCTTTTTGCTTTTCCTATCCGCGTTCCAGAGGTGCTTGCCATCCCACGCCAGACCTGTGGGCCAGAAGCCGGGCGAAGGAATGGAGCCGGCGATTTCTCCCGAACCGACATTGATCTTGAATAGTTTGTCTGCCTTGTAATCAGCTACCCAGAGGAACTCGCCGTCATAGGCCATGCCTGTGCAGAACCTGCCGGGGGCATCGAGAGTGCGGACCACTTTCCCCGGCTGGGCAATGACAGGCAGGCTCATGAGAACAAGGAATATTGCGGTTGTCAGGATTCCCTTCCGAAACATGGTGACTCTCCTTTTTCGATGGAGACCTCCAAATAGTCTTCGGAGACAAAGAGACTGCTTGGATTTGCCGATCTCAGCTAATTCAGTGATTTTATCCAATTGATTTGTGAGATCAACACACGACTCATCTGAATCATTGATTACAGGGCACGAGTATCCGGTCGCGAGCGACCTTCCTCGCGGATTCTCTGCAGCAACGCTGCCATTTTTTTGACCTTTTCTGGGTTCTGGGTCGCAAGGTTGTTCTTCTCCCCGAGGTCGTCAAGGAGATTGTAAAGCTGCGGTGCGGTATCGTTGCCCAATTCGGTGTTTGTGTTCTTGTTGAACTTTGCGCCTTTGCCGGATTCGATATATTTCCAATGACCCTGAATCAGCGAGAGCGTACCGGCATGCTCGACCAAATAATCGCGGCCCATCGGTTCTTCCCCAAGTAAGGTTGGAAGAACACCAAAGCTATCCGGCGCATCATCAAAAGCGAGTCCCTGGCCGGTCAAGTCCGCGAAAGAAGCCATGAAGTCAATCTGACAAATAAGTGCATCTGAGAGACCGATTTTAACCCGTCCAGGCCAGCGTACAATGAACGGCACGCGTGTTCCAGCGTCAAATGCGCTGTACTTACCGCCACGCAACAGGCCGGCTGGCGTGTGGCCGTCGAGCAACTCCACTGCTTGGTCTTTGTATCCATCGTCGACAACGGGACCATTGTCGCTGGTGAAGATCACAATGGTGTCTTCCGCAAGGCCCAGTTTGTCCAACGTCAGCAGGATTTCACCGACGCACCAGTCAAGCTGCACTATCGCGTCGCCTCGAGGGCCGAGACCGCTCTTGCCTACAAATCGCGGGTGCGGTTTCCGCGGGACATGAATATCGTGGGTTGAGAAATAAAGGAAGAAGAGCTTCGCCCGATGTTGTTCGAGAAAGGTAATGGCCTTCTTGGTGATCGTATCTGCTATATCCTCATCAACCCAGCGGGCAGCCTTGCCGCCGGCCATATAGCCGATGCGGCTGATGCCATTTACAATCGTCTGGTCATGCCCATGGCTCGGGTGTACCTTGAGCAACTCGGGGTTATCCCGACCGGTCGGCTCGTCACCCACAGGCTGGCCGTAGCTGACGCGGACTGGGTCGCTCTTGTCCAGACCAACAACCCGCCTGCCCTCCACATATACGCACGGTACCCGGTCGCCAGTCGCTGGAATCAGGAAGCAGTAATCGAACCCGATGTCCGGCGGTCCAGGCTTAATCTCGTCGTTCCAATCAAGATCACCTTGGCCGAGGCCGAGATGCCACTTACCGATAACGCCGGTCCTGTAGCCCGCTCGCTGCATCAGCGACGCGAGCGTCATCCGTCCCGGTTCTATGATCAACCGGGCATCACCCGGAAGGACACCGGTCCCTCTCCGCCGCCATGCGTATTCACCTGTTAGCATGGCGTATCGCGATGGCGTGCAGGTGGCCGAGGCTGAATGGGCGTTCGTAAAACGAACGCCTTCTCGAGCGAGCCTATCGATGTTCGGCGTCGAAACCTTTGTCGCCCCGTAACAGCCTACGTCCCCGTATCCGAGATCGTCCGCGTAAATGAGCACCACGTTCGGTGTTTTCCTCTGCTGCCCCAAAAGCCTCGCCGGGACCATGGCCGCCGCTGTAACCATACCTGTTGATCTTAGAAAACCACGACGAGATATCCGCTGTGACATGACAGTCTCCCCAATAGGCCGGGACTTCCCTATAAGCTAAATAAGCAATGCGTCTGTAAGCCTTGATGCTGTTTTTGAGGCACTCCTATACAATTGAAGTCCGAAAAATCAATAGTCCATCTCAATGTTAACAACGTGCTGCCAGACTCAACATATAATATCGCAAGAACACGGGGGAAGCCAGGTGTCTGCATGAAAGAGCCTACTTTTTCCAACCATTTGGGTATGGGGAACACGATCAGGAACGGTTTATTCGCCATCAGCAGGAATGGCACAGTATGAGGGATTTGGCTAATGGTTTGGAAAAGAAATGAAAGGTTAATCCGAGCCGGCGATTTGCAACAGTATTTGCAACAGACATGCTCGTTGGGGCTGCTGTTGGGCTACGGTTGCGCTTCGGTCAGCATCATAAGTCCTTTTTCGGCAATCATTAATCGTTTAGTGACAAATACTTACAGAACGCATTTCCGTTTTAGGAAACCGATGCTCTATCCTACTGAGCTACGGGCGCTCATACCTTTAACTGGCTGCCATTAAACAACTTCGGGTTCACGGTGTCAACTGCACGCTGTCGTGGTGCCGGTACCTATGCGGTCTTAGCTTTTTCCGGGATGAGTGTGAGGGGGATGTCGAGCCAGAATGTTGAGCCGATGTCGAGCTCGCTTTCAAGGCCGATGTTTCCCGCGAGCATTACCGCGAGCTCTTTGCTGATGGTCAGTCCGAGTCCGCTGCCGGTGGATTCGCGGGTAATTGAGCCATCAACCTGGCTGAATTTATCGAAGATTTTTTCTTTGTCCGCTTCGGCGATGCCGCAGCCGGTGTCGCTCACGGCGAAGCGGACAGTTTTCTCGTCGAGCATTTCGGCGCGGACTTCGATCCTGCCGCGAGCGGGGGTGAACTTCACGGCGTTGCTGAGGAAGTTGTAGAGTATCTGCTGGACCTTGCCAGCATCGGTCATAAGGGGCGGCACGTTTGGGTCAACGGAGTACCTGACTTTGATTTTCTTTTCCCGTGTCAGCAGCGAGAAGGAAGCAATCAGCCCTTCGCAGAGCTTTTCAGCGGAGGTCTCCCCGATGCGCAGCTCCATTTTGCCGGCGCGGGTCTTTGCGAGGTCCAGAAGGTCGTTAATCATATTGAGGAGCCTATTTCCGCTGGTGATTATATTCTCGGCGTACTTTTTGCCCTTTTCGGTCGCAAGGAGTCTGGGCTTATCGCGCAGGACCTGGGCAAAGCCCATAATAGCGTTGAGAGGCGTTCTGAACTCGTGCGAGATGTTGGCGAGGAACTCGCTTTTGACCTTATTAGCCTTGAAAAGCTCGATATTGCGTTCGGAAAGCTCAATGATCTTGGCGTCGAGCTGCCTGTTTGCCTCTCTGAGCTTTTCCTGGGCGGCCTGGAGTCCGTCGAGCATGTGGTTGAAGGCCTCGGCGAGCTTCTCGTATTCGTCCCTTGTGGCGATGGAGCTTCTTGTGTCGAGGTTGCCCTCGGCGACGTTGTTGGCCAGTGCGCGGAGCTGGCGGATTGGCCTAAGGATTACGCGCTGGGTTATCCAGTAGAATGCAACGATTGCGCCAGTGACGCCGATCAGCCAGGAGACGATGATCCAAATACGATTGAGAAAGACCGTTTTGCTTATTTCGCTGCCGACGCCGCGCGACTGAATAAGCACCGCCCCAACAGGTTCATTCAGCGAGAATGCGCCGGCCGAGCCTTGAGGGTAGTGGCAGGTTATGCAGCGATCCGTCGCCCTGAAGATTCGCACGTAGTCGCTCTGGAGGATGCCATCCACTTCGGCAAATTTGATGTCGTCATCTCTGGCTTCGGGGTCTTTGAGGAATTCAATCGTTTCTCTTTGCTTGTCGGTGAGCTGTTTGAGCGGTTCTTTATCGTCTTTTCCAAAGCGGACCCAGCGTATTTCAGGGTTGTTGACGTCGGCGGCGGTCCCGGCGCTGCTCAGCACCGGAAGGGCGGCTCCGGGGGAATCTTTCAGCCGGAAGTGCAGCCGCATCAGCAGCGTTTCGGCTTTTGCCTTGTTTGTGTCGAGCAGGCCTTTCTTCGTGAGCTGTCCCATCCAGATATAGGGCAGAAGCAGTGCGAGGAAGAGAATAAAGACAACGGCGGCGCCGAATGCGAGCCTGCACTTTTCAGCCAGCGACAGCGGCCACAGCCGAAAAAACTCCAGGAATTTCCGTATTTTGTCAAGATTCAGCCGCATAAACTCACTTTTAGCACCTGGCATCTTGTATCATACCGGCAATGCGAGAGGCCATAAGCTAAACGCCAGACATCGCATGGTTTCCGTCTGTCAATCCTGTTCGTCCGTCTTTTCTTCGACAACGTGCGAGTGTTTTTGCACCCGCAGGTTGAGCTCGTCGAGCTGTTTTTGTTCAACCTCGCTGGGTGCTTCGGTCAGGAGGCATTGACCTCGCTGGGTTTTGGGGAAAGCGATGACGTCCCTGATATTATCCGTGCCGGTGAGCAGCATAACGAGCCTGTCGAGGCCGAAGGCTATTCCGCCGTGGGGCGGCGCGCCGTATTCGAGGGCCTTGAGAAAAAAACCGAACCGAAGCTGGGCCTGCTGTCTTGAGATATTGAGCAGGTCGAAGACCTTCTGCTGGACTTTCGGGTTGTGGATACGAATACTCCCGCCGCCGATTTCCGAGCCGTTGACGACGATGTCGTAGGCTTGGGAGCGGATGTGGGCGGGGTCGGTTTCGAGCCTGCCGAGGTCTTCTTCAACGGGGCAGGTGAATGGGTGGTGCAGTGAGTCGTATCGCTTCTCGTCTTCGTTCCACTCAAACAGTGGGAAGTCCACCACCCAGACAAACTCGAATCTCTTTGGATCGTAGAGTTTCAGCTCGCGGGCAAGTTTGCAGCGCAGTGGGGCCAGGGCTTTATTGGCGGCTGCCTCGCTGCCGGCGACAAATAACAGCAGGTCGCCGTCCTTTGCGTCGAATCGCTGCAATAGCTGTTGCTGCAATTCGGGGCTGAAGAACTTAGCCAGTCCGCCGATAAGAGCGGTGGCGTTGTTTTCCCGCTTAACCTTGAACCAGGCGAGTCCTTTTGCGCCGTAGTCGGCGACGAAATTAGTGAGTGTCTTTTCGATATCGCTTCTGGAGTATTTCTCGCCCGCCGGGGCGCAGAGGCCCTTGACTACTCCGCCGTTGTCGATAGCGGAGGTGAATACCTTGAAGGTGCTTTGCCTGGCGAGGTCGCAGATGTCTTTCAGCTTCATATCGAACCGCAGGTCGGGCCTGTCGATTCCATAATCGGCCATCGCCTGCTGGTACGTCAGCCGGCGAATGGGGACCTGCACGTCTATGCCGAGGACCTCTTTCCAGACCCGCGCCACCATATTCTCGTGAACGGCGATAACGTCGTTGGAGTCAACGAAACTCATTTCGACGTCGATCTGGGTGAACTCGGCCTGCCTGTCGGCCCGCGGGTCCTCATCGCGAAAACAGCGCACTATCTGGAAGTATTTCTCGATGCCGCCGACCATCAGGATCTGTTTGAAGAGCTGCGGCGACTGAGGCAGGGCGTAAAAGCTGTTCGGGACGAGTCTGCTTGGCACGAGGAAGTCTCTTGCGCCTTCCGGGGTGCTCTTGGCCAACATCGGCGTTTCGATTTCCCAGAAGCCCAGCTTGTCGAAGTAGTCCCGGACAAGGGTGGTAACTTTGTGGCGTAGTTTGAGCTTTTGCTGCATTTCGGGCCTTCGCAGGTCGATATAGCGGCTGGTCAGCCGGATTTCCTCGTTGGTCTTCTCCGCCTCGGCGATCTCAAAGGGCGGCGTTTTGGCGGCATTGAGAATCTGCAGCTCTTCAACTAGGACCTCTATCTGGCCGGTCGCCAGTTTGAGGTTGTCCAGTCCCTCGCCGCGAGGCCGGACCTTCCCGCGAGCAGCGACAACCCACTCACAGCGCACGGTCCGCGCCAGCCTGTGCACGTCCGGCTGGCTTTCCGGATTGAAGACAAGCTGCGTGAGGCCTTCTCTGTCCCGCAGGTCGAAGAAGACCAGGTTGCCGTGATCACGATAAGATTGCACCCAGCCGGCCAGCGTCACCTGCCTGCCGGCGTCTTCCAGCCGAAGCTGCCCACAATTATGCGTTCTTTTGAGCATTACAGAATCTCTCTATAATCGTATCTGATAAAGCAATAACAGGGAAGACTGCACGCTATACGCCAAACGTCATCGTTAGGATAGCCGAATAGGACGGGTTCGTCAAGAATGGCTTTGTTTATTTGAGCATATTGCGAAGGTAGATATGTTCGTCGCCGTTCCAGGGTTTAGAGCAGATGTCGATGTCGCCGTCGCGGTCCACGTCAGCGGCCTTTGTCTCGTGACACTCTTTGCCGGCGAAGATTTCGTGCTGGACGAATCTGCCGGCCTTGCCGTCTGCGTTTTCCCAGATGAACCACTTACGGGTCCCTTCCGTCAGGGGGCCGCCGCCCGCGAAGACATCGAGGTCGCCGTCGTTGTCGAAGTCTGCGAGGGCGAGCGAGTGGAAGTCCTGGGCCGATTTGTCAGCGATGATGTGCCTGATCCAGCCCTTGCCTTTGCCGTCCGTATTCTCGTGCCAGGCAACGCGTCCGCTGATGCAGTCGCCCTCGGCCTGGACAATGTCGCTGTCGCC
>Ga0315275_10000339_pt1 | contig 38325 bp, 46 predicted proteins | sample YL17G03_0_MG_FD_205557 | JGI IMG/M metagenome (GOLD analysis project Ga0315275, IMG submission 205557) | Sediment microbial communities from Yellowstone Lake, YNP, Wyoming, USA - YL17G03_0 | ecosystem: Environmental > Aquatic > Freshwater > Lake > Sediment | place: USA: Wyoming | collected... | reverse complement strand
CCAGGGGCCGTTCCAGCGCGCACCCGATGTCGCGCGGCAGCACGATGCGCGTCCGCATGCGCGGCGAGCGGCGTGGCCACGGCAACCTGGGCCGCTACAGCAAGCCGCCCAAGCCGAAGATGACCGGCAAGAAGATGACGAAGAAGACCGACTTCCGCTACACCTGCAGCGTCTGCGGCTACACCACCATGCAGAACCGCGGTATCCGCGCGAAGAAGGTCGAACTGGTGTAGAGCGAAATACTCAGCACTCATTCAATATATCACGCGTCGCCTTGGCGTATGCCCCGAGGCCCGAGCGTCGGGGCAGGGGCCCCGACCATGCGAGGGCTGAGACAATGCCGCGACGGAGTCGCGGTGCGAACGCCGCGACGCAGAAAAAAGGTGCACCCCATGAAACGCGAACCCACGAGCAAGTTCATCAAGATACGCTGCCCGAAGTGCAAGAACGAACAGATAGTCTTCGGCAAGACCGCCACGAAGATCCTGTGCCACATGTGCCAGGAGCCGCTGGCGGAGAGCACCGGCGGCAAGACCAGGCCGGTCACGCGCGTGCTCGAAGTGCTGGAGTAAATTTTTCTCTTTTTCTCTTCTCACTGTCGCTTTGGTCATTAGGATTATACGAACTTTTGACCGTGGCGCATCCTGCCGCCACCGCAACATTTATATATTTACTCTCCCAGTATACATTTTACCAAACAGGAATACGAGAGAAGTTGCACATGCGCTTCGACGTAGACACAACCATCCAAGAAGGCGATCACCGTGGACGAATGCTCTTGCACTCATTGCTATCATGGCATCTGCTTCCACCCGCTACGCGGCGATGGCGCCGGCTTGGGTGTGCCGTGTGACGGTTGCGAGTTCGATGAGCGCGCGACCGAACCGGAGAGGCCTGACGAGTTCAGCGACAGCACGCCCATCATGACCATGATGCTGCTCGCGCAGTTCAAGGAGTGAAATTTCACGCGCCCGCACACCAGCGTCGCGCATCACAACGCCCGTGACAACAGCCAAGACCTCACAACTGCAGAGGCCCGCAAAGGCCTCCATCCTCTGACCGCGGCCCCGATGGCCGCGGTTCTCCGCGCGCGGATTCAGCCGCGCGCCAATCTCGCCAGCAACCGACGCAGAGCGGAGACGCGCCCGAAAGGGCGTATCGCGTCCGCGATGACGTAGACATTGCTGGAATCCGCGCGGAGGATGGGCGAGAAGTCCCCGTCTTTCAGGATGTCGGTGCCCTCCACGATAGTGGAGAGGCTCGGCAGGACGACCAACCGCTTCCTCTTGTAGGAGCCGACGAGAAAGCACTTGTACCGCTCTTTTCGCACGCCGTCATGGAGCGTGACCGCCGGGTGCTCGTGGCCGATGATGATAGTGTGCGCAGCCTTGAACATCGGGTCTTTCGGGTCCGGCTCCTTGTGGCCGTGGATGCAGTAGAAACCATCGGTCCCGAAACTATCGACAAGGCGCACACCCAGCTCATCGGTCAATGGCTTCGTGATGGTGTCATGGTTCCCCTTGACTACAATAATCTCCACGCGATCCTTCAGGCGGGAGAGGAGCTGGATGATATCCCGGCGCTCCTGCGCGCTGATGCGGCCGAACTCGTGCTTGAGGTCGCCATCGATGACGAGGCGCGTCGCGCCGGTCTGCGCAATGAGCGATTCAAGGAGCGTGAGCATCCTCTGTAGCTGCTCATAGTGGACGTTGTGTCCCAGCGCGCGCAGCTGCTGCTCGTACCCGAGCTGCAGGTCGGAGGCGACCAGGGTCTTCGCCTTCGGCAGGAAGACGGCGTTCTCGCAGAGCCAGAGGTCATCACTGAGTTTGTACGGGTCCACGGCCATCTGGAGTGCTCGCTTCTAGAAAAACCTGCTGGAGCATCCGTTTAGGAGGGATGCGATAGGGAACGCTCACTTGCGCTTCTTCGCCTTTCCCTTCGCGGCCGCTCTCTTCACGGGTTTGGGACGCTTGGTCTCGACCGGCGCCTCGTACGCGATCTTGCGCTTCGGCGTCGCGGCCTTGACCTGCTTCTCCAGCTCCGCGATGCGCTCGCGCAGGAACTCCTTGGTGCGGGTGTTGTCCTGCTCCTGCATGACCTGGCCGCACTCTGCGCACTTGAAGTTCTGCTCGACCGCGGACTCAAAGGTCATGCGGCTGCAGGTGTTGCGGCAGATGTAGTACTGGCCCGCCTCCTCGGCCTGTAGGCGCTCGGCAAGGCGCGTCCTCTTCTCAGAGAGGATCTTGTGCTTGAGGTGCGGGACCATCCCTGGGTTGAAGTCCCAGTAGCAGATGTACCATCCCTTGATGCGGTCCTTCTTGCGCAGGAAGCTCACGATGTTGTGCTCGAGGAGCTTGTAGAGGACATTACGGGTCTCGTTGATCTCCATGCCGAGCTCTTCGGCGACGATGAACTCGGAGATCTTCTCCTTGTCCTGCAGGAAGTCGACGATGGGCAGCGCGTGCTCGCCGACGAGTTCGGTGACTGCGAAGATGGTATCTTCGTTCAGGTCGTATTCATTCTTGAGTTTCGTGAGTTGCATATGTCCCTCCAACAGCAGGGTATGGCTACGTGATGTTCGGTTCGTGTATGAACCGTACGGCCAACCCCCAAATCTTCAGCTTCTGGGCGCTACAAGCGCACACCATATAGCTGAAATGACCTCATACACCCCGGTGCTTTGACTATTTAAACTTTTTCACTATTCTTTTCTTCCAGGATTCGGTCATACTCAGTAAGAGTTTTCCTGGGAGAACAACTATATAAACCTTCGTATTTTGTATCCACTGGAGAGTAGTCCTTAAAGTGGCGTCGCTCTTTGGCTATCTTCGTTGCGCTCGCGGGATGGTGGCGCAGTAGTCATCGTAGAGGATGTGTGCGTTGTCGCAGCGCGCAGCGCATGCGCTCGGGTAGTCGTACGCGGTAGTGCCTTTCGCAGCGCATACAGGGCCGCCGGTGCAGGCGCTGCATTCGCTCGGAGTCTTCGCGAGCACGACATTGCCTGTGAGACCGTTACCGGTGTTGTCGGTCGCCTGATCGCTCTGCTCGGGCGCTGTCACGTCAGCGCTGCGCGGCATGACTGTGAGGAAACCGACGAAGCCGACCAGGAATACTATTGTCACAATCATGAGCAGATGCTTCTCCATACGCTCTTTCTAGCACATGCTGTTATATAAAATCTGCGGCGGGGATGCAGAGGGCGTTCTCTCGTCGCAGCCACAAGAACATTTAAATACCCTGAGTGCCGAATCCGACTCTACATCCTGGTCCATAGATGGTAGCAAACGAGGTGGCAAACGTGAAATTCTCTCGTAAAGGCTCAATGCAGCTCAGCATCGAAGCGATCATCATCCTGGTCATCGCCATGGTCCTGTTGGGTCTTGGCATCGCATTCATCACCGGGTTCTTCAGGACCGGGACGCAGAAGCTCATGGAACCGTTCGATGATATTCAGTTTGGGTGCAGTCCTACTAGCACAGACCCATTGAAAACATCTCCTTCTCAGCTCTCGGTTAAGGCCGGGGATCAGCAGAAAGTAAGATTCTGTTATTATACTTCACAGGAGCTGTACAAGGCGAAGGTCGAATTCAAGAACTGTGTGTGTACGGAAGCAGCATGCGCGAACAAAAAACCGACCCTTGTTACTGCTGAAGTGCCCCACGTGAATAGGGCTGACGTGGGTAAATTTGATACATTCATGAAAGCTGTTGACGGATCAACTGAGTTGACTCCTGCGAATTATATCTGCACGATCGCCATTAAAGGTGCGACCACATCAAATGGAGCGATCAATGAAGTGGAGACGGCACAAGTCACTATAGCTGTGACATGAGAGGTGCAATGATGAAACGCACGATAACCAAGCAAGAGGAGTTCGAGGTGCTGAAGCTCGTCCTGGACAAGTTCCTGTGGCTGGGCGTCTTCATCATGGCCTATGGGTTCTACCGCATCGTCAGCCTCGATGAGAGCTTCTGGTTCGGGATGTCGATCCTCGCGGTCGGGGGGCTCATCCTGCTGCTCTTTGTCTGGATCCTGATGAAGGAGTTCGACTACACGAAGCACTAGCCCATGGCACGACGTTCCTTCTCCCTTTCTCTCCTCTCTTCCCGTCGAGGCATAGAGATTGCTATCAGCACCATCGTGGTGATGGTGCTCGGTATCATCATCATCGCAGGCGGCATCTTGATGTTGACCGACCTGCTCAATGCCGGTGGAGATACCTCCAAGGCGTTCACTGCAGAACATATCAAAGCCGTCGAACGTATGATGGCTGATGGCCAGCTCGTCGCAGTGGCACCGCTGACGCAGATGTCGCCGGCCGCGAAGCCTGTCAGTTTCGGCCTTGGCATCGATAACCGGCTCGACGCGGATAAGAATTTCATCATCAGTGTCGACTATAGTCCAGAGAATCCAGGGGGGATGAACGTAGAACGGAACTGGACAAAAATATTCCTTAAGCAATTGCGTGTGGCGCAGAACGAGCGGCAGACCGCGGTCATCGTGGTGGGCGCGAACAAGAGTAAGACGGTGCCTGTTGGCACTTACACGTTCATCGTGAAGGCGGATTATACAGACGCAGCAGGTACGCATATCTACGATTCGCCGCGCTTCTTCACTGTTGTCGTGAAGTGATGTAGAACGTACAGTATTCTAGAATGACTACCGGGATATCTATCGCTCGGCCAGCAGGTTCTTGAGCGCCGCTGCCTGGTCCTTCGCGAGCACGATGCCGCTGGCGAGGAGCACGCCTTTCGCGCCGAGGCGCAGCGCAATCGCGAGGTCTTCGCCGGTCTTGATGCCTGCGCCGATGAGGAGCGGCCTCTTCGTCGCGCCGACCGCATGCGTCACGATCTCCGGCCGGGCGACAGAGACCGAGATGTCCCCGCCGATGAGCTCGGGCGGCTCGACGCATAGCATCATCGCCCCGGCTGCCGCGGCATCGATCTCCTGCAGCCGTTGCACGCTCTCAGCGCAGACGATGGCATCGAGTTGTTCGCGCCGCAGCGCATCGACGCTCGCGGCGATGGTCGTGTTGTCGAGGCGGTGCTCCGCATGGTTGACGAGCGACCCGCGAGCGCCAGCGGCCTTGATCGCGTGCGCCGTGATCCACCCGGTGCTCTGCCCCGGCGAAGCCGGATCGACGTGCTGCGCATAGACAGGTATCCCCACCGATTTCGCGACGAGGGAGATGTCGGTCGCCTGGACCGCGATGCGGATGTCCGCGTTGTACTTTCCCGCAGCGGTCTCGCAGAGCTTCGCGAGCCGCACCGCGTTCTTCCCTGTCGCCTGCGGATAGGTCTTGCAGTTCACGATGATGATCGGACGCGCCATTCCTGCCCCTACCGAGAATGCCTTATTTATGCTTTGTGTTACGACGGGAGCGCAGGAACCACACCGCTCCGGCGGCCGCCATGAAGAGCGACAGCCATTGCCCGATCGAGAGGCCGAGCACTGCGGGGTCGCCGGGGTCGTACTCACGGTAGAAGGTGACGATGAAGCGCAGGATGCCGTACAGCGTGATGAACGTCCAGAAGAGCGTGCCGTCGCGCCAGCGTCGCGTCTCGCGCATGACGAGCAGCGCGATGAAGAGCGCGTAGGTGTAGAACGCCTCGTAGATCTGCGACGGGTGGCGGCACCCTTGCGCTGTCGGGAACTGCACGCACCACGCCACGTCGGTGGCGCGCCCCCACAGCTCCGCGTTCGCGTAGTTCGCCATCCTGCCGAAGACGATGACGAGCGCGAGCGGCAGGACGAGCGTGTCCGCGAGCCGGTGGAACGACACCTTGTGCCGCCGGCAGAACCAGAGCGTGACGAGCGCAGCGCCGAGGAGCCCGCCGTGGATGGAGAGCCCGCCGTGCCACAGCGCCGGTATCTCGAGCGGGTTCGCGAGGTAGTATGCCGGTTGGTAGATGAGAGCGTATGCGAGGCGTGCCGCGAGGATGCTGCCGAGCATGAGCCAGAGGATGAAGTCCTCGGCACCCTTCTCCGTGAGGTTACCGATGCTCTTGTGCCGCGCCGCTGCGCGCAGTATGGCGTAGGCGAGGAGGAATCCGAGCGCGTAGACGAGCCCGTACCATCGCACCTCCACCGGCCCGAGCGAGAACGCGACGGGGTTTGTGTCCCAGATGATCATTTTGGACCGGCTGGTGGCGCATTATTTATGGTTTGCGATGCGGAGAAGCGCTTCTTCACCTTCAATCGAGCGCGCAATCGTAGACTGGGTGTATGCTGGCGTGATGTAGTACTGATTGGTGTTGAACGGAATAATCAAGAAAAAACGACTGGCTCAGAACGTCTCCTTGATCTTCGCCTCGAGCGTGGCCTTGCTGCCGGCGCCGACGACGCGGTTCACCTCTTCGCCGTCCTGGAGGAAGACCATAGTTGGGATGCCCCGCACGCCGAACTCCTGCGCGAGCTCCGGGTGCTCGTCAACGTTCACCTTCGCGAAGACGATCTCCTTGTGCCCTTTCGATGTCTCCTCGAAGACCGGCGCCATCATCCGGCAGGGCCCGCACCATGGCGCCCAGAAATCGACGATGATCTTCCCTTTCTTCGCCGTGGACGCGAAATTCTCCTTGGTCAGTTCGAGCATGCCCTCACCTTATCTCATCTGTATCGTGTTTCATATGATAAAAACGTATCGCAATGTCTGTATGTGTTCGCAGAGCGTTTATTAAGGTTTTCCTGAGTTCTCGCGCTCGGCCCTCGCCTCGCGTGCCCGCTTCCATCGACGGTACTTCCGCCGTTCCCCGCGCGCGTACTCCTTGACGCGCTTGACCCTCTCCTCGAGCCACGGCCACTTGTGATGGCGGCGCAGGAGCAGGAGCCCCGCGAGGAGGAACGGTATGCCGGGGATGAGCGGGAGCATGAAGCCCATGATGCCCGCGATCACGAGCGCGAGCATGCCGCTCATCGTGAGCACGTAGATGAAGAACCGCCGCGCCCGAGTGATGAGCGGATGGTGTTTGAAGAACAGGTGCAGGAGCATCGTCCCGCCGAGCAGCACGCCGATGAGGATGATGAACACGATGAGTGTGGCGACGCTGTATGCGAGTCCGCGCAGGAGCCATGAGTGTACGAGCATCTCTATGGCATGGTCGAACATCGTCGCGATAGTCATCACTCCTGCCGCGTGCTCGTACTATAAAAAGACATCTGCTGTTCGCGTCCGGTCCGCTGCCGCTCGCTTCCGTCAGCGTCGCTTGCGCCGGCCAATCTGGCGTGCCGGTTTTTTCCGTCCAGGAACGCGAATGCTCTTCCTTCGTCGCCGTAGTTTCAGCGTGGCCTTCGTTCTCCTTCTTGTCTTTATCTTCTTCCTTGTCTTCATCCTCTTCCGAGTGCGCTTTCCGTTTCCGTGAGATGTTCCCTTTCCTTCGGAAATCGTCGCTGACGGCGTCGTTGCATCTGGCGCGCTCTCTTGCTGCGCTCCTAGCAGTTCTTCCAGGTGCTGCGTGGTCGCTTGCACCGATGCGTGCGCTTCGGCGATAGCTTCGCTGATGCTGCCGTCGGCATCCTTGACCTTGAACGTCTGCGTCTCCTCTTGCGTGATTGGGTGCTTTGATGCAGGCGCTGCCGTCATCGCTGATGCAGCCGTCTTCGTCCTCTCTTCGGGCGCGGTGTGGTGATGCGAGAAGTGGTGATGGATGAGCATGCGCAGGCTCTGCTTCTGGAGCGAGAGCACATGTTGAGCGGAATAATGCGCGCGGCATCGTGTGCAGAGGTATCCTTCGCGGGGCGCGCCGAGCAGCCGCCCTCCGCACATGGGGCAAGCGATGTGTGGCGTGCGTGGGGAGCGCCAGTCGCGGGGACGCGGAGGTCGAGGCGCCGTTCGCGCTGGATTCCGGCTGTTTGTCGCTGTCATGGTCGCCTGTGGGTCGCTCCTTCTTTTAAGCGTTGGTCTCCACCGGGAAGGAGCATCGGTCAGAAGTAGGAAAGACAGGGAACGAAAAACGAGAAAGCACCGAGGTCCGCAGGCGATTTTCCGGAGCAAACTATTTAAACGCCCGTCCGGGCCCACGACGGTATGGTAGGTTCGTTCGATTTCCTGGCTGTGGAGGCGGAGGCGAAGGCGCTCTGGGAGGAGAGGCAGGTCTATCCCAAAGCCAAGGCGCAGGGCCAGCAGCCGAAGAGCCCGGTCTTCTACTTCCTCGATGGCCCTCCGTACACGAGCGGCAAGGTGCATCTCGGGACGGCGTGGAACAAGATCCTCAAGGACCTGGTCCTGCGCTACAAGCGCATGGGCGGCTACAACGTCTGGGACCGCGCCGGCTACGACATGCACGGCCTGCCGTCAGAGCACGCCACCGAGGCGGAGCTCGGCATCAGCGGCCGCGAGCAGATACTCACCTTCGGCGTGGAGCGGTTCATCGAGGCGTGCCGGACGGTGTGCACCCGCAATCTCGCGGTCATGAACGAGGATTTCATCAAGCTCGGCGTCTGGATGGACTTCGAGAACGCCTACCAGACCATCAGCAAGGAGTTCATGGAGGGGGAGTGGTGGCTCGTCAAGAGGGCGCACGAGAACGGCCGGCTCTACGAGGGCGAGCGCACCATGCCGTGGGACGCGGTGAACGCGACCGCGCTCGCGAAGCACGAGCTCGACTACGAGAACGTCACAGAACCGGCCATCTACGTCAAGTTCCCTATCGTCAAGGACGGCGCGCAGAGCAAGGACGAGTTCCTCCTTGTCTGGACCACGACGCCGTGGACGATACCGTTCAACCTCGCGGTGATGGCGAACCCCGACGTGACCTACTGCCGTGTCCGGGTAGTGTTCGACGAAATGCCGCAGACGTGGGTCATGGCGAAGGACCTGGTCGAGGACCTCTGCACGAGCAAGATCTCCATCCCCTACGAGATCGAGCGCGAGTTCCTTGGCAAGGAGCTCATCGGCCTCGCGTACGCGCACCCGTTCGCGCGCCACAACGCGGTCTACGCAGAGCTCAAGGCGAAGCACCCCAAGGTGCACACTGTCATCCTCAGCCATGAGTACGTGGACACGAGCGTCGGCACAGGCCTCGTGCACTGCGCCCCGGGCTGCGGTCCCGAGGACTACGAGGTCGGCCACCGCAACAACATCCCGCCGTTCAACACGATCGACGAGCAGGGCTTCTGCCGCGAGATAGTCCCGTGCATCGGGCTCGAGGCGAAGAAGGAGGACGAGGAGTTCATCCGCCTCATCGACCGCGAGGACGCCCTCGTCTTCACGCATAAGTACACGCACGAGTACCCGTTCGGCCAGCGCAGCAAGAAGCCCGTCATCTTCCGCACGACGAAGCAGTGGTTCCTCAAGGTCGAGGACATCAAGGAGAATCTCATCGAGGAGAACGACCGGATCGCGTGGGTGCCGCAGGCGGCGTACAACGCGTTCAACGCTTGGCTCGAGAACCTCCGCGACAACAGCATCAGCAAGCAGCGGTTCTGGGGCACCCCGCTCCCTGTTTGGCGCAATGCCGACGACCTCAAGGACTACATCGTGGTCGGGAGCGCCAAGGAGCTCGCCGAGCTCGCGCGCCTCCCGGCGGAGCCGGAGGACCTCCATATCCCGACCGTTGACAGGATAGTCATCCGCAGGAAGGGGAAGGACGGCAAGGAGCACGAGTATCGGCGCGTCCCCGACGTCCTCGACGTGTGGGTGGACGCCGGCACCACGAGCTGGAACTGCCTCGACTACCCGCGGCGCCACGACCACTTCGACCGGCTGTATCCCGCGGACTTCATCCTCGAGGGCAAGGACCAGATTCGCGGCTGGTTCAACCTGTTGCACGTCACGAGCATGGTCGCGATGGGCAGGCCGTCGTTCAAGGCGTGCTACATGCATGGCTACATCAACGACGTGCAGGGGCGCAAGATGTCCAAGTCGCTCAAGAACTACATCCTCCCTGACGAGGTCACGGGCAAGTACGGGGTCGACGCGACGCGGTACTACATGATCGGGGCGGCCAATCCTGGCTTCGACATGAACTACAACTTCGACGATCTCGAGGTCAAGTTCCGCAACCTCCTCGTCTACTGGAACCTCCACAAGTACCTCATCGAGCTCGCGCAGCTGGGCGACATCAAGCCCGTCGGCATCGAGGAGCTCGACGAGCGGGGACTGCTCGGCATCGAGGAGCGCTACGCGCTCTCGCGGCTGCACAACGCGGTGCGCGAGACGACGCGCATCCTGGACGAGTACCGCCTCAACGAGGCGCCGCTGCCCGCGGAGGGGTTCCTGCTCGACGTGAGCCGCACCTATGTGCAGCTCGTACGCGACAAGGCCACCGCCGGCGCGGACGACGAGAAATTGGCCGTGGTGAGCGTGCTGCTCACCTGCCTGCGCGAGGGCATGACGCTCTTCGCGCCCGTCGCGCCGTACTTCACGGAGGTCGTCTACCAGCATCTGCGGGCCGCGTTCCCCGATGCGTGCGCAGAGGAGAGCATCCACCTGCGGGCGTGGCCGCGCTCCGACGAAGGTCGCATCGACGGCCAGTTGGAGAAGGATTTCCTCGTCGCGCAGGACCTCATCGGCGCGATACTCGCGGCGCGCGACAAGGCGCAGTTGGGCGTGCGCTGGCCGGTCGCGGAGGTCCGCGTCGACTGCACGCCAGCGCAGCAGGAGGCGATCCTGCGCATGGAGCAGCTCGTGCTCACGCTCACCAACATCAAGGAGGTCGGCTTCGACCCTGTGGACATCAGTTACACCATCGAGCCAAACACCAAGGCCATCGGCCGCGACTTCGGCAAGGAGACGCAGCTCGTCATGCACCTCATCGAGAGGCACGCGCACGACCTGGTCGCGATGCTGAAATCCCACCAGCCGCACGCTGTCGTCGACAACAAGACCATAAGAGCCGAGCACCTGAACGTCACGCGCGTCGTGCCGGACAAGTACGTGCCGGGCGAAGGGAAACAATTGCGCGCCTACCTTGACGTGCTGCGCACGCCGGAGCTCGAACGCGAGGGCTACGCGCGCGAGGTCATCCGCCGGCTGCAGAGCCTACGCAAGAAGGCCGGCCTGGTGAAATCGGACCGCATCGCCGTCGAGATCGCGGCGGGCGACACGCTCCTGCGCGCCGCGCTCGAGGAGCACGCCCAGACAATCGCCCAGCGCTGCGGCGCCGAACGGTTCACGCTCACCGATACGCTCTCGCAGGGCTTCTCGATGACGAGCGAGGAGAGGATCAAGGGCACATCTTTCGTGATAGGGTTCAGCGTCGTATCTTCGTGAAGGGAGCTCCGTTCCTCAAGAGACCGCTCCTTTATGCATTTCGTCGTCACTCATTGCAGACGATCTCGATGAGCGTCTTCAGCGTTCTCGGAGGCACAAGCGGTTCCTGTCCGACGATAGAAGGAGAATATGCTCCGCACTTCTCAGGACCCACTGGGTCGTATTCAGGTAAGTCTCTTGACTTGTATCTGTTGTGCCCCTTTGTGCACGTCGATTGGCACGTACTCTGGTCTAAGTGAGCTCGCCCGATGTGCTCGCAGCTGAAACACTCTTTGCGGCAGTAGAGATCCCAATACCGGACTTTCTTCGTCAGCTCTGAAAGGTCGTACCGCACCCGCCCGTCCTGGATGATGACGCCCTCTATGCTTCCTGTTCCTTGCAGGAAGATGACGGACGCGCCGTCATCAGCGATGGTAAATCGGTTGTGTTGCGTTGCGATTCCCAGCATGCGCTCCACGGTCAGCGGCCTTCCCAGCGCATCGGCGATGGCAAAGGAATCCTTGTGGGTGTTGTAGAAATCCCTCAACTCCCGCAACGCGGTCAGGAGCTCTTTCTCGCTGCCGAACTTCTCAGTGCCAGGGTCATAGACGAACTGTAACGCTTGTGGCATGCTGTCCCTCCCTGAAGAACGGAGTTACCTCCCGAATTATATGCCTTTCGAGAATGGACCCGCCCGGATTCGGACCGGGTGTCCTCACGTTGTTCGGGACCCGGTCCCCGGGCGCGTCCCGAGAAGGGAATCTTCGATTCCCTGAACATGGACCCGCCCGGATTCGGACCGGGGACCTCTACCGTGTGAAGGTAGCGCTCTACCACTAAGCTACGGGTCCGGATGCTCTTCGAACACGGAGAGGGTATATAAAAATTACGAGCGGTCCGACGTTATCCTTCTACTGGCTGTCGTTGCCGTACACGTCCGGCAGTGCGATGGCGCTCATGTTTGAGATGAGATTTTCGAGGTCGCGTTCGCTGCGGACTGGGACTCGGCCGGTGAGCACCTCATAGGTACCGTCCGCGCGCGGAGTGTTGGAGTACGTGCAGCGATAGCCCGCAAGGCTGATCTGCGACATGACTTCGAGGATATCCATCAGTTCCTTGGCGTCACGTTTCGGTTCCCTCTCGCTCAGCACCTCGATAGTCGCTGTGCCGCGCGTGAGCACGTTCCCCGCGTCGATGTCGATGGCCGTGCCGCGCCGTTGGAAGACCGCGCCGTGCCCGAGCGTATAGTGCTCCTTGTAGCGTTCGGCGAGAGCGTTGCAGACAGCGTTGAAGTGCTCGTACGCGCCCTTGTGCGAGGCGCCGTCTCCGGAGATCGGCCACGTTGTCTTCTTGAAGATTCGGGGTAATATCACATAATCACCTTTTCGCGCCTACTCGGCGGTGGTGTCTTGTTTATATTGTTTGCGTCCGTCGTGAGAAAGGATTGCCGCAGGACCGCTGTTCGTCATCATCGCGACCGCTTCACGCCGATGCGCGGGCACATCGATGCGAGAGGGCAGACGCTGCACTTCGGGCTCGCCGGCACGCACAGGTGCTGGCCGAAGCTCACCAGGAGGTCGTTGTACTCGTGCCAGTGGCGCTTGGGTAGCTTGGCGCGCAGCGCCATCTCGGTCTCGAAAGGAGTCCTGGTCTTGACATAGCCCCAGATGTTGCTGATGCGGTGCACGTGCGTGTCGACGCACATCGCGGGCTTGCGGAACCCGAGCGTCAGGACGAGGTTCGCGGTCTTGCGCCCGACGCCAGGAAGTCTCACGAGCGTGTCGATCTCATCCGGCACCTTGCTCCCGTGCTCCTCGACGAGCAACGCGCACGTCCGCCGGATCGCTCTCGCCTTCGTCCGGTAGAACCCGACAGGGTAGATGAGCCGCTCGATACTCCTCTCCGGCAGGAGCGCCATCCGCTGCGGCGTGCCCGCGACGCCGAGCAGACGCCGCGTCGCCGCCGCGGTCACCGCGTCCTTCGTCCGCAGGCTGAGCATGGTCGAGATGAGCACCTTGAACGGGTCGCCCTCTGTCTGCGCCACGAGCGTGACGATGGGGAGCTGGTACTGCTTGACCTCCTTGCGCACGAGCGCGAGCGCCTTGCCGATGCTCTTGTTGCCGATGGGCTTTTGCATGCTCTTATCCCTTTCCCACTGCCCTTTTTCTTCTTTTTCCAGTTTTCTTATTCTGTTGCGCCGGACGGAGCTTGTCGCGCGCCCATTGGAAGATGAGCTGCTGTGCGAATCCTGCGTCCTTGCTCCATCGTTGTTGAGCGAAACGTTTCGCGTCCTGTTCGTTGCGTATCCTCGCGTGCGGGAAGAGCGCCTTCATCGCGCGTAGGATGTGCACGTCAACGGGGAACGCCTCTCCGTGCCCAAGCCCGTAGAGGCAGACGCAGTCCGCCACCTTGGGGCCGATGCCGGGGAGCGTGCAGAGCAGCGCGTGGCTCTCATGATATGGTCTCCTCTTGAGCCTCTCCAGCAGCCGTGGCGTGAGGCGGCGGTTCGTGTCGATGAGGTACTGTGCGCGATAGCCGGTCTTGGCGCCGCGCGCACGCCCGAGGTCGAGTCTCTCTCCCGGTCTCGGGAGCGTCCCGTCTCTGGCCAGGAGCGTCATGTTCTGTTTGATCTTCGGGATGTTGCTGTTCGCCGAGCAGATGAACGCGAGGATGGTCTCGTGCGGGTCCTGGCGTAGCACACGCATACCTCTGTAGCGGTCGATGATCGGGCGGAGGACAGGGTCTTTGCCGAGCCGGATGATCGCCTGTCCGTGTCGCTCATCGATGCCGAAGAACGAGCGGAGACCTCTCTCGTCAATCCCTTCGCCGTAGATGAGGTCTCCCCTCTGCCCCACAGTGAATCTTCGCCGACCGTTACGCACATGATATTCCGTCCCATCCTTTGTCGTGGTCAGCTCGAACCTGAAGCACTGTCCGCTCTCCATCGTGAGCGCGAGGTCGAAATCCGGAGCGCGTATCGCGGTGCGTTTGTGGGGTCGCATCGGCGATGGCCTCCCCGGAGGGTATTTAAACATAGGCGCTCCCCGCAACAGTATGCGCCGCTTGATGAGACGATTGCTCGATTGGCTGTTCGGGCTGCCGCGCTACGACCGCATCATCATCGAGCGCTCTGCGCTCGACGACCTCTGCTCCATGGCGCAGAACGCCCACCCGAAGGAGATGCTCGCGTTCCTCGCGGCGACCCGTGGCGTACGGGACGGAACGCTGCGCATCGACGAGATACAACTGCAGGCCTACGACGCCGGCGGCGACAGCGCGCACGTGATGCTCTCCAACCTCCCGATGACCACGAAGATCATCGGCACGGTCCACAGCCACCCCGGCGGCAGCGTCCGTCCTTCGGCGGCGGACCGGCACCTCTTCTCGAAGTTCGGCTTCGTGCACGCGATCATCGCAGAGCCGTACCGGCCCTACACCGTGGCGTTCTATGACAAGAACGGCCATCCACTCATCGTGGGCATCACCCAATGATCAGCCAATAGGGAGAAATCTTTTAAATGTCTCCCCTGTGCCTCTCGCTATTGTGAGGTGCATCCATGATAAAGGTCGGACAGAAGGCTCCGCCGTTCATCGCTGACGCGTACGTGAACGGCCAGACCATCAAGATCAGCAGCAACGACTACAAGAAGCGATGGGTTGTGCTCTTCTTCTATCCGCGCGACTTCACGTTCGTGTGCCCGACAGAGCTCAACGGCATGGCTCGGCTCGAGCCAGAGTTCAAGAAACTGAACGCGGTCGTGGTGGGCGCGAGCACCGACAGCGTCTTCTCCCACAAGGCCTGGTTCGAGCGTGACCTTCCCAGCGTCAAGTACCCGGTGCTCGCGGACACGAACCACGCGATAGCGCGCGCGTATGACGTCCTCATCGAGGAGAGCGGCGAAGCCCTGCGCGGCACGTTCATCATCGACCCCGAAGGCGTGCTGCAGTACGCTGTGGTGAGTAACCTCAACGTGGGTAGGAGCACGGACGAGACGCTCCGCGTGCTCCAAGCACTGCAGACCGGAGGCCTCTGCCCTGTCGACTGGAAGCCAGGCATGCCGACGCTCGACAAGAAAAAGAAATAGAGACGGGAAACGATTGGTGATGTCGCCAGCCTGAAGGTGCGAACTGCAGACGACAAGGCGTGAACGAAACGCGTTAAGGAGGTGAGCACCGGACTCGCCAACAGGCGAGTCGCTGGCGACGGCACAGTAGAAAACATCGAGCGTCCAACACAATCACTATCGTCAGTTTTTTATTCGCTCCCTGATTCCCCTCTTCATGCTCAAGCCGCTCGTCTGCTCTCTTCTCTCGCTTGCCGCCGCAGGCGTGTTCCCCCGTCCGCCGGTGGTGAACGCTCCGCTCGCGTTCGAGAGTCATCTCACGGTCAACGATAGGTCCAATGCGCGCGTCGCGGTCCGCGCGTCGCAAGAGGAGGGGGAGCAGGAGATATCACACCTCATCCGTCAATCGGCGCCGGAGGAGAGCTGGCTCTTCGACCCGATAGCGGGCGTCTGGTACGATTGCGGTTACCGCTCGCATTATGACGGGGTCGAGCCGGACAGGAGATTCATCACAGCGATGATACATAGCCGCAAATATCTCCTGCACTACCACTCCCATCCTGCGGAGCGCGTGCGTCCCAATATCCTCCTCCAGCCTCTCGACTGGGCGCTCCCTTCGGCGAATGATATCAACAACATGATCATCGGGACGCTCTTCATGCGGCACGAGCATCCTGATGGCTCCTTCCGCAGCCGGGTCGGGTCGCTCTATGGCGTGACAGAGTACGGCCTCACGGCTGACGGTGTCCGCGTCCTCGGGCGCTGCGATATCTTAGAGATACGGGAGTATGCGGAGCAGCTGCGGACGCGCATTGGCGCGACGCTGACGACGAAGAGACAGAGCATCGATGACATGCTCGCCGCCGGCAACGACGGCATCGTGTGGATGGCGACGCTGCCCTATCCTGGAGGCACCCCGCCAAATTTATATATGCCGTAGCAGGCGATGGTTCTATGAAAAAACTCGCGCTCCTCGGCCTCGCCCAGACGCCGAAGCACAGCGTCTTCCAGATAGAGAAGAGGAACCATTGCGTGGAGACGGTGCGCGGATTCCTGCACGACCTCGGCTTCGCGTCGTGGGACACCGCGAAGCTGGTCGGCCCGATGGGCGGCGGCGACACCGGCAGGGCGACAATCAAGTACACGAACGCGCTCTACGACGACAAGTACTTCTCGCTCTCCAAGGGACAGTATCAGGTGGAGGTCTTCTTCGGCAAGAAGAAGGTGCTCCTCTCCATCTTCACGATCAGCGACGAGCAGAACGCCCTCAAGGAGCGCATGCTGAAGTTCTTCGAGATGAAGGCGGCCAAAGAGTGAAGTTGCCTATCCTGCGTTGCGTATCGCGAGATTCTTCGGGCAGATCTCGAACTTGCACGGCCCGCCGTAGAGCGCGCAATTGTACCCTATCTCGCGCTCCCCGACCTTAGTGCGCTTGCAGTCGCAAGCGTCCCAGATTATGCGCTTCCAGGCGTCGATGCTCACGTAGCGGAGGCCGGTGAGGTCGGCCGCTATGCCGGCGGTCTTCTCCTCGATCCTGCGCTCCTCCTCCTCGATGATCTTCGTCTCGTTCGCGATGCCCTGCTCGATCCGTACCTCGTCCTCGTCGAGCACGAGATCGTCCTTGTCGAGCTCGAGGTCCTCCCTGACGAGCGCCTTGAGCTCGCGCAGCTCCTTGAGAATGGTCTTTAGGTCCACCTCTTCTTCCATGACGCTCCTCTATGACGAGGGGTTTATTAACGTTACCGAAGAACGCCCCTGCGAGGTTCAGTCACTTCATTCTGAACCTTCGCGTGTGTAATAAAGAACAGCTATTTAAACGCAAATATGATTCCGTATTTCATGCAGCGACGCCGGAATGTTATGCATAGGATGTGGAAGAAATACAGGACCTGGCCACATCGATCGAAGGTAGAGTGGCCGGCCTTTTTTTTAATCATCCTTGGATTTCTTTTTTCGATTTATGGAGGTGATATCCACGATTGGGTGCAAGGCAAAGAAGGTGTTCAAGTCACTCCTTATGAAATTCCAATTGATTGTTCTGGTATGGGCGTGACAAAAACAATCACAATAAGAAATTATGACGATAGAACTGTCGAAGATTACACTCTTACGATATCCATACCTCGCGATGCTTCTGTGCGCCATACGCTTCGTGAAATAGATAGCACTTCTCTGAGGGGAGGTATAATAGGTTTTGAATTTGTCGACGAGAATTTTACTTATGAGGTATACAATCTGGCAAGCATCAAACCGAAGAGCGTAGTAGAATTCGATTTGACTATATATCCTGATAAATGTGTTCATCCCTTTAATGTCACTATAAACACGCAATCGATTGGTACATTTGGAGGGCGAATTAATTTTGTGAATCTCAGTTCATTACCGTAAAATACTCTCTTTCTGAATAATTCTGGGCAGAATGAGTACGCCCCCGCGAGGAATTGAACCCCGATCTGCGGGACCGGAACCCGCCAGTCTATCCGTTAGCCTACGGAGGCATGATGGCGCAACCTAGACGCTCTACGCCCCCACGGGGAATTGAACCCCGATCTCCGGGAGTTTGCTCCGATCGCTCGGAACCGCAACCCGGTAGTCTATCCGTTAGCCTATGGGGGCACTCTTTGCGAAGAACAGAGGTCGCTTTAAATAGGTTGCGACGGGTGTGACAACTGACGCTGTACTAGTCGCTCGAGGACCTCGACCGCGAGCAGACGCATCTCATCAGGGTGTAATGGTTCTGTCAGAGTTATCTCTTGGGCATCGCCGGTGATGGTGGCGCCTGCCAGTGTCTCAATCGTGTCGTTGGGTTCGTAGATTTGCGCAATCTGGCCGACGAGCCTGTAGAGATTATCATCGGTGAGCGGGTGACGTGCCACTCTCGTCTCCTTCTCGCCATCATGAAGGATTGTTGGAGGAATCTCGCAGAGATACTTGACCTGGTTTGCGGTGTGGTCGCCGCCGCCGGATCGGAAGCGTTCGACCTTGTAGATGAGATACTCCGCCATGTCGATAGGGTGGCTTCGCGCCTCTTTTATACTTTCTGTAACAAGAGCGTTGCTATCGCGACGAGTATCGCCACCACCGGTTGCGCGAGCGTCCTGAGCAAGAGCGGCTTCGCGCCCTTCGCTGCCGCGCCCAGGAGATAGTTGAGCGTGAGGCAGAGCAGGATGATGGTCGCTTGCAGTTCAGGCGCTGCGCCCATGCTCGCGCCGAGGATGATGCCGGTAGCCGGGGCATATACGTACGTGAACGGCACGAAGACGCGGACGATGATGATGGCGACCGGGACGAGCACCGCGAGCAGGCGCTGGTCCAGCGCGTAGAGCGTCAGCCCGGTCATGATGAGCATGAGCGCGTCGATAGTGATCTCGACGTACCTGCGCGCCGGCGGTACCTCGTCGGGCACGTTCCTGCTGACGCGCCACCCGATGAAGAACGCGCTGTAGAGCACGATGAGCGACGCGATGAAGAGGAGCATGCGGTGTACGCGGCGGTGGTGATACTAAAAGCTTTCGTGCCGCGACACGGTCGTTGTACTTCCGTGTCCGGCCTGGAAACGAGAGCGACCAGGCCGCGGCTTCGAGAAGCCAGGCGCAGGAACGACAGTGACTGTGCCGCGGTCAGAGTGTGACTGCCGCTCTCGCTTCGTTCGCCGAGAATTGAATGGTCCGCGCTGCACGAATATTCTACCCGACCAAGGCGGCGGTTCATCAGAACCGACGGTCTCGAGAACGAGTTCTCGGACCCTGGGAACCGCGGTTCCCTTCGAATTGGGAACGGTTTGACGATGTTCGGCAAACCGAGGAGCGTCAGTGACTACGCAGTGACCAAGGCGGCACGTGTTATTCTTTAGATGGCTATCTCTCTAAACCCAAAGAAGACACAGAGGATGCAATTATCTGCAGCTCGTGTTGTATCCGACAGGGCAGCCGCATGATGTATTGCTTAGGATGAGGTCGCCCTTGCCCGAGCCGATGCCGGTGTAGTCCTTCCCGTCCGCGCCCCTTAGGTAGACCACGTTGCCGTTCTCGTCCTGGAGGTAGATGCAGAACTCGTTCTGGACGCCGAGCTTCTGTTTGAGGTCCTCGTACGGGAACGCGGTCGTCAGGTTCTCGAGCTTGATGATGTTGAGCTGGTTCTCCTCAGCGACCGCGATGTCCTGGTTCGCCGATGATTCCGGGGTGGTCAGTTTTGTCGCGACCACGTCGGACTCGATGCGTAGCGGCGTGATATCCTCGCTCCTCTTGCTGGAGAGCAGCGAGTAGATGACGCCGACCGCCAGAAGGAAGATGACGACGCCGATGATGAGGTCCATCGACCAGTTCTGTCCACGTCCACCCATGCATGCGCCAAGGGCAACTTCGTTTATAAATCTTCGGATTCCATCACCGCCCCATACGCGGGTTTTCTGCGGTTTTGCGCTGTTTTCGTCCTTCCGTCGAGGAGGAGCGAAAAATATATAAACTAGTGTCACACAAAATTTATAAAACTAGCGCCGCGAGGCGCGCGATAGAATGTGCAGCCACCTGCACGGAAAGGAGAGTATTGGGGAGAGAAGGGGGGAGTCGTATGACATTCGTCAAGAAATGCCCTGAGTGCGGTGGGATGAACCTCTGGTTCAACACCGACAAAGGAGAGGTCATCTGCCGTGATTGCGGACTGGTCGTCGAGGACAAGCTCGTCGATTTCGACCAGGAGTGGCGCGAGTTCGATAGCGAAGCGGCCGCGAGGAAGCGCCGCACCGGGGCGCCGATGTCGTACACGCAGTTCGACCAGGGCCTGGGTACCGATGTCGGCCGCAAGGGCGACCTGTACAATCTCGGCGCGAAGTCGAAGAACAAGTTCTTCCGCCTGCGCAAATGGCAGCAGCGCATCAGCACAGCGATCGAGCGCAACCTCAAGCTCGCGCTCGCGGAGCTGAAGAGGGTCAGCTCGTTCCTCAAGCTGCCGCGCTCTGTCGAAGAGGAGGCGAGCCGCATCTACACGCTCGCGGTCCAGAAGGGTCTCGTGCGCGGCCGCAGCATGGAGTCGGTCGTGGCCGGCGCGCTCTACGCGGCCTGCCGCCGCCACGACGTGCCCCGCACCCTGGACGAGCTGTCGGAGGCGTCCGGCATCGAGAAGAAGGAGATCGGCCGCACCTACCGCTTCATCACGCGCGAGCTCGGCATCAAGATCCTGCCGAGCAACCCCGCTGATTATATCGCGCGCTTCGCGAGCGCACTCAACCTCTCGGCCGAGACGCAGTCCAAGAGCGTCGAGATCATCGAGTCCGCGCAGGACATCGAGCTCACAAGCGGCCGCGGCCCGACAGGCATCGCTGCGGCGGCGCTCTATGTCGCGGCGCTCATCAACGGCGAGAAGCGCACGCAGCGCGAGGTCGCCGACGTCGCCGGCGTGACCGAGGTCACGATCCGCAACCGCTACAAGGAACTGCTCTCCGAGCTCGAGCTCGAGAAGGAGATCAAGAAGATCAAGAAGAAGAAGGGTGAGTGAGTTTACTGATTCTCCTTGTCCTCTTATTTTGTTGATTTTTTTTTTATGTTTACTTCTGCTGCGGCGAGAGTGTTCTTCCCGCTTGCTATGTTTTTCCTAGAACAGATTGGTTTGCTCTGCACGAACTCTCTTCCCCGCCAAGGCAGCAGAATGATGTGGTATTACTGTTTTGTGTGCAGCTCTGTGTTCTCTATCTATTCCTGCCGATAAGTTTTTGAACTCGCATGGAGGAAACGCGGTGATGAAGCGAGAGTCCGCTGATATTGTCCTCTTCGTCCTCCTCGCGGCGTTCTGCGTTTCGATGGTCCTCTGGGCGATGGCGGCCGGCATCCGCGACCAGGTCGCCTACGCGCTCATGGTGACGCTGCTCCTCGGCTTTTTCTTCTGGTATCGTGCGCGCCTCGGCGTCCCGGCTCTTGTGGCGGCCGGCCTCCTCGTGCAACAGTCGTTCCATATGGCGGGGAACTTCATCCGTATCGGCGGGGTCCGGCTCTATGATACCCGGATTCTCCCAGGTGTGTTCGAGTACGACAATTTCACGCACGCACTCGGCGCGTTCGTCGTCATGCTCACCCTCTGGTACGCGGTCTCGCCGCGCCTGCGGTTCTCCGCATCGCGCCCGGCGCTCGCGCTCGGCATCGTGGTGCTCGTGACCGCTGGCGTCGGGACGCTGGTGGAGATCGGCGAGCTGTGGGCGGCGCTGAACCTCGGCATGATGGATCGCGTCGGCGATTACCTGAACAACGCATTCGACCTGGTCTATAATCTCCTCGGTGCGGTGCTTGGCGCTCTCTTCATACTCTCAAGAACGTGGTTGGCCGGTTCGTCAGTATCCCGTCCACGCCGCGGCGGCGCAGGAGCGCGGCGTTGATGCGGCTGTTCACGACGAAGGCGATGACGCTCATCCTCTTCTCGTGCGCGCGGCGCACGAGCTTTGCGCTGCAGAAGATGGAGAAGACCTGGATTGACGTGAGCGGCAGGTCCGGTATCCTGGAGAGATAGTGCTGGTTCGTGTGTCCTTTGCTGAATCTCTCGTCGAAGCGGTGCATCGCGTTGAAGTTCATCACCACCTTGTGCCGTGACAATCGATCCTTCGCCGTCCCTTTGACGAACGTGAGCGTCGAGTGGATGGGGATGTACGAGAATCCTATCTTGATATCCCTGTCGAGCGCATGCACGCGCCGCAGCACCTCGGGTTCCCAAGCGATCACTGTGACCTGATTGTAGAGGTCGTACTTCTGTATCATGCGCACAATCTGTCTCTCCTCGCCGACGTCTTTCATGTCGATCATGAGCCGCTTCCCGTCGCTATGCGTCGCGAAGAGCGCGAGCATCGTGTCGAGGAGCGTGACTTCGCGTTTGATCTGGCCGTATGTCTTCGTGTGCACGCGTAGCACCGATCGCTCTTCGCTCCTGAAGAATGGATTGTGAATTGTCACCCATTTATGGTCCTTCGTGAGACGAACGTCGAACTCGATTCCGTCGACGCGGGACGCGAGCGCGTCGCGCAATCCCCGCAGGCTATTCTCCGGATGCCCGAAGCCGAGGCATCGGTGGCTGTAGATGAGCGGCCGCTTCGCGGCTGCGCCTGGTGCAGCGGCGCCTGTCTTCCTCTCGCTTTCGTTCCCACCGTCTTCAGAACTTGTGCTTCGAGCGCTCAAAGTCCACCACCCTCCTGTCCGCTATCCGGATGCCTTCGGATTCAAGAAGCTTTCGCTTGCGGTCGAGCGCCGCGCCCTTGGTCTCGCCGTTGAAGCCGCCGAGCGTGCCGTCGCTCGCGATCACCCGGTGGCACGGCACGCGCGGCGCATACGGATTGCATCGCAGCGCCTGGCCCACGGCGCGGTAGCTGCGGGTGCCGGCCGCCGTGGCGAGGTCCTTGTAGGTGGTGACCCTCCCTCGCGGCACGCGGAGCAGTGTGTCATAGACGCGTTGTGCGAAAGCCGTAGGCCGCTTCTGCACGGATAGTTCGTGTGCAGCCCCCCGATTCGTTCTCGGCAGTTCGTAGACGCGCATCCGTACACTGTGGCCTCCGACGCGCTCCTGGTGCGCTCCGCAATAACGGGCAGCGTACCTCTCGAGCGACCGCCAGCTGCGGACGTTCTCCTCATCGACCTTCGCCCACGGAGTGTAGCCGATGCGGCTGCATGCGCGCCGGATGGCGTCCAGGGTCTCGTAGGTGATGCCGCCGCCCCAGACGCGGGGGTGGAGCGAGTGGCCGAACTCGACGCGGCGCCGGCGACGGTCGACCGACTTCAGGTGGAAGTCGCCGATGAGCTCGCCGCTCCCGCGTTCGAGAATCGCGTAGACGTACCGCTCGCCGCGCTCGCGCATCCCGATGTAGTGGAGGATCTCGTTGCGCGCGTAGACGACGCTCGGCACCCGCGGCCAGCTCGGCATGCGCTGGCGGATGGCGTTGTTGCAGGATTTCCATGCCGCCGCATCGTCGAGCGTGATGGGGCGCAGTATGGCGCGCCGCGTCCGCATCACGTCAGGGAAGATACGGAGCGCGCGTATACGCCGGGCACGCACCCTCTTATCTCTCTTCAGCGCTCTTTCATGCATAGAGTATCATCTCCTTGATGCGGCGGTACGACGGCTCGTTGTAGGAGCGCTTGTACGCGCGCGCATGGGAGAGCATCGCCTCCCGGTCGATGGCGATCCCTTTCGGAGCCAGGAGCTGCCGCATGCGGCCGCTCGTGAGCCACGAGCACACCTGCGTCACGTTCTTCGGCCGGCTGCTCTCTCTCGCGCGTTCGAAGTCGATCATCACCGGCGTGCCCTCGCGCACGAGGATATGCTTCTGCGGATGGGTCATCTCGAGCTTGTCGATGCCGACGCGGTCCATGGTCCGGCATTGCTCGAGTATGCCGAGCAGCACGCGCGTGATGCTTCTCTTGTCCGTTCCTTCGCCTCTGATCCAATCCTCGATCTCCGGCCCATCGACGTACTCGCGGATGAGCGCGTCGTCCTGGAGCGCGATGAAGAGCGGTCCGATACCCTCCCTGTTGAGACGCTCGAGCATCCTGCCCTCGTGTGCGATAGTGTCGACGTCGGATCTCGGGTTCCTCTCCTTGACGAGCACCGTCCTCCCGTCGAGCTTCGCGGTGTAGGCGAACCCGCGCTTGCCGCGTGCGAGGAAGGCCTTGTCGGTGAGCAGGATGTTCGGCGCAATGTGTGATGTGATATCCGAGGTGGCGTCTTGGCGGTGGCCGCTCATGGGCTCGCCCCGTTATCGCCCTTTCTTTTATCATTCCTTCCTTCATCGCTCTTTTCCCTATCGCCCTTCCCCGCGGCGTTCCATATGCGGTAGACGTAGAGCCGTTCGAAGAGCCCGGCGACGACCTCGCCGAGCTGCTCGTGGTGATAGCCGAGCTCCTGCAGCATGGCGTCCACGCGCTCCCTATTGGTGAGGCTGGAGAACAGGAAGAGGAGCTTTCCGTTAGGCGCAATATGCCTCTTCGCCGACGTGAGGAACCGCTCGCTCCACTCAAAGCCGCCAGGCCCGCCGTCGAGCGCGATATCCTCCGCTCTCGCGTCGTTTGGGAGATACGGCGGGTTGCAGATGATCGTGTCGAACGCTTCCCCCTCCACGCGTGCGAACATGTCGCTCTCCAGCACCGCTATCCTGCCCTTTTTGATGCTTCCTTCCGATATCCTCCTGTCGACCTCCATCTTCAGGCGCCGCACCGCCTCAGGATTGACGTCGACGGCGACGACCTCGGAGACCGCGCCGCTCTCCGCGGCCGCGAACGCCTGGACGCCGCTGCCCGTCCCGATGTCGAGCGTCTTGCCGCGCGCTAGCTTGCGCACGAACGACGCCAGGAACTCAGAGTCCTCCTGTGGAGGATAGATCGCCGCCATCATCCGCCCCGGACGCTAGCGGAGCAAGAATACCTTGTCCGCCTCATCGATGTACTCCTTGACGCGCCCGATGATGGAGGCGAGATAGTACTTTTCGATGTTCTCCTCGAAGATGGTGCGCAGCGTCGCGCGCTCGCGCAGCCGGTAGTTGTTCTTGACCTTCTCGATGATGAAGAGGTCGCGGAGGCGCAGGAGCTGGCGTCGGATGTTCGAGGGCGCGATGCCTAGGAGCTCGAGGCCCGATGATTTGCGCTTCTCGATGACACGCGCCTCGACCTCGGTGCTGGTGAGCTCGTTGTCTGCCTCCAGCATCACGTGGAGCACGTCCACGATGACATCGCGCGAATCGCCCGGCTGCAGAATCCCCAACGACAGGCAGAGCTTGCGCACCAACTCGCGCTTGGAGAGCTCCCCCGGCCTCTCATACTTGCGCAGCGTCACTTCAGCAAGCGGCGTATCAACGCTAATCTTGGCCACGTAATCCCCCAACCAGCCCCGGAACGCGTGGCGTATTTAAAGTTTTTGCTAGCAAGTTTTCGTCAATACACTCGTTGTGCTGTTTTCCGCCACTACTCCCCCGTTTGGAAAATCCCGGGAGATTATATAAATTACATAAATTACTTTCATATAGACTACTTGTTGAGCGCAACCATATACGCTCATGCACGGAGAGAGTATGAGAGAGTATTGAAGGCGGCATCATCCCTGCCGTGCGAGCCCCCGAATGACCGCGACGAGTTCATCAGGCGTCCTTACGATCTCGTCCGCGCCGGCCTCCCGCAGCCGTCCGGCATCCGGCTCGAAACCCCACGTGACGCCGACCACGAACGGCCGCGGCCCGTCGTTGCGGTACGTCGTGATGCCGATCGTGTCGTCCTCGACAGCGACGGCATGCTCCGCCGCGACACCGAGCTTCTCGAGGATGCGGCCGGCGGAGAATCCATGGGGCTTGGCGAGCTCTGTCTTGGGCAGCCTCCTCATCTCCGCCATCGCGTGGATGTCGTCCTCGGTGACGTACGCGTCGAACATAGAGTCAAGCCCGTTGCGCGAAAGCGGCGCCATGATGCTACGCCGGCTCTTCGTGGTGTTGACGCCGATGCGAAGCCCCAAACCTTTGAACGCTACGATCGCCTCTGGCATGCCGGGGACGGTCTCGATAGGATGCGTCTGGTTGAACATATCATAGTCGTGGTGTATCGCGTCGCGGTTGCCGGGGAAGTCGACGCCGATCATCTCGTAGAGGCCCGGCATCCTCTTCCGCCCGAGCCAGTCGTTGTACTTATTGAGGAATCCCGCGTCGAACGCGGGAAACGGGTCGAGGCCGCCGTACTTCGCGGCGGTCTGCCGCAGCCAGAGGTATTGCACGTGCGGCGTGTCGAGGCATGTGCCGTCCATGTCGAGGAGAAGCGCTTCGAGAGGAGGGCGGAATCGATGCACGCGTCACCATCCCACCCCTCTTCTTGCCGGAGCGGAGGCGGCGCTTTTAAGAGTTTCTACTTCTCATCCATCCTTCTCAGTCTCTCATGCATCATTCTTTGTCAGTACCTTGCAGCCGTCCTTGGTGATGAGGAACGTGTCCTCGTACTGCGAGACCCTGCCCCCGCTCTTCTCCGGGAGCGGTGGGTACTCGACGAGGATTCCGGCGCGCCGCAGGTCGGCGAGGCCGAGGAGCGCCTTGCTGCCGAGCTTTCGCGTGAGCCATCTCGTCGTGAACGGCAGGCCGTTGTAGCGCTGTGCGAGCGCGAGCGTGTCGCGGCCGTACTGTGTGCGCAGCGGGCGGAGCGCGCCGAGCGTGAAGACCGTCGGGTTGGTGCTGTTGTAGATGAGCCCGACGGTGCCGTTCGTGGCGAACGGCTCGACCGCGACCACCTGCCCCTCGACCAGCCTCGCGGTCTCGCCCGACGGGTAGTTGGGCATGCTCGGCTCGGTGTGGATGCGGAAGCGCCCGAGGCCGTGGCCGGAGAGGTTGCGTATCGGCTGGAATCCCCTTGCCGCGACCGCGCGCTGGATCGCGGTGCCGACATCGTTCGACGTGACGCCCGGCTTGAGCGCCTGCCCGACCGCGCGCAGCGCGTCCTGCACCGCCCGCACGAGCTCCTCGTCCCGCCCGCCGAGGCTGACGGTGACGGCGTTGTCGCCGATGTAGCCGTCATCGTGCACCCCGACGTCGAGCTTGACGAGCATCCCATCCTCGTAGACGATGTCGTCGGTGTCGGTGGGGCAGTAGTGCGCGGCGATGTTGTTGACCGACGATTGCGCTGGGAAGGCGATACCGCAGCCGTGCTTGATGATGTACGCCTCGACGCTATCGAGCATCTCGCGCATCGACGCGCCCGGCTTGATCTGCTTCGCGCCGAACCGCAGCGCCTGCGCGGCGACGCGTCCGGCCTTCCGATAGGACTTGAGCGCTTCGTCATCCGGCACGGGCTCTATCTCGCGGTGCATGCTTCTCCCGATGTCCGAACGCTATAAAAAAGTATCTCCTAGCGCTGAGCGTGCATCTGAGAGAGTGAGAATGCCGAGAGAATGCTTGTACTGCTTCCGTACACTCACTTGACGCGGCGCACTCTCTTGCGCACGGGCAGGATGCGGTTCATGATGCTCGCCGCGAACGCGTAGAGGGAGTTGACCTGTCGCCGTCCTCTCACATACTTGTCATGGAGCGCGCTCTCGTACGATGCTACCTCTGTCTCTGCTTCGACGATCTCTGCGAGCGTGCTGTCGATCCTCCCGAGATGTTGCTCTACGAGTTCCGCGCCTCGCGCTCCTGGATTCAAGGCGACGATGTATTCGATGTGGTGTGAGAGATTCGTCCGCAGGATCCTTATCTCCTTGCGGATGCCGCGGAGCGCCTCTACGCAAGGTCTGCCTTGGTGCCGGTAACTCGTGTAGAACCATGCGTCCGTGGCCGCATCACCGTCGTCGTAGATGCCTCGCGCCGCGATGGCCTTGCGCTCCACATCCCAGGCGCTCTCCTCGATGCTGAGGAGGAGAGAGTCGTCATTCTGCGGTCGGCGTTGCGGTCGCTGGAACTGGAGGATGTTCGTCACAAGGCATCTCCATTATACGAGCCGTAGGATCTTCCTGCGTTCGTGTTCCTCGGAGAGTTTGGTCTCGATCGCCGTGCGGAGGTCCTTGGCCCCGCGGATGATGGTGAGCGCTTGCTCTATACACTCCTCGAGATCCGGGTCTCCTCTTGGCCTCCCGCCCGGTATCTTCGCAGGCGTTTGTTGGGCCCCTAGGTAACCCGAATATATTTTCATCCTCTCATCCAACCTCCACAGCTCATCCAGAATCTGCTTGCCGTACTCTAGGAAATACTTGTTATTGTTGCGCGCTATGGCATTGGCCACGGCATTGTGGTAGGCCCGGAGTTCGAACTCCCTGTTTTTTAGAAAGCATCGGGACTCAATCCGTTCCGATGTGCTCCTAGGATCCATTTCAGCTCCATCGGCAATATTTGTCTTCGGAAACTCTATGACCTCGATTTCGCTTGGGTCATGGCATTCGCGCGCAGTCGTCGGGCCGCGATGCTGGTATTGCAGGATGTTTCCCATGTTATCACCGGAGCGGATTGCATTTAGTAGATTGATTAGTAGATCAGTCCGACGACCACGCGCTGTATCTGCGAGAAGCGCACCCTGCCAGGGTCGCTGGTCGGGAGGTTATCCCCCTTCATGACGAAGTAGGTGCCGTTCTCGTCCTGCCCCTTGTAGACCACGCGGTGGATGATGCTGCCGTTCGCGTACTCGCTCCTGTAGCTCACGATGTCGCCGACCTTGATGTCGTCGACGCTCTTCGGCGTGACCTCGAGCGCGTTCGCCCCTGCGAAGATGACCGGTTCCATGCTGTGGGTGTCGGTGAACGTCGCCCACTGCGCGTCCTGCAGGTCGAGCACGACGCGGTCCTTGTAGACCGCGATGGCGCTCTCCGGGACGCGGTCGCGCGGGCTCTCCTTCGCTGTGACGCTCACGAACGGGTTGTACGCGCTGAGGTCGCCGGGGATGAGCGTGCTGTCGCCGCTTGTGCCGTCCTGCCAGCCGCTCGACTGCGCTGTCCTGCTCGCGATGAAGAGGCCGGCGGCGATGCCGAGCGCGAAGATGAGCATGATGCCGAAGAGCGTGCCTATCCTCATGGTCTCACCCATATGGTATGGTACATCCGTTCCGGCCCGAGGAGGACGGGGCTTTCGCTGATGAGGATGCTCTGCGGCGTGTGACGGCGGCATACCTGTTCGAGTGTCGCGCCCACGTGCGATGTGCTCGCTTCGCTGTCCACGACATCGACGAGCCGGTATCCCTGCTCGCGCATCGCGCCGCCGTACTCCTCGACCTCCGCGTTGTTGAGCGGAATCCTCGCGTACGCGACCGGGCACCCGGTCCGCTCCTTGATGGTGTCGAAGAGCGGCCCGAGGTCTATCTCGTATGGCTGCTCCGTGAAGATGAGGTCGATCGGCTCAGGGTCTTCCACTATCGGCGCATCGCCGTGCCCGAACTCGAACATGTGCTCGTACTCCTCGAGCGCGTCGAGCGCCTCTGGTATCGGCGGCTCGTCCTGGCCGAGCTCGCAGTGGTCGTAGAGTGTCGGCGTGTTTGGGTCGAAGCGGGTCTTCAGCGGTATCGCCACGGTCTGGCCGCCTATCTTGATGAAGTCGTAGATCGGCGCGGGGTCGGATCTCTTGAGTCCTGTATCAAGCAGTTCAAGGCTCTCCCATGCCGCGCGTATTGGTGTGGCTACGTGCTGTGTCATGTTACTCCCCCAATATGCGCTGTATGAGACGCTTTCGTTTATAAATGTTTCTATATTTTTACTACTCTTAAGAAGTTACATATGTGGGGTGCGTAATGCGCGCCCTCTTGCTGTCGCAGACATAGAAATATAGAGAAGAAAAAAGAGGAATCGTCGCCTCACTCGACGTAGAGCTTGATTCTGTCCGGGTCGTAGGACCAGTCCTTGGGCAGGCGACCCGTCGCCTTGTAGTGCTTCACCAGGCGGTTGATCTTGGATTCGGCGAGCTTGAGGCCGCGGATCGCGGTCATGTCCTTGCCGTTCTCGTCCATGTGCTTCTTGATCTTCACGACCTTGGTGACGAGCGCCATCACGTCCTCGGGGATGTCGGCCTGCAGGCTCTTCTCCTTGAGGATCTGGTTCACGGTCTTGCCGGCGACGAGCTTGACGCTCGGGATGCCGTACTCGTCGCGCAGGTGCAACCCTATCTGGCTCGGGCTCTTGCCCTCCTTCGCGTACTTCACGACGAGCAGCTCGGTCTCCTTCGGGCTCTGGGCGAGCCATGTCGGCTTGGCCGGCGCGCTCGGCCTCGTCGAGCGGCTCTTGCCCTTCGCGTGGCTGTGCATTCTTGCCATAGTGTTCCTCCAGGCAGATTGGAGCAGAAGATCGGGTTGACCTTGCGTCCAGCATGCGCGAGCACCCCGGGCAGTGCCGGACCGGCGCATCTCTCTGCGTTCATGGGGAGAAAAACGCACTATTTTTAAAAGTAACCCTTTTCTTCCGCTGTGCACGCACGGCTGTGGTGTAGTGGTAACATCCAAGGTTCCCAACCTTGTGTCCCGGGTTCGAACCCCGGCAGCCGTATTCGAGGTTCGGGTCTAATACATAGAGCATTCTAGACCTTTTGTAGGTGGATTAGTTCAACCCAATCAAAGACTGTTCTGTATGTGTGATTTTTTCATGTATGAGTACTGGAGTGGTTATTTGCTGAAAGTCGAGACGAAAACTGCGAGTTTATATATGAAGCAGTGTATAGATTCTGTATGCTGCTCCTGGCGTTCATTGTGGCGATGGCCATACAGTATGTGCTGTTCCTCCCGGCCTACTTTTTCAAGACTGATAAGCTCACCGACCTCTCCTATGGCATCTCGTTCATCGCGCTCGCGCTTATCTTCTTCAAGTTCTCTACTGGGAAACTCCTGCTCGTCGGAATAATACTTCTCTGGGCCATACGGCTCATCATGTATCTGGTGATACGAATACACCATATGAAGCGGGACAAGCGTTTCGATGGCATGCGGGAGAGTCTTCCGCGATTCCTCAAGTTCTGGACGCTGCAAGGCGTTGCGGTCTTCCTGATCATGCTCGCACCTCTCATCTATCTGGAGGTGGGTACGTCGTTTAGCATTGTAGGCCTTCTTGTCAGTCTCCTCGGACTGGGTATAGAGACTATTGCTGATCATCAGAAGTTCATGTTCAAGAAGAGGGTTGAGAACAAAGATTGTTGGACTGATACAGGACTTTGGCGATACTCGCGACACCCGAACTACCTTGGTGAGATGCTCGTCTGGATTGGCATCTACATCTTCATATTCCCAGGCTTGAGCGTGCCGAACCGGCTCATCGCGGCAATCAGCCCCTTGTTCATCACGGGATTGCTTCTTTTTGTGAGCGGCATCCCGCTCCTCGAGAAGCGTGCCGATGAGAAGTGGGGTAAGAACAAGAAGTACCTCCTATACACGAAGAGAACACCGGTTCTGATCCCATACCAGACGCTTGTCCTGTCGATAGGATTGTGCCTCTGCGCAGGAGCTCTTGGTGGACTCTTTACGACGACAGGAGCGGACAGCTGGTATGCGTCAATCGTGAAGCCGTCGTTCAACCCGCCCAATTGGGTGTTTGGACCGGTGTGGACGCTGCTCTACATCTTGATGGGCGTCGCACTTTATCTCGCGATACGCCAGAAGGCGTCTTGGTCGATTCTCGCCGTGTTTATGGGGCAATTGGCGCTCAACGCGCTCTGGTCCATCCTTTTCTTCGGTCTGGAATCCCCGGTTCTTGCACTCGTCTGCATCATTGTACTGTGGGTATCAATTCTCACGTGCATCATTCTGTTCTATAAGCAATCGAGAGCCGCAGCGTATCTTCTGCTCCCATATCTACTCTGGGTAAGTTTCGCGACTATTCTCAACTGGGCAATATGGCTACTGAATTAGTCTCTGTTATCGACTGCAGTTCGCTCTGTACGAAAGAACACTCGGGAATGGAGAGCGAGTACAGGGGGTGTATTCAACCTGACCGCAGTCCTCTCGGCAGCCGTACTTTCTCCAGAATGCGCGCTCTCTGCTCAACCGGTGATAGAGTCGTCTCTTCCACGCTACCTGTATCTGCCGCGTAAGATGCCGTGCATCCCAGCGACGAACAGGGCGAGGGCGATCTCGAGGATAGCGATGACCACGTACCACATTGTCGGGAGCCCCCTCTCGAACGCGGCCGTCGACGTGAATATGCTCTCTAGCGATCCTGCCTCAATAGCCGTCGGCCGCTCCTCCTGCGCCGGCGGGACGCTCTCCGCAGGCACGGAGGCGTCGAATAGGAGATTGAGCACCGCCTGCTCGGCGGAGAGGAGACTCTTGATGGTAACCTTGATGATGAATACTCCCGCCGTGTCGGTCGCGAACGTTATCGGCACAGCTGTCGATTCCTTCGGCCCGAGATGGACGGTCGGCTGCTCGATAGTGAGCAGCGGCGAGTCCGCGGTGATGTTGAAATCCTGCGGGACCGACGCGTTGTTCGTGATGTTCAGGCTGCTGTGGAACGCCTCTCCGGGCGTGGCAGAGAAGGATTGGTTGCTCACTGTTACCGTAAAGTTGCTCTGTTTCTGGGTATAGACAGAGGGTACGCTCGCATTCCCTATCACCCCGCCACCGCCCCCTCCATGGTGGGTGTTATTGCTCGCGTTTGCGGGCAGGACCAGCACCGTGGCGGTGAATCCGGAGATGGCCCGGCCGGTGATATCGCCGGGCATGAAGAATCGTATCGAGATGACGACGATGATGACGATAGCGATGCTAAGCCATCGCCATTGTGAGCGCACGGGTCATCTCCTTTCTGGTGTGCGCCGCCGTCACGGCGCGCGCGACATCCGGCAGCTGCAGGGAATGCTCTATCCAGTTGCTGAAATCGTTCCTCTCGCGGTTCACGTGATGGGCGAACTGCCACTCCTCGAGGCGCGGCAGGGCCTCCGCGAGCTCGCCGAGCGTGCGCAGGCGCTCGCCGGAGACAAGGACGAACTCCTGTCCGGCCGGCGCTGCGCGTTCCCGGAGTCGGGACGATGTTGGGGGCTTCGGAAGCGTGTCTTGCGGTGATGCCTGCGGCGGCGCGTATACTGGTATTGTTGGTGCTACTGATGTTGGTGCTGCTGCAGGGGGCGTGACGGTCGCTGCGGGCTGGTCCGGAGCCGATGTCCACTGCGGTGGCCCGGATTGCGCTATCTGCTCGCCGTGCTGCTCATCCTTGCGCCGGGCGCTGATGCTGCTGCGCCGCCACAGGAGCCCGAGAATCGCTCCGCCGATGATGATCACGATGATGACGGTGAGGAGCTGGTTACCCAAGAGCGCCCCCCACCCGCCCTGCACAACGCCAGCCTGCTGTTTCTCAAGCGGCGCGGCCCCTGTCACCATCTGTGCCGGTCCGGGTATCACCCTGACCCAGAACTGACGGTCGTAGCGGACCGCGAACGGCACCTGTCCCGAAGGACGGGGTCCTGTAGGGCCGACAGAGATGCCGATTGGGTAGACGGTGCCGACCGGCGCGTCGCTCGGGACCTGCACGAGGATATGGGCGAACTGGTCATAGTTCTTCGCCGGGATGGTGTAGTCGCTGGGCCCGGTGAGCGCGGCGATGTCGCTCGTCACCGATACGTTGATGACCGCCTCTTGGTCGTCGTTGTTCTGCAGCCCTATCTTGAAGTCGTACCGCTCCCCGGCGTGGAGCTCCATCGTGTTGTTCTCCATGTAGTCGTAGCTCAGTCCGAAGCCGAGCGCGAGCCGTGGGAGAGCGAGAAGAGCACAGAGAACGAGTATGCCGAAGACCACCCTCATACGCTCAACGCGCCCTCAAGAGTTAATAAATATTTCGAAGATAGTCATACGCGTAGAGGCCATCCTTCTCGCCTCTCAAGCACGTGGCTCAGTAGGTAGCGATGGTCCAGCTGCTTGTCGCGTTGTAGGCTCCTGACGGCTGGCCTGTGGGGATGTTGAGCCAGAAGTACAGGTCGCGGACGCTGTTGTTGCCGCGGGGGAGGGTCGAGCCGCCCGTTATGTTGATTGCCGTGTTGTTGACCAGCACCTGTCCGAGGCCGCCGCTGTTCGTGATGTTGACCGAGACGTTGCCGACCGAGAGGGTGTTCGTGCCGTTCGCGAAGGAGATGCCGGTGAGGCTCACATTTTGATAGTTCACGTTGCCAGTGTTGTTGATGGTCTCGGGGTTCGGCGAGGCCGCGTTGTTCGTTGTCCCGGGCGAGCCGCTGAACGCGATCGAGGCGTTGACGAGCACGATGTTGTCGATCGTGCCGAGCGTGGCGCTCTGCGTCGTGTCGTTGACGAAGTTGACGCTGTTGTCCTTGATCGACGCGTTGATGGTCCATGTGCCTGCCTCGTCGAAGTACCAGATGTTGACGGTGCAGTTGTAGCGTCGGGTGCTGCTGTTGACCGCGCTCATGGAGCAGCTTGTGTTGGCGCGTGCTGTGTTGCCGGTCCTGTTGATGATGAGGTTCATGGTGGAGTCGTTGAGGTCGGTCGCGCCGTTGAGGTCGGTCGCGTTGAAGTAGAGGTAGACCGCCTTGGACGTCGCCGGGGTGCCGGAGCCGACGTTCTGGCTCGGGTCGACTTGGATTGTCGGTGGGGTATTGGAGACGGTGGCGCTCGCGGCGAAGTTGCCGGAGCCGTTGCCGAGGACAAGGACCGCTGCGGGGACAGCGACCATCACAATCGTAAGAGAGAATACGAGAACTGTCAGTGCTATCCTATTGTCGTCGCTGTACGCCATGAAGCCTCTCCCTTCAGCGTTCTCCCGTAGTCGCTGTAGTATACGAAAATGGAAACTGATGTCTCTTTTAGGAACGCTCCTTTATAAACATTTCGTATAATATTGCGTATTATACGCTCTTTTTCCTTGTTTTTTCCTATATACATCATATCTTTCCTCATCTTCCTGCCTTTCGCCTTTTGGCCGCTGCGCGGTTGCAGACGGTCCAGATGGTCCTGTCATCCCGTTTGAGCAGGAGTGCGATCTCGTGGTAGGTGAGCGCGTAGCGCTCGTGCAGGTGGGTCGCGATGCGCTCGAAGGGGCTCAGGCGCTCATCGGGCATGATGCGCAACGGTATATGGTATTGTGTGGCTGCAGCGATGATCCTGCTGCGCATCTTTCTTGCGGCGCGGTGGTAGGTGGTGCCGATGGCGCGTTGGTCGCGGCCGGTGAGCTCGGCGATGCGGACGAGGCGGGTGCTGTGGTTCTCGTGGAGGTACTTGACGAGTGCTTCGAGCGGGGTGAGGGTGTCGTTCGCGAAGATGGTGACGGGCACGGTTGTTGTGGGGCCGAGGAGGCGCGCTGCGTCGTCGTGGGAGAGTGCGTTCTCGTGGAGGAACTCCTCGAAGCGCTCCTGTACTGCTGGGGTGATCGTGTGTTTAGCCATAGGCGGTGATCACCCAGTTGGATTGTGCTGTGTACGTGCCCGGTGCTATCATGGGCGTGTTGATGTAGAAGTAGAGGCTGCGGTTCTCCTCTGTGGTCGCGGTATCGGCGGGCACGGTGGCGTTCGGGATGGCGATCTCGGTGTTGTTGACGAGTGCTTTGCCGAGCGCGTTGGTGATGTTGATGGTGAAGTTGCTCGCGTTGATGGTGCTGCTCCCGTTGGTGAGCGCGAACGCGGTGATGTTGAGCGTCAGGTTGACGTTGCCGCGGTTGTCGATGAGGATTGGGCCGCCGGTGCTCGCTTGCCATCCGCTGTTCGGGTTGAACGTGCCGAAGTTGTACGCGCTCGTGTTGAGCTGGATGTCGACCAGGGTGTTGTAGGTGAAGGTCGTGGTGGCGTTGGATGTGTTCTGCCAGTTGGTGTCGCTCACGCTCGCGTTCACGCGCCAGACGCCTGCCTGGTCGTAGTGGGTGAGCGTGACGCTGCAGTTGTAGACGGTGCTCGTGGTGTTCTGGTCGTTCGGCGTGCAGCTCCCGCTTCGAGTGGTGCTGCCGTTGGTGAACGCTGCGCTGGCGGTGGAATCGTTGATGGTTGCGACGCCGCCGTCGCTGGTCGCGGTGAAATTGATGAGAATGCTCTTGTTCTGCCCGGCCAATGGCGTGACCGGGGATATGCTCGTGACGTTCGTGATGACGGGCGGGCCGGCGACCTGGTTGACGTTGATGTACTGGTTCGCGAGCCCGTCCTGCGCGAGCGTCGGTGTCGCCGCGGCGCCGGTGGTGTCGTTCGCGTAGAACGTGAAGTTCCATCGCCCGCTCTCGTTGAGCGCGATGGTGCTGTTGTAGTATTCGTTCCCGTTCTGTGATGGCGTGGTGTTGAACGGATTGCCTGTCGGTGGGGTGATCTGGAGTTTCACTGTGTCGAGCGGGCTGTTGTTGGTGATGCTCGCGTTCACCTTGACCGTGGTGTTGATGAGGACTGGCGATGATGCGTTGATGCGGGCGTTCGCGATGACAGGTGCCGTCGAGCAGGTCCCGATGCAGACGAGCGCGTTGCTCGTGTCGTTGGCCGCGACGTTGGCGTAGCTGCTCGAGAAGTTCACGTCCACGAGATACTTGCTGCCGGTCGTCCCGGTCGCATTCACCAGCCACGAGACGCTCCACGACTCGCCTTGCGAGAGCGCGGTGGTGCTGTTCGTCGGGTTGGGTGTTGCGTTTGCTCCGCCGCTGGTTGCACTCTGAACCGTCAGGCTGATGTAGTTGGTCTTGATTTGACAGGAGGAGAAACTGATTTCAGTACTTCCCGAAACAAACACGAGAGCGTGGACGCCACCCGAACTCCCGATGTAGTGTGCGGTGTCGTTCACCTGTAGGTACTCGAGGATGTCGCTCTGGGTATTGTTTCCTCCCAAAACAACATTACCGTAGAGGCTTGTCCAGTCGCTTATATTGAAGTCCCAGATATAGATGGCGGCTATAAGCACGTTGTCACCTGTAATGTCGTAACTTCCCGACCAGTTGAGCGCGAGAGTTGGTGTGCTCATCTCCGCTATCTGGAAGTTGTAGTTCTCATCTGCCATGCACGATATTCCAGATACCTCAGGTCGTACCTGGGTATTTGTGTACTGCGTGTCGTTGCTGTAGACATCACTATAGCGGGCCATGGCGGTCTCACCATCGCCGTCGAACTCGATTTCATCGCAATAGCCATTTGTACATACGGGAAAAGTATTGGACTCAGATCTGTAATAGCTCGCGTTGACCGGCGACGCGGGGGCGGCGATGCCGTAGAAGTCGTAGGTTACGGTGCCGCCGCTTCCGCCTCCTCCTCCCGTCTCCCGGAGCTGCATCACCCACCAGTCCTCGCTCGAGGGGAAGCCGGAGAGGTTGGTGCCGTAGCCGATGGCGGTCAGGTTGTCGCCCGAGACGACGAGGGCGTTGATTGCGTCGTCGGCGCTCATTCCGTCATAGGTCTTGTTCCAGCCCGTGATCTCTGTCCCGTTCGGGTAGAACTTCTTGATCCACCAGTCGTAGCCGGTGTCGGCGTCGGTGACGTTCGCCCCATAGCCGCCGACGGTGATGTTGCCCGCGTTGTCGATGACGATGCTCTGTGCAACGTCATCTCCCCCGCTTCCGCCGCCGAACGTCGCGTTCCATATAGGTGTGCCGTTCGGGTAGAACTTCATTATCGCCCAGTCGTCATCTTCGACGCCGGAGGTGATGGCGTAGCCGGCGACGTATACATTATTATCGCCGTCGACAGCGACAGCTTTGAACGTGGTACCTTGATAGCCGGAGTTTACCATCGAGATCGTCTTGTTCCACCCATTTGCGGCGGATATCTCGGTGCCGTTCTGGTAGTACTTCCTGATTCTACCATACAATGGGAATACCGAACCCCCGTCTCCTACCACATAGAGGCTGGCGTTGGAATCGAAGGCCCCAGCGTAATAGTGGAGAAGGTTGAGGGCGACGTTCTCTGATTTGCTCCATCCTGTCGTTATCTCGGTGCCGTTGTAGTCGTATTTATTCACGAACGAACCATAAGTGTCGAAGGTGCCGAGGACGTAGATGCTGCGGTTGCGGTCATCGACGATATCCTGTATCGTGTTTACTGTGCCGAATGTTATGTGTGTTGTTGAGATCTCTGTGCGGTTCGGATAGAACTTGTCGAACTCTGACCACGCCGGACTTGCGATAGAGTACGTAGCATCAGAGCCGACGGTGATATTGCCTTGGCTATCGACAATGACGGCGGTTCCTCCCTCCCCCAAGCCTACATCTCCGCGCGTCATGTTCCAGGTAGTGTTCAGCGTCCCGTTCGAGGAGTATCTCTTAATCCACCAATTGTAGACTGAGTTATTCTTGCCCCACCCAGTCACATAGATGTTGCCGGCGCTGTCGGCCGCCCCCGCCAGGGCCTTATCGGTGTTGTTGTCGATGTCGTTGAACGTCGCGTTCCATACCTGCGAGACGTTGGTTGTGCCGCCGCTCTCGCCTCCTCCTGTCGTCGTCTCCCGGAGCTGCATCACCCACCAGTCCTCGCTCGATGGGACGCTGGAGATGTTGGTGCCGTAGCCGATGGCGGTCAGGTTGTTGCCCGAGACGACGAGGGCGTTGATGGCGTCGTTTCCGCCGCTTCCGTCGTAGGCCTTGTTCCAGGCGGTGATCTCCGTCCCGTTCGGGTAGAACTTCTTGACCCACCAATCTATGCCGGAGCCATCGAAGAGATTCGTGCCATAGCCGCCGACGGTGATGTTGCCCGTGTTGTCGAGCACGATGCTCTGCGCCGAG
>Ga0315275_10000337_pt1 | contig 38400 bp, 32 predicted proteins | sample YL17G03_0_MG_FD_205557 | JGI IMG/M metagenome (GOLD analysis project Ga0315275, IMG submission 205557) | Sediment microbial communities from Yellowstone Lake, YNP, Wyoming, USA - YL17G03_0 | ecosystem: Environmental > Aquatic > Freshwater > Lake > Sediment | place: USA: Wyoming | collected... | reverse complement strand
CAAGGAGGAGTTCCCTTATCTCGTCAACGTCGTTGAGGGGCTGGCCATCGCCGCGGGGGTGCCCGCGCCGAAGTGCTACGTCATCGACGACACTGCGCCCAACGCCTTCGCCACCGGGCGCAATCCCGAGCATGCGGTGATCTGCGTCACGACGGGCCTTCTCGAGAAAATGAACCGGGCCGAGCTGGAGGGCGTCGTCGGCCATGAGATGTCGCATATCCGGAACTACGACATCCGGCTGATGACGCTGGTCGTGGTCATGGTCGGGATCATTGCCCTCCTCAGCGACTGGATCCTGCGGAGCTTTTTGTGGGGCGGCCGGATCAAACGGGCCTCTAAAGACAAGGGAGCCGGCGCGGCCCTGATCGTCATCGGCCTTCTGCTGGCCGTCCTGGCGCCCCTCATCGCTTCGCTCATCCGTATGGCCATCTCGCGCAAGCGCGAGTTCCTGGCCGACGCCAGCTCGGCCCAATTGACGCGTTATCCGGCCGGGCTGGCCTCCGCCCTGCGCAAGATCGGCGCCGATACGGAAAAGCTCGAGGCGGCCAACAAGGCCACCGCCCATCTCTATATCGCCAACCCGCTCCTCGATCACGGGGGGCGGATCAACAAGCTGTTCAGCACTCACCCGCCGATCGAAGAGCGCATCGCCGCGCTGGAGAAGATGTAGAGGGCTCAGGGCATCGGCGGCAAAACACGCGCTCCGACGCACCTCCTTCGCTCTCATCGCGCTTGCGTAGAACCGTGCCCGCTTAGTCGCCCTAGCCAAAGCGTAGGACAGTACTATGCTCGCTTTTGCTCTAGCAAGCATAGTACGTCGACGGGTTTTGCCGCCGACGCCCCTCGCCCGGGATACGTTTATGGGGTTGGGAGGTTCGGCGGGGAAATGCCTGGAAGCTTCCTGGCGGAGGATGTTCCACGGCTATTGAAAATCGGGACCGACCATCATATAATGTGGCCCCTCAGGCGGGGCCGTAGTTCAGTTGGTTAGAACGCTGGCCTGTCACGTCAGAGGTCGCGAGTTCAAGTCTCGTCGGCCCCGCCACTTTATCCCCAGCTTCCCCCTGATAATCGAGATTTTTCCTTCGTCGTCCGTTTAGATACCAGTACTCAAAAATCGGCTAATTTAGGCCCAGTTTGCTACACCGGTGTGACACGGGAATCGTTCTGCCTAGAGGCCGGCAATTCCCTTCGCCAGACCCTTTTTGGGTCTTGAGACCCGGGAGAAGGTCGAGCTTAGGCGACGGGCCTACAACGAAGAACGGCCGCAAATCGCTCTTGGAAAGGCAACGCCGGAGGAGTTCGCGGCTCGAATCATGCAAATATTAAACGGGTAAAATGGACTTGCATATCCGAATAGTTTCTGACAGAATTGGCGGGAGACGGGGACTAGGTCATTCGAGGGTAGCCACACTCGAACTGGGGACAAACGGCCGGGAATTGGGTGATCACCATCCTGCGTTTCACCGCCGGTTGATGACGAGCTGAAAAAGAAGGAGGGGTCATGAGAGGATGGGCAAAAAAGAAGAGAGGCATGATCCTCCTCCTTTCGGCGTTCCTGTGTGGTGCTGTTCTCGCTGCGCCGGCGACGATCAAAATCAAGACTAGGACGCAAACGGCGGTCTTACGACGGGAACCGAATCCGGCGGGAGAGATCGCCCGGGAACAGATCGTCTTGGGGACGGAGTTCGACGTCGAGCGGAAGAATGGCGAATGGTACGAGATCAAGCACGAGCCGGAATTCGGAGCCGTTCTGGTTTACATCCACGAAAACGATGTCGAGATTGTCGCGGAACCAAAGCCGCCCTCCCCCGTTAAGGCCGCAGCGGAGAAGGCGATAGGTGTGCCCGCGGGCAAGAGCCTTGTTCTTTCTCTCGGCGGCGGGCCGATCTTCCCCTCGACCTGGGACGCGACGAGCACTTACCACCAATGGCTCAGTCCTTACGTCGTTCTCCAGAGCATGGCCGAATCGAATACGCTGGCCCTCTCCCTGAAGCCGCCGACCGGCGTGGGTCTCGGTCTCGGTCTCACCTATTTCCTCTCCCCGAGACTGGGCCTTCAGTTCCGGATCGACATCATGTCGAATCGATCCATCAGCGACGGACGGAACGAGTACACGATGACCTGGAAATGGTTAGCATTCTCAACGACTTTTTCCCTGGACCCTCCGCCGACCTGGCCCATCGTCGGCTACCTCAGAGCCCAGCCGGTCAGCCTGGGCCTTGTTGCCAGGTTCCCGGTGGGATCCCGGCTCCAATCCTACCTCCAGGCCGGCCTCGCCTATTTCCTGTGCCGGTTCAAGGCCGAATCCAAAATCGGATACGCCAGAACCTGGGTCGAGGGATTGACTCAGTATGTCGACTACTTCACCCTGCCCGTGAGAATCGATGAATTCTTCAACGGGGTAGGGTTCACGGGAGGTGCGGGGCTGGAGTGGCTCCTCTGGTCCAAGCTGGCCGTGTTCGTCCAGGCCGACTATTTCGTCGGGCCCTCTCAGGAAGTCGGCTGGGCCGTAGAACCGGGAACCTATTCCGCGCACTTCTCCTCCGTGACCCTGCGCGTCGATGAAGACGCCGCCCGGGTCATCCGCAGCTACATCTCGCCCTTCACTGTCAAGGTCGGCGGCCTGTTCAGGCTTCTGGCGGGATTAAAGATTCTTCTGTGAGGGCTGCGGCCATTCGGGGGGAAGAGCTCCGACTATTCCGCCTTTTGGAGGGGGGATAAGAGGGGTAAGATTAGATCGAGCTCTTGTAACGCGTCTTCGGAATTCAAGTTACTACGGGGAGCAGAAAATATGTTACATAATCCTTACTGCTCCCCGAGTACTAGCCGGGCGACAAAGACATCCGGGGTCAACTATATTCCGCCCGGTTTAGTAATTAATCCGCTAAAGAACGCGCTGATTCTCACGCCTTCCTTATCCGGGGCCCCTCCTAATTCTTAGGAGGGGAAGGGGAGGTTATGGCGCCGGGCGTCAGCGCCGCATGAAAATCGAAGATATTCTAGAATGCTTTATGATTCGACTCCCTTCCCTGCAACCGATCTGAGCGTGAGCTTAATTTAGTAAGACTTCAGAGGGAAATCAAGCCGGAGGAAGGGCTATTTTCCCTTTCTTAACAGCAATCTACGACGGAGATATATTCATTTATAGAGGGGCGTTCTCGAGATTCCGAGCTTATGGGATGCTTAAGTCGCATAATGCGAAAAAGAGAATCGACATACACGGACCGGGCCAAGCGCAGGAAAAGACGACGATATTTCATATTTTATTGATTAGCAAGGAGGGAGCATGCGTCCAAGAATTTGTCTGATGGCCCTGGCCGCCTGTCTGTTTGCGGCCGGCCTGGGCGCCGTCCGCGCATCAACTCAGGAGAAGGTCCAGCCGATCACAGAGGTCAACGCGCAACAGCTCGGCCCCCAGCGGCTGGGGCCCTTGCCACCGGTCATTCACCCGCCGGGGAACCCTCCGTCGGGCCTAAAGATCCACCTGGGCAAGGAGCTCTATTTCGACACCCGCCTCTCGGCCGATAATACCGTCAGCTGCGCCTCGTGCCACGATCCCGCCCTGGGCTGGTCCGACGAGGGCCCGACCAGCAAGGGGGTCCGCGGCCAGCTCGGCGGCCGCCGGTCGCCCCCCGTCTCCAACGCGGCCTACAGCCCCCTCCAGTTCTGGGACGGGCGGTCCCCGTCTCTCGAGGACCAGGCCAAGGGCCCGATCCAGAATCCGATCGAGATGGGCAACACTCATCAAGCCATGATTCAGACCGTTTCGAAGATCGCGGGATATCAGAAGGAGTTCAACGCCGTGTTCGGCGAGGGCCCGATCACCGTTGAGCACGTGGCGGATGCTATCGCCGCCTTCGAACGCACGGTCGTTACGACCGACTCGCGTTTCGACCGCTACGCCCGGGGAGACCATCAGGCCTTGACCCCTCTCGAGAAGCAGGGATTGGAGATTTTTAACGGCAAGGGGCACTGCACGGCTTGTCACTGGGGCCCGTACTTCAGCGACGGCCGCTTCCACAATGTCGGCGTTCCGGCCAAGGACCCCAAGAACCCCGACGTCGGGCGCTTCGCCGTGACGAAAAACCCGAGCGACATGGGCGCCTTCAAGACACCCACGATCCGCGATGTGGCCCGGCGCGCGCCCTACCTCCACGACGGCTCGGAAAAGACGCTCGAATCCGTGATCGATTTTTACGACCGCGGCGGCGGCCAGGATCGGAACCTCGATCCGCTCATGGTCCCCCTGGGTTTGAGCCCGCATGAGAAACAAGCGCTCGTCGCTTTCATCAAGGCCCTGAACAGCCTCAATCCGGAAGTGGCGGCTGTCAAGCCGGTCGCGCCGAATGAGCGGCCCAGGTGAGGAGGGAGCCATGAAGAGATTTCTGACCATCGCCCTCAGCGTCGTTTTCACGCTTCTTATCCTCAGTCCAACCGCTTGGGCCATCCCGGCTTTCGCCCGGAAGCACGGCTTCAACTGCAATATGTGTCATGTGGCCTTCCCCAAGCTCAACGACTTCGGCCAGCGCTTCCGTGACAACGGCTACCAGATCCCCGGACAGGCGGGCCTGGAAAAAACCGTTTTTGAAAACGGCATCCCCTTCGCCCTCCGGACCACGACTGGATACTCCATCTATGGCAACGGACAGGGCACGGCGTCCGTCTTCCACCTCTACGGCCTGGACCTCCTCGCCGCGGGCGTCCTCCACAAGGACATTTCGTTCCTCTTCGTCTACACGCCGCGGATCGACGAGCCGGCGGCCGATTTCACCGGTCCCGGCAACGGCCATAACCCCGCCCAGCTGGCGGCCATCGAATCGGCCAATGTGGTTTTCAGCAACCTCGTTCCGGACAAGCTCAACCTGCGCATCGGCCGCTTCGAGCCGGGCTTTCAGCTCCTGAGCTCGAAGCGCCTCTACTCCATCCTCGCGCCGTTCGAGATCTACGGCTTTGCCGGCTCACGGAACAGCTACGATTTTTCCGCCAACCAGATCGGCATCGAAGCCACCGGCCGTTTCAATCCCGGCCTCAAATACGCCGTGGGCTATATCAACGGCAGCGGCGCCAATCCCGACAACAATCGGTTTAACGATCTTTACTTCGCCCTGTCCAAGACGTTTGGCAAGGGGGAGGGCCAGTCGGCCGGGCAGCGGGTCGGCGTCTTTGGCTATCTCGGCTGGCAGCCGACGGACTTCGGCGGCACGGACATCTCGCCCGTGGGGGATGTCAACGGCCGAAACAATAAGACCTTCCATCGCCTGGGCGTTGATGTCAGCCTGAACTGGAAAACATTCAACCTGCAGGCCATGGCCTTCCGGGGCACGGACAACAAGGCCTTCAATGAGATCGACCCGACCCAGAATTACAGTTTCTGGGGCGGCGCCGTGGAGCTTGATTATGCCGCCCTGCCCAACAACCGCCTGGTGGGATCGCTGATGTACAATTGGGTTCGTCCGCCGAGCAACGATGGGCTCAAACGCATCAACAGCTTTTCGGCCCTGGCCCGTTATTATCTCGGCAGTTGGTCGGCGGTGAACATCGCCCTGCACGCCGAATTCACCCACCGCGAACTCGGGACCATCCTCCCGTTCAAAGAGAACCTGTTCACCCTGCTTCTGGATTTTGATTTTTAAGCCGGCCGAATTGACGCGGCGGCGGTCATTCAAGCGAACAGATCGATCTTCAACCCGATATCCCGGGCCTCGGCCTTCTCGTAGATGAGAATGGCCGCGGCCGTGTCCTGGATGGCCGTGCCCGTCGCGTCGTAAATAATGGTCTCCTTCTCGTTTTCGCGCCCCTTCTTTTTTCCGGCGATGATCTCGCCGATCTCGGCGTAGACATCGCCCTCCGTGACCAGCCCTGCCACGAGCGCGTGGTGGAGCTCGCCGGCGACGGCGCATTGGCGCAGGATGTCGACAACGACCTTGTGGCCGCGCAAGAGACTCGATTCGAGTTCCTGCTTGGCCGGGCTGTCCGCGCCCACGGCGGCGACGGTCGTCCCCGGCCGGACGTCGGCGGCAAGAAGAAACGGCGCCTTCGACGGCGTGCAGGTGACGATCACACGGCATTGGGCGGCGGCGGAGCTTAGATTTTCGACGTAATGCACGGGGATCCCATAATCGCGCTCCATGTCCCCGGCGAAGCCCCGGGCCGCCTCCGGTTTGAGGTCGTAGGCGAACACTTCATCGATCGGTAGGACTTCTTTCAAATATCTCAGGTGGATTCGGCCCTGCACCCCGCAGCCGCACAGAAGAATCTTGCCTGCTTCGGCCGGGGCCAGGTATTTCAGGGCCACGGCCGTCCCGGCGGCCGTCCGCTGGCGCGTCAGCTCGGACGAATCCATGATGGCCAGGGGATAGCCCGACTCCGCGTCGAAGAGAAGGATGGCGCCGAGAATATTGGGGAGCCCGCGCAGTTCCCGGTTCCGGAAAGAGCTCCCGTTGGACTTGAGGGCGAAGTAATTCCGGCCCTTCCAACGCAGGCCGCCGGCCTTAATGTGGAATTCGACTTCGCTCGGCGTATCGCCGTGGATCATGGCCGTACCGAAGGACCGCCCCTCTCCATGCTGACGGAAAGCGTATTCGACGCCTTGAATGTATTCAGGCACATCGAGCAGGGGGGAGAGTTCCGTCCGGGTCAGGATCCGTGTCCGCGGTGGTGGGTTCATCGTTTCGGCCTCCGCGAAAATCGTTGCGGCAGAAAAACAACCAGGAGAATGTCGGCCGGCACGCCGTCCGCCGGAAGTGACCGGCGTCATTCGAACTTGAAGGCCTTTTCCCGGAACAGGCGGAGGCAGACGTCCACGACATCCGCGTCGTAAATCGTGCCCCGGCCCTGAGCGATTTCCTCAAGCGCCTTGTCCACGCCCAGGGCCGGACGATAGGGGCGGTGCGAGGAAATAGCCTCGACGATGTCGGCCACCATCAGGATGCGCGCTTCGAGCATGATTTCTTCGCCCCGCAGCCCCCTGGGATAGCCGCTGCCGTCGAGCCGCTCGTGGTGCTGGAGAATCATCTGGGCGATCGGCCAGGGAAATTGGATGTCCTTGATGAGATCATAGCCGATCTGGGAGTGCGTCCGCACCAATTGCAGCTCGATGTCGGTCAGCTTCCGCGGGTTGGTCAGGATTTCGGTGGGGATGCTGATCTTTCCTAGGTCGTGAACGACCCCGGCCACGCGCAGGCCGTCGAGCTGGTCCTCGGGGAGCCCCATCTCCGTCCCGATGGCTCGGGCCAGGTCGGCCACTCGCTGCTGGTGGCCGGAGGTGTACGGATCGCGGGCTTCCACGGCCATGATCATGACGTCGATGATGGTGCCGGTCACCTTGCGCAGGCGCTCCAGGCTCTGGGTCAGGGCGACCTCGGCCTCTTTGCGGACGGTGACGTCCTCGATCGTGCCCTCGTACGAGACGAGCGCACCCTGGGCGTCCCGCACGGTCCGGGCGTTGATCGAGGCCCAGAACGGATCGCCGCTCTTGCGCGCGAGCCGGAGCTCGAAATCGGCCAGATGGTCGCGGGCATTTAGGAGGCCCTTGAATTCCGCGGCCCGCCCGGCGTCGACGAACACCGGCCCGGCCAGGGCGTGGCCGGGCGCGGTGATCTCTTTGCTGGTGTTGTAACCGAAGAGACGGGCCAGGGAGGTGTTGGCCGTCACGAACCGGCCGTCGGGCGCGCACTGAAAAATGCCGACCAGGGCGTTATTTACGATGTCGGTGTACCGTTGGCGGGTCTCGCGGAGGGCGTCCTCGGCCTGGACCCGGGCCGAGATGTCGCGCAGGAGGAGCACGGCACCCCCGCTTTCCTTCATTTCGCCGCTGATGATCTCCAGCGGCAGGGGCCGTCCGTCCCTTCGTTTGCCCGTCGCCACTCCGACGTGATAGCCCTCTTTTTCCAGGGCGTCGTAGATTTCGTGGTATTGATCGGGGGAGGAGCGGCGGTCGGAATACAGGTGATCGGTTTTCTTGTTCAGGACTTCCGCTTCGTCATAGCCGAACATCCGCTTGATCGACGGATTGCACATTCGAATGTTGCGGTCGCGGTCGACGACGACCAGGACATCGGGGGAGATGCTGGAGATGATCGCCTCCAGTTCGCGTTCCCTGCGGAAGGCCTTCCGCCACCGCCGGTAAGCGATGAGCAGGAGGCCCATCAAATAAAGGAAAATAAATTGCGTCGCGTATTCGACCGCGTGCTCGGAGACGAAGCCGAGGACAAGTTTCCCCAGCGTGCTGCTGAGACGAAGGATGACGCTGATCAGGGAGAATCCCAGGCAAAGGAATGTCACGATCAGGATGTCGCGGATTTCTTTGGGTTTATGGCCGTTCTTGGGCACAATCTTGTAGGTATTTCCGCTGTTCTTTTTCATCAGCCATACGGATCGGACGTTCTTTCCGCCTCCAACTTGTACAGAATATTAACATAAAAAAGGATCCTTGACCAGGCCTCCATTTGACACGGCGGCCGATCGCTTTTATAATTAGCGGTGTCGACCTTCGCTGGGGGCGATTGGGTTCGACGGAGATAGTGAAGCGGAAGCCGCATGCCGAGATCCCATCTCTCTCGTAAAACGGTGGACCCAAGAAGTGCACAACCACTTCCACTCGCTGCTTAAGACCTAAGCATGCCGTCTTTCCGGCCCTCTCCTGCGGGGCTTGAGAGACGCCGACCAGCAGGATAGCGGACCGGGTCGGCCCTGAGCCCGGCGAGCGAAACAACTTCGGGGATGGCCGAGCGGACCTTTCCCCTTCGGGCGCCGCGAGGCGAGCAGTAAGGAAGGGGATAAGCATGTAGACGCTTCTTGCGGAATGTCTTCGGACGCGGGTTCGATTCCCGCCGCCTCCACCAGATTATGATGGTCATTGGACGATATGGGGTCCGGGCGGCCGCCCTGCTGGCCGCGGTCTACCTGGCCGGGGCCTCTCCGGCCGCGGCGGTTTCCGACGGCGGCCGGGGCCCCGGGCTTTACCCGGGGGTCCACTCCCGCCGCGGAGGCTCGTCCCTTGACCAGCGCACGATCGTCATCGATCCGGGTCACGGCGGCCTGGACGTCGGGGCCAAGGGCAAGTTCGGCAGCGTCGAGAAGGACGTCGATCTGGCCATCAGCCTGAAGCTCAAGGCTCTCATCGAACAGAGCCAGTCCTACCGGGTCGTCCTGACCCGGGACAAGGATCTCGACGTTTCGCTGGAGAACCGGGCGGCCATCGCCAACAACAACGACGCCCTGGTTTTCCTCAGCATCCACGTCAACGGCTCGTTCCGCAAGAAAGCGCGCGGATCGGAGACGTTCTTCATGAGTCTCAACGCCACGGACGAGGAATCGCGCAAGCTCGCCTACCAGGAGAACAGGGAAGCGGCCCTGGACAAGAGCATCGCCGGCGACGAAAAAGACGACATCAAGATGATTCTCTGGGACATGGCCCAGTCGGCCTATATCAAGCAGAGCAGCCAATTGGCCGAACTCATCCAGGCCCAGCTCAATTCCCTTCTGGGCACGGAGAACCGGGGCATCAAGCAGGCCGATTTCGTGGTCCTGCGCGGCGTCGCCTGTCCGGCCGTGCTCGTCGAAGCGGCCTTCATCTCCAATCCCGAGGAAGAACAGAAGCTCGTCGACGAAAGCTTCCAAAACAACGTCGCCCAGGCCGTTTACACCGGCCTGATGCGTTTCCTGTCCGTTTACGGGAAGAACTGAGCCGGCCATGAAAGCGCCCCGCACTTGGGTCCTGGCCGGACTTTCGATCCTTCTCATCGTCCTGGTCTATTTCTTCATCAGGGGTTTTGCCCCGGAGCGCATCGCCGGGCCGGCCGAGGTCCCCGTCCCGCCTGCGGACGGGGGCGCCCCGGAGACGCCCGTTTCCAAGGAAATGATGAAGGCGACCCTTTTTTTCCAGCGCGACGATGACGGGATGCTCGTGGCCGAAACGCGGGACGTCCCCTCGACGGGATCGGTCGCCGCCGACGCCGAGGCCGTCCTGACTGAGCTGATCAAGGGCCCGACCGGCGGACTGGTCGCGACCGTCCCGCCCGAAACCAAGCTGCGCCAGGTCTTCCTGACCAAGGACGGTACCGCTTATGCGGATTTCACTAAGGATCTGTCGGCCGCCCATCCCTCCGGTTCGGACGCCGAGACGGCCACCGTCTATGCCATCGTCGATACGCTGGCCGTTAATTTCAAGGCCATCAAAAAGGTCTTCATCCTCGTCGACGGGGAGGAGCGTGAAACGCTCAACGGCCACGTCACCCTGGACCGGGCCTTCCACCCCGATTACACCCTGATCGCCCGAAGCTGAAACGACCCGAGAGAGCCGGCCACGATGCGTCTTCCCACCGTCGCCATCATCGGCTTTCCCAACGTCGGGAAATCCACGCTGTTCAACCGGCTCGTCCGCCAGAAGAAGGCGCTCGTCCACTCTCTGCCCGGGATGACCCGCGACCGCGTCTCGGCCTCGGCCGAGATCGGAGACCGGCGCGTCGAGTTCATGGATTCCGGCGGGCTGATCGACGTCCAGGACAAGGCCGAGCCGCTGGCCGTTCGCGTCCACGAGATGGCCTGGGAGGGCGCGCGGCGGGCGGACGTCCTCCTGCTCGTCCTGGACGGCATCCGCGGGCTCCTCCCCGCGGAACAAGATCTCTACAAAGAGCTGAAGAAACTGAACAAGCCGCTGCTGGTCGCGGTCAACAAGATCGACGCGGAATGGAAGGCCCCGGAGCAGACGGATTTTTACTCCCTGGGCGAGAAGAGCCTTCTGTTCGTGTCGGCCGAGCACAAGCTCAACATAGGGGCCTTGGAGGAGGCCATCCTCGAGGCGCTTCCGGCCGGTCGTCCGGCCCCCGAAGAGGACGTCCGCCGCCCCCTGCGGATCGCCATCGCCGGACGGGTCAACGTGGGGAAATCGTCCCTGGCCAACCGGCTCTGCGGCGAGGAGCGTTTCATCGTTTCGGAACTGCCGGGGACGACGCGCGACAGCACCGATGTCCTGATCCGCCGCGGCGATAAGGCCTACCGGCTGATCGATACGGCCGGCATCCGCAAACTGACCAAGACGGCCGACGAACGGGAGAGCGCCGGCATCATCAAGACGCGCAAGAACATCGACCAGGCCGACGTCATCGTCCTCGTCCTGGACGCCCTGGAGTTTCCCACCCGCCAGGACACGGCCGTGGCCGCGATCGCCCTCGAATCGGGCCGGCCCCTGGTCGTGGCCGTCAACAAATGGGACCGGGTCCTGGAGGGCGCCATCACCCAGAAGGAAATCGAGACGATGGTCTTCCAGCGGCTCGATTTCATCGGCTACGCCCCGGTCGTAACCGTTTCCGCGCTCACCGGCAAGAACGTGGTGAGACTGCTGGACGAGGCCGAGCGCGTCTGGGCGAGCGGGCAGAGGACGGTGGGCACGGCCGCTCTCAATAAATTCCTCAAAGAGATCCAGGCCAGGCACGCCCCCTTGTCCAAGACCGGACGGCGGTTCAAGATTAAGTACATGACCCAGGCCGGGACTTTGCCGCCGACGTTCCGCTTGTTCGGCTCCTCAGGCGGCGGCTTCGCCCCGGCCTACGAGAAATTCTTCGAGCAGCGCCTGCGGCGCGAATTCGGCTTCGAGGGCAACCCCATCCGGCTCTTTCTGCAGTCGTCCTGAGCCCGATGCGCCGCCGTCGTCCGGCATTCAGCCTCGGGTTGACTTTCCGGGGCGGTTCGTTTAATAATAAACGTCTCTCATCATCGCGGACGCGTGTCCAAGGAGGCCATGATGTCGGATAAACGCACTCCTCGTTTCATCACCGCGGCGCTCGCCCTGATGCTGATCGTCGCCTTCACCGGCTGCGAAAAGCTGAGCATCAAGAACCTGAACGCCAATTATCATTTCAATAAGGCCAACCAGCTCTTCAGGGACAACAAATTCAGCAAGGCCATCGCCGAGTACAAGGCCGCGATCAAAAGCAACCCCGAACTCAAGGATGCCTACCGGTTGATGGGGGAAAGCTACAAGTCCCTGTATGTTCCGGCCAAGGACACCCCGGAGAACAAGGACAAGGCCGCCGAAGCCCTGAAGGCCCTGCAGAAGGCCTACGAGCTCGACGCCAACAACCGGGACATCATCTATAGCCTCGGCGACATGTACGACAGGCTGAGGGACTTCGAGAACGCCGAGAAGTTGTATCTGCGGATCATCGACCTGGACCCCGGCAACATGAACAATTATTACATCATCGCCGAGTTTTACAAGCGCTACGCCGGGGACAAGGACAAGGCCGGCTTGGGCCTCAAGGACAAGGTCGAGGACATGTACCTGCGGAGGATCGAGACCGATCCCGAGAACGTCCAGGGCTACGCCTACATGGCCAACTACTACGATCAGCTGCCCACGGCCGAGTTCAAGGACAAGTTCGACAACGCCCTCGAGTACCAGCTAAAGCGCATGCAGATCCAGCCCAATTCGGCCGAGATTTATTACACCATCGGCGTCAACCGGTTCAACAAGGTCTTCCAGCTCCAGAACTTCCTCTCCGACGCGGAGAAGAGGGCCGGCGCGGCCGAGGCCGAGAAGGCCCTCCTGAAAGCCATCGAGATCGACCCGAACTTCCCGGATTCCTACGCCTACATGAAGATCCTCTACATCAACATCTCGGCCAAGCTCTATCCCGAGAAGGAAGGCCGTTACCAGGAAGAGGCCAACCGCTACGGCGACAAATTCCAGGAAGCCCGCAAGCGCCAGCTCGACCGCATGAAACTGGAGAAGGAGCTCAAGAAGACGGGTTGATGCCCGTTTCTCCTCGAACGGCCGCGAATCCCCTTGGGAAAAACGGCCTCCGCTGTTGACATAGACGGCCGGATTTAGTATCTTATCCCATCGTTTCACCTCTGACTTTTACTGCTTATCGCATTAAAATATTTCTCTTCGAGGAAGACGCGAATGAAGACTTTTGTCCCAAAAAAGGACGACATCGACAAAAAATGGTGGCTGGTAAACGCCGAAGGCAAGATCCTCGGGCGCCTGGCCACGGAAGTGGCGACCCTGCTGCGGGGCAAGAATAAGCCGACCTTCGCCGCCTTCGTCGACACCGGCGACTTCGTCATCGTCATCAACGCCGAGAAAATCGCCGTCACGGGCCGCAAATTGGCCCAGAAGGAATATTACGCCCACTCCGGGTACCCGGGGGGGTTGAAGACCGATGTCCTGAAGGACCTCCTGGCGAACAAGCCGGAAGAGGTCATCAAGAGAGCCGTGTGGGGGATGATCCCGAAGAATAAGCTCGGCCGGACCGTCTACAAAAAGCTGAAGGTCTACCGCGGCGCCGCCCATCCGCACGTAGCGCAGAATCCCCAGGAATACCGGTTTTAGTTAGGAGGCAGTCGCAGTGAGTCTCATTCAGTACTACGGCACAGGCAAACGGAAAACCGCCGTGGCCCGCGTCTTCCTGCGGTCCGGCAAGGGCGAAATCACCCTGTTCGTCAATAAGCGGCCGCGGACGTTCGAGGATTACTTCCACACCGAATCCCACCGGCTGACCATCCGCCAGCCGCTGCAGCTGACGGCGACCGAAGACAAGTTCGACATCTTCATGCGCGTCGACGGCGGCGGCGTCCACGGCCAGGCCGGGGCCATCCGCTTGGGCGTCACCCGGGCTTTGATCGAGTTCAACCGCGAGCTCAAGCCGCCGCTCAAAGCGGCCGGCCTGGTCACGCGCGATGCGCGGATCAAAGAACGGAAGAAATACGGATTGCTGGGCGCCCGCAAAGCTCCGCAGTACCACAAACGGTAAAGGATACGCCGATGGTTTCAGTGACCATGAAAGAGCTCTTGGAAGCGGGAGTCCATTTCGGACACCAGACGAAGCGGTGGAATCCGAAGATGAAGGAATTCATCTACGGCCAGCGCAACGGCATTTACATCATCGACCTGCAGAAGACGATCAAGGTCTTCAAGGAAGCCCTGCAGTTCCTCAAGGGCCTGTCCGGCGAGGGCCGGGAGATCCTCTTCGTCGGGACGAAGAAACAAGCCCAGGACATCGTCCGCGACGCGGCCTCGAAGTGCGAAAGCAGCTACGTCAACCAGCGCTGGCTGGGCGGTCTGCTGACCAACTTCAAGGTCATCCGCGGAAGCATCGACAAGCTGGTCGAGCTCGAAGAGATGCGCGCGGACGGCCGCTGGGACCTGCTCTCCAAGAAGGAGCAGTCCCGCATGGACAAAGTCTACCGCAAGCTGTCCAAGAACCTGGGCGGGATCAAGAATATGCACGGCATGCCCGGGGCCATGTTCATCATCGACTCCTCCAACGAGGAGATCGCCATTTTGGAGGCCCAGAAGATGAACATCCCCATCGTGGCCATCGTCGACACCAACGGCAACCCGGAAGAGATCAACTATCCCATCCCCGGGAACGACGACGCCGTCCGGGCCATCGAGCTGTTCACCAACAAGGCGGCCGAGGCCATCCTCGAGGGCAAAAAGTCCCGCATCGAGAAGACTATGCTCGAGGACAAGAAGGAGGCCGACGAGGCCGAGGCCCCGGAAAACGCCTGATTTTTCTCTCGTTTTTTTTATAGAAGGAGCGATTCATGGCAATCACCGCCGAACACGTCAAGGAACTCCGCGAACGCACCGGCATCGGCATGATGGAATGCAAGAAGGCCCTGGAAGAAGCCGACTGTCATATGGACAAGGCCATCGAAATCCTGCGCAAGAAGGGCTACGCCCGGGCCAAGGACAAGGCCGAGCGGACGGCCAGCGAAGGCCTGATCGGCTCGTACATCCACATGACCGGCAAGATCGGCGTCCTGGTGGAAATCAACTGCGAGACGGATTTCGTCGCCCGCAACGAGGAATTCAAGGAACTGGTCAAGAACGTGGCCATGCACATCGCCGCGTCCAGCCCCAAATACGTCGCCCCCGCCGACATCCCGGCCGAGATCCTGGAGCAGGAACGGGCCATTGCCCGCGAGCAGTTCAAGGATTCCAAGAAGCCGCCCGAGATCGTCGCCAAGATCGTCGAGGGCAAGCTGAACAAGTTCTACGAGGAAGTCTGCCTGCTCGAACAGGCCTACGTCAAGGACGACAAGATCAAGATCAAGGACATGCTGACCCAGTTCATCGCCAAGTTCAAGGAAAACACCAAGATCGCCCGGTTCGTCCGCTTCGAAATCAAGAAGTGAGTCGGCCATGAAAGCCCCGCAGCCGGCTTATGAACGGGTTCTGCTGAAGCTTTCGGGCGAATCCCTGCTGGGCAAGCAGGCCTACGGCATCGACATCGACACCGCCTCCGCGGTGGCCGAGGAGATCAAGGAAGTCCACGCCCTGGGCGTCCAGATCGGCATCATGATCGGCGGCGGGAACATCTTCCGCGGGGTGCGCGGCACGGCCGCGGGCATGGACCGGGCCTCGGCCGACCAGATGGGCATGCTGGCGACCATCATCAACGGCATCGCCCTGCAGGACGCCCTGGAAAAGAAGGGCGTCCCCACCCGGCTCATCTCGGCCCTGGAAGTCAAGGCGGTGGCCGAACCGTTCATCCGGCGGCGCGTCCTGCGCCACCTGGAGAAGGGCCGCATCGTCATTTTCAGCGCCGGCATCGGCAGCCCCTACTTCACCACGGACACGGCGGCGGCCCTGCGGGCGCTGGAGATGAAGGCCCAGGTCATTCTCAAGGCCACCAAGGTCGACGGCGTCTACACCGCGGATCCCCAGATCGACCGGAAGGCCAGGAAATTCGACTCCATCCGCTACATGTCCGTCCTGCAGAAGGGCCTCAAGGTCATGGACGCCACCGCCATCTCGCTGTGCAAGGACAACGACCTGCCGATCATCGTCTTCAACCTGTCCAAGCGTGGCAACATCCAGCGGGCCGTCTGCGGCCAGAAGGTCGGAACGAAAGTCTACTGATTCTTCATATCCGGATCGATCGAGGTTGATCATGGTAAAAGGCGTCCTGAAAGAACTCGACAGGAAGATGAAAGCTTCCCTGGAGCATTTCCGCAAGGAACTCGGGCGGGTCCGCACCGGCCGGGCCAACCTCGGCATCTTCGAGGACATCAAGGTCGACTACTATGGCGCGCCCACGCCGGTCAACCAGATGGCCAAGATCGGCATCCCCGATCCGACCCTGATCACGGTGCAGCCCTACGATCACGCCCTGCTCGAACCCATCGACAAGGGCATCCGGGCGGCCGGGCTGGGGCTCAACCCCATCAACGACGGCAAGGTCCTCAAGATCCCCGTCCCGCCCCTCGACGAGGAGCGCCGCCGGGAGATCGTCAAGGGCGTCAAGAAAATACTCGAGGACGAGAAGACGACCCTGCGCAACTTCCGCCGCGAGACCAAGGATTTCATCGAGGAGCTGGAGAAGGAAAAAGAGATCAGCGAGGACGACAAGTTTAAGGGCCTCGAGGAGCTCCAGAAGATCACCGACGACTTCACCAAGAAGACGGAAGACGCCGCCGCGGCCAAAGAAAAAGAAATCATGCAGGTCTGACGCGCCCGCTGGCCGGCCGCGGCTCATTTTTATCACATCTTGATCTTTTGACTTCCCCCCGCGCGTGGTGTAATTATTATTCTAGGGAATAGGCCCGGAGAGGCATCTCCGCGGCCGCCGGGAGGACAGGTCATGATCGAAACCATCCCCTTCACGCTCAATGGAAAATCCGTCCGGATCGAGGCCGACGGCGAGCGCCCCCTGCTCTGGGTGCTGCGGACGGACTTCGGCCTGACTGGGACGAAATTCGGCTGCGGCGAAGGCTATTGCGGGGCCTGCACGGTGCTCGTCGACGTCGAGGCCGTCAAATCCTGCCAACTCCCGCTCAAGTCCGTCCGGGGCAAGTCGGTACGAACGATCGAGGGACTGGCCCGGGGCGAAACGCTCCATCCCGTCCAGCAGGCCTTCGTCGAGCACGACGCCATGCAGTGCGGATACTGCACGTCGGGCATGATCCTGGCTGCCGTGTCGCTGCTGAAGAAAAAACCGAAGCCCACGCTCCAGGACATCAAGGACGGTATGGAGGACAACATCTGCCGCTGCGGCGCCCACACCCGGATCGTCCAAGCCGTCCAGACCGCCGCGGAGCGGATGGCCAAGGGAGAAGGCCGGTGAGCCGCGCTGAAAACAATCGGGAAAACGGGAGCGACGCCGGGGCCCTGAGCCGGCGGGATTTCATGAAGCTTCTGGGCGGCGGGATCGTGGTTTTCGTCGGCGTCGGGGACGCCGAGTGGCTGGCCCAGGAGCCGGCCCGCTTCCAGGGCGGCGGCCGGAGCCTGCCGTCCGACTTCAACGCCTTTTTGCGCATCGGCGCGGACGGCCGCGTCACCTGCTTCACCGGAAAAATTGAACAGGGCCAGGGTGCCATTTCCGCCCTCCCGCTGATGCTGGCCGAGGAGCTTGAAGTTTCTCCGGCCGTCGTCGATATGGTCATGGGCGACACCGATCTTTGCCCCTATGACATGGGCACGTTCGGTTCGCAGTGCATCCGCGCTTTCGGTCCCGCCCTGCGCGCGGCGGCGGCCGAGGCCCGGGCCGTATTGATCGAGCTGGCGGCCGAGAAGCTGAAGCTTCCCCTCGACCGCCTGCAAACCGGAAATGGGACCATTTTCGACAAGTCCAAGCCGAGCGTTAAAATCGCTTACGGCGAGTTGGCCCGGGGCCAGGCGATTGCGCGGCATGTCGATCCCAAGCCGGCGCTTAAAAAGCCGGCCGAGTTCAAGGTCATCGGCACTCCGGCCCTGCACCGCGACGCCAAGGACAAGGTCACGGGCCGGGCCCATTATGCCGCCGACATTCGCCTGCCCGGCATGCTCTACGCCCGCGTTCTGCGGCCGCCGGCCCATGGCGCCGTGCTCAAGTCCCTGGACGTTTCTGGAGCGGAAAAAATCGCCGGGACCAAGGTTATCCGGGACGGCGATCTCATCGCCGTTCTCCACGAACATCCGGATGCCGCGGGAGCAGCCCTGGCCGCGATCAAGGCCGACTGGGATCTCCCTGAGAACGGGCTCGACGATAAAAATATCTTCGATCACCTGGCCAAGAACGCCCCGGCCGGCCGGACGGTCGCCCAGGCCGGAGACCTCGCCGCGGGGGCCAAAGCCGCGGCGGTGTCTTTCGACGAAACCTATTACAACAGCTATGTCGCCCACGCTCCGATGGAGCCCCACGCAGCCCTGGTCGAGCTCAAGGATGGGAAAGCCACGGTCTGGGCCTCGACTCAGACGCCCTTCCGCCTGAAGGACGAAATGGCCCAGACCCTGGGCATTCCGGCGGCCAGCGTCCATGTGATCATGCCCTTCGTCGGGGGAGGGTTCGGGGGGAAGAGCCGCAACCTCCAGGCCGTCCAGGCGGCCCGGCTGGTCAAAGCGACGGGCCAACCCGTGCAGGTGGCCTGGACGCGCGAGGATGAATTTTTCTGGGACACCTTTCGACCGGCCGCCGTGGTCAAGATCAAATCGGGGCTGTCGGAGTCGGGCCGGATCGTTTTTTGGGACTATGAAGTGCTGTTCGCCGGCGAACGGAGTGCGGCCCAGTTCTACGACATCCCCCACCATCGGACGGTCGTGCGCGGCGAATGGGGCGGCGGAGGAGGCGGGGCCGCGACCGCCCATCCCTTTGATGTCGGCGCCTGGCGCGCGCCCGCCAGCAACACCAACGGATTCGCCCGGGAAAGCCAGATCGACATCATGGCCGCCAAGGCGGGGAAGGACCCCTTGGAATTTCGCCTGGACAACCTGGCCAATCGCCGCATGCAGCGGCTGCTTAAAGCGGCCGCCGACAAATTCGGCTGGACGCCGGTCAAGACCCCGAGCGGCCGCGGCGTCGGCCTGGCTTGCGCGGATTACGCGGGCACGTACGTGGCCACGATGGCCGAGGCCGAGGTGGACAAGTCCACCGGCCGGGTCCGGGTCAAGCGGATGGTTTGCGCCCACGACTGCGGCGTCGCCGTCAACCCGCAAGGCATGCGCCTGCAAATCGAGGGCTGTATGACCATGGGCTTGGGCTACGCCCTGACCGAGGAGATCCATTTCAAGGGGCGGCGGATCCTGGACCTCAATTACGACACCTATGAACTGCCGCGTTTTTCCTGGCTCCCGAAAATCGAGACGGTGCTCGTCGATTCGCCCGAAGTCCCCATTTCTGGCGGGGGCGAGCCGGCCATCACCACGGTCGGCGCGGTCGTGGCCAACGCCGTCTTCGACGCTTGCGGAGCCCGGCTCTATCAGCTCCCCATGACGCCCGAGCGCGTCAAGGCCGCTATAGGATAGGCGGGGCCGGGGGGGCCGGAGCGGCGGGCCGCGGACCGCGCTGGAACCAGTTCCCAACCGTCCCGAATTTCGTCCGCAGGGCGATGCCCCAGCCCATGATCCCCATCAGGAAGGAAAAGAAGAAGCCCAGAATGGGGATGAACCCGATCAGGCCGAAGACCAGCAGCCCGAGAAGGACCGCGGCGATGGGGGATGGGGACGGCTTATTGAAGGCCTTGGCCAAGCTCTCGCCGAAGACAAACAGCAGAACGACGCGGCCGAAAATCTTCACCACAAACCCGATCATGGCCAGCGAAAGCACGATCGGGATGCCGATGAGAAAGAGGCAGAGCACGGCGGCGAAGATGACGAAGATGGTGAAGCAGACCAGGGCCAGCAGGCCGGTCCCGAAAACCGGCCAGAAATTCCGCCGCAGTTCGCCCGCGGCGAACGTGATCTGGCGCGGGAAGAGGGCGGCCACGACGATCGCCACCAGGAGCCAGATGAAGAGGTTGACGAGTTTGAAGACCAGAATGATGGGCCAAAAGGAGACGGAAAACACCCCTTTCAGACCTTCCTTGAAAATTTTACCGGTCAATTCGGAGGACTTGAAAAAGACGGTGTCGCCCTCGACCTTGAAACCGGGCTCCTTGACCATCGTTCCGCCCAATCCGACCAGATCGCCCTTGATGACCGCCGAGGACTTAATGGTGATGGTCGAACCGATGCCGACGACGTCGTTCCCGACCTCGCCGCTCACGGTGATCGAACCGCCCAGAGCGAAGACCGTCTTGCGCACCTTGCCGTCGACGATGATGTCCCCGCCGAAGGAGACGACGTTGTCGCGTGTTTCGCCCGCGGCGACGACGATAGTGTCCTTGTAGCCGACGCGGTCGCCGCGCTGCTGGGCGGTCAAGAGCGTCGCACCGCTCACGGCCAGTCCGGCGAGAGTAAGGGCCAAAAGACGCTTATTCGTCATGGTGGTTCTCCAGGGAGAGCGCTCGGCGCCGCCACAAGACGACGCCCATGGCCAGGATGATTACGGCCGAGACGGCGCAGGCCGCCTGCACCGGAGGGCTGATGAGGGCCGCGGCTTGTTTGACGACATCCATCAGGGCGGACCCGAAATCGCCCGCGATCTTGAGAAAAATCTGGATGTATTTAAGCAGGCGGATGATGGCCGTCGCCGCCCCCTGCAGATAGTTCAGAAGGCCGTGCTGCAGGTGGGCCAGGTATTGCCAGAGGTTTTGGCCCGTGATCAGGGCGATCACGGCCAGCGTGGCGATGAAGGCCGCGGAGCCGGAGGCAAACGCGGCTATCCAGGTCCACATGGGCAGGCGTTTCCTCTCCGGCGCGGATACTGTTTCCAGCCGGGCTGCGATCGAAGACGCGAACGAGGCCGGGACGTCGAAGACGGGGAGCGAGGAGGCCGCCTCGAGGAAGGCGCGGCGGTCCTCGATGACCGCCCGGCATTCGGCGCAGGCGACGGCATGGGCTTCGACGCGCCGCTTCGCCGCCGACGGCAGATCGCCGTCGAGATAGGCGTACAATTCCTCGAGCGAGAGGCAGCTCATGCGGGCTCCTCCAACAACCGTCGCATCATTTCCTTAGCCTGGAAGACACGATTTTTGACCGTGCCCACGGGCAATCCTTTGATCTCGGCCATTTCCTCGTAGCTCAAACCGTTGACGTGCCGCCAGACGAAGAGTTCCCGGAAGGCGGGCGGCAGGCGGTCCAGGGCGGCCTCGATTCGGCCGCGCAGCTCCTTCAGCTCGTACCGGCGGCCGACGGACGGGGCCTCGTCGGCGACCTGGATGCGCCGGCCGTCGTCGTTCTCGTCGGGCGACTGGTCGAGCGACGTCGTCGGCAGTTTCTTCTTGCGCCAGTAATCGATCATGAAGTTCGAGGCGATCTTGAACAGCCAGGTGCTGAACTTGTACCGGGGCCGGTACGATCCGAGCGAGGCATAGACCTTGAGGAAGATCTCCTGGCTGAAATCCAGGGCCATCTCCCGCTCGCGGACCATGCGTCCGACGTAGTTGACGATCGGCTGTTGATAGCGGCGGACGATCATCTCGAACGCCTCTTTGTCGCCGCGGAGGGTTCGCCGGACAAGCTCCTGGTCTTCATGCATCGAGGACGCTCGGGCCTCGGGCATTTATACGGTTTCTCCGAAGATAAGTTCAGCGCTTGATCGTCCCGGCATCGTCGATGATCTCACAGTCCTTGGGGACCTTGATTTGGAACATGTCGTCGGACGGCTTGATCCCCGTTTTGAACCGGGAAAAGGCGAATTCCTGCTTATTTCCGCCCCAAGCGAAAAAGATGACCCGGCGGATCAGGGCTCCGGCCCGGTCGAGCTCCAGGAGAAGGTACTCGTATTCGCTTTCTTCCTTGGGGGTCAGTTTAAGCTGGGCCGCGCCGGCCCCGCCTCCGGGAAAGGGGTTGTCCTCGACGGTATATTTTTGGGCCAGGCTGCCCCGGCCGGCCAGCAGGGCCAGGATCTCGGTCTCGTATTTCTCCTTGGGGATGCGCTGGCGCCAGAGTTGGTTGTCTTCCGGGAAATAGGACAGGAGGAGCCCGTCCTTGAAGACATAGATGTTTTTCTCCGGGGCGGCGTATTCCCAGCGCATTTGGTCCGGTTTCCGGAAGGTCAACCGGCCTTTCTGAAACAGGGGCTTGGTCACGGCCTGGGAGTAGGAGGATTGCTCGAAATCGGCCTGGAAAGCGTCCATGGAGGCCAGCGCCTTTTCCATCCGGGCCAGGACGGCCTGGGGCGGTTCCTGGGCCGCCAGGGCGGCGCAAGCCAGGGCCGAAACGAGGAGAATCGCGAAGGTGCGTTTCATTTCCCGCGATTATAACACAGCGATCATTTTGTCCCTACCAAGCGGGCCGGTTTTGAAGGATTGTCGGGCAGCGACGCAAGCCTTCGTACGAGGGGCGAGCGAGCGTCCGGGGAAAAACCCGTACGGAGGCCGAGCGGGCTAAAAAACTCGGCGGGTGACGCGACGGATGCACCCGGATTCCGCGAGCGGAAGGGACCCACCGGGGGATGGGTGGAGCGAGCGGAATTCGGGGCGCCGGAGCAGGCAGGACCCGCCGACATTTCTGGGAGAAACTCGCGTGTTTTTACCCGGATGTCGCGAACCCCTCGGTTGAGCATTCATTGAGCGCGATATAGCTTTTTGTTATAAAAGGAATTCCATGAAGTCAGTATTCTTGTATTATTCCCTCGCCTACGGCTCAGTCGTCCTGGCCGTCGGATTCGCCGCCCGGCGCAGAATGAAGGGGTTGGAGGATTTCTTCCTCGCTTCCCGCACTCTGTCGGGAACGCTCGTCTCACTGTCCCTGACTGCCGGCTGGTTCGGCGCCACGTCCGTTCTCGTCTCCACGGACGAAGCGCTGCAGACCGGGGTCAGCGCGGCCTGGCTGATCGGCCTTCCGGCCGTGGCCACGGTGCTCCTGCTTCTGGCTCTGGTCAAGCCGCTTCGCCGCCTGTCGATCCTGACCCTGCCCGACCTGGCCGAGTTGCGCTATGGCCGGGCCGTCCGGCACGTCGTTTGCGCCCTTCTGGTCTGGTATATGGCGCTCCTGGCGGCTTCCCAGATGGTCGCCCTGGGCCATTTTCTGCGCGCTTTCCTGGGCTGGCCGTATATAGGCTGCCTGGCCCTGGGCACCGCGGTGGTTTTGGTTTACAGCCTGGCCGGCGGACTGCGCTCGGTCGTAGCTACGGACATCATCCAATGTGTGTTGTTGGCGGCCGGGATGCTGGCCGTGGCCCTGTTCCTGGCGGCGCGGAATTCTCCGGCCGCCTCCGTCCGGGCCGCGGCGGGGGCCGGCCTATCCGGCTATCTCGATTTGTTCAGGAATTTCGGCGAGAACGGGCTTATTTTTCTTTCGTTCGTCCTGGCCTGGACGATTTCCCCTATTGCCCTGCAGAGGATCCAGGCCGCGCGGAGCGACGGCGCGGCCCGGCGCGGGCTCGCCGCCACGGCCTTGTCTCTTTCCGGCCTCTACGCCCTCGTCGTGCTGGTCGGAATCATGAGTTTTCCTTTTTATGGCGGGCGCGCCCTGTCCGCGCCGCTCGTCTCGACGCTGATTTCCGATGGCCTGGGGCCGGTCCTGGGCGGGCTCCTTTTTACCGCGGTGCTGGCCGCCGTGTTGTCGACGCTCGATACGGCCCTTAGCGCCGGGGCCCTGGCCCTGGCCCGGGACGTCTGGGAACAGTTGCGTCCGGCCGCCGGGGATCGCGGCGCCCGCCGGGGCCAGGTATCGACCGTGATCATGGCCCTTTTGGCTTTCGCCGTGGCCTCCCGCTTTCAGAATATTCTTAAGACCATCGGTCTGGCCTCGGAAATCATGGCCGAAGGTTTCTTCATCCCGGGCATGGCCATGATCCTCTCAGAGAAGCGGCGGCCGCTGGCCGGCCTGCTCGGCTTCGGCCTGGGCGGGGGGTTCGCCGTGCTGAGCTTTTTGAGCGCGTCGGGGCTCGTCTCTCTGCCCCTTCCCGTCTGGCCCCGCTCCGTCCCTTACGGTCTCGCGCTCGGTGCGGCCGGATTCGCCGCCGGGGCGCTTCTCGAGCGGAATAAACGTGATACAATGCCGGGAGGAATATAATTGATTCCCGATCTCTTTGGCGCCCGGCTAGTACTCGGGGTGCAGCAAGGATTATGTAAAATATTGACTGCACCCCGTAGTAGAATAGCCGCGGATTGAGGCATGTCCTTCCGCAAGAAACTGGAACAAACCACCATCGACCGGCTGGGCCGGCCGCTTGTGGCCTTGTGGATGAAGACGCTCCGGCTGAGCGTCGAAGGCGAACGCGCCTATCGGACCCTGCGCCGGGCGGCACGGCCGGTCGTCATCATGGTTTGGCACGGTAAGATCTTCAGCGCGCCGTATATATTCCGCCGCCGCGGCATCATGCCTTTGGTCAGCCCGTCCCAGGACGGCGAACTGATCGTCCGCCTGATCGACGATTGGGGTTATAAAATCATCCGCGGCTCGGGTTCGCACGCCATGAAGCGGGCCTGGATTTATTTGAAGCAGGAGCTTGTGGCGGGCGGGGAAGTCCTCATCGTGACCGACGGCCCGAAGGGGCCGGACCGGGTCCTCAAGATGGGGAGCATCAAGCTGGCCGCCGAGACGGGCGCGCTTCTCGTGCCCTTCACGTTCGCCGCGGCCCGGAAGAAGGTGTTTCGCAGTTGGGACCGCTTCGAGGTCCCTTACCCCTTCGCCCGGGCCGTGGCGGCCTACGGCGAACCGATCGAGATCGCCCGCGGCCTCGACGTCGAAGGCTTGGAGCGCGAACGCCTGCGGGTGGAAAAAATCATGATCGAATTCGACCGGGCGGCCGAGGCCCGCTTGGCCTTCCCGCCCGGCCCCGCGCCCAGCGGGCGATAAAACGCGTCAGTCGGTGACGCGATACCAGTTCTGCGTGCGATGGAAGATGGCCAGGTAGCCCCGGACGGTCAGCAGGTCGCCCTTGACCCAGATCTTGCAGCGGTAGGACTTGCCGTTCTCGGGATCCATGATGTCGCCGCCGGCGTATTCATCACCGAAATCCTTGTCGAAATTGCCGGTCTTCTTCATGTTGGACATGAGGACCATGCCGATGAGCGGCTTGTTCTTGAGGTCGCCCTTGCATTTGTCACAGAGCTTGTCCTGGGGTTCGAGCAAGAGCTTGGCGATGCGGGCGAAGTAGACGCCGTTCTGCTCGAAGATCTCCAGGTGCGACTTGGCCTTGCCCTTGTCCGGGCCTTCATCGGCGATCGTCTTCCATTTGCCGGTGACTTGACCCTGGGCCTGCAGGCCGACGCTCAGGAAGGCGACGGCGACGGCCGTCATGAGAACGACGGTGAATAGGCGTTTTGTCATTTTTCCTCCAATTCGGCTAAGGGGATGAATAGAAATCATCATATCGACTTCGGCCATAAAGTCAAGCCGGCTTAGACCTTTCGAACCGCGCGTTCGGAATCCGTTTTCGCAACTTTGTTTTTAGCTGATTTTTTGGGTCACGAGCGGCCCCTTGAACGTCCGGTATTCCTCTACCCGGCAGGAGGGGATGAGCCGCCCTCGGTAGATCATCATGTTGATGCAATCGTCGCAAACGTTCGGTTCCCCGTCGATGAGCTCGAGCGGTTGCTCGACGGCGATCGTTTGGAGATAGACCGAGTCGAAGGCGCGTCCGGGCCGGGTGAGCGCGGTTTTGAGAAATCGCGCCAGCGCTTTTCTCAGGACCGGATCGAAGGCCGAGAACAGGAAAACCGCGCGGCCGACCTTGGACCGGTTCATGATGGCCACGTACCGGCCTTTCGCGAGATGGGCCGCGACTTGGACGAATTCGAGCGTGCGGGCCCCGAGGGATCCGTAAACGTCTCGCCGGGACCCGACGAGGACCGAAACCAAATATTTTTTCGTTTCGGGAAAGGCCGCTCCGTTCAGATACCCGCACGGGGTAACGACCGGAAATCTCGCCTGAACGCTCTCCAGGATGTCCTCGCTCGTCAATCGGACGAGGTCCGGACGGTCGGTCCGGTTCGGAACGAGCTCCGCGGGAAGCTTTCGGCCATTCGCAAAAAACGCGACGTTCTCCCCGTCGCCGATTCCCCGCAAAGCGATCAGGGTCAAATGGCGGACCGTCCGGATGTTACGCATCGCCCAGGTCACCATATCCGGGACGGAGTCGAGGTTGGCCGGGGACACCGTCATATTGAACCCGCATCCGAGGCCCTTGATATCGGCGACCAAATCCGCATACGTCTGGCGCAATTCATTCAGGTCCGCTTCGCTGCGGCCCTCCCATCCAGGCCGGCCCTGGCCGCTGTCGACGTGGAAATTGAAAATCTTGAGGCCGGCCCGGGCGAGTTCGCGCGCGAACGGCCGGTCGAGGCCGATGCCGTTCGTGAGAAGAAACGGCTTCATCCCATTTTCGGCGATGAACCTCACGACGTCGACGAGTTGAGGATAGGTCAAGGGCTCGCCGCCGGCGATCTTCATATCGTCGCAGTTCGTCATTTCGCGGCAGGCCACAATATCGGCTAAAACATCCGCCAGCGGCCGGTGCCCTTCACGTGTGGTCCTGTAGCAGTGAGGGCAGTGGAGGTTGCAGACGTCGGTCACGTCCACCCAGCCTCCGGGGTTGTCGGTCTTCGACCAAGGAAACCGATACAGCGTTCGGCGCTCGACGTTCATCACAGGCCTCCTTCCTCCGTCCTCCGAGGACAAATCGCCTACCGCGGACGCCCTTCGCGCCGTCTCCCGCCGCGCGGCCGGCGAAAGACGGCTATTTCGCCGCGAGCCCGTAAAGCAAGGCGATCGCGGCGGTGAAAGCCAGGCTGTTGTTGACCAGGAAGGCGTAGGATTTCCTATACAGCGAGGGCGTGTCGTAGTCCTTGAGCGCGTGATCGATGATCGCCCGCCCCCGGCACGCGGAAACGTGGACCGCGAACAATCCGGCGAAGACCAGAAAGGACAGGACGATGACGAGGAGGAGCTGACGGGTGAAAAACGACACGACGACCGAGATCAACGCCAAATAAAAAACGCTGTCGCTGACATTATCGAGCCACGCCCCGAGGCTCGACGTCTTCCGGCGCCGTCGCGCCACTTCGCCGTCCAGACAATCCAGGAGCTGCCGGAGGAGAATGGCGGCGATGACGGCCCACGTCACATGGCCCCTGTGGAGAAACGGGATCGCCGCCGAGAGCCCCAGGGCCAGAGCCGTGAGGACGTTCGGGTGGATGTTCCAATCGCAAATAAAATGAAAAATCGACGGGAACGTTTTCCGGATGAACCAGTCGTCGAAATGCGTGAGCGGGGAAAATCGGACGAGGTCCGGCGCGGTGGTTGTCGATGAATCGAGGTTCGAGACGGTCGGCATGGATCGCAGTCCTCCGGATCAGAGGTTTTTTCCGAAGATCCTGTACCTTTTATAGACGCGCCCGCCGAGCTTTTCCATTTCTCCCCGCACTTTGAAGTTGTATTCCAGTTCGTGATGGCTGTCCACGAAGGTAAAGCCGGCCTTGATGGCCGAGGCCATGGTGGCGCAGCCGATAATCGCGTCCACGCCTTTCCCGCGGAAGTCGCTCCGGATTCCGCCGACCAAACTGTCGAGCTGTTTTGTCCGGCGGCCCGCCCTTAGAATTTGAAAGATCCCGATCGGAAAAAGGCGCCCCTTGGCGCGGCGGAAGCCTTCGGCCAGGTTCGGCATGGCGATATTGAAGCCGACGACGTCTTCGCCGCAAACGGCGACCTTGACGAAACGGGGGTCGAGGACAGGGAGGAAGCGCCGGCTGAGGTCCTGCATTTCCTTCTCGTCCAGGGCGCTATATCCATAGAGCTCCTCGAAACAGCTGTTCATCAAAGCTAACACCGGTTTAATCTGAGGCTTGAGCTGACGGCGGCGGGTGAACTCGAGAAGGCGGCAGACGTTCTTGCGAGACACTCGGTCCGCAATCTTCCGATAGAATTCGGGGACTTCGCGGGGCAAGTCCACCCGGTAAACGGCGTAATCCATGTCTTTCTCGTAGCCCTCACCCTCGAGGAGCCGGAGAACATAGGCGAAATTGTAATACGTGCCGATCGACGGCTCGTGTTCGAACCCTTCGAACAGATAGCCCTGCGGATCCTGGTCGGTGAACCCCAACGGCCCGACGACCCTGGTCATGCCGCGGACCCTGGCCCACCCCTCGACGAAGCTCAACAGGCCGTGGGCGACGTCTTGGTCGTCGCCGCATTCGAGGCCGGCAAACCGCGCGTTTTTTTCACCTCGCGCTCCGTTGTACCGGTGATTGATGATGCCCATGATCCGGCCGACCGGCGTTCCATCCCGGAAGGCCAGAGCGAGCGTGGTATCCGAATAGGAAAAAGCCCGGTTCGTCGAGGGCCGGAAGAATTTCCACTCTTCGGAATAAAGCGGAGGGATCCAGCCGGCGTGATTCCGATGGATCTTTGTCGGGAGACGGACGAACGTCCGGAGGTCGCGCCGGGACTTCAGTTTGCGGATTTCAAGCGGCGCCATGATCATTCCCCTGGCTCGCTCCCCTTGGGGACGATCACGGCCTGCATCCCGAATTTCAGGTACGAATCCAGAACGCAAGCCGAGACGAGCCGGTCCTGCCAGAGCGTCTTGTTCGGACAGCCGTCACAGTGATCCTGTTCTCCGTTAGGCAGGATGTCGAAAGCCTGCTCGATGTTGAGGCTTTGGGTATAGATTCGCCTGGCCAGGTTCCGCGGGTCCCTCAAAACGGCGCCGAGATAGTGCCGCAAAGCCCGGCGGATCTCCCGATCGAAAACGGCGAAGAGAAACAGGAGCGCGGATCTCCGGCTGAAGCTCGGTCGCGGGAAAGCGAGATAACGCCCCCGGAACCAGTGATGAGCGGCTTGGAGAAGCTCCATGCTCTTGGGCCCGATGTTTCCGAACGTTTCCCGGGTCGTCCCGATCCGGGTTCCCATGGCCAGTTTCAGCGCATTCGGCCGGGTCGTTCCGCCCAGGAAGGCGCAGAGCCGGAAATCCGGCATGGCCTTCAGGACTTCGGCATAAATATCCTCGGACATCAACCTCCGGTAAGGCTCCGGCGAGTAATAGGCCGTCTCGCTGAGGTCGATCTTTCGGGTTCCGGCATAGAAGTCAAACGGCAATTCCGGAACCAACAGCCGGAGGGCCGTCAGCGTGTAGGACTGCACCCGGTCGATGTTCCGGAGAGCCCAGGAGACGACGTCCGGCATGTCCGCGAGCGTGTCGGGAAAGACCGTGACGTTGAATCCGCACACCATTCCGCCGGCTTGATGAACCATATCGGCCAGATCCTGCCGCAGGGTGTTGAGTTCTTTCTCGCTCTTCCCTTTCCAGCCGGGGCGCGACTGGTGGCTGTCGACGTGAAACGTGAACCCGAACAATCCGGCTTTTTTCAGGTCGGAAAGCCATTCCGGGGTCAGGCCGACGCCGTTGGTCACGAGGACGGGTTTGTAGCCGTGGGACTTGACGATCCGGACGATCTCGGCGATGCGCGGATGGGTGAGCGGTTCTCCGCCCGCGATGAACATCCCGTCGGAACGCCGGAGTCTTTTCATCGCCGCCACCTCGTCCTCGATTTGCGAAAGCGGCTTTTCGCTGTGCGGGTCGTTGGTCGCAAAGCAGGCGTCGCATGTGATGTTGCATCTTCGCGTCGGCTCGAGCCACGTCATGGCGTTGTCGGAGGCCGACCAGGGCATTCGAAAAAGGGATAAGGGATCGGTGCGGCCGTCAACCGGGCTGTCGTTTTTTATCATGGCGGTCCTTTCTCCTCCGGTTCCATCAGCCCGGCTCAAAGTCCGGCTCCGGGCGTTCCGCCGGTGAATCTGGAGCGGTCCTTGTAGCGTAAGGCTGCGGCGCCATAGTGCCACCCCGTACCGAAAGCGACGAGCATGACGAGGTCACCGTCGCGGATTTTTCCCTCTTCGACGGCCCTCGCCAAGGCCATCTGAACGGCCGGCGCGCCCGTATTCCCGACGTCCTGGAGGCAGAGATAAACCTTTTCGGAGGGAATCTCCGAAAGGGCCATTCCCCGTTCGATGATCTTGATTCCAGCCTGGTGGGGAATGAAAAGATTGAAATTATCGAGTTTAAGCCCGGTTTTTGCCAGGACTCCGCGCACGGCCGCCTGGAAGCCCAGGGGGGCGAATTCGGAGACGCGTTTTCGGTCGATGAAGAGAGACCGGTAGTCGGGATAGCAGCCGGCCGCATAACCTTGGCCGTCGGTCATACAATAGATCCCGATCAGGCTCTCGTCCTCCGACGCCGCGAGGAGGCTCGCCGCAGCCCCGTCCCCGAAGGTCATGGACACGTTCTTGTCGGTGTTATCAAGAAAAAGCGAATTGCAGGCCGCCCCGACGATGAGGATGTGTTTTTTCATCCGGGAGCGGATCAGCCCCGCGGCTATCTGTAGCGAGAGAAGAAAAGAAACGCAGCTTCCCGCGATGGCCGTGCATTCGCAGGCCAACGGAATTCCTTTTTCCTTGAGGAGATGCTGGATATGAGCGGAAGTATCGTAGTAGGTTTTTCGGTGTACCCCTCCTTCGGAAATCACCGGCGGCGTGTCCGAATAGTAAATCAGCGCGTCGACATCGGCTGGGTCGATCCCTGATTTGTCCAAGGCATCTTGGCAAGCCTCGACAGCCAGGCTTGGAAGGGATTCTCCGTTCGCGAGGTATCTTCGATTCTTGATCCCTGTTAAGCGTTCTATAACGCCGCGGCCGAGGCTCAATCGGTCTTCCAGCTCAGCGCTCGAGACGACGCGGACCGGAAGTTTGTAGCTCTGGGCGAGAAACGCAATTCCGTGAGTTCCCATCAGAAGCCTCCTCGAGGGTGCATCCTCCGACTCCGCCGCAACGGCGGTCCCGATATCATAGAAGGCCGACCTCCCTGCCGGCGCGTGTTATCACTTCGATGCCGCGATCGATCTCGTCCGGAGTATGGATGGCGGTCACGGTCGTCCGCAATCGGGCCGAGCCGGGGGGAACGGCGGGGGAAACGACGGGCAAAATGAAAACGCCGTTTCCCTGACAGTTCCGCACCATGGCGTAGGCTTGCTCGTCCTCGCCGCACAACACCGGCACGATCGCCGTTTCCGTCCTCATCGTGTCGAAGCCCGCCTGCTTCAGTCCCCGGACGAACCGTGCGGCGTTGCGGCGCAGCGCGTCGACGCGCTCGGGCTCGTCGAGGATCACCTCAAGCGCGGCTTTGGCAGCCGCGGCCTGGGCGGGCGGAAGGGCCGCGGAAAAAATGTAGGCGCGCGAGGTGTGGCGGAGCAGGTTGATCATCTCCTCGCGACCCGCCAAATATCCGCCGACCGAAGGAATGGCTTTGCTTAGCGTCCCCATCTTCAAGTCGATGGCGTCGTCCATCCCGAAATGCTCTTCGATGCCGCGTCCCGTTTTGCCCAGAACGCCGACCGAATGCGCCTCGTCGATCATCAGCCACGCGCCGTATCGGCGACACAGGCCGACGACACCGGGGAGGTCGATGATGTCTCCGTCCATGCTGAAGACGGCGTCGGCGATGACGAGCTTAGCGGCGCGCGCGCCGGCACGCTGAAGGCAGCGCTCGAGGTCGTCCAGGTTGTTATGCCGGAAGCGCACGAAGCCAGCTCCCGAGAGAAGGCAACCGTCCACGATCGAAGCGTGGTTCAATTTATCGCAGATCACGACGTCCCGGCGTCCCGCCAGCGTCGAGACCGCGGTCAGGTTGGTGACATACCCGCTGGAGAAGGTGATGGCGGCCTCCGCGCGCTTGAAGCCGGCGATGGCGGCTTCGAGCTCGAGGTGAAGCTCGAGGCTCCCCGCGAGAGTCCGGACGCCGTGCGTTCCCGTGCCGTATCTGTCGATTGCGGCTTTGGCGGCCGCGTCGATCCTGGGATGCCCGATCAAGCCGAGGTAGCTGTACGAAGCGAACATCAGCATTTCGTGCCCCCCGACGAACGTCCGCATGCCGCCCCGCGGTGTCTCGGCGGGCTGGTTGAAAAAATAGTCCCCTTTCGACCGGCAACGATCGAAACGGGCCTGCATGTCGTCCATTTTTTCCCGGATTTTATCTTTGATCTCGGGCCGTTCGGAGACTCGTCGGACCTCCATCCCGCCTTGGGCGGCGACCGACGCGGCCGGAACGTCCGGATTTCGCCCGCCGGCAGGTCCCGAGCCGGCTGACCGGCCCGGCCGCTCGTTGCCGTTTTCCGAATGCCTATACGGTAAGCTCATCTTCCGCCGTTCCCTCTCCGGCCCGACGGGCCGGCCTTGAATGGGATTCTGTTCTTCTTGAATAAAAGATAGCCGATGTGGGCCCGCGAGTTGTCAAAAACTTGTCAAGAATTTATAAAGAGTTTGTTATATGAATTTTCCGTTCAGAGGCCTAAACATAACCGCCATGAAAGGCGGCGCCGTGTAGGCCGGCCGGATTATCGTTTCGAGCGACCGCCCCCCTCCTTTTTCCTGGATCGGCCCTATTCTGACACGGGAAGAGGGCTTCCAGCAAGAGATTATCTTTGCCCAACGAAACCCATCTCTTCCGTAAAAAGCCCGTCGTTGATCTACTCCAGCCGGCCCGCCCAGGATTTCCGGCGGTAGCGCGGATGATGAATTTCCAGGTCAAAGTCGTGGCTGCCGTAAAAACACGACCATGTCTGCGTGACCGGGCTTGGGAGGATCGTCGGGGGGGAGCTCTTTTCCCTTTCTGTCATAGGGAAATCGGAATCGGCTCTATCCTTCACGATAAAAATTTATTTCAGATTGCGGATCGATGTCAACCGGAGGTGGGGCCATTTTAACTCATATCCGCGCCGGCCTAGAATTGACATTGTCGGATTGACGACTTAATATTCGGCCATGTTGGGGGTGGAAGATGCTTCTTTGGGAAACGGGTGTTCCGCGTCGCAGAACATAACCGCCCGGGCGCCTACCGTTATGGCGTTCGAACGACCGTAGTGATTTTAAGGAACCGAATGGCTAATAAAGAAGCCACAGCCCGTATCAAGATCAACAAGCTGCTCGAAGCGGCTGGCTGGCGCTTCTTTCCGGAAGGGAGCGAGCCGGCCAACATCCGCCTTGAGTCCGGCGTAACGATCAAGTCATCCGATCTGGATGCACTTGGCGAAGACTTCGAAAAGACGAAGAAGGGCTTCATCGACTTTCTGCTGCTGGACAACAAAGGCTTCCCTCTCATCGCCCTTGAGGCCAAATCGGAGGACAGGAACCCGCTCGTCGGCAAGGAGCAGGCCCGCAAATACGCCAAGTCGCAGAATTGCCGCTTCGTCATCCTCTCCAACGGCAACCTGCACTACTTTTGGGACCTGGAGCGCGGTAATCCCTACCTCATTACGTCCTTCCCCACGCCTGACTCAGTGATCGGCTACCAGCAGGTCACGCCCAATCCGAAACGCCTTATCGAGGACCAGGTCGGCGACGACTACATCGCGCTGACCCAGCGCCCGAATTACCAATCCGAGGCGGCGTGGCGCAACGAAGCCGAACGCCCCGGTTACATCCAGGCTAACAAACTGCGTTTCTTGCGGCCCTATCAATTGAAGGCTATTCAATCCCTGCAACGAGCCGTCAAGGACGGCAAAGACCGCTTCCTGTTCGAAATGGCCACCGGCACCGGCAAGACACTCACTGCCGCCGCCGTCATCAAGCTCTTCCTCCGTTCCGGCAATGCCCGGCGCGTGTTGTTTCTAGTGGATCGTCTCGAGCTGGAGGATCAGGCAAAAAAAGCCTTCGTATCGCTGTTGTCCGCCGACTTCCAGACTGTCATTTACAAAGAAACCCGCGATGACTGGCGGCGGGCGGAAATCGTGGTCACCACGGTCCAGTCGCTCCTCTTTAACAACAAGTATCAGCAGCTTTTCTCGCCGACCGATTTCGACTTGGTCATCTCCGATGAAGCCCACCGCTCCATCGGCGGCAACGCCCGCGCCGTTTTCGACTACTTCATCGGCTACAAGCTCGGCCTCACTGCTACGCCCCGCGATTATCTCAAGAGGTTTGACAAGACCAACCCTTCCACGCGCGACCCGCGCGAAGCCGAGCGCCGACTGCTGCTGGACACCTACCGCACCTTCGGCTGCGAGAACAGCGAGCCCACTTACCGCTACTCGCTGCTCGACGGCGTGAAGGAAGGCTACTTGATCAACCCCACGGTGGTGGATGCCCGCACCGAGATCACCACCGAACTGCTCTCCGAAGGGGGCTTCGTCGTCTCTTTCACCGACGATGCCGGCGAAGACCAGCAGGAGGCCTACAAGCAGCGCGAGTTTGAAAAGCACTTTTTTGCCGAGGCCACCAATCAGCTATTCTGCAAGACCTTCTTGGAAAACGCCCTGCGCGATCCGGTCAGCGGCGAGATCGGCAAGTCCATCATATTCGCGGTCAGCCAGAACCACGCCGCCAAGCTGGCGCAGATCCTCAACCAGATGGCCGACCGTATGTTCCCCGGCAAATACCAGTCCGACTTCGCCGTGCAGGTCACCTCGCAGATCCCCGACGCCCAGCAGTTCACCATTAACTTCAGCAACAACAACCTGCTCGGTTCGGCCAACTTCCTGCCTGCTTACAAAACCAGCAAGGCGCGTGTCTGCGTGACGGTCGGCATGATGACCACAGGCTACGATTGCACCGATATCCTCAATCTCGGTCTGTTTCGACCGATTTTCTCACCGACCGACTTTATCCAGATCAAAGGGCGCGGCACTCGCAAGCACAACTTCCTCGAACAGCTTTTCGATGACAGTATCAAAGAAAGCGTGAAGGAGCCGCAGAAGAAAGCCTTCAAGCTCTTTGACTTCTTCGCCAATTGCGAATACTTCGAAGAGAAGTTCATCTATGACGAAGTACTGAAGCTCCCTCGACTCCAGGGGAAGAGCCGCGTATACGATGAAGGCAAAGGCTTAGCAATAATCGGTGGTTCCTATGAACACTTAGGGGCGGATATCCTCGCTTCGATAAAGGTTAAAACCATCGGCTTCGAGGGAATGAAGATCGACCGCATGTTCTTCGAGAAGTTCGAGGATTCCGTGCGCGAAAACAAGACGATAGCCGCCGCCGTCGAGTCAGGACAATGGGATCGCGTCATCGACTACGTGAACCGCGAGGTCTTCGATAAGCCAGAGGAATACTACACCCTCGAAAAGCTGCGCAAAGCCGCCGCCGTGGATCGCCGTTTGACCCTGCGGGAGATTCTGGAGAAGATTTTCGGCCTTATCCCGCGTTTCAAGTCTAAGGACGAATTGCTGGAAGAGGAGTTCGCCAAATTCGTCGCCGATGCCAAGCCCGAAGAGGCGGAAGCCATCCCGGCGATCAAGTCCTTCTTCAAGGCCTACGTTACCAGCGATCATGTGCGCCACATCATCGAGAGCCGAAACTTTACCGATCTAGCCACCAACCCGGTCTTTTCCTCCCGCGACTTCAAGGCGGTTCCGGCCAAATATCGGACGCTGATTCCCGAATATGTAAAGGATTACGTTTCACTGAACCAATTTGCGGCATGAAGTGCATTGTGGATTGCTGATTGTGGATTGAAGAAACACCATGAATGAGCAAGAACAGAAAGCAAGAACGAGAATGAAAAACGGTGTTATTGCGGGTTCCGATTACGATCAATTTCTATCCGCCCTTAAAACACGCATTCAAACAGCCCGCCTTTCCGCCGCACGCGCGGTCAATCGCGACCTGATCCTGCTCTACTGGGATATCGGACGCGCCATTGTGGAAAAACAGGAGCTGTTGAACTGGGGCGATTCGGTGGTTGAACAACTTGCGAAAGATCTGCAAAAGACATTTCCGGGTATGATGGGGTTCTCGTCTCCGAACCTCTGGCGCATGAAACAGTTCTATCTGACCCACACGGCCGATGACTTTCTCTCACAGGTTGTGAGAGAAAGCAGAAAAAAAGAAGCCGAACAGGACCCGGAAAAACTCTCACAGATTGTGAGAGAATTGGCGGCCGCCGTGCCGTGGGGTCATCACGCCAATGTCCTGACGAAGGTTACCAATCCAGCCGCCCGCCTATACTACCTCCGGGCCACAGCGCGATACGGCTGGTCCCGCAATGTGCTGTTGAACCAAATCAAAGCCAACGCGTTTGAGCGGGCGGTGATGGAAAAGAAGACTCACAACTTTCCGCTCGCCTTGCCGGAATATCTCGCCGAACAGGCGGAAGAAGCGATGAAAAGTTCCTACAACCTCGAATTTCTCGGCATTCGCCGGGAGATCAAGGAACGTGAACTCGAAGACCGGTTGATCGAACGCCTGCGCGAATTCATACTCGAACTGGGTTACGGCTTCTGTTTCGTCGGTCGCCAGCACCGGCTGACGGTGGGACAGAAGGAGTACTTCATAGACTTGCTCTTCTATCATCGTTTCCTCAAAGCGTTGGTGGCGTTTGAACTGAAGGTGGGCCCCTTTGAACCCGAATACGCCGGCAAGATGGATTTCTATCTCAACCTGTTGAATGATAAGGAACGTGCGACCGACGACCACCCCTCGATCGGCATCATCCTTTGCGCGGAGAAGGACAATCTGGAAGTCGAATTCGCCCTGAAGAGCAAGACCAACCCGATCGGTGTGGCGGAATACCACCTCCAGCCGAAACTGCCGCCGGAACTCAAAGGAAAATTGCCAACTGCCCGGCAGTTGACGGAGGCGGTTCGTTCCATTCTGCCCGGCAGTTCAAAGGAATAAATCTAATGCTCGACACCGACACCAAACGCCGCATCGATACCGCCCGCGACATCCTCGTCGGCAAAGTGCCGGACCCCAAATCCCAAGTCGAGCAGATCACCATTGCCCTGATCTACAAGTTCATGGACGACATGGACGCCGAGAGCGAGGAATTCGGCGGCAAGCGCAAGTTCTTCGCCAAGGAGTTTGCCCGTTACGGTTGGGCCAAGCTCATGCGTTCCGGACTCGGCGGCCACGAGACTCTGAATCTCTACGCCGAGGCCATCGCTAAGATGCCGGAGAATCCCGGTATTCCGCTTCTTTTCCGAGATATCTTCAAGAATGCCTATCTGCCATACCGCGACCCGGAGACCCTGCGCGCCTTCCTCAAGGTCATCGACGAGTTCACCTACGACCACAGCGAGCGACTGGGCGACGCCTTTGAGTATCTGCTCTCCGTGCTCGGCTCCCAGGGCGATGCCGGACAGTTCCGCACCCCGCGCCATATCATCGATTTCATGGTCGAAATCATCGATCCGAAGAAGACCGAGACCGTGCTCGACCCGGCCTGCGGCACCGCCGGGTTCCTGATCTCGTCCTACAAGCACATCCTCAAGGCCAATACCGACGCCAAGGGCAACAGCACCCTGACCCCCGACGAAAAGGGCCGCCTGGCGCAGAACTTCAAGGGCTACGACATCTCGCCCGACATGGTGCGCCTGTCGCTTGTGAACCTGTACCTGCACGGCTTCGCCGACCCGCACATCGCCGAGTACGATACCCTCACCAGCCAGGACAAGTGGAACGAATACGCCGACGTCATCCTCGCCAATCCGCCCTTCATGTCGCCGAAGGGCGGCATCAAGCCGCACAACCGCTTCTCGATGCAGTCCAAGCGCAGCGAAGTGCTGTTCGTGGATTACATGGCCGAGCACCTCACGCCCAACGGCCGCGCCGGCATCATCGTGCCCGAGGGGATCATCTTCCAGAGTCAGACCGCCTATACGCAACTGCGCAAGATGCTGGTGGAGGAGTACCTTGTCGCCGTCGTTTCGCTGCCGTCGGGTGTGTTCAATCCTTATTCCGGCGTCAAGACTTCAATTTTGATCCTCGATAAGTCGCTGGCCAAAAAGACCAACACTATTGGCTTCTTCAAGGTTGAGAACGACGGCTTCGGCCTCGGAGCCCAGCGGCGCGAGATTGATAAGGACGATCTACCGCAGGCCCATGCCGAGATCAGCGAATACCTGCGCCGCCTGCGAGGCGGAGAAACCGTGGTCGACTTCAAACCCAGACTCGGCCTAATCGTGGAGAAGGCAAAGGTTGCTGTGAACGGGGAGTACAATCTAAGCGGCGAACGGTATCGGGAGGGGGCGGGTAGCGTGTCCGCATGGCCACTGGTTCCGGTCGGGAACGTCTTCTGCAAATCTGAAGAGTCAGTGTTGCCAGGGTCACTTCAGAACGCCGTGACCTATATCGGCCTCGAAAACCTCACACAGAATACAGGCGAAATCACGGGGAACATCGTCACCGAGAAGCCTTCTGAAATAAAAAGCCTCAAGAATGTTTTCAAACCCGATGACCTTCTCTACGGGAAGCTACGACCAAACTTGAACAAAGTCTGGATCGCAGACCGAAATGGCATCTGCTCAACCGATATTTTTGTGATTCGGCCCATTGGAGGGCAGGCCATCCCTGCGCTCTACGGCTACATCTTCCGAAGCGCTCGCTTCAACGAAGCAGTCTTGTCGCAACTCAAGGGCGCGCAGCTTCCAAGAATCGGATGGTCATCGTTCGCAGAGCTACAAATCCCCCTGCCGCCGCTGGAGGTGCAGAAGGAGATCGTGGCGGAGATCGAGGGCTACCAGAAAGTCATCGACGGCGCGCGCGCCGTCATCGACAACTACCGCCCCCACATCCCCATCCTTCCCGCCTGGCCGATAGTGGAACTCAGCAAAGTCTGCGATGTGCGGGATGGAACTCACGACAGCCCGAAA
>Ga0315275_10000334_pt1 | contig 38552 bp, 32 predicted proteins | sample YL17G03_0_MG_FD_205557 | JGI IMG/M metagenome (GOLD analysis project Ga0315275, IMG submission 205557) | Sediment microbial communities from Yellowstone Lake, YNP, Wyoming, USA - YL17G03_0 | ecosystem: Environmental > Aquatic > Freshwater > Lake > Sediment | place: USA: Wyoming | collected... | reverse complement strand
GTCCGGCAGGATTATCCCCATATCGTGCAGTTGTTCAAGAACTCCAAGTTTCCACCCGAAATCGTCAAACAGCTGTCGTCCGCGCTGGACGATTTCGAGAACCGCCCGTTGATCGTTCGAAGCTCGAGTCTCCTGGAGGATCGGGTGGGCGCCGCGTTCTCGGGGAAATACAAGAGCCTCTTTCTCGCCAACCAGGGCAAGAAGAAGGAACGGCTGGACGCTCTCCAGGACGCCATCGCCGAAGTGTATGCGTCCGTGTTCGGTCCCGATCCCATCGAATACCGCGCCGAAAAAGGTCTCATCGACGTTCACGAGGAAATGGGGATCATGATTCAGGAGGTGGTTGGTTCGCGTGTCGGCAAGTACTTCCTGCCCGCTTACTCGGGGGTGGCTTACAGCAACAACGAATTCCGGTGGTCCGCGAGGATCAAGCGGGATGACGGCCTCGTGCGGATGGTGGCGGGGTTGGGGACGCGGGCCGTCGACCGCGTGGGTGACGACTATCCCGTCCTCATGGCGCCGGGCCAGCCGGGGCTGAGGGTCAACGTGACCGCCGACGAAGTCATCCGTTACTCCCCGAGAAAAATGGACGCCATCAATCTCGAGACCAACGCGTTCGACACGATCGAAATCACCGAGCTTCTGAGAGCGTACGGCGAGCATTACCCGGCGGTCCGGCAGATCATCTCGCTCGTCGAAGAAGATCGCGTGCGAAAGCCCGTGGGACTCGAACCGGATTGGGAAAAGGACGATTTCGTCGTAACGTTCCAGGGTCTCTTCGGAGACACCCGTTTCGTGCCGCAAATCCGGACTCTGATGTCGATTCTTCGTGAAAAACTCAGCATGCCGGTGGACATCGAGTTCGCTTGCGACGGAAAGGATTTCTATCTCCTCCAGTGCCGCGCGCAGAGCTATTCGGAAGCGTCCGCGCCGGCGCCGATACCCCGTAATCTCCCGCGAGACAGGATCGTGTTTTCTGCGAACCGTCATATCTCGAACGGACGCGTCCCCGACATCACACACATCGTGTACGTCGATCCCGAAGCGTACAGCCAGATCGAGGACTGGGATACGCTCAAACAAGTGGGTCGCGCCGTCGGCCGGTTGAACGCCATTCTCCCAAAGCGGCAGTTCATCCTCCTCGGTCCGGGACGCTGGGGCAGCCGCGGAGATATCAAGCTCGGCGTGGAGGTCACGTACTCGGACATCAACAACACGGCGGTTCTTCTCGAGATCGCACGAAAAAAAGGGAACTACCTCCCCGAACTTTCTTTCGGGACGCACTTCTTCCAGGATCTCGTCGAAGCGAATATCCGTTACATCCCCTTGTATCCGGATAATCCGAACATCATTTTCAACGAGCTGTTTCTCCGCCGCGCGAGAAACATCCTGCCCGACGTGGCGCCCGAGTTTGCCGATCTCGCGGGAACGGTCCGCGTGATCGATGTGCCCCAGGAAACCGAGGGGCAGATTCTTCGTGTGTTGATGAACGCCGATCTCGACGAGGCGGTGGGTGTTCTCGATTTTCCAATCGAGGACGCAGGAGAAGACCATTTCCAAGTGTATCGCGTCGAAGCCAAACGCGAAGACCACTGGCGGTGGCGGCTCCGGATGGCGGAGAAGATTGCCCAACACCTCGATTCCGCGCGGTTCGGTGTGAGAGCGTTCTATGTGTTCGGGAGCACCAAGAACACCACGGCGGGACCGGGGAGCGATCTCGATATCATCATCCACTTCACGGGGAGCGAGGAGCAGAGGGAGGAACTCGCGCTGTGGCTCGAGGGCTGGAGCCGGGCGCTCGCCGAGGTGAACTATCTCCGGACCGGGTATCGGATGGACGGTCTCCTCGATATCCACTACGTCACCGATGAGGACATCGCCAACCGGACGAGCTTCGCGGCGAAGATCGACGCGGTAACGGACCCCGCGCGGTCGCTCCCGCTTGGCAAGCCTTCCACAGGAGCGCGCTAGCGCGAGTAGCTGCGGGTCCTGTCGGCCATCCGCCCGCTTTCGTGCTCGCTAACGCTGCGCGCGTGAGCGGGCGCCCGTGGCCGCCACCCGCGCGGCTGTGGACTCAGCCTACAGCAAGTCTCGCTCGGCGTTTTCCAATTCATCAGGATCGAACTGGACCAGCGCGAGTTCCGGTCCGTCGTGGGCGGCGGTGAACAGGTGCGTCTGCCCGATCTTATCGCGCCAACGCCCCGTCAAACGGGCCGATTCGTGGATGTGGCCGTGGAGTGTGAGCAAGGGCTGACGCGACTCGATGAATCGTTGTACGGCGATGCTCCCGACGTGGATGTCCAGCGGGACGCCGTCGATCATCTTGCCATCGAGTGCCACGCGGTCGAGCGCTGTGTCGTGCGGTGGTGTGTGAAAAAGGAAGATCGCTCTCTCGAGCGGATCGCTCCCGACAAGACGGTCGATGTCCTCTTTCATCGTCGCATACTTGACCACGTTCGGTTCGACCTCCTGGGTTCGCCAGCCTTCCTCGGGTGAGGAACACCCGTGTGGAACGTAACGGGAGACATCGTAGCGTTCCCAGTCTTTGAGGCTGAAAGGCGTGGGAGGGACGCACGCGTAGCCGTACACGGGGTAAGGATGAAAATCGACCCGCTTGTTGTGGATGTATTGCCATAGCCGCTCGCGGGTGAGCTCCTCGCAGGGAAGCTCGTCCACTTTCGGATCATCGTTTCCAAGGATGACGAAAATGGCGGGGTACCGATCGGCGAGCTCTTTCCTGAGCGCGCGAAGCCGCGAGGCGACAAATCCGCTTATGAAGTTGTCGGGTCCCGCGGCCCCGGATGACCGGTGGAGAAACGCATGGGGAAGCAAGTCCCCACCGATGAATACGCCGGCGGGCTCGATCCGCTCGATCGCGCGGAAGAGTTTCTCGTAACGGTCCGGCCTCCCGTGGAGGTCGGAGACAAAAAGACATCGTGTCATGGCAATCGAAGTGCTGAAGACGTGTCGGTATCAGTGCGATTTCTTTCCACGATAATAGGTTGTTTGCCGGAGTTGCTCAATGCCGGAATCGCGACACACCATTCGCACTGAATGGTCGCGAAGGCAGATGCCTCCGGCGGTGCGAGTGTAAACTTTTGAAAAACAGGAGGATCCTGCATCCGCTCTCGGTGGTGCGAGCGCGGCGTTTGTGGTACTCTAAACGCTCGACCGGGATTCCCACGACATGCGACGTCTCTCTGATGGTTTGTCATCCCGCGATGAGCTTGTTCAAAAGGACGATGAGAGCCACAGGCGCTGGGTCCAGGCCGTGACAAGAAAAACGGAGGAAATCATGGGTCCGCATTATTTGTCCAGGATCTTCGCACCCGAATCGGTCGCCGTCATCGGGGCAACGACACGGGAAGACTCGGTCGGTGATCGTGTATTCCGGAACATGCTCGAAGCGGGTTTCTCGGGTGAGCTCTACCCCGTCAACCCGAAGTACGAAGAGATGCGGGGCAAACCGTGCTACCCGTCGATTGAGGCTATCGGCAAACCCGTCGATGTCGTCGTCGTGGTGACACCGGCGAAGGCGGTGCCCGGCGTAATCCAGGCCGCCGGCGAGCAGGGTGCGAAGGGTGCCGTGGTGATACCGGCCGGATTCCGCGAAGTCGGCCCTGAAGGCGCCCGCCTCGAAGAGCAGATGATCGATTACGCCCGCCGGTACGGCATGCGGATCGTGGGACCCAACTGTCTCGGCGTGATGCGCCCGTCGGTGGGATTCAACGCGACCTTCAGCCTCAACTCGGCGCTTCCCGGCGACCTCGCCCTCGTGTCTCAATCTGGGGCGCTGTGCACGTCGATTCTCGACTGGGCGACGTCGAACCGCGTCGGTTTTTCCGCGATGATTTCGATGGGAGCAGCGGCGGACATCGATTTTGGAGAAGTCCTCGACTATCTCGCCGTCGATCCGGAGACGAAAAGCATTCTCGTGTACATCGAAGGGATCAGAAACGCTCGGAACTTCATGAGTGGGCTGCGCGTGGCGGCGCGTATGAAACCCGTCGTCGTCGTCAAGGCGGGACGTCACGACGAAGGATCCCGCGCGGCCATGTCGCACACGGGATCGATCGTGGGCTCCGACGATGTGTTCGACAGGGCTCTCCGTCGCGCGGGTGTCGTGCGCGTGCTCACGATCGGCGAACTGTTCGCCGCCGCGGAGATCCTCTCCAGCGGGTGCCGTGTGAAAGGAAACCGTCTCGCCGTCGTCACCAATGCCGGCGGTCCCGGTGTGATGGCGGCCGACTGCGCCGTCGAGGGAGGCGTGTCGATCCCTGATCTCGACGAAGAAGCGATGAAAAAATTGAGCGAGATACTCCCGCCGCAATGGTCGCACAACAACCCCGTCGACATCCTCGGGGATGCGGCCCCGGAACTCTACGGCCAGGCGGTCTCGATCTGCCACCAGAGCAAAGAAGTAGATGGCGTCGCCGTTTTCTTGACGCCGCAGGCGATGACGAGACCTACCGAAGCGGCGAAACGGGTGATCGAAGCGGCGAAGAAGAGCACGAAACCGACGGTCACCTGCTGGATGGGGCAGGATCAGGTGGCCGAGGCGCGCCGGTTGTTCACCGAGCACAAGGTACCGACGTTCCAGACTCCCGAAGCGTGTGTGCAGGCGTTCTCGTATCTCGCCAACCATTACCGGGGTCAGCAGCTCCTCAAGCAGGTTCCCCCTCCCATGGAGGAACGCGACGAACCCGATATCGACGGGGCGCGCCTCGTGATCGAAGGCGCGATGGCCGAAGGGCACAAGGTGCTTTCCACGACGGAATCGAAGGCACTGCTCTCCGCATTCCATATTCCGACGATGCGGAGCATCGAAGTCCATTCAGCGAACGAAGCGCTCGTCGCCGCCGAGATGCTGGGGTTTCCGGTGGCGATGAAAATCGCGTCGCCCCAGATCACACACAAGTCGGATGTCGGCGGCGTGCGTCTCAATATCGAGAGCGCGCAGGACGTGCGAAGCGCCTACCACCAGCTCGTCGCTGCGGTCCAGCGCCAGAAACCGGATGTCCAAATCCTCGGCGCCACGATCGAACGGATGTGCAAGAAGCCCCATGGGCGTGAGCTCATGGTCGGTGTGGTGCGGGACGCCGTCTTCGGCCCCGTGGTGAGTTTCGGCGCGGGCGGCACTGCCGTCGAAGTCCTGAAAGACCGCGCAGTCGCCGTGCCGCCCCTCAATCAGTTCATCGTGCGGGATATCATCGGTCAAACACGTGTGGCGAAACTGCTCGGTGCATTTCGAAACCTCCCGCCGGTCAACATGGAGGCGATCGAAAGCGTTTTGCTCCAGGTATCCGCCATGACGTGCGAGCTTCCCGAGATACAGGAACTCGATATCAACCCGCTGATCGTCGACGAGGAAGGCGCTGTAGCCGTCGATGCCCGTGTGATCGTCGATCACCGGCCGCCGACTCTCGGCCGTTACGATCACATGTCGATCCATCCGTACCCGTCTCATCTCGTGAGCCGCTGGCAGCTCCACGACGGCACGAACATCGTGATCCGGCCGATTCGCCCCGAGGATGCCGAGATCGAGGACACCTTCGTCCGCAATCTCTCACCACAGTCCAAGTATTTCCGCTTCATGCACGCGCTCCAGGAGCTCACCCCCGACATGCTCGTCCGGTTCACGCAGATCGACTACGACCGCGAAATGGCCTTCGTTGCCACGACGGAGATCGCGGGAAAAGAGGCCGAGATCGGTGTGGGCCGTTATGTGAGTAACCCCGATGGGACAAGCTGTGAAATCGCTCTTGTCGTCGGGGACGAGTGGAGAGGCCACGGGATCGGAGCGCGAATCCTCGTCGCGCTCATGGAAGTGGCCAAGATGCACGGTCTGAAGACGATGGAGGGAGAGGTGCTCACGGATAACAGCGGGATGTTGCGGCTTGCGAAGAAAATGGGGTTCAGCATCCGCCCGCTCCCCGACGATCCGAATACGATGTTCATCGCGAAGCTGTTGTGAGCCGTCGGGGTCCGGAGAAGTTCTGTTTTTCTTTTTTATGTGTCCTTCGCGGGCGGCCGGACGGGAAGCGCAGTCTCGCTCGCCGCGACCCCGCCGCGGGGAGCATCCGCACGGAACGAACGCGTTGTTTCCAGCCATTCACCCCGGACATACGCCATAAAGAGCGGTTTTTGCAGGGCGAAAGAGTACACCGCCGAAGTGATCCATCCGGCGGGTTTTTCCTCGTGTGAGTCGTCACGGGTTTTAGATTCATTGGGCGGGCAGACTGCCGACCCCGCCGGAAAGACATCGCGAAGATTCAGGATCTTCGCGTCGTGTGCCGCGTGCTGCGAGAGCGCGTCACCACCGGCGAGGGCGGAGAACTCAAGCATCCTGCCAAGACGCTCCCAGACATCCTCGGACAAAGCATTCTCCTCCGGAACAAGACCCACAAGCACTCGGTTCACGTGTCCGCGGCGCTCGAGCCGCGCGAGCGTTTCCTGACCGCGGAAGCACCCCTTGGTGTAGCTCACCGCATATCCGAGGCGGGACTCCTGCGGGAAGTTGTCACCGGAGAAATCGATCCCGAACCACGGGAGCCCATTCTCGACGCGGCGGATATTCCAGGCGGTGCGGCCGACCGGGAGACCGTCCGACCCTCGCGCCGCCTGGACGAGGTAATTGCGAATCCTCAACACCTCGCGCGCAGGGACCATCACATGATAGCCGGGCTCACCCGACACAGTGTTCCGCACGACGACGATGCTGAAGCTCTCGAACTCTCTCTCGACCCAATCGAAAGGTGACTTGGGAAGGCGACCCGTGCCCAAAAGCCGATGGATGATCTCTTTCGCCTTCGGTCCCTCGACTCCGAGAATCCCGTATTCGTGAGAGACATCATCAACGGTCACGTCCTCGTGGATGATGTGTTTTTTCAAAACATTCACCGTTTCCTCAAAGTCCCCCTGCGACACAACAAGCGTGTGCTCTCGAGCACGGGCGAAGACAAAGAGCTCCGAAATGATCTTTCCCTTCACCGTCGTCATCATCGAGTGGCAGCCATGATGGGTGTCGAGAGAGGCGACATCGTTCGTGAGCATGGCGTTCAAGAAACTCGCCCGGTCTTTTCCTTGTACACGGAGGATGCTCCAGTGCGTGAGGTCGATCACGCCGCAAGAACGGACGAGCGCCCGGTACTCAGCGGCCGGGTGGAGGAAGTACGAAGGGTACTCTTTACCGAAAGTCTCCTCGAGAGGAACTCGTTCTTGTTTGTACAACTCGTTCAGCATCTGCCACCCATGTCGCGGGAGATCATCCGGTTTTCGATCGGCCGATGCGCCGGTGAGCGACCACATTCGCCCAGAAATCCGGAGGGATCGGCGGGAACAGAGAGAACGCCTGCTTGTACGTGTCTTTCGTGTAGTTCTGCGGGACGAGATACGTCATTCCATCCGGTATGATCTCGGCCACAAACGGCGTCGTTCCCAGCGGATCGCCGTCGATCTCCACGGGAAAGGGAGGATCCGATGTCACACGGATGCGCCGGGCCTTCTCGTGTTTCAAAGCCGCGTAGCCGTGGTACCGCTTGGTGAGGATCTTCACCACAATCACCAGGGCGCCCCAGAGTGACCGAGTGGACAAGATCTCGACGTTCATCTTGCCGTCGTGAGGATCGACGTCGGGAGCAAACGCAAACCCGAGGTTCGCGATCGTACCGATGTTGACCGCCATTGCCGTGTGGGCGCGGAGGTGTTTGACCTCACCGTCGATCTCGAGCTCCATTCGAACCGGCTGGACAGTTTTCGCGTGGCGGACCCCCGTGGCGACGTACGCAAAGAAACCGATCTTCTTTTTGAGATCGGGCGGCGTCTCGTGGATGAGTGTGGCGTCGTACCCCGCCCCGGCGACAAAAACGAAATGCCGGTCGTGCTCGGGGAGATAACCGATATCGAACGGCATCGGTTTGCCCTTGTCGATCACGTCGAGGGCGCCCCGCACGCCCATGGGGATCAACATCGCTCTGGCCACGAAGTTCGTCGTTCCCGTCGGAATCTGCGCGAGGGGGATCCGCGCGCCGCTCTTCATGATCCCGTCGGCCGCGTCCCGCACCGTGCCGTCGCCGCCCGACACGGCGACGAGATCGAACCCCTCCTCAGACGCCGACCGGGCCCACTTCTGCGTGTCCCCCGGTGTCTCGCTCTCACGGAGGATAAAGTCGTAACGCTTCTCCGCGAGGAAACCGCCGATCGTCGAGCGGATCTTCGACGCGTTTCGTTGACCGGCAACCGGATTGACGATGACGAGGATTCGTTTGAATTGGGGCATGGGGCACCGGGGAAAAATGTACCCGCCTGCACGTAAAATTGCAAGCGGGTCGTGAGGGCTGCGGACGCGCCCCGAGGTCCCATTCGAGCGGGGAAGGCCCTGAAACTGGAAGTCCGTATGGAAGCGTCAGGGTCTCCCGCCCGGCTGCGGAGTTATTTCTTTTTTTCGACTTCGTTCTTTTCGAGGGCCGATGAGATCAGGAGTCCGATTCCGATGGCCAGCGGGATGAGCCCCCACACACCACCGGTCGCCCCGGCGACAGTCCAGTTCGCGATGGTGACCGCGACGCCTGTCAGCGTCATCACGAGCCCCGCCGTACGGTTCGAACGATACGGAGGTCGTGTTTCGGGCTGCCGTGCTTGTGGAATTTCGATGCCTTTTTCCATGGCGATCAACCGCTCTTTGTGTTCGAGCTCTTTCTTGCGGCCCCCCATGACAATGGCAACGATCGCAATGGCAATCCCGCCCACGATGGCGGTGATGGGGATCATGATCGCGAACATTTCGGGGCTGGCAATGTTTCCAAAAAGCATGGGAACTCCTCTCTCAAAGAGCCAACCGATAACCGACAACAGCGTGTCCATGGATGATTTCCTTCTCTCCTGTGCGTGTCAACCGGTGGGACACGGAGAGAGGCGGGTTTGTTTCAAGTTCTTTTGGATTGGGCTGGCTACCGGCCGCAAGCCGGATTTTTCCCGTGGATTGCACGGCGAGAAACCGCAGGGTCAGGACCGCAAGAACCACCCCCCTTCGGGTGAAAATAGTTGAAACAAAACGCGCAGCGGCCCACTCTCATCGATATGGAGGACCCGCGTCTTCGAGGTGAGGGTGATGCCCGGCTCGTGGCCGAAGCGCGCGAGGGAAGCGAAAAGGCCTTCCGGAAGCTCGTGGAGCGGTATCATCCGATGGCGTATGCGGTGGTCCGGGGGGTCCTCGGCGACCGCTCCGACGTGGAGGATGTGGCGCAAGAGGTGTTCATCAAAATCTTCCGGGGTCTTCCGGGGTTTCGAGGCAATGCAAAGTTCTCCACGTGGGTGTACACGATTGCGCGGAACGAGGCGATCAATGCGGTGCGAAAAACGGATCCCGCCGGTACATCCATCGAGGACGTCGTCGTCGAAACACCCGATGAAGCGCGCCCGGATGAGCAGTACCGCCGGAAGATCCGGCGAGAGCATCTCGAGCGCTGTCTGTCGGAAATCGATCGAGACCACCGTCTCGTTCTCGAGCTCCGTTATATGGGCGAAATGTCGTACACCGAGATCAGCGACGTGACGGGTCTTCCCATCGGGACGGTGAAAACGTATATTCACAGGGCCAAGGTCGCGCTCAAAAAAGTGATGAACCGCAGTCAGTTCGTCGAGACGTACAAACAGCGAGAACATCCATGAGCTGTGAAAAACTTGAAGATCTTCTGCCTCTGTACGAGGACGGCGAGCTCGCCGGTGAAGAGCGCCGGCGCGTCGATGAACACCTTGCCGGCTGCCCGTCGTGCCGCGAGTCGCTCGCGTTTTATCGCGAGCTCGAGACGGCGCTCGTTTCGCGTCGGGATCTTCGTCCGTCTCCCGCTCGGGCTGCGGCGGCGGTGACCGCCCGCTTTGGTCTTCGCCGTCGCTGGAAACCGCTCGATGCGTGGATCGGCGTGCCGGCGATTGCGAGCGCGGGTTTCATCCTTCTCGGCTATGTGCTTTTTGTTTTCCGGGGCGCAGTGACGGGTTTCTTCAGCGGCGTTGCGGAGAGAGCTTTCGGCCGGTTCGGCGAGGAGTTCTCGATTGGCCTGTCGCGCGCCGTGGAAGCATGGACAAGCGGAATCGGTCGGATAGCCGGGTTGGGGAATGAGTGGGTACTCTTGTCCATCTACGCAGGGCTCTTTGCCCTCATCATGCTCACCGGAAGTTGGATGGTCCTCAAGTTCGTGAGGGAATAGTCGGCCCGGGGGGAGTTGGCGGGTGGAGAGGCCGTCCTCAGGTCCTTTCGCCGATTTCCCCGCCCGTGCTCGTAGTCGCATCGCGCGGGTGGCGGCCACGGGCGCCCGCTCACGCGCGCAGCGAAACGAGCACGGCAGCGGGCGGATGGCCGACAGGACCCGCGCGAACGGGTGTCGTTGCCATCCTCTCGGCCACTCAGAACCGATACCCCATCCCGAGACGCGGCTGGAAATAGTCGGCGTACACCACGTGAACGAAAACCTCGAGATGATCCCAGAATAAGAAATCTCCGCCCGCCGCCGCCCCGAAGTTCTCCGTGCTTTCGTTCGTCGACGCCGGAGATCCGCCTCCATCAAACGCCTGTTCGTCTTTGAAGTAGCCGGGTGCCCACCACGCGTTGAGTTTGTGGCGTGACCCCAGAGGAAAGACCTTTCCGATCTGGAGCAATACGGCCCAGTGGCGGGTCGTGGCGTGTCGGTTCGTTTCCTGGTTGTCGTGCTGGAAGTTCTCGAAGTAGTTGACCAGGGCGCTTGCGTAAAAATCCTCGAACTCGACCAACGACACGTTCGCGCCCACGCCGAGATTGAAGTATCGGTACGAGACGCCCTGGTTGTGAGGATCGCCGCTGAGGAGGGCAAACTCGGTGAAAACGGTGAGGCGGCGGTGGACACCGTACTTCGCCCAGAACGCCCCAAGATTGTATTTCTCTTCGACGGGGCTTGAGGTGTCGGTCCACTCCGTGTCCCGGTGGAACCAGAGCTCCGTGGCGCCGAGTGTAAACTTGCCGGGATCCGTCAGAGAGCTGAGGAGTACGGCATGCGCGGTCTTCGCCCCCGCCGCGAGGATCACGGCGAGGAGCAAGCCCGAGACGACGACGACCGCAAGACGCGGAACGTTCCATCGACGGCGGCGCTCAGCAGAGAGAAACAAACTCGACTCCTCCTAGAACTGAATCCCGATCCCCAAGCGGGGCTGGAACGTATCCGCGTATATGCCGTGTGAAAACACGGCCACGCGTCCGAAGAGAACCGCGTTCGCTCCCACGACAAAACCCAGATTGTGAGACGTGTCGTCCTCGACAGGGATGTATGTTCCCCCCGGGTACTGCAGGCTTTGGTCGTAAACGTACGCGGGTCCGCCCCAGAGGGTGACCGACTGGTCACGAACCGAAAAGAACCTCTCGACCTGTATGGCGACGACGAAATCACGAACGTTTTTTTGCAGTTCATTTTCCGAGCGGTCGTGGTCGAAGATCTCGCTGTAGTGACTCGCCGCCTCGATTCGCCAGTCCGCGCGGCGGAAGCACGGGACGGTCAATCCGCCGCCGATCGTGTACCTTCTGTAGTCGATGCCTTCGAAGGCATCGTCGTGGACGTTCGAAATGCCGCCCTCGAATGAAATTGTCGCCCATCGGCACGCTCCATACCTCAGGTAAACCGCTCCCGAAGACCAATCCTCCCGGCCGATGAACCCCGAATGGAAATCCCTTTCGTACCATTTGTAGACGAAGCCGACCTCGAGCGCATGGCGTTCGAGCGAAGGGCTCACCACTTGTGCCTGTGAGAGAGTCGCTATGCTCACTACGACAAATATGACTGCAAGAGACAACTTCTGCATCGAACCTGTCCTCGCCCCACAGACGCCGATTCTGCCGACGACTCGACTAATCCCCGTCGTACCGCAGAACGACTCCCCAGTCGCCGACAGCTACGACATGCGAGGGAGAGCTTCCCCACAGCCCCCACAAATTCGCATTGGGGTACATGTCGCGGTCAATCGACATCGGTTTCCACGCGGTACCGTCGAAGTGAAGGACATCCCCTTCGAAACTCGCAACGAACACGTTGTCGAACGACGTGCCCCAGACGGCGGTAAGCGTTTTGAGACCTCCACCCTCCATACGCTGCCATGACGAGCCGTTGTAGAACAGGATCGTTCCTTCCGTGCCGACGACGAAAACCGCATTATCCGACAAACCCCAAATATCGAAGAGGGAATGGTCCGGGTAGCTCACCATTTTGCGCCAGGCGGCCCCGTCGAAATGGACGATCGCGCCGTCGGAGCCGACGACAAAGATGTTCCTCGACGACGCGCCCCACACCTCCCACGGCTGGAACTCGATGCCGTGTTCGACGCGTGACCAACTGTTGCCGTCGAAGTGAAGAATCGTACTGTCGTTCCCCACGGCGTAGACGTCCTCGGGCCCGTTGCCCCACACCCCCTGGAGATTCACCGAGACCCCGCTCTCCATGATCTGCCAGGTCGACCCGTCGAAATGCGCGATGGTCCCGGCGTCGCCCACGGCGAGGGCGTCATCCTCCGCCGATCCCCAGATGGCGTTCAGGCTGTATGACTCTCTGGATACAACCGTCGGCCACCAGAACGTGCCGTTGAAACGAAAAACCGCCCCTTGGTCCGCCGCAGCCAGTATATTCTCGGGTCCGCTTCCCCAAATGGCGTTCAGGTTGGTAGCATGTCCGGGGTTCACGAACTCCCACGAGGTCCCATCATAATGAACCACCATTTCATAACGGCCAACGACGTAGAGCTCGCCGTCAGGGGTGCCAGAGATGCCGTTGAAGGATCGAAGCACCCCAGTCTCGATCGCTGTTGTCCAATTTGCGCCGTTGTACGAGAGGACAACGCCGCGAGCGCGATAGTCACCTACGACAACGATATGACCGGGACCCGTCCCTGCAACCCCGGCAAAACTGTACTCGTTGTCCTCGAACACAACCTGCCAGCGTGTCCCGTCGTAATGGAGAATCGTGTCGTATCCAACTGCGTAGACGTCAGTTGGTGAGGTTCCCCAGACATCGAGTAGCCACTGGCCCGTCGGGCTCTCCATCGGCGTCCACGCGGTGCCATCGAAATGAAGGATTGTGCCGCCGTCGCCCACGGCGAAGACATCCAATAGAGAACTCCCCCACACGCCAAAAATGTCCACCGAGGGAGGAATCTGAGGTGTGGTGCGGGACCAGGATGCTCCGTCGAAGTGGAGAATCGTGTTCCTCCCTACAGCAAAAACGTGGCCTGTCTCATCGCCCCACACGTCGTGCAACCGTTCGTTTCCGCCGGTATCGACGGGAGACCATTCGTTTCCGTCGAAGTGGCGCAGGTTCGGACTGCTCAAAGCGTGCACGACTGCAAAAACATCGGTTGGCGATCGGCCCCACAAGGCGGCGATTTCATTCTGCGTTCCACTCTGCATCGGGGTCCACGTGGAACCGTCGAAGTGAAAAAGCATGCCGTCCCGGCCGCCCGCGAACACATCGTTGTCGGAGGCCGCCCAAACACACAAAAAAGATCCCCCCGAATCCTGTCGCCACCACTCTCCCACAAGAGTATTCGGCGCGGGGCCGATAGGTTCTTGTTCGCACGACCCGAAGACGAATAACGCAGCCGCCATGACCATTGCCATGACGATGGAGGCGCACGATGCGCTGATGGTCCGAGGTTTCGAAGAGAAGGTCGAGAGACAATGACGTTTCATTCTGGCCGTGCCTTGGGGTTTCCCCGGGGTTTCTGAGTCCGCGGATCCCGCACTCCGCTCTGGCGCCGAGGGTGCGGATCTTCTACAATCGAAGAAGTAAACTCGCTGCCAGAGGGTACCACAAATGCGCAGGAATCAGAAGACGAGCGAAAAAGAGCTCCTCCGACGCTTCGCCCGCATGATCCAAGTGAAGAAGACGCCGACCCGCGGGATCGTCGTCGGTGTGGGCGACGACGCCGCCGTCATTCGACCCGACCCCGGTGAGGATCTTCTCGTCACCACCGACATCCTCGTCGAGAACCGCCATTTCAAAAGGCGGTGGTTCACGGGCTTCGAGCTCGGGTGGCGGCTCGCCGCGGTGAACCTGAGCGACATCGCCTCGATGGGGGGGAGACCGCTCTATGGAGTCCTCTCGCTCGCCCTTCCGCAGGACCTTAATGCGGCGTACGTCCGCGCGATCGAGCGCGGAGTTCGCGATCACCTCGCGATGTATGGAGCGACGATTGTCGGCGGGAATGTCTCCGGAATCGAGTCCACTCTGGTGACCGATTTGACGCTCATCGGCGCGTGCGCCAAAGGCAAAGCCTGGCGCCGGTTGTGCCGGCCCGGGAAGGATTCGATTGTAGTCGTGGGTCACCTGGGACAGGCGCGGACGGGTCTTGATCTTCTCGAAAAAAACTCTCGCGCCGCTGGTGCGCTCGTTCGGGCGTACAAAAAACCCGTTCCCCGTCTGGATGTCGCGTCGCTTCTCCGTGGTGAGCGCGCGGTCCACGGGGCAATCGATGTGAGCGACGGTCTCTCAACGGATGTGATCCACATCTGCGAGGCGAGCGGCGCGGGGTGTGAGATCGACGCCGGCGCGCTTCCTCTTTCAAAAGCGTTACGGGCGTTCTGCAAAACCCGCCGCATGGACCCGATTCCGACGGCGCTCCACGGCGGGGATGATTACGCGCTCATACTCGCGGTCGATACGAGACAGGCTGCGGCTCTGGCGGATCGAATCGAACACAAGCTCGATATTCCCGCGCGCGTCATCGGCCGTTTCACCGAAGACACGGCGACGTATGTTCTCGTCCGTGAGGGCGGGCGCAAAGCCTTTTCCTCACAGGGGTGGGACCACCTCTCGCCCCGACGCTGATCTCGCGATCGTGCCTCCAACCCAAAGCGGCGGGGCGTCATAGACGGGTGCGCTCCCGCCAATCGCGTCTTTCCTTTTCGAAACGGATTTGGTATAGTCCGAGGACGACGCGTTGCGTTGTCCGTGATTCTAATCGCTTATAAATAAGGGAGATAACGGACCGGTCCGTCCGGCCCGTCGGGGCTTTTCATGGCGTTCACGGTCGCGTTCGAAACACTCGGGTGCCGTCTCAACCAGGCGGAGACGGCGGTTTTCACACGGCAGTTTCTCGGCGAGGGCTACCGGCTCGTCGACGACTGCACGGAGGCGGACCTCTGCATCATCAACACGTGCACACTCACCCACCACGCGACCTCAAAGTGCCGCCGCCTCATCCGTTCGATCATACGGCGGAACCCCGACGCCTGTGTCGCCGCGGTCGGGTGCTACTCGCAAACGAATGTCGATGAGCTCAAGACGATCGAGGGGCTCGACTACATCGTCGGTACCGAAGACAAAATGCGTTTGACCGAGATCATTGCGGACCCGTTGAAGCTTCACGATCCGGTCGTCGTGGTGAAACCGCCGGCGAGAGAACATTTCACCATCGATTCGGTGGGGTATTATCCCGCGCACACGCGCGCCAACCTCAAAGTCCAGGAAGGATGCAGCTTCGTCTGTTCCTTCTGCATCGTCCCGAGGAGCCGCGGTCCCGCGAGGAGCCGCGACTTCGACGACATCGTGAGAGAAGCCCGGGCACTCGTGACCGAGGGCCATCGGGAGATCATCGTCACCGGGGTCAACGTGGGAACATACGACGACCGGGGCCGGTCGCTCGCCGACGTCATCGAGGCCATAGACACCATCGAACATCTCGAACGGATCCGTCTCTCCTCGATCGAACCGACGACGATCGATGAGAGACTCATACGCCGGATGGCCGGTGGAGGAAAGCTTTGCCCCTACCTCCACGTGCCGCTCCAGAGCGGCGACGACGGCGTGCTCGAGCGGATGCGGCGAAAGCACACCGTGGCCGGGTTTCTCGAATTCATCGAGCATGTGCGGTCGTGTGTTCCTGGGATAGGGCTCGGGACGGACGTGATGGTTGGTTTTCCCGGAGAGGACGAGAAGGCGTTCGAAAATACGTGCCGTCTCGTCGAATCGATTCCATTCGCGAACGTCCACGTGTTCAGTTTTTCCGCGCGTGAGGGGACGGGGGCCTGGGGGATGCCCGGTCGGATACCGGGCGGCGAGATCGCCCGGCGGAGTCGGGCGCTTCACCGTATCGCCGAAGAAAAAAAACGCGAGTTCTACGCGAATCAGAAGGGAAAACGCCTTCGTGTGCTTTTCGAGGAACGCGTGGCGAGCGGTCACTTCGTCGGGTTTTCGGACAACTACGTCAAGGTGGGTGTGGCGGCCGACGCGGATCTGTCGAACCGCATGGGCGTGGTGGAAGTGACGTCGGTTCTCCCGCCGCGAAAGAGCGATCACTCGCCGCTTCTGGCTCTGGGGGAGCTTGTGGAGACGGAAAATGCGTGAAGGGCTCAACGTCTACATCGAAACCTACGGGTGCCAGATGAACGAGTACGACAGCGAGCTCGTCAAATCGATTCTCGTCGAGTCCGGACACACGCTCACACCCAACGAACGCGACGCGCAGGTGATTCTCCTCAACACCTGCGCCGTCCGTGAGAACGCCCATTCCCGTATCTACCGCCGCCTCCAGGCGCTCAAAACCCTCAAGGCGCGAAGGCCGTACCGTGTGACCGTCGGTGTCCTCGGGTGTATGGCGCAGAACCTGAGGGATGACCTCCTCGACACGCACCACGAGATCGATTTCATCGCCGGTCCCGACAGTTACCGCGAGCTCCCTGGTCTCATCGACAAACACCGGGCTACAGGGGACAAACTCCGCGCCCTCGAGCTCTCGCGGACCGAGACGTATTCGGGCGTGGATCCGCTGCGAAGCGGCGGTGTGAACGCGTGGGTCGCCGTGATGCGCGGGTGCGACAACATGTGCTCGTTCTGCGTGGTGCCGTACACACGGGGCCGCGAGCGGAGCCGCGATCCCAAAGGGATTGTTACCGAGGTCGAGTCGCTTGCGGCAGCGGGGCACAAACAGGTGACCCTCCTCGGCCAGAACGTGAATTCGTACCGTTTCGGCCCGTTCGGGTTTGCCGATCTCGTCCGGACGGTGGCCGGTGTTCCGGGTATCGAGCGGGTCCGTTTCACCTCTCCCCATCCGAAGGATTTTCCGGAGCCGCTCCTCGACGTCATCACCGGGCACACGAATGTCTGCAGCCATATCCACCTCCCGCTCCAGGCGGGAAACAACCGCGTGCTCGATCTCATGAGGAGAACGTACACCATCGAGTCGTACGAGGATCTCGCCGGCAAGATAAGAGAGAAGATCCCCGGCGTCGCCATTTCGACGGACGTCATCGTCGGTTTTCCAACCGAGACCGATGAGGAGTTCGAGGGCACTCGCCGCGCGATGGAGAAGATCCGTTTCGACTTTGCATTCATCTTCAAGTACTCCGAGCGCAAGGGCACGACCGCGGCGCGGAGGCTGCCGGACGATGTGGCGCCGGAGAAAAAGACCGAACGGATCGTCCGTCTCGTCGAGCTCCAGAAGCGGATTACGGGGGAGATCAACGCCACGTATGTCGGCAAAACCGTCGAGGTGCTCGTGGAGGAAGAGCCGGAGAAGCACCCCGGCTCGCTCAGCGGGCGGACGGATACGTTCAAGAACACAATTTTCCCGAGAGAGAACTACGAAATCGGGGATCTCGTAATGGTCGAGATCGAGCGTTCCCGGGGGAGCGCTCTCTTCGGGCGTTCCGTCGGACGGCAGACGGACGCGGAGCGGTTCGGGAACCGGTTACACGAAAGGAACGCGAGATATGGCGGATAGCATGTGGGCCCTTGTGTTCGATCGATCCAAGGATACGTGGGAAAAGTCCAGGGGGCTTCGCAAGGTGCGCGTCGAAAAACCCGTTCTCGACGAGGGGAACAACCCTCTCGATGCGGAACGTGTGATCATCAAGGTGCTCTACACCGGTTTCTGCGGATCAGACAAAGAAGTCTGGTACCGCAACGCGTTCAAGAAGATGATCCATGATTCGCTCGACCAGGAGAAGAAGGATTACCGTGTCGCGGGGCACGAGCTCGTCGGGCGTGTGGTGAAGACCGGGTCGCTCGCCGAACGGCACTACGGGTTCAAGCCGGGGGATATCGTCACGACCGAGTCGCACATTACGTGCGGCAAATGTCTCCAGTGCCGTCTGGGGCAACGAGAGGTCTGTCAGGATAACCTCATCATCGGGTTCTCGCTCGACGGGTGTTTCGCCGAATTCATCAAACTCCCCGCGGAAGTTCTCTGGCGCACCGATACGCGGAAAATCCGCACGGAAGTAGCGGCGATACAAGAGCCCTTTGGGAACGCGGTTCACGCGTGCACGAAGGTGGATCTCCGCGGCAAGAGCCTCGCCATCTTCGGCTGCGGGACGATCGGGATGTTCTCGATTCTGACGGCGAGGGCGCTCGGTGTGTCGAAGGTCATCGGCATCGAACCCTTGGAAGAAAACGCGTGTCTCGCCGAGAAGCTCGGAATTGACGAAATCGTCCGATTCAAACCGAAGGACGGTTCGAAAGCCGATCCCGAGGTGGTCGAGAAGGTGACGAAGTTCGGTGGCAAGGGAGTGGACGTCGCCCTCGAAATGGCCGGCTTCAACTCATCGGTCAATAACGCCCTTCGATCCGTCCGCATGGGGGGCGAGGTGGTTCTCTTCGGGATCAGGAGCGGAGATTTTACCGTCGAGGATTTTTCGGACCTCGTCAACCGGGGAGTCTCGCTCCACGGCGTGATCGGGAGGCGGCTCTTCCAAACGTGGAGCATGCTGACGAGCCTCCTCGAAGCCAAAGAGAACCGGATCCAGGAAAAGATCTACAGCGTGATTTTGAACGGGGGCAAAGACACCATCGTCCGCATCGAAGACTACGACGCGGAGGATTTCGAAAGACGGATCACCGCGCATCCAAAAGTGCTGATCCAATGGGAAGGAGGATAATGAATGTACGGGGCGTTGAAACAGCTGCTCGACAGTGAGCTTGCTGCCATCAGGGAAGCTGGTCTCTTCAAAGATGAGCGGATCATCTTCGGACCTCAGGCGGCGAGGATCAGGGTGAGGGACGGCGAGGTCATCAACTTCTGCGCGAACAACTACCTCGGTCTCTCCTCGCACCCCAGGATCATCGAAGCGGCCCGCAAGGGGTTGGATCAATGGGGGTACGGAATGTCCTCTGTCCGTTTCATATGCGGGACACAGGACATCCACAAACAGCTCGAGAAGAAGATCGCAGACTTTCTCGGAATGGACGACGCGATCCTCTATTCGTCGTGCTTCGACGCCAACGGGGGGCTCTTCGAGGCGATCCTCGGCGAAACGGATGTGGTGATCAGCGACCAGCTCAATCACGCGAGCATCATCGACGGTATCCGTTTGTGCAAGGCGGAGCGGAAGCGTTACCGGAACAGCGACATGAACGACCTCGAGGACCAGCTCAAGGATTCCAAGAAACACCGGTTGAGACTGATCGCCACCGACGGGGCGTTCAGCATGGACGGTTACATCGCCAGGCTGAACGAGATCTGCGACCTCGCCGACAAGTACGACGCCCTCGTCATGGTCGACGATTCACACGCCACCGGTTTCATCGGCAAGACGGGGAGGGGCACCCACGAACATCACAACGTGATGGGGCGGGTCGATATCATCACGTCGACGCTGGGGAAGGCTCTGGGAGGCGCATCGGGCGGTTTCACCGCGGCGCGTCGCGAGATCGTCGACTTCCTGAGGCAGAGGTCGAGACCCTATCTTTTCTCGAACACGCTCCCGCCGCCGATCGTCATGGCGGCGCTCGCCGTGATCGATCTCGTCAGGGAGACGACGCATCTCAGGGACAAGCTGGAAGAAAGTACGAAGTACTTCCGCGCGAAAATGACGGAGACCGGGTTCGCCATCAAGACGGGGACCCACCCGATCGTTCCGATCATGCTCGGGGACGCCAAGCTCGCCTCGGACGTGGCCCGCGACCTTCTCGGCGAGGGGATCTACGTGATCGGATTCAGCTATCCCGTCGTTCCGAAGGGTGAAGCGCGTATCCGCGTGCAGATCTCCGCGGGACACGAACGAGAACATCTCGACAAGGCGATAGAGGCGTTCACAAAGGTGGGACGGAAACACCGTGTCATCAGTTGAGACGCCGGAGACCCGGCAGAAACGGAGACCGCACACATCTCGACGATGCCGGAGTGGAGCGCCTCCGCGGGGAAGGTCACTCGAACGAGAAGGGAAACATCGCGATGAAAGGAACGAAGCTCGTTGCAGGAACGCTCGCCGTGCTCGCTCTGGCCCTGACGGCCGCGCACGCGGGAACGGTGATCGTTCTCGACCAGTGGTCGTACGATCAGTACGCTGAGAGCGGCACCCAAAAGATATACGTGGACTCGAACAAAGTCCGTGTGGAATTCACCGGCAAGGACAAAGCGGTCCAGATCATCTACGACATCGAGAACAAAGACGCACCCGTTATGTGGGTCATCGACCCAGCGGGGCAGACGTACACAAAACTGGACGCAAAGACGATGAAGAAAATTCAAGACAAGATGCGACAAATGTCGGAGATGTTCTCCGCTTACATGTCGAAGGCCCCCGAGGAGGAGCGGGACGAGATCAACAAGAAGTACAAGAAAGAGCTCCGCCAGGCGGACGACATGTTGAATTTCGAAGAGAGGATGAAGAAAACGACGTACGAAAAAGTCGCCGGCGGCGAAAAGGTGAACGCCTGGACGTGCGACCATTTCAAAGGCATGTTCAACAAGGAGCTCTACAAAGAGGTGTGGATCGCCAATTGGAGCGACCTCGGCGTGGAGCCAAACGACCTCGCCGTGCTGAGCGCGGTTGCCGTGGGCTTCAAGGGGTTTGGCCAGGATATGATCCCGCTCACCGGCCAGCAGGCCAAGGGGAGCGAGGGGCCAGTGAACGGATTCCCCGTCAAAGCGATCTTCTACGAAGCCGGCACCAAGGTCGTCAGGGAAGAGGTAAAAGAAATACGCAAGGAAGATCTGGACCGGAAACTGTTTGCTCTCCCCGAAGGGTACACGGAAAAACCAGCGACCGTGGACTGAGAGCTGCGTCGTGTGATCACGAGGAGGTTTCATCTTGAATCGGCGACTGAAACGAACGCGTTTGTGCGATCTCGCTTGCCTGTTGAGTATCCTCGCCACGATCTCGTTCGTCCCGGGGGCTCGCGGCGGCACGGTGATCGACGTGAAAACGGTTTACTTCGATGAGAAACGGCCGGAGGAAGGCGCGACGATTTACTTCGACGACAACCGTGTGCGGTTCGACGCCATCGAGGGCGGCGAGCGTCTGATGCTCGTCTTCCGGCGGAACGAAAAGGGCGAGCCGGTGTGCTGGGTGATCGACAAGGAGAAGAAGACCTACGTCGAACTGAACAACAAGAGCGTCGAAGACATCCAGGCGCAGGCCGAGCGGGCGAGACAGATCTACGAAGACCAGCTGAGAAACGCGCCGCCGGATCAGCGGGAGCAGATCAAGAGAACGATGGAGGCGCAGCTGGGTGCCGTGGGGTGGAACCGAATCACCGTCACGTTCAAAAAAATTGCATCGGGTGTCAAGTTGAAGAATTGGCGGTGCACGCAGTATGAGTCGTTCCTCAACGGCGCAAAGCACGAAGACGTTTGGACGACCGCGGCGAAAGACATCGGGCTCGCGGGGTCGGATCTACAGGTGCTCCACGAGATGGGTGATCTCTTCTCGGGAATCAGCTCGCAGACCAACGCGTTTTTCCAGATCGGGAGGGACGTAAACCAAGGTGGTTTCGAGGGATTTCCGGTTGTGGTCGTCCAGTACAAAGATGGGAAGAAGTACGAAAAGTCTGAGGTGACGGCCATCCGCAGCGAGAAACTGGACAAAAGCGTTTTTGAACTCCCCCAGGGCGTGGAAAAGCGAAAGCTCGCCGATTGAACCGACCGCCGTCCGTTTCCCCGTATCCCGTCGTCGCCCCCTGTGGTCGGGAGGTGCAACCCAGCCCACGGTTCGCCCGTAGGTATTGTCATCACACCGTCCGTTTCGAGAGGAGGCACTCATGAGCGGCCGAACGATTGTTGTCTGGGGCATGGCGCTCCTCGTCATTCTTCCCGTCTCGGTTCGGGGGCGCGTTGTCGCGGAAATCAAGGATCTCGGTGTGAACGAGATCCGAGTCGCGGGTTTTACGCTCGACGGGGAGGGAGACATCGCGATCGAGGCGGTGGCGTTCGGGCCCCGCGGATCCCTGGAACGTCTCGGGCTCGACAACGTTTGGATCCTCGCTGCGGATACACGAGATGTCGTGTGGTCGCTCGAAAACGGCAAATCGGAGAAGCGGTCGAAGCATCTCCGCGAGTACACGGACGGAATCCGTCTCCCAAAGGGGCGTTACGAAGTCTACTATTCCACCCACTGGTATTCCGGAGCATGGGGGAAAGGCGCCGGGATCGAAGATGCAGGCGATGCCATCTCCGCTGTCCTCCGCGAAGTCTTCGGCAAGGCTTTCGACTATAAAGAGTACAGAAAAGCGGTGCGCGACTTTCGTGTCGTCGTCGAGGGTGATGGCCAGCCGCTCACCGAGAAAGAAGTGCTCGACTATCACCGCCGTCTCAAGGAAAGCGCGGTCGTGTCCCTGACCGGAATCGGCGATGATCGTTACGAAACCCTGGGTCTTACGCTCGAGAGACCGATGGTTTTGCAGGTCTACGCGGTCGGCGAAGTGACGAAGCAGGGGGGTTACGACTACAGCTGGATCGTGGACGCGACCACGCGAAAAACCGTTTGGGAGATGACGCTCGATCGCACCGAGCACGCGGGCGGCGCGAGGGAAAATGTCACCCCGTACGACGAGGGAAAGGACGCCTCGGTGCTCGCGAGTATCGATATGGTCGGAGACGACGAGCACAAAAGCGAACATTTTGAACTCGCAAAGGACAGCGCGATCCGCGTGTACGCGATCGGCGAAGGGGAGCGGGAAGGAATGCACGACTACGCCTGGATCGAAGCTGCCCCAACCGGCCGCGTCGTCTGGGAGATGACCTACCGTGTCACCGAACACGCCGGAGGGGCCAAGAAGAACCGTGTGTTCAACGATACGCTTCACCTCGAGGCAGGGGAGTAGGTGGTTCACTACGAATCGGATGGGTCGCATTCGGCCGAAGGGTGGAACGCGAGTCCCCCTTCGGATCCGGCGGGCTGGGGAGTGACCATCAGGATGGCGGAGGAGAAATGATGGTGAAAAGACGTCGGTTGTTGCTCGTTGTTCTCGTCACGGCTCTGGTCTTCGCCGCCCCCGGGGCGCGCGCAGCGTCGTTGGACCTCGCCTACAACAACGTCGGCGTGAGCCTCGGAAACTCGAAGAGATTCACCGGGCTCCGGTTCAATTTCGTAGACCAGCGGGTCGAGCGGATCAACGGGCTGAACGTCACCTTCTGGAAACCCGGGGAGAGTCCCGGCGGGACGATCAACGGTCTCTCGCTCGCCGTCGTGGGAACGGATGCCGCGGAGATCAACGGGCTCAATCTCGCGCTCATCGGCGCCTCGGCGGATCGGCTTTCGGGGATCAGCGTGAGCCTCATCGGCGTGGCCGCCAAAGACAAGGCGACGGGAATCGCCGTCGGCGGGATCGGATTGGGTGGGGGCCGCTTCAGCGGGGTCATGGTTGGGGGGATCGGTATCGGCGCCGATGTTGTCAAAGGTCTCGCCGTGGGTCTCATTGGAGTCGGCGCCGACGATGTGGAAGGCGTCGCTCTGGGTCTCGTCGGTGTCGGCGGGGACACGATGCGCGGGTTCGGTGTCGGTGGGGTTGGGATCGGCGGCAAAAAGCTCGACGGTGTTTTCATCGGCGGGGTCGGCGTGGGTGCCGATGAGATCAAAGGTATCGGTCTGGGGGGCATCGGCATCGGTGGGGAGAAACTGACGGGTTTTTTTGCCGGGGGTGTCGGCTGCGGGGCGGATGACTTGACGGGGATCGGTATTGGAGGTTTGGGCATCGGGGCCCAGAAGGTCCGCGGCGCAGCTCTTGCCCTCGTGTATTTCGAATCCCGGGAGGCGAGATGGTTAACCGGAGCGGCCTGCAATCGGGTCAAGCTCGATATGGTCGGGGTACAGATCGGCCTGGTGAACATCACGAGCAATCTCCAAGGGGTCCAGATCGGCCTGGTGAACTGCGTGGGAAACAACCCCGCGTGGGCGCGAGTTCTTCCTCTGATCAATATCCACCTTTGATCCTCACATCGAACGAACTTCCCTCTGAGCCGTCGAGCCGCGTTGCGGAGACGGCAATCCGGACGACGTCCGGGTTTTCGAACTGCCGGTCGTGTGGTATGCTGGTGCGGATCGTGTGGTGTTTGGCGAAGCGATCGCCCGGTGTCGCGTCGAATCGTCCGGCGGGCGGCGGGTAGCATCGTCGATCACGCCCCGGCGGTGACGAAACTCTCATCTCTCACGCAAGACTGACGAGGTGGTCATGAAAACACTCTGCGCGCGGATGTTGCTCTCGGTGGTCGTGGCGGCGGTTTTCGGCTCGAGCTCGTGCGGGCCGCGCGGTGAAGTCGCAAAGAAGGCCGAAATCACGATGGTCATCCACGGCGGCGCGGGGACGATTTCACAGGATGACATGACGCCCGAGCGGGAGCGGGCGTACACGGAGAAGCTCACCGAAGCGCTGCAAAAGGGAATGGAGATCCTCCAGAACCGTGGGACGGCCCTCGACGCGGTGGAAGCGGCGATACGGATTCTCGAGGATTCACCGCTGTTCAACGCGGGAAAGGGCGCCGTTTTCACGGCAGATGGCAGGAACGAGCTCGATGCATCGATCATGGATGGCAAGACCCTCAAGGCCGGAGCGGTGGCATCGGTGACGACGATCAAAAACCCGATCAGCGCCGCGCGGGCGGTCATGGATAGGTCGAAACACGTGCTGCTCGTGGGCCAGGGCGCGGAGCTCTTCGCCGCCGCGCAGGGTCTCGACATCGTCGAACCCGCGTACTTCTTTGACCAGCGCCGCTGGGACGAGCTGCTCAACGCCAAGGAACAACAAGGCGCGTCGCTCGTGGATCCCGCCGCCAAACCGGCGGCGTTCGGCACCGTGGGGGCGCTCGCTCTGGATTCGGAAGGCAATCTCGCGGCGGGGACATCGACGGGCGGGCTCACGAACAAAATGCACGGGCGGGTCGGCGACTCTCCGATCATCGGTGCGGGAACCTACGCGAACAACAACACCTGCGCGGTCTCGGGAACGGGTCAAGGCGAGTATTACATCCGTCTCAACATCGCACACGATGTGTCCGCGCTCATGGAGTACAAGAGGATGAGCGTCGAGAAAGCCGCGAACAAGGTTATCCACGAGAAACTCACAGGACTCGGCGGAACCGGCGGAATCATCGTGCTCGACAAGCACGGGAACATCGCGATGCCCTTCAATACCGGCGGGATGTACCGCGGATGGGTGAAGGAGGACGGAAAAGTCCACGTTCTGATGTACAAAGACGAGACGAAGTAGACGTCGATCCATCAATCACCGAAGGGGGCGGGACACGCGGGGGAGGGCTTCCAAAGACATGAAAAACATCCGTTTCTTTGCATTGAAAACGCTCGTTGTCTTGTGCGGCATATCGACGGCTGTCGCCACAGGCGCCGTGGGTGCCGGCCGACCGAATGACGGCTGGGACACCTATTACGAGAAATCCGGAAAGAAGGCGACACCCAGGTACAGCGAAACGATCGAGTACTGCCGACGGCTCGACAAGGCGTCGCCGTGGGTCCGGTACACGACCTTCGGAAAGAGCGCCCAGGGGCGGGATCTCCCTCTGCTCATCGCGAGCAAACACGGTGTCTTCACATCTGCGAAAGCCGAGCGCGCGCGCCAAAAAGGCGATGTGGTGGTGCTGATACAGGCGGGGATCCACGCCGGTGAGATCGAAGGCAAAGACGCCGGCTTGATGCTCTTTCGGGATATCGCCTTGACGAAGAAGTTCCCCGAGCTTCTCGACCACGTGACGGTTCTTTTCATCCCTATCTTGAACGTCGATGGTCACGAGCGGTTTGGTCCCTACAACCGGATCAACCAGAACGGCCCCATGGAGATGGGGTGGCGGACGACGGCGAATTGTCTCAACCTCAACAGGGACCACCTCAAGGCGGACACCGAAGAGATGAGGGCATGGCTCCGGCTTTTCAATGAGTGGCTTCCCGATTTCTTCGTCGACTCTCACACCACGGATGGCGCGGACTACCAGTACGTGATGACCTATATCATCGATGTTTTCGGCAACATGGCTCCCACCATAACCGAATGGGCGCGGGATGTGTACGTCGCGGGCATGGAGAAAACGATGGTCGAGGCAGGGTACCCGCTCTGCCCCTATGTGTTTCTCGTCGAGTGGCCCAACCCGAAAAGCGGGATCGTCACTTGGGTGAGCGCTCCTCGCTTTGCCCAAGGGTACACGTCGATCCAGAACAGACCCGGCGTTCTCGCCGAATCGCACATGCTCAAGGAATACTCCGAGCGCGTGAGCGGAACGTACGAGATGTTCAGACAAACTCTCGATCTCCTCAACCGCGAGCGAAAAGGGCTCCGCGAAGCGATAACAGCGGCCGACGCCTACACGGCCAGCCGGGAATTCCGGGAGCAGCCGTTTCCCCTTCGTTTCTCGATCGACAAGTCGGAGAGCCTCATGATCGATTTCAAAGGCGTCGCCTACGACGAGGTGAAGAGCGAGCTGACCGGTGGGATGTGGTACCAATTCTCCGGCAAGCCGGAGACGTTCAAGATCCCGTATTTCTCGAAGCAGAAGATTTTAACCACCGCGGACCTTCCCGAGGCGTACATCATCCCCCCCGAGTGGGCGAGCGTGATCGATCGTCTCGCCGTCCACGGAATCGAACTCAGACGGCTCGACTCGCCGGTCACCCTCGAGGTCCATTCGTATCGTTTCGCGAACTACAAATGGCAGGAGGACCCGTACGAAGGGCGTCACCCGGCGCGGTTCGATGTCGAGCCGATCATCGAGACCCGCACGTTTCCCGCGGGGTCGGTGGTGGTCGATATGGATCAGCGCAGGTCACAGGTCGCCGCCCACATCCTGGAGCCCATGGGACCCGACTCCTATGTTCAGTGGGGTTTCTTCGACGCGATCTTCGAGCAAAAGGAGTACACGGACTCGTACGTGATGGAGAAGATGGCGCGCGAGATGTTGGAAAAGGACGAGACCCTCAGAAAAGAGTTCGAGGAGAAAAAGGCGTCCGATCCCGAGTTTGCGAAACACCCGGGTTGGATCATCAATTGGTTTTACCAACACACCCCTTACTGGGATGACCGAAAAAACGTGTATCCGGTGGGAAAAATCGTCAACCGCGCGGCGGCGGACCGGTTGCAGGCGTCTCACTGACACCATGTGGCTGGCCTTCTTCATCGCGTTTCTGCTCGCGGCGGCTCCACCCGCTCGAATGCCAGCTCCCGACGAGGCGGATCGGGTTCGAATCGCCGAGGCGCGCCGCATCGCCCAACGTCTCGCGGATAACCTCTGGCCGGGGTTCACCGCCGCCCCTTCCGCCGTTCTTCTCGTTACGCCCAAGACCGAATATCTTTTCTATCACTCCAACCCGACGAACGACTTCACTTCTCTCGGATACGATACCGTCGCGCAGACCGAGGTCTTCGCCAGAGACCGCGTGTTCGACACGCATCTGTTGGCGACGTTCCCCGCAGTCGCCGGTGTGCCCACCGTCGTCATCGGCCAGCCCCGGAACACCGAGGCGAGCCGCTCGACCCGTTGGGTGGCCACACTTCTCCACGAACACGTTCACCAGTACCAACAGTCGCAACCCGACTATTACGAATCGGTGAAAAGCCTCGGTCTCGCCGGCGAGGACACAACCGGGGGGTGGATGCTGGATTATCCTTTTCCGTACGGCTCGAAGATGGTGAACGAAGCGTTTCTCGCGGTGTGCCGGGGCCTTTTCGACGCCGTCGATGCGATCGGCAAACCGTCTTTCCGCGAGAGACTGAAGTTGTATCTCGAAGCGAGGAGTCGGTTCAGAGAGGTGCTCGACGCGAAGGACTATGCGTATTTTTCCTTCCAAGTTTGGCAGGAAGGGATCGCCCGCTACACGGAGTACGCCCTTATGCGACGAGCGGCCGTCGCCTATACCCCGACAGAGGCGTTCGCACAGCTTCCGGATTATGTGCCGTTCGAGCGGGATGCATCGGAGACGCTCGGGCACCTTCGCGCGGAGCTTCTGCGCATGACGCTCGTGAAGGCAAGACGAACCGCTTTCTACCACGTCGGCGCCGCCGAAGGGCTTCTTCTCGATCAAGTGAACCCCGGGTGGCGGAGGCGCTATTTCACCGAAAAGTTTTTTGTGGAGAAATACTTCGACGAGGTCGACTCACGCTGATCCGCAGCACGCTAGTTCGTGCGATGGCGGGGCGTTGCGGGCCCTCGCTCCGCTTCGCTCGGCTTTCCGGCCTTACGGCCGGACGATCCTCGCTCGTTCCCGCGAAAGGGCCCGCAACGCCCCACCATCGCACCGCTTCCCGCCGCGGGTCCTGTCGGCCATCCGCCCGCTGCCGTGCTCGCTTCGCTGCGCGCGTGAGCGGGCGCCCGTGGCCGCCACCCGCGGTGGGAAGCCGTGCGAAGCGGAGCGCGAGGGGCCGCCATCGCCCTTCACCCCCCGGCCTCTCGCGGGGACAACGGGATCAAGGCTTGTCCGCAAGCCGTTTTCGGATTTCTTTCTCGAGCTCGTCGACCAGCTGATCCTCGGGGACTTTTTTGACGACTTTCCCGTCGACGAAAATCTGCCCGCCCCCGGCTCCTCCCATGATCCCGAAATCGGCGTCGCGGGCCTCGCCCGGGCCATTGACGGCGCACCCCATCACGGCGATCCTGACCGGCCTCCGGATGTCCGCTGTGCGGCGCTCGACCTCCTCGGCGATTTTGTAAAGATCGAGGTGATTCCGTGCGCACGACGGACAGGAAATGACTCGAGGGACGTTCGCCGCAAGGTCCAGAGCGGCAAGGATTTTTCGTCCGGCGCGGACTTCCTCGACGACGTCCGCCGTGAGCGACACGCGGATCGTGTCACCGAGACCTTCGTGCAAAAGAATTCCGAGTCCAACGGCGGAGTAGATCGATCCGCTCGCGAGCGTGCCGGACTCGGTGATCCCGAGGTGAAGCGGGTAGTCGACCTTTTGAGCGATGAGCCGGTAGGAGTCGACGGCCAGCGGTACCGAGGACGCCTTTACGGAAACCACGATGTCGTAGAAGTCGAGCTCTTCGAGAATCCGGATGTGCCGCAGCGCGCTCTCGACCATCGCCTCTGCGGTCGGATACCCGTGCTTCTCGAGGAGATCGCGTTCCAGCGATCCCGCGTTGACGCCTATCCGTATGGGAAGCCTGTTCGCTTTGGCCTTCTCGACCACTTTTTCGACTTTGTCGCGGGCGCCGATGTTCCCCGGGTTGATGCGGAGCTTTGCCACACCCGTATCCGCGACGAGCACCGCGACGCTGTAGTCGAAGTGGATGTCGGCGACGATCGGGACCCTGACCTTGGGGAGGATCTTCTCGAGGGCCGCGACGCTCGGCCGGTTCGGGACGCTCACGCGCACGATGTCGCACCTGGCGTCCTCGAGCCGTTTTATCTCATCGAGCGTCGCTGCGACGTCGGTGGTTTTCGTCGTCGTCATCGACTGGACGGAGATCGGAGCTCCTCCGCCGATCGGGACGTTGCCGACCAGGACGCGTCTGGTTTTCTCACGCGTGAACATCGTTACTGATTCTCCGACAACAACTTGGCCTTGGCGTACCGAAGGAATCGAAGCCCCTGCATGGTGCGGTATCCAAACCAGGTGAGGTAACTTCCGTCGACAAGAAGGATCCTCACTTTCCGGCCTTTCTCGGTAAGAGACGAGTCGATCTGTCTTCGGTCGGGTTCCGCGAAGGCGTAGGGTTCGTTGGGGAGGATGATCACATCGGTGCCGCGCTCCGCGATCGTGCCGAGGGAAACTTCCGGATACCTCCCGTCGTCGCGCGTGAACACGTTTCTGAAACCGAAGGTGCTGAGCAAGTCGCTGATGTAGGTATCCGCGCCGACGGCCATCCACGGATCCCGCCATATCAAACACGCCGTCGGGAAAGGATTCCCGCGAACGACAGGGTCGGTCGATGTGACGATCTGATCGCATGTCTCGGCGATCTCCGCGGCCTTCGCGGACGTGCGCGTCAACGTACCCAGATCGACCACTATTTTCAACGCCTGCTCGACCGTTCTCGGGTAGGTGACGTACACGGGGTATTTCTTGCGTAGCGCGTCGATGCGGCGTTTGCGATTTTCTTCCCTGTTGGTGATCACCAGATCGGGTCGGAGCGCGTCGATCTTTTCCAACGAAGCACCCTTGGTCCCACCCACCCTGGGGATGTCGTCGACGGCACGCGCCGGGTGGATACAGTAGTTCGTGATCCCGACGACTCGATTCCCGGCGCCAAGCTCGATCAGGGTTTCCGTGATGCTGGGGACGAGGGAAACGATGCGCTCGGGCGCCTTCTCGAAGACAAGCGTTTGCCCGAAGTCATCGGTAACCGTAATTTTCGAATCGTCCGCGGACATGGGTTATGCTGGACTGTCCGTCTTTGGCGGCACCGTTCGAACCGCCCTGGGGGCGGCCGGGACGCGGCGCGCACCCGGCGGCGCCAGGTGCCGCGAGCAATTGGGGTCTATTTCGACGTTGTCGATGTATTATATTCGTGACGCTGACTCAACTGGGTAAAGGTAGTCGAAGGGCGGGTCGATAGCAATGATTTCCGATTCTTTCGTCGAAAAACTGGGCGGCCGGATCAAGACCCTCCCGCGTGAGCCCGGCGTGTACATCTTCAAAGACACGAAGGGTCAGGTAATCTACGTTGGGAAGGCCAAGGAGCTTCGCACCCGTGTGAGCAATTACCTCCGGGAAGGGGCGGACGGCCGGCACCAGATCCAGTTTCTCCTCGCTCGAGCCGAGGGCCTCGACTACATGGTCACCGAAACCGAGCAGGAAGCGCTGATCCTCGAAAACAATCTCATCAAGAAGTACCGCCCGCGCTACAACATCTTTCTAAGGGACGACAAGACGTACGTCAATGTGCGGCTCAACGCCGACCACCCGTTTCCAAGACTCACGATCGTCCGGCGGCCGCGCAAAGACAAGGCGACGTACTTCGGCCCCTACGCCTCGGCCGGCTCGGTGCGCTCGACCCTCCGTGTGTTGGGGAGGGTCTTTCCGCTCCGGACCTGCGGCGACACCCAGCTGGCCGGCCGGAAACGGCCCTGCCTTTATTACTACATCAAGCGGTGCCCGGCCCCGTGCGTCGGGTTCATCGACGAACAGTCCTACCGCGACACGGTGAACAAGGTGACGATGTTTTTGAGAGGGCGGGGAGAGGATCTGGTCAAGACGCTCAAAGAGAGGATGGAGTTCGAGGCCGCCGAGCGGCGATACGAGCAAGCGGCAAAGACACGCGATCAGCTGGCTGATCTTCGGCGTACTCTCGAGAAACAACGGGTGACGTCTCCGCAGAGAGCGGACCGGGACGTCTTCGGCGTCTGCCGCGAGAACCAGAGGCTCGCCGTTCAGATTCTCTATGTGCGGGATTCCCAGTTGTCCGGGGGGAGTTCGCACTATTTCGAAAACGCCACGCTCCCGACGAGCGAACATCTTTCGTCTTTTCTCAATCAGTATTACCAGGGCGGCGCGGTTATCCCCGGCGAGATCGTGGTTTCGGAACCGATCGAGGACGAGGCGGTTCTCAAGACGTACCTCGCCGAGCGCCGGGAGGGACCGGTGCGGATCGTCGTCCCTCGGAAGGGCGAACGCCGCCGGCTCCTCGACCTCGCGCTGAAGAACGCCAAGGCGGTCCTCGGTGCGAGCGGCGGGTCGACGCGAAGCCGGGAACTTCTCGAAGAGCTGCAGGATGTTCTCGAGCTCGAGCGGTATCCCCGGCGAATCGAATGTTACGACGTGTCGAACCTCGGCGGGAGCGACGCCGTCGCATCGCGCGTCACGTTCGTCGATGCCGAACCCGCGAAGGCGTTGTACCGACACTACAGGATCAGAACCGTGAAGGGATCGAACGACTACGGGATGATGGAGGAAATTCTGGAAAGGAGAGTCGTTCGGGGACTGAACGAAGGGGATCTTCCCGACCTTCTCGTCGTTGACGGGGGAAAAGGGCAAATGAACGTGGCGCTCAGGGTTCTGAAACGGCTCGGCGTCGAGGGGGTAGGCGTTCTTGGCATCGCAAAAGTGAAGGATGAGAGTCGGAAGAAGCGGGTCCGCGGGGAAGAGCGGGTGTATGCCCCGAATTGTCCGGAACCACTCCTCCTTCGGGACCGGACGAACCCGCTCCACCTTCTCGAACGGATCCGCGACGAAGCCCATCGGTTCGCGATCACGTACCACAAGAAGCTGCGGAGCAGAAAGCTCGAAGCCTCGGTATTGGACGGTGTTCCGGGGGTGGGGCCCGTCCTCAAGCGCCGCCTGCTCAGGGCCTTTGGAAGCGTGGCGGGGGTCCGCGACGCGGATGCGTCTGAACTCTCGGCCGTCCAAGGGGTTTCGCGGGGATTGGCCGCCAGAATCAAAGAGTATCTCCAGCAACGTTCTTGACACGGACCGGCCTTGCCGGTAATATTTAACACGTTGAAAACGTGCTCATTATAAGAGCCCGCCATCTACTTCGGCTTCCCCACCAAACCAGAGAGCGGCACAGGTTTTGAGTTTCTCGTGATGAGTGGGACCAACTCCTAGTAGCGAACGAGATCGAGATCGGGAGGTTTCAATTGGACACCCTAAAACACTTCAGGCACCTGGTGCTCGTGCTGTTGGCCATTTGGGCGTTGGGGTGCAGCGAGGACATCATCGTTCCGCCGCCGCCGTCCCCGCCGACGATCGGTCTTCAAACGATCAGCGGTATGCCGAGCGACGATGTGTTCGATGTGTTCGTCGACAGCCAGGACCGTCTGTGGGTGAGTACGAATGCCGGCGTCGTGATGTTCGAAAGCACGCAGGGACCGTTCGACGTCGACAAGGCGACGCTGTTCACCGATCGTGACGGAATACCCAACCGGACGTGCCGGGGGATGACCGAGCTCAACGGGAAGATATTTGTCGGAACGTGGGGCGGTGGTGTCGGCGTCTACGACGACACGACTCCGTGGAAAGCCATCAAACCGTCCGACGGGCTGGTGGACGGACGTGTGTTCGATGTGGCGGCCGACGACACATCGATCTGGGTTGCCACGGTGAAGGGCGTCGGCCAGTACATCGACGACGAAACTCGTCCGATGGCGGACCGTTTCGCCGATTACGACAGCATCTTCGGGGGCGGCGTGTTCAGCTCGATCCTGGTGCACAACAGCACCACGCGCGGGGCGGAGGTGTGGGTAACGGAAAAGGTCCGAGACGTGATCGGAATTATCGTACCCGGGGGGATCAAGGTGCTGCGTTTGCCGGGGTTGCAACTCCAGTACATGAACACCGAGACGAGCGGAATACCGAGTGACGACGTGAGCCAGATCTCGTACGACGCCACGCGGGATGTCTTCTGGTCGGCCCACCCCACCAGCGGCGTTGGATCGCTCGACGTCGACCCCAGAATCTGGAACAACCTGACCACGGGTGACGGCCTCGTAAGCAACCTCGCCAACTCTGTGGCTATCAACCACTTGGGCATGAAATGGACGCCAGGAACGGTCTGGATCGCCACACAGGCGGGGCTGACGAAGATACATCCGGACGGTCGCAAGGTGAACTACACCGATGGAAGCGGTCTGCCCAACGTGCGCGTGAGAAAAGTCTACGTCGATGACAACGACGACGTTTGGCTCGCGTTCGTCGACCGCGGTGCGGCGAAAGTCGTGGCGCCGAAGAAATGAGCGGATGATCGCAGCTCGTGGTTCGAAGGCGCGCTGCGGGGAGAAGTTCGGAGCGGCGAGGGGCATGTGTTGATTTTGCCGGCAAAATCAACACATGCCCCTCTCTCTTTCGTCAGATCTCCAGGTACTTGGGGAACCGCGTCAGGTTCTCGATTCCCGACTGTGTAATGAGGATCGTGTCCTCGATACGGACGCCGCCGCCCATCGCGGGATAGTAAAGACCCGGCTCCACCGTCACCACCATCCCTTTCTCGAGTGTGAATTTGTTGATTCCGATCCGCGGCGGCTCGTGGATTTCAAGACCGAGGCCGTGCCCGGTTCCGTGGAAGAACCCCTGCGGACGGCCGTCCTTCTCTCCGGTGTGGAGTCCCCGGCTCTCGAATAGCTTCTGGATCGCCCGGTGAACCTTGCGGGTCTTGACGCCGTGGCGGATCATGTCGAGTCCGAGCTTCTGACCGTCGTAAACGGTGCGGTAGATCTTGCGGATATCCTCCGAGGCTTTGCCGCGGACAAATGTGCGTGTGATGTCGGCGAAGTAGCCGCTGGACTCGGATCGCGGGAAGATGTCGATGATCACCGTCTCGTTTGCGCGGACCACGCCTGAACCTCGTTCGTGCGGGTCGCACCCCTGTTTCCCCGGGGCGACAATCGTGCCGGTCGGGACGTACCCCAGCGAGAGTACCGTGGTGTTGATGGCGTTTCGGAGCATCTCCGCGGTGACCTTGTTTCCTCTGTAGAGGAGATAACCGTTCTTGATCTTGCTTGCCTCGAGAATATCGACGGCGGCCTGCATCCCTTTCTCGGTGGCGCGCATCGCCGTTCTGATTTCGTCCACTTCGCAGGGTTTCTTGTAGATCCGTTCGGGGAAAAACGGCTCGCGGAGCGCGTTGATTTTGATCCGGTTGCTGCGCAGCCCGTCGGCGATCCCCAGAGGAAAGTTCTCCGGCACCGTGACGCTGCGCAGTCCGAAGTCGCGGAGGATCGTGGTAAGGATCTCGACGACACCGGGTGCTTTCTTGAATTTCTTCTGGGCGAGCGCGGTGTAAGCGGCGAGCGAGTGTACCTTGTGCGCGTTGGATTGTTTCTTGGCGCGACCGATCTCGAGATCGCTCATGACGAGATGACGCTTACCCTCGGCGGTCCGTATGAAGATGAAAGGATCGGGGCAGGAGAAGTCCGTAGCGTATAGGCTGTTGGCGTCCGTCTCGCTGCACGCGTACATGAGGACGTTTTTGTTCTTGTGTCTCACCTTGAATGCCGTGTTCATGACGATTCCTTTCTCTTACGGGAACAGCAGGAACGAGCTCGACATTCCACCTTGTTGATCGTTGTCCATCATCTTGTCAATTTTGTTTTTGATTGTAAAGACGAAAAGGGTTATCCTCTACTCGCCTGTTTGGAGCGCAGCCGACGATGACTCTCTTCGGCCGTGTCCTTGTTCTTCGGGTCCACCTCCATCTCGATCTAGCGCGTTGAGAATCGCGGACGACGGGAGCATTCATGCGGGTCGACCTCCATTTGCATTCGAAGTTCTCCGACGGACTCAACACACCGACCGAGCTCGTCAGGATGGCTGTCGCCAAAGGACTCGCCGCAGTCAGCCTTGCCGATCACGACTCTCTGGACGGCGTGAACGAGGCGTTCGCGGCGGGGCGGGAAAGCGGGGTGGAGGTCATTTCCGGTGTGGAACTGAGCTGTGAGTTCAAAGGCAGGGATCTGCACGTCCTCGGGTACGGCGTAGTCCCGGATCACGCCGGGTTCGAGGCGATGCTAAAGCGTTTCCGGGAGACAAGGCACAAGAGGGGGCTCGAGATCATCGAGAAGCTCAACGCCATGGGGGTCCCCATCGACGCCGAAGAGGTGTTCAAGAAAAGCGGGGAGGGTTCGCTCGGACGTCCGCACATTGCTGCGGTGCTCCGCGAGAAGGGTGTCGTGTCGACGCCGACAGAGGCGTTCGACAAATACATCGCGGAAGGTGGCCCGGCGTACGTACCCAAGTACAAAATGTCCCCGGCCGAAGCGGCCCGGCACATCCGCACGGCTCGCGGGTTGGCGTTCATCGCCCATCCTGGGATTTTCCTCGAGAACATCGACGAGCTCTACACGTTAATCGACGAGGGCTTTGACGGAATCGAGATCTACCACCCAAAGCACAATGGAGCAACCACGCGACAGCTCAGGGCCATTGCGGAGAAGCACGGGCTCTTGGTCTCGGGCGGGTCCGATTTTCACGGGTTTTCCGGCCGGGACCTCCCACTCGGCGCGCTGGACGTTCCGTACGAAGTGTTCGAGAAGATCAAACAGCGCCTGCGCCACGGGGAGTGAAGGACCGTTTGCCGGACGTAACGATCGGGTCCGGAAAGGAGTATGCGATGCTCGAAGTCGGAAAGAAAGCGCCGGTTTTTTCTCTCTATGCCGACGATGGGAGAAAGGTTTCGCTCAAGGACTTTCTGGGGCAGAAGATCGTTCTCTATTTCTACCCCAAAGACGACACCCCTGGCTGAACGCGGGAAGCACTCGATTTCCGTGACGAAATCGATCGGTTCAAAGCCATCAACACAACTGTCCTTGGCGTCAGCATGGACAGTGTCGAGTCCCACCAGAAATTCAAAATGAAGTACGATCTGCCGTTTCCTCTTCTCAGCGATTCCGAGGGGAAGATGTGCCGGAAGTACGGCGTCATAAAAGAAAAGAAGATGTACGGCAAGTCTTACAAGGGGATCGAACGGAGCACGATCATCGTCGACGAAGAAGGGAAGATCACGCGAGTCGACCGGGGCGTCAAAGTCGAGGGGCACGTTCGGGCGCTTCTCGACGCGCTCAGCTCTTCACGACGCGATACCTGAGGAAGAGTTCGTCACCGTTCCTGCTACTCGACACGAGCTTCAAGCGCACGTGCGAATTCTTCAGAAACCCCCTTCCATCAACCGGGGTCGGTGCGGTCGCGCCCCCCAGGATGCGGGGGGTAATCGTAAGATAAACCTCATCCACGAGATTCTCACGGAAGAACGAAAAGTTGAGTGTTCCGCCGCCTTCGACGAGAACGCGTTTCGCCCCCCTGTCGGCAAGCACTCGCAGCGCATCCCTCGCCCGGATCCGCTCGCGCGGGAGCACGACGACCTCAGCGAGTCTGCCGAAGCGCTCTACACGGGTTGCCGGTGCACGACGCGTCGTAATCACGAGCTTCTCCGTTTCCGGGTACGTGAAAAACTCGGCCCGAGCGGGGATACGCAGGTCCGTCGACAGAACGACATTCAGCGGGTGTGGCGTGCGTTTCTGCTCGACGCGCTGCATACGGATATCGGGGTGCCGGACCCGTATCGCCCACCCGTCGGAAGAAAGCGTTCGCGCTCCGATGACCACCGCGTCGGCTTTCGCACGGAGAACGTCCATCAGGTAGCGATCGGACGGCGACCCCAGAGAAATCGACTCTCGGCGGTACGTCGATGTCTTGCCGTCGGCGGACATCGCCATGTTCACACCAACGTGGGGTCTATTCTGTTCGCGTGACATGTGGCTCCGGGGATTCTGCAAAATCGATGCTTTGACAATATAGCAGCAGCAGCGGACACGCGAAATACTTTCTTCGCCGGAACGCCCACTGGGGTGCTGCGTGGAATGTCATGCGGCCCTTCACACGCTTCGGCGGTTGGAGTATAGTAGCGGCCAGGAGTTCCGCCGGATGAAACCGTCACTGGTGATTTTTCTTCATAGCCACGGGCGCGATCGCGTGTACCAGGCGGCTAGCCTCTCGCTCGCCGCGGCGTCCCTGGGGTGGTCGTGTCATATTTTCCTGTTCTTCCAGGCGCTCGCCACCTATCTCGACGGCAGCTGGGACACAGCTGGAATTGGGGACGAGGTAGGGGGGGTGGATGACGCCAGCGCTCGTTCGAAAGAACTTGCCCGAAGGCTCGAACGAGGTTTCGAAGACGCGACGCTTCTCTCCGTTTACGAGATGCTCCAGAAGGCGCGAAACGAAGGGGGCGGGGTCAAAATCTACGCGTGCAGCGCGTCGGTGAGAGTTCTCGGTCTGGAGCCCGAGGCCGTGCGCCGGCAGGTCGACGAGATCGTGGGGCTTCCCACCATGCTTCGAATCGCCGAGTCGGCGCGGTTTGCGTGGTATATCTAGCGTTGATGCGTCATTGGCCATGCCCGTGTGGGTTGAGAGCCCTCCGACGCAGCACCTCGTTATCGCGCTACGCGGATGGCCGACAGGACCCGCGCAAACGGAAGTCGCAACCACACGCGGCGGGTGATCCTCGCTCGTTCCCGCGAAAGGGCTTGTAACGGCCTTCCATTTCACCCCGAACTCATGGGTTTTTCCGGAGCCGGTGCTTGATCGAGTGGATCCGGCGTCTTAGGAGATTCACTTTCTTGCGGTTGTGCTCGGCGCGAGCGGCGTCTTCGGCGCTCCGCAGCTCTGTGATCTTCTTCTTGAGCGATGTCTTGCTTGCCGGGGAACGAAGACCCTTTCTCTCTTTCTTCTCGGGAACAAGGATGCCAAGCCGCTCGACCAGGGCTTGTATCAACTCCTCCTTTTTCATCCCGGTAACGCTCTTCAGGTCGGGGAATTTCTTTGCTTCCTCACGGAGCCTGATGACGGTCATATTCTCTAGTTCGTGGTAATCCATGACATCCTCCCCTTTTCGTGTGGCGTACGCGGTGGTGACACCACGATACATCACGGACTCGTGTCGAATCAACCCCGTTCGAA
>Ga0315275_10000333_pt1 | contig 38574 bp, 30 predicted proteins | sample YL17G03_0_MG_FD_205557 | JGI IMG/M metagenome (GOLD analysis project Ga0315275, IMG submission 205557) | Sediment microbial communities from Yellowstone Lake, YNP, Wyoming, USA - YL17G03_0 | ecosystem: Environmental > Aquatic > Freshwater > Lake > Sediment | place: USA: Wyoming | collected... | reverse complement strand
AACTCCAACACCACCTGGAGGAGCACGAACATGACCGTGACCCTGACGCCTACTGACGAAGGCTCCGGCTGGGCCAGCACCTCATACTGCATCTACAACTCCGGTGACTCGGCCTGCACGCCGAGCACCTCCGGGACCAGCGCCACGACCACCTGCACGGCCGGCAACGTCTGCCAGCAGTACGTCCGCTACCGCTCCGTCGACAACGTCAGCAACACCGAGTCCATCAAGACCTCGGCGCTCATCCGGGTCGACATGCAGGCTCCGACCGTCACAATAAACCAACAGGAGGGTCAGGACGATCCGACCGGCACCATGCCGATAAAGTTCGACGTCGTCTTCTCCGACGTGGACATCAACGCCGACACCTTCCTGCCCGCTGACATCAAACAAAACGGCACGGCCACTGACATCACCTGGACGCTGAGCGACCTCGACGCCACCCACCACCTCACCTGGGAACTCCGGGCGACGGCTGCACTGAGCGGAGGCACGATCGAACCGAGCATTGATGCCGATATGGTCGAAGACGGGGTCGGCAACAAGAATACCGCCTCGACCAGCGAGGATAATACCGTGGCCTATGCCTTCGGACACCACGCTCCGGCGCCGCCTTACGTCGCCCTGAGGCAACCCATGGGCGGACAGACGCTCGCGGCCGGCGACAGCTATCAAATAGTCTGGCAGAGCGGCGGCGAAGGCATCTCCTCGGCCCGCCTGAAGCTCTCGACCGACGGCGGCGAAACCTATCCGACGACCATCGCCGATGACCTGGTCAGCTCAATCTACAGCTGGACGGTCCCGGTCGTGGCCACCGAACAGGCCCGCATCAAGGTTGAGGCCATCCTCTCCGGCGGGGCGGTCGGCGCCTCTGACGCCAGCCTGTCCGACTTCACCATCACCGCGCCGGCCGGTTCTCCCAGCCATCTTGAAGAGCAGCATCACGGCGGTGGCGGCGGAGGAGGCGGTGGCGGGGGCATCACCACGCCCAGCGGCGTCGGCGGGTCGACCTTCAGTGGGTCCTTGCCCCGCCAGGAAGCCGACAACCAGCTGCCTCCCAACTATCCGGTCGACTCGCTGGTCAAGTTGCCCACCGACCATAATCCGGCCACCACGGCCGACGAGACCGTCTACTACCTCGGCCTCGACGCCAAGCGGCATCCGTTCCCCAGCCGGGCTATCTTCCTGAGTTGGTACGACAACTTCAGCCAGGTCCTGGACATCGACGCCGCGACCTTGGCATCCATCCCCCTGGGGAATCCCATCATGGTCAGGCCGGGCACACACTGGGTAAAGATAATCTCCGATCCCCGGACCTACTTCGTCGAACCGGGCAACAAACTGCGCTGGATCCAGGATGAGGCCGCGGCCGTCCTGCTGGGCGGTGCCGATTGGAACACCAACATCATCGACATCGATCCATCGCTGTTCATCAGCTTCGTGATCGGCGCCGACCTCACGGCCGCCGGCGTGGCTGGCGGCGACTGGCCGGCCGGCTCGCTGGTCAAGACGACCGATGTCGGCGCTTCGACCTACTACGTGACGGCGGCCGCCATTCGCCCCTTCACGGGCACCGGCTTCGAGGACAACAAGTTCCAGAACCGCTTCATCGAGACTACGGCGCCCGGCTTCGGTTGGACGTCCAAACCGGCGGGAATGCCGATCAGCGTGTTCGAAAGCGACCTTTTCAGCCTGATGCACTAGAGCCTGGAACGGCAAAGGAAAACGCTCCCTGGCGGGAGCGTTTTTCGTTATAGAAGCAATTTCTCGACTCCCTCCTCCTCGACTTCGCTCGGAGTCGGTCGCTCGAACAATATCCTTTGTCCCCTAACCGGCGTCAAATAAACTCTACGGACAAAGCGGCGTGGTCGGAGACGAGATCGGGCAGGACCTCGAAGCGCTGTACCTGAATGTCTGGCGAGACCAGCACGTAATCGGCGAATTTCGGGTCATTAGGATCATCGTGCTTCCGGTAAAGGGCGGTGCGCGTCGAACGGACGCCGGAAGCGCGGACCAGATTGGTCATCCCCTTTTCCAGGATGCCCAGTGAAGCCGTGTCAGGCAGCAGATTGAAATCGCCGCAGAGGACCTTGCGGCCGGATGCGCCGTCCAGGAAGCTTTTCACGTTTTCGGACTGCGTCAGGCGCTCCGGAGTGTCGGTCTTGGGGCCGCCGTTCCAGAGGCCGTGGAAATTGACCACGGTCAGGGCGCGGCCTTCGAGATCGAGGCTGGCGTACTGGATTTTACGGGAAGAAAATACCGCGCTGCCGAACTCTTTGGGCTGGGCCGGACGGTAGATCTCCAGGTCGGCCACGGCTTTGACCGGCAGCGACCGGCGCACGAACACGGCCAGGCTCTGCCGATGAGGGTCGTCGGCGAATGACGCGAAAGTGCCGGCAAAATCCGGCAGGACGGCGGAGATCTTCCGGAACAGGTCGCCGCAGAGGTATTCGTCCGGGTGGCGGGAATCGACGACCGCCTGTTCCGAATCCAGGACCTCCTGCAGGCAGAAGATGTCGGTCTGCCCGGCGCGGCGCTTGAAGAAGCCCATCAGCGGGCTCAAGGCGCGGCCGCCCCAGGCGTTCAGGGTTATCAGGCGCATAAGAAGATTTTAATTCTACTCTCGGCGGCCTGAAACCGTAAAGCCGGTGCCGCGTTTGGCCCATTGTCGGCCGCCCCGGCCCATGAAAACAAAAGGCCGGACGTCTTTTGGGCGTCCGGCCTTGGCTTCAATGCCTCAGATCAGCCCCTTGGCGGCCATCAGTTTCCTCAGCTCTTCCTTGGCGTCCTCGGCCAGGTCGTACCGCACCCGGGCCGTCGGCTTGTCGATGCGGACGAACCTGGTCAGGTCGATGGGCGTGCCGATGACCACGGCGTCGCAGTCCGTGCCGTTGATGGTCTTTTCCAGGTCCCGTATCTGGTTCTCGCCGTAACCCATGGCCGGCAGCAGTTGGCCGATGTCCGGATACTTCTCGAAGGTCGCCTTGATCTCGCCGACGGCGTAGGGCCGGGGGTCGACGAGCCGAGCCGCCCCGGCGCGCTTGGCCGCTTCCGTGCCGGCGCCCGTCTTCATCTCGCCGTGGGTCAGGGTGGGGCCGTCCTCGACGACCAGGACGCGCTTGCCCTTGACCAGTTCGGGCTTGTCCAGATACAGCGTCGAGGCCGCCTTGATGACCAGCGCGGCCGGATTGTACTTCTTCACGTTGGCTGCCACCGTCTCGACGGCCTCCGGCGTCGCCGTGTCGATCTTGTTGATGACCACCGCGTCGGCCAGGCGGAGATTGACCTCGCCGGGATAATACCTGGCCTCGTGGCCGGGGCGCAGCGGGTCGGCGACCGTCACGGTCAGGTCCGGCTTGTAGAAAGAGGTGTCGTTGTTGCCGCCGTCCCAGATGACGACGTCGGCCTCCTGCTCCGCCTGCCTCAGGATGGCCTCATAATCGACGCCGGCGTAGATGACGCTGCCCATGGCGATATGCGGCTCGTACTCCTCCATCTCTTCGATGGTGCATTCGTGTTTCTTCAGGTCGGCGATGACCCCGTAGCGCTGCACCTTCTGTTTGACCAGGTCGCCGTAAGGCATCGGGTGCCTGACGGAGACGGCTTTCTTGCCGGCCTCGTGCAGTATCTCGACGACGCGGCGGGACGTCTGGCTCTTGCCGCAGCCGGTCCGGACGGCCACCACGGCGACGACCGGCTTGGAACTCTTGAGCATCGTCTGCTCGGCGCCGAGCATGGAGAACTTGGCCCCGGCGGCCATGACCCGCGAACCGAGGTGCATGACCGTGTCATAAGACAGGTCGCTGTACGACAAGACGCACTCGTCAATCCCCTCTTCCTTGATGATGCTGACCAGGTCCTTCTCGTCCCTGATGGGGATGCCGTCCGGGTAGAGCTCGCCGGCCAACTCGGCCGGATATTTCCTGCCGGCGATGCCGGGTATCTGGGTCGCGGTGAAGGCGACCACCCTGACCCGCGGGTCCTGGCGATAGACGACGTTGAAATTATGGAAGTCGCGGCCAGCCGCCCCGATGATGACGACGCGCCACTGCTTTTGCGGGCTGTCTTTCATATGACGAGATTAGTGTCGATCGACACGATTAATTCAATTGGGTTCATTGCGGCACTTCTATCGTCGTCACCGGATGCTCGCTGACCTTTCCCAGACCGCATTTGGCGTAAGGGTCGGTTATCTTCCGGCCGTCAAGCGTGGTGGCGATTCCGGACTTGGCGTGCCAGTGAGGCGCGTCGCAACAAGGACATTGCTGGGGCGTATACTGGGTCACTTGTTCTGCGGGGATGTAGGACCCGTCATAAGGTATGACCGAGATCTTTTTCACCGGCTGAGTCGGGGGCTGGGCCGAAGGCGGTGTCGGCGGCGGAGACGGCGGAGCGGGCGGCGGGTTGACCACTGTGTCGACCACCGGCGGCAGACAGGCGCCATCCTTGCCCAGATTCCACATGAAAGGCTTGGTCATCTTATTCATCTTGGCGGCGTCCAGCGCCGCGCCGGCCTCGTAGACCGCGGCGAAGACCTGCTTGCCCAGATTGGCGATGAAGCCGCTGCTGAATTCCCCGCCAAAGTCGGCCGGATTGGGATCGGCGACCGGCGTTTCCGCGGCTTTCACGTCCAAGCTGCCCTTGACCTTCTTTTTATCATCCGCGGGCTTGCGGTAATCGGCGCCGTAGGACTTGGTCTTGTCGTCGGTGGAATGAGCCGCGACCAGCCGCTTGATGCGCGTTTCGTCATATTGGGATTGGAGCGGTTTCTGGTGCGAACCCGAATAGCAGGAATCGAAGACAACCATGATCTCGCAGGCCTTGGTCTTGGCCAGCAACGCCGCGCTGAACTTCTTCGAGCTCAGGCTGGCGGGCAGGCCCTTGAACGCCTTGATCAAGCCAACTTCCTGAGGCCGCGGCAACGGCTTCCCCAGATCGATCCAGCCGTTGTCCCCGTGGGCCAAGACCATGACGAACAGCGAGTCCTTCTCGGTCATCTTCGAGGTGATGGCGTTTATGGCCGCTTCAACGTTCGCCGGGCTGGTGGCCTGATCGACCACGCCCTCCTGGCGGATAACCTGTGGCTCACCTTTCCGGTCCCAGCCCGCATCGATCTTGACCGGCCCTGGGGCCAGGAAGGTGATGTGACCGTCATCGTAGCCGGAGTTTTTCAAAGTCTCGTACATGGCTTGCGCACCATCCAGGAAGACCCAGGCGTTGCGACCGAAACCGGAGACGATCAGCGCGTAATACTCGCCTGTCGGCGCGTAGGCCGGGTTGGCGGTGATGCGCGGACGATTGTCCGCCGACGCGACCGCCGCCGGAACGGACCAGGTCCTGACGTAAGACATCATCTTGGCGCGATAGTCCGTACCGCCCCGGACCGCCGTCGGTTCCCCGGCGACCATGGTCTCGGTGTCGCCCTCGAAGGACACCTCGTCATTTATCACTGGCCAATAATTGCTGGTCTTTTTGACGTATTCCCCGGTCTTGGCGTCGATGAGGATGAATTCCGTCTCATGGGCGAAAAACGCATTGCCGGGGTCACGGTCGATCCAGGCCAAATAGGAGTACCTGTCGACGCTGTCGAGACCGCCCCGTTCTTCGTCGTAGCCCCAGGGAGTCACCTCGTCGCCGGGACGAAGCACCTCGGGATAAAGATAGGCGGCGATATCATCCTTGGCGGCATCGGCCTGAACGATCTCCTTGACGATGGACGCAGCCTTGTCTTTGGACAGCAGGTCGGCGGGTAAGGCTTCGACCTGGGGCGCTGGCAGTGCGGGCGGCCGCCCTCCCCGCTTCGGCAGGACGAAGACGACGGCAGTTATGACCAAGACGACGCCGATCGCTCCGATGACGAGTAATTTTATGTTCTTGGGAGTTGGGGCCATAAAGCTCTGGGGATTAAGTTTATCCGGTTCAATTATATCCCACTGGGGGGCGCGGTGGTATACCTGCATGCGGTTCAGGCTACGATCGTCGTCAAAAAGACGCCGCCAGCCGCGAGAAAGCTCGCGGCCGACGGCGCTAAGGTCAGCGGTTCAGCAGGATTATCCTGCGGACCGGCTCGACCAGGTGCGGCAGCACGTGGAAGAGGCGGGGCGGCAGTCCCCCGCCCCGCTCGGTCGTGATGACGGTCTCTATCTCCGCCAGGCGGCGGCGATGCTCCGGCCGGCAGCAGATATCCCGGCCCAACGGGTCGCCGAGCACGCCGGGGCGCGGCTCGAACGGCGGCGCCGCCAGGTTGTCGTAGTAGATGATGTCCCACCTGACGCCGTCGATCTCAGCCAGGACGCCGATGCCGGCGAAGCGCAGCCCGAGCCGCTCGCAGATGAACTGCGACGAGGAGTGGGCCTGGGTGCACTCGACCTGCAGCCGCAGGCCGTGCCGACGGGCGAAGGCGAAGGCCTCGGCGCAGAGGGCCGATACGGCGCCCCTCGGCGCGTCCGGCAGCGCCACCCAGCGGCCGGATTCCCAGTAGCCGTCTTTCCTCACCAGGGCGGCATGGGCGACGACCTTCTTCCTATGCACCATGATCCAGGAATGCATGGAACCGTCGCGCCAGGCGGCGGCGACATCGGACCGCCAGTATTCGGCGGTCGTCAGCGGCGCGTACGGGAAGTAACACCGGCCGTCCCGGCCGGTCCAGGCCGTCTTGGTGAGAGCGGCCAGCTTCTCGTCCCAGCGCGCCAACCTGAGGATCTGCGGAGAACGGATGATCTTCGTCACGGTTGCCTCTCCTGTTGTCAAAGAACAAAAAACCGGCGATCTCCGCCGGGCCTCAGGTCGCATTTAGGGTGATAAATCTAACCTACCGTCCGGCGGAAATAAGGTCCGGGCGGTAATAATACGAGCGGCTGTTCATCAGTGTCGTCATAACTCTTTCACTGTGTCAGCCGACGAAGATGCTGTCAAATTACGGGCTGGGCTTCAACTTGCCTGGAAACAAACAGGCGTGCCTCGCGGCACGCCTGTCCTGTCTTTGTTGTGGTTTACGCGCCGACCTCTGCGGGAGGCGGTGCGACTGGTTTGCGGGAGGCGGCCAACATCACGATCAGGCTGACGGCCGGGACGACGGCCAAGAGCGGCCAGCCGGCGGCGGTCAGCGGCCACAACCCTCGCATGACCAAGCCGATGAGCGCCAATGCGCTTACGACCGCCGCCACGATCATGCCCCAGCGCCAACCGCGCCAGACGCCCAGGACGGCCACGATGGCGCCCGCCAACATGATGATCGATGCGATGGCCCGCGGGTCAGTGACCAGCCAGGCCGGCGGGAAGAGCTGCGGCGCGCTGATGACTGCGGCGATCATCGCGTACAGGCGATAACCGTACCAGACGGCCATGATACCCAAAGCCAGGGCCGCTGCCCGTTTCCAGGTCAGGACCCGGATCAAGGCCAAAAACAGCAGCACGGCGGCGACCGTCGGCGGGGCGTAGCCGGCGACGAAGTTCCGGACGATAGCCATCAATCCGAAAGCTTCCCCGCCCCGTGCCACCAATGCGATCAGGCCGGTTGGCAGGGCCAGATAACCGATGACAGTTGCGATGACCATGGCGACACGGCCTTTCGGTGTCTTCCCGCGTTTCTTCTGTATCAGCCGCACCAGCGCCCGGACGCCGTAGCCGAAGATGACCGGCGCGAAGAAACCCAGGGTAATTACGGCCATGGCAAGCGCGCCGGCGGCCATTTCCGAAAACTCGAGGTGGCCGTACAACATCCCCAAGGCCATGGCACTGGCATAGAGAAGCAGGAATGACCAGAACATGACCTTGCCGAACCCGGTCTTCTTCTCGCGCTTGCGCTGCACCAGCCGCAGCACCCCCCAGAACAGCAGACTGACCAGAGTCGCCAGGATGGGCAGAAGGAATATCGGGCCGATCATCGTCGGGCCGATGTCCATGAACGCGTCGGCGGCCGAACTGACGAAACCGCGGCTGCCTCCGAACGCCATGCCCGTGCCGATGCCCAGACCGATGGGAGCGGCGTAATTAAGACCCAGACTCGCGGGCGCCGCTGTGGATTTCATCATGGCCACGCCGCCGAGCGACTCAGCGCCGCCGGCCGCACCGAAGAATCCTTCATAAACGGTCCCGGCCGGCAGTTCCAAGGGCACCTCGACGCGCTGCGGCTCGACACCGGGCGTGGTCGCGGGCGTCTCCTCGACGGCGACGAAAGAGGTGTATTTGGTCATCAGCCGATGGCGCAGACCGAGCAGGGTGACCCCCTCGACCAGGTCGGGTTTCTCGCCATCGAACATCTGGTCGGTCAGGTCGGTGATCTTGGCCCGAGCCCACATGCGGCCGATCCAGGTGTTCTCGGTCTCGCTCGCCGGCCAGCCCGATTCCACGGATAACAGTTCATCCAGGCGAGAGACCGGCGCGCCGGTCCCGGCCAGCTTGGGCAGGAAGGCAGCCAGGCCGCCGGCGACCTCGGCGGAACGTCCGCTCACCTTGACCGTCGACGCCGCGCCTGGCGGCTTGTAGCGGCCATGCAGGTAAAGCGGCTGACCGGCGAACAGGTCGGGAATGCGCGCCGGATATATCTCGCTGACCTCGACGCCACCCCAGTCGATGGCGATGTCGGTGAGAAGCGGCGAACGGATACGGTCATAGAACTCCTTGACCGGGTCGGCCTCCTTATCGTTCAGGTTGACATAATAAGCGGCGCCGCGGCCGGTCCGGGCCAGGTTATCGATGAGATAACGGTTCGGCGAGGAACCGATGCCGAAAGAGAACAGGCGGCCGCCGTTGCCCAGCTCCTTGTCGACCGCGTCGAGGATCTGGTGTTCGTTGCCGATATAACCGTCGGTCATGACCACGATGATGCGCAGTCTGGCCTCGTCGCGGGGCAGGCGCAGCACCTCCTGGATGCCCGGCAGCATCTCCGTGCCGCCGCCGGCCTCCAGGCCGTCGATGAATTTGAGGCTGGTGACCAGGTTGTCCGGCGTCATCAGGAGCGGCCGATCGGACAGCCGCTCCATCCAGTCATGGAAGACGGCGATGTAGAAAGCATCGTCGGGATTGAGGTTCTTCAGGGCGTAGCGCATGGCCTCCTTCATCTTGTCGATCGGCTCGCCGGTCATGGAGCCAGAAGCGTCGACCAGGAAGAAGACCTCCTTGGGGGTGACCTTGGAGATGGGGAAATCCGTCTGGGGCTGGATCATCAGGTTGAAATAGCCGTCCTCGTCGGCCGACGGCCGGTGGGTGAACAGGGCGACCCGGGGCCGGTCGCTCGAGAGCACGTACTCCAGGACGAAATCCTTGTTCGGCACCGTGTCGCCCGGACGGATGCTGACCTTGGCGGCGCTGTCGCTCGAGGGCGTGACGTCGATCTGGTGCGAACCGCATTTGAGCTCGGTGATGGCGATGCCACCGGTATCCAGCTCGACGGTCAGGTCGATGTCATGGCCGGACCTCGTGCCCGGTTCGAGCACCGGCGGGGTGATGCGCTCGAAGTCGGTCACGCCGGGAATAAAATTGTCCTCCATCCAGTCGCCGGGGATGTAACGCGGACCGACCACCATGGGGAAGACGAAGCGGTAGCGGTCCTTGTCGAAGACCAGCGTCTCCGTGTAGCGGATGACGATGGTGATCTGGTCGCCGGGCATGATGTTGGCCACCGACTGGGTGAAGATGTTCGGGCGCTCCTGCTCGAGCAGGCTGGCGCGCTTGCCCTCCTGTTTGGCCTGTTCGTAGATCTGCTTGGCTTCCTCACGGCGCTTGATCTCCCCCTTGACGACGCGATCGCCGACGCGCATCTCCATGTCATAGACCGCCGCGTCGTGCGGCAGCGGGAAGACGTAGACGGCCTCGATCGGCGTCTGGAAAGGATTGATGTATTCCTGACGGACCTCCGTCTCGGCGACGTAGCCGGAGATCTTCGACTTGACCGAAGTATGCTTGAGCGGGAATTGCCTGGTCTCACCCTCGCCGCCGACGACCTGTAAGGTGCCGGCCGGGAAGTCCGGACTGCTCAGGGTCTGGGCACGGGCAGCCGGGACCGAAAAAAGCGCCAGCAGCGCCATCATGGATATCGATATTAGACCGGCTTTGGTGCGCATAAACGTCTTGCCAAGGGCTTAAGTGAGTGCTTTCTATGCTTTATTATAACAAATTTCGCCTGCCTATGTATAACGAAAAATCCGGTCCGCGTAACGCGCGCGGCGCTGGTGACAGACGGAAGGATCGCGTTAAACGGCTCGGCCGCGGGGCGAGAAACAACCCAGTATCATTTTGATATCAGAGACAGCGAGTCCCATATTCCGAAGACCTTGACCAACCGGATAATGGACGGCGAATCCGGGATATTCCAGTCCGCCGGCCGGAATAGGCATCATTTTGCGGCGGTCGTCCGAGACCCTCACCGTCCGTCCGAAAATTATCGAGCCCACCTGGTTGCCGAAGGCGAAAACGACCTTCGGACGGATCTCCGCGATCTCTTCAAGCAGCAGCGGCAGGTATTCGCGGAATATGCGGTCAGAGAGCGGCCGGGCGTCGTCTTGCGTGGCTTTGCACAGATTGGTGACATAAGCGCCGCGTGCGGCCAATTCGAGATAGACGTTCTCCGCGAAACCTTCGTCCCAATCCTTGGGATCCAAGCTCTCGATGCGGCGGAGCGTTTCCTTATCCAACATCCCGACCTGCTCAAAAAGACGCCAAACGATCTTGGTGCCGATCCACGGGGCGCGGATGCCGCGCCAGTCCGGCCGCGCGGCCGCGTTGCGGGCAGTCGGATTCATGAAAACAAAACAGGCGGCCGGTTGATCCGTGCAGCCGGCGCCGTATATCGCCCGTGATCTGCGGCTGCCGTACTGCCGTTGCAGGCGCTCAAAAGCTGGTTTTAGCCTATCGACCTGCATAATCAAGGGTGGTCCAGACGGCAATTATGACATGAAGCGGGATGGAATAAAATGGGCATCTCGCCCACAGGTTCGGTTCAACCGACATGCCACAAACAGAAAAAACGGCCCTCGACCAAGGGTCGCTTTTTCTGGCGAGGCACTCAGGTCTGCCGAACTGTGGTATAATATTAACATTAGGATTTATTTTTATGATTAGCGGCCTATATGAAAAAAGCATTCAGTTTATTTATCGCCGCCGGCGTTGTCGGGGCGTTGTTCGCCGGTTTTTCGCAAAAGGCCGTAGCAATTGAACCTCTTTACTTTCCGGCTTGTACCGAGAACGACTGGACTTGCTCGGTTTGGTCGGCGTGCTACGGGGATCCCATAATGCCTGGCGAAGGCGTTTCCAGCCGAACCTGTACCTCCACCAAGCCTTGTCTGGACACGAACGGGACCAAACCTAAGACGCAAGTTTATTTCTATGATTATGCTCCCTGCGCGCCGCAGGCCGATAAGTACACCGACCCGTCGGCCAAACCGCCCTGCCTGGCGGAGCAATGGTCTTGCACAGCCTGGAGCGAATGTACGTATGATGTCCTTGACTTCACGTCCCATCGTACCTGCGCCCCGACCGTCTCTTGTGACTTCGAACCGGCCAACAAACCGGCCGAGGCATATTCCAGCCAAAGCGCCAGCATGTGTCAGCCAAAAGCCGACAGGTTTTCCCGAAATCCCTTGACCGGCGCGGATACCGACGCGTTGATCAAAGTGCATTCTCATGTCTACACTACCGACCTCTGGCCATCAGCATCCATCAATCAGGACAAGGGTCTGGTCGAAGATCTAGTGAACATTGAAAAGTGCACCAGCAACACCCTGATCAAGACGAATAGCTCGCCGGCCGTCTATTATTGCGGCGCGGACGGGAAGCGCTACGTGTTCCCGAACGAGAAGACCTATTTCTCCTGGTACAGCGATTTCAACGGCGTCGCTGTCATCACCGCCGAACAGATGGCACAGCTTCCTATCGGCGGCAACGTCACCTACCGGCCGGGGATGAGGATGATCAAGGTCACCTCGAGCCCCACGGTCTACGCGGTGGGGGTCGGCGGCGTCCTGCGGCCTGTCGCCAGCGAGGCGGAAGCCGTGGCGATTTACGGTGATAACTGGAACACCAAGATCGACGACATTTCCGATGCCTTCTTCGTCAATTACACCGTCGGAGAAGAGCTGGGCACGCATTGAGATCAGGCCCATTATCATCCCGCCTCACCATAAGCAAGTGATGTCAAATGGCGGAATACTCTTCCATGAAAATAGGCCGGATATCTACCAGAGCTCCTGCCGTCACGGTAAACCATATTAAGATAAAACGGCCTTGTAGGGCCGTTTTATCGTGGCGACAAACCCCTATTGGCTGCCGGTGCCTACGGGCACTCGGGTCGCTCGATATTGTTTTTAAGTGGCGGGGGGGGGCGGGAACCTCACTCCTTGGATCGCGTCCGAAAAATAAGCTTGATTTTGAGGGTAATTTTTGCCAATACGGGGGTCGCTTGACCGGTTAATATTAATCCGATATAATCTCATATAGACGTTATATTAGATTGACCTCAATATGGAACAACGCGACAAACGGATCAGTAACCTGCCCGAACGGCTTTGGACGCTCATAAACCAGATCGACGAACTCAAGGGCCGCTGGGTCGGCGGCGCAAAATTGAATCCGCAGGCGCTCGGGCGGCTGAAGCGGTCGGTTTTGGTCACCTCGACCGGAGCCTCCACGCGCATCGAGGGAGTCAAGCTGTCGGACGAGGACGTGGAAAAGCTCATGCGCGGACTCGCCATGACCAAGTTCGCCGACCGCGACAAGCAGGAGGTGCGCGGCTACTATGAACTCCTCGAGAACGTCTTCGATTCCTGGAAGCACATTCCTTTCACCGAAAGCACCATCAAGCACCTGCATAAGGAGCTACTAAAATACGCGGAGAAGGATGAGCGTCATCGTGGCGAATACAAAAAGACCGAGAATGCCGTCGAGATGTTCGACGAGACCGGCAAGTCTGTCGGGGTCATCTTTGCCACGACCCCCGCTTACCTTACGCCCAAGCGGATGCAGGAACTCGTGGACTGGACCCGCTACGCCCTCGCCCGCGCGAAGATACACCCGCTCCTCATCATCGGGAGCCTCATCGTCGAATTCCTGGCCATCCATCCGTTCCAGGATGGCAATGGGCGGCTGGCCCGGATCCTGACCAATTTGCTCATGCTTCAGGCCGGCTATGCCTACGTGCCGTATGCCTCGCACGAGAAGTTTGTCGAAGACAACAAGGCCGAATACTACGTCGCCCTTCGACGCGGCCAGAAGACGCTCTGGACCGACCGCGAGGACGTCACGCCGTGGCTGGAATTCTTTCTGACCGTCTCCCTCGCCCAAGCGAAACAGGCCATCGAATTGCTCTCCCATGAGAATATCGAGCGGATCCTTTCGCCGAAGCAGCTCGCCGTGTGGCGGCACCTCGAGACTGTCGCGGAAGCAACGCCGGGAGAGATCGTCAAAGCGACCAAGGTCGCCCGTCCGACCGTGTCGCAAGCTATTGACGTGCTGATGCGGCTCAAAAAGATCGAACGCATTGGTCAAGGCAGGACGACGCGATATAAAAAGGTGTAAATTTCGACGAAACGACAAAACGGCCCTATGGCCGTTTTGTCGTGAGACAAATCCTCATCGGAAGTAATGCTTATAAGTTTCGACTCACATGGGAATCGAACTTTTTTAAGCTTACCGAGGCACATGGGTCGCCCCATAATCTCAGGCACTCGGCTCTACTACGATAAAAAATTGTCATGGCGGGGGAGGAAGGAATCGAACCCTCGACAGCGGTTTTGGAGACCGCAGTTATACCATTTAACTACTCCCCCGTATTCGTCACAGGTTAACTCCTCCCGACACGGTTGTCTAGACCGCGCCGGTCCGCGGTTTCAATAGATATCCCGAAAAAGCGGCGTGGTCAGCGAATCCACGGGAACGTAATTGTCAGTCAGTACCAGTCCCCTGCGGCCATTCATCATCTCCTCCTTTTCTTGATCCGACATGAGATAGATCGCGTCCTCGACGGGCACCGGCGCCGGCGGCAACAGGCGATCAGTGTAGGCTTTTTCCGCAGCTGCCTGCCACTTAGCCCGGTCGATCGGCTCGTTGGAGGCCAACAGCACGAAGGTCGTCCGCCAAGGATTCTTCTGCCACTCCGTGTCCAGCGTGGCCATCTCGATGTGCGGGAAGACCTCGACAGCCGTGCGCATGAACGATGACCAGAGCCGGCCCAGGTTGTTGGCGTCGATGATGTTCAGGGCATAGATGCCGCCCGGCGACAGATGGTCGCGGACCAGCTGGAAGAATTCCTTGGTCGTCAGGTGGAACGGTATGGCGATGTCGTTGTAGGCGTCGCCGAAGACGATGTCGTAGGTCTGGCCGTCGGCGTCGGACATCAGGAATTGCCGGGCGTCCTCATTGACGGTACGGATGCGCCCTTGAGGGTTCAATCCCAGATATTTGATGTTCATCTCGGTCACGCCCGGATCTATCTCAGCCACGGTCAATTGGGAGTCCGGATAGACCTCTTCCATGTATCTGGGCATGACGTAACCGCCGCCGCCGATGAACATGGCGCGTATCGGCTGGCTGGCCATCTGTTCCTGAAGATATTCGGTGACGACGGCGTAGGCTGATTCGTAATCATAGCCGAGACGCCTAGGTTCAGGAGAAACCTTGCTGTGGACCAGGCAATCAAGTCGCAGATAACGGACTATCCCCTCGGCGGCCTTGACGGGCGTGATGCGCAGGCAGAAATACCTGGTCTCCGCATCGCAGAACTTGGGCAGGAACAGCGCCGCGTCCAGCAGCAGCACCATCAACAGGGCTGCCACGCTGACCTTGGTCGTCTGGGGCCGGCCGACGACCACGCCGGTCAATATCAGCACGGCGGCGATCATGAGCATGATGGTCTTGACGCCCAGCATCGGGATGAGGACATAACCGGCAGCGAAAGTACCGAGAATGCTGGCCAGGGAAGAGACGGCGTATATCCGGCCGACCGTGGTGCCGGTCTTCTGCAGCGAATCCAGCGAGGCGGCGATGACGATGGGCGTGATGTTGCTGAGCAGGAAACTGACCGGGAAGAATTCCACTACCGAGAACAGTATGATGGCCACCGGCAATTGAGGCTGCATGTCCCGAATGACGTCAGCCAGCGGCCGGCTCATATAGAACGCCAGAATGGCCACGAAGCCGGCCAGGATGAAGATCAGGCCGACGGTCTTCTTGGTGACGCCGCGCTCAGCCACGATGCCGCCGGTGTAATTGCCCACGGCGATGCCGGCCAGGACGACTCCGATGACGCCGGTCCAAGTGTAAAGCGATGATCCGAGATACGGCGCCACGATGCGGCTGGCCACCAGCTCAATGACCATCAGGCAGAAACCGCTGATAAAAACCAGGACCAGCGCCGGTAATATCAGCCGGGCGCCGGGCTTCATCGTCTTGTCTGTTTCTTTCATAGGCCGAAAACGTTAACGGACTCGCCTACTTCGTCTCCTTGTGAGCCTCGTGCTTCTTGCACCACTTGCAGTACTTCTTCAGCTCCAGCCGCTGCTTGATGGTCTTCTTGTTCTTCCTGGAGAAGTAGTTGACGCGGTGACAGACCCCGCACTCCATTTTGATGAGATTTTCCTGCGACATATTGGTTAGATCATTTTCTATTACCTTCGATCCTTCGGCCTAATTAATTAAGTGGAGCCACCTCCGGGAATCGAACCCGGGACCTACAGTTTACAAAACTGTTGCTCTGCCAGCTGAGCTAAGGTGGCCCGCTCGGCATGAACCGGTCGCGGATACGCTCGAGCGCTCCTGCGGCGCTCTCGCTCATGCCTCGGCGTCCGCCCCCGCTCAGGCGGGGACCAAGCTCGGCCACCTCGGAATGATCCGCGGCGGCCCATGCCTCGCTTGGAGATGAAATTGGAAATGGTGGGCAGGCTAGGATTCGAACCTAGGAAGGCGTAGGCCAGCAGATTTACAGTCTGCCCCGTTTGACCGCTTCGGTACCTGCCCGCGTCTGACGTGGAAAAAAATGGAGCCGACGACCGGGATTGAACCGGTGACCTTCTCCTTACCATGGAGATGCTCTACCAGCTGAGCTACGTCGGCGCACACTCGGGATGCCGGGTCGGCGGACACGCCTTGCGCCGCTCCGGCGGCGGCGCAGGCTGAGTCTCGGCTCGCCGCCCGCCCTTCAGGCGGGACCGAGCCAGCTCGCCTGCGACATTGTCCGGCGGCCCCGCATCCCTCGCTTTAAAATTTATTTTAAATGACTCCGGCCGGCGCGCCTCCGATGTTGTCTGACAGCGCCAAACCCTCGCTGAAATTGACCTGCTTATTCGCTATTTTCCCGGCCTGGAACTTTTTAAAGCGCCGCCGGCCGGCAGGGCCATGATCTTTTCGTACAAAATTCCGAGCTTCTGGTTCTCCGGATTGACCTCTTTCAGCTTCCCGAAAACCGCTAAAGCCCGTTCTTTGTCGCCTTCCAGTATACACGCCTCTATAAGTAAATCAAGGTGTTTGGGGTTGGCCGGTTCGTGCCCCAAGGCGCTCTCCAGGGCCAGGCGGGCGCCCGTGGGATCGCCGGCCAGGCGGCAGGCATTGCTGAGGCTGAGGTAATTCTTGGCGATCTCCGCCTGGACAGCGGGCGACGCCGGACAAGACCCGCCTTCTTCGGCGTCCGGAAAACGGCCGGCGCGCCCCTTGTGGGCGACACAGCACTCCTTGACGCTCATCTTCACCAGGAACTCGAAAGTCTCCTTGGCTTGGAGATAATTCTTGGCATCGAGATACAACTCGCCCAAACCTCGGTAGGCGCCGAGATTCTTGGGGTCGATCTTGATGATCTCGACGTATTTCTTCTCCGCCTCGGATCCCTTCCCCTCTTTGACCAGCTCGGCCGCCTCATCCTGCAGCCTGTCCACTATCGCCCGCAGGTCGGATATCGGCAGCGGCTTGTCTTCCGGCTTGGCCGTCTGGTATTTATAGTCGAGCACCAGCACCTTGGTGTATTGGCGCCGGAACCAAGCCTGGATCTTCTTGAGGACCGGCCCGACCTTGGCCGCGAAGCCCCTCCAATTCTCAGCGGCCATGCGGCCGACCCGCTCGTGGATGATCTCCTTCTTTTTCCGCGTTTCGCGCTCCTTGGGCAGCGCCGCGGTGTCGATCAAGGTCAGCTGCGGGAATTTCCGGATGACGATCGCCAACATGGCCACAAAACAGGCCCCGATGAAGATGATGGCGACCTTATAGAACATATGGCCTGTTATTTCTTCTTGGTCATGTCAGCGGCTATCTCGGCCAGCCTGACGAAATCCTTGGCCCGCAGCGAAGCGTTGCCGACCAGCACGCCGTTGATGACGTCCATGGCCAGGAAACCGGCCACGTTCGACGGCTCGACCGAGCCGCCATAGATGATGGCCATCTGGCTATCGACGATGTCCGCGGGCAGCATGTCATTCAAGGTCTCCCTGATCAGCACGTGCATGGAAGCGGCGTCATCCGGCGTCACGGCCTGGCCGGTGCCGATGATCCAGCGGGGTTCGTAGGCCACGATGATGCGCTGGGTGCCGTACGGCCGGTTGTCCTTGAGCGCCTCCCTGACCTGGTTGATGACCACGCCGTCCCGTTTGCCGGCCCGCCTCTCTTCCAGGGTCTCGCCGACACAGATCACCGGATGGATGTTCTGCCTGAGCAGGGCGGCGACCTTGCGCCTGATCATCTCATCCGTCTCGCCGAGATAGCCGCGCCGTTCCGAATGGCCGACGACGCAGTACTCGCAGCCCAGTTCCTTGAGCGTGGCCGGCGCTATCTCGCCCGTGTACTGGCCTTTATCCTCCCAAAAGACGTCCTGCGCGCCCATGCAGACGGACGTGCCGTTGACCACCTGATGGACGGCGTCCAGGGAGACGTGCGACGGGCAGATGGTGACGACGACGTCCGGGTTGGCCGCGCCTTGGGCGCCCCAGAGCCGGACGACCTCCTGGGCCAGCTCCACGCCCTGGGAGCGGTTCAGTTGCATTTTCCAATTGCCGATCAGATAGGTCTTCTTCATAAGGTTTTGGCATGCCGCAAGAACGGCTTGTTATCGGAGTAGGGGCCGATGACGGCCATGGTCATCTGTCTGTTCTTGAAGACATCAGCGGCGGCGCGGCGGACCTGATCGCGAGTGACGGCCATGATCTTGGCCAGTTTCTCCTCCGGCGTCTCGGCTTTCTTGACCATGAGTTCCTGGCGGGCGTACCAGTCGGCCAGGTGGCGGGAATCCTCCAGGCTGAGCGTCAGCCGCCCCTTGACGTTCTCCTTGGCCCGCTCCAGCTCCTCGGCGGCCACTTCCTTGGTCCTGATCTTGTCGAGCTCCCTGAGGATCAGCTTGATGGCCTGGTGGACCCGGTCCTTGGCCAGGCCGGCCTGGACCATGACGCCGCCGACATCCTGGTAAGGATTGATCCCGGCGTGGATGGAATAGGCCAGACCGTGCTTCTCGCGGACGGTCAGGAACAGTCGCGAACTCATCGTGCCGCCCAGGATGATGCTCATCAGGTTCAGGGCGGGCATGCGCTCATCGCCGTAGGGATAGGCCGGGAAGCCGATGGCCAGTTGGACCTGCTCGGTCTCCTTGGGCCAGATCTTGAAACGGACCCCGTTGTAGCCGGCCTTGGCCGTCTGGAACCGCCGGAAACCCTTCGGCTTCTTGACCTCTTTCCTGGCGCCGAATTTTTCCTCCATCATCTTGACCACGGCCGCTTCGTCGAATTTGCCGGCCACGGAGGCCACGGTCCTCGAAGGCACGTAGTAATCGTCGCGGTAACCGATGAGCTCGCGGCGGCCGATGCCTTTCATCGTCTCCACCGTGCCGCTGATGCGCCGGCCGAGCGATGAGCCGCGGTAAAGTTCCTGCTCCATAAGCTCGTCGACGAACATCATCGGGTTGTCCTCGTACATGCGGATCTCCTCGCAGATGACGTTGCGCTCGGAATCCAGGTCGTCCGGCCGGTATACCGAATGGAAGATCATGTCCTCGAGCATGTCGGCGGCCAGTTCGAACTTGTCGGCCTGCAGTTTGATGAAATAACCTGTGTAATCCTTGCCGGTGAAGGCGTTAAACTCGGCGCCGACGGCGTCCAGGTCGCGGGCGATGTCTACGGTGTTAGGCCGCCGCTCGGTTCCCTTGAACATCATGTGCTCGATGTAATGCGAGGCGCCGTTCAGTTTCAGGCTCTCATAGCGCGAGCCGACCTCGAAGAGCAGTTGCACGGTCACGGCGGCCGTGCCCGGACTGGGCACGAGCAACAGGCGCGCGCCGTTGCTCAGGGTGATTTTCTTGTAAGTATCCATAGATGGGTATCTGGCGGCAGGCGGCTCAACGGCCGACCTTGGCGGCAATGTGGCCGGCCACCTCGTCCAGGGCCAGGCGTTCCTGCTTCATGGTGTCGCGGTCCCTGACCGTGACCTTATTATCGTTAGGCGTGTCGAAATCGACGGTCAGGCAGAAAGGCGTGCCGATCTCGTCCTGACGGCGGTAGCGGCGGCCGATGGAACCGACCTCGTCGTACTGGACGAAGAACTGCTTGGCCAGCTCAGCCTGCAGTTTGCGGGCGATGCCGACCAGCGGCTCTTTCTTGGACAAGGGCAGGATAGCCGCCTTGATCGGTGCCAGCGCCGGGTGCAGACGCAGCACGGTCTCGACCTCCTTGTTCGATTCGGTGGTGGTGGTGCGGCCGCCCTCGATCTCCTCGTAGGCGTCGATGAGGAAAGCCAGCACCGCCCGGTCCAGCCCGAGCGACGGCTCGATGACGTAAGGGATGTAGCGCTCGCCGGTGGCGTCGTCGCGGTAGCTGAGGTCCTGGCCGCTGTGCTGCGAATGCTGCTTGAGATCGAAATCAGTGCGGTTGGCGCAGCCCCAGAGCTCGGCCCAACCCCAGGGAAACTCGTATTCCAGGTCGACCGTCCGCTTGGAGTAATGCGACAGGTCTTCCTTGGGATGCTCATAGAAGCGGAAATGGTCCTTCTTTCCCCCCAGGCCGACGAACCAGTCGAGCATGAAATCCTTCCAGGATTCGAAGGTCTCTTCGTCCGTGCCCGGTTTGACGAAGTATTCCAGCTCCATCTGTTCGAACTCGCGGGTGCGGAAAGTGAAGTTGCCCGGAGTGATCTCGTTGCGGAAGGACTTGCCGGTCTGGGCGATGCCGAAAGGCAGGCGCTTGCGGGCCGTCGTCTGGACGTTGAGGAAATTGACGAAGATGCCCTGCGCCGTCTCCGGCCGCAGGTAGACCACGGCGGCGGCGTCCTCGAGCGGCCCCATGAAGGTCTTGAACATCATGTTGAACTGGCGGATGTCGGTCAGCTCGCCGCCGCATTCCGGGCAGCGCACGTCCTTGATGGTCAGCGGTTTTTCCTTGAGCCCCTTCATTTCGCGCGAACGGGCTTCCAGAAGGTGGTCGGCGCGGAAGCGCTTCTTGCAGCCTTTGCAGTCGACCAGCGGGTCAGTGAAGCTCTGCAGGTGGCCGGAAGCCTCCCAGGCCTTGGGTGCCATGAGGATGGCCGCGTCCAGGCCGACGACGTCGTCGCGCTGCTGGACGACCTGCTTCCACCAGGCCTGACGGACGTTGTTTTTAAGCAGCACGCCCAGCGGACCGTAGTCGTAGGCCGAACCTAATCCGCCATAGATCTCGGAGCCTGGAAAAATAAAGCCGCGGCGCTTGGCTAAAGCCACGATCTTATCCATCTTGTTTTCGCTCATATATAACAAAAAACGGCGAGTAGTTTTACGCCTGATAAAAATATCATACCGCCGGCTTAATATCAATGAGAGGCGGCGGTCTCCTCGACCCCATCCGCCGCCTCGATGATGGACGCAAAAACCCCGCCGCGGCGGGGTTCTGGGAAACAAAAAATCCCGGAAAACGAGCTGGAGATGGAACTCGGGGTGATCCGCAAGCGGATTCCCGAGCGACGGCGCATCCATCGGTTGCTGCCAGTCGAAACCGGCTGCGACTGATTTCCGCGCCCCCTTGATCTAAGGGTCGAAACCCGTCGAACAAGGTACCCCCTCCATTTCGCTTTCAGGGATCCTTTTCAATGAACAGGGCAATATAGCATACCTGCATGACTTTGTCAAGAGTGGCTGACAAGATGTCTGATGTCGAAGCCCGAAATAAGCTCGGACCTGATATTTATAAGCTCATCCGAGTGCCCAGTTGGCCTGCGTCTGGCTTGGGTAAAATGCCAAAATAATAAAACAAAAAGGCGGCTGTCTGTCAGCCGCCCTTATTCACAGTGATGGTCGGTCCGAGCCCCGACGAAGCGTCGAGATCCTAGATGGTCATTATCTCCTTTTCCTTGTCCTCCCCGATCTTCTTGATCTTATCGTTCCAGCCGGCCGCCACCTTGTCCAACTGCTCGAGCAGCCGGTATTTGTCGTCTTCAGATATCTCTTTGTCCTTCTCGGCCTTGAGGACCTCTGTCTTAACGGCGTCGCGCACACCGCGGACGGCGATGCGGGCCTGTTCCAGCTTCTCGCCCATGACCTTGATCAGATCCTTGCGGCTCTCCTCGGTCAGCTGCGGCAAAGAGATGCGCACGACCTTGCCCTGGACCACCGGGTTCAATCCGAGCTTGGCCTCCTGTATCCCCTTTTCTATATCCTTGATGATCCCCTTGTCCCAAGGTTCGACGACGATGGTCCGGCTGTCCGGGATGGTGATCGAAGCCAAGCCGACAAGCGTCGTCCTCGTCCCGTAGGCCTCGACCATGACGTTCTCGACCAGCGCCGGCGTGGCCCGGCCGGTCCTGAGCGAGGAAAGGTCAAGTTTCAGGAAATCGACGACGTCCTGGAATTCGCTGCTATGTTGCGACAGAAAGTCCGTAGGCATAAAGAAGATGCGTTATTGATCTGACCGCGCCAGGCTTATTTGAACCTAGTCACGCCCATGTACAAGGCCGATGAATTCACGCTGTCCACCAGCAGATAAGTGGCCGTACGCGATGTGGGCAGCTTCTTGGGAACCCAGTTCACGCCGCCGTTGGTGCTGCGGTAGAAAGTAGTCGATGTGCCGTAATAGATGCTGTTGGGATCCTTGGGGTCCACGGCCAATGAATATATGACGGTCGAACCCGCGGGCGTCAGCAGGTCTATCTTGCTCCAGGTGTCGCCGCCGTCGACCGAACGGATCAGTCCGAACTTGGAGGCGATGATCAGCGTCTTGGGTTCGGAGGGGGCCAGGACCATGTCGCTGAACTCCCTGGTGCCGGCAAAATCCTTATAGTTCTTGCTCAGGTCGGTCCAGGTGGCGCCGCCGTCCTGGGTGCGCCAGACGCCGTTGCCTTTGGTGGCCACATAGACATGGCGCGTGTCAACCGGACTGATGATCAGCTTATAGATATCGTCGTTGAAATTCTTGACGCTGGCCCAGGACTCGCCGGCGTCGAGGGTTTCCAACAGGTCGCCCGAATTAGTCGCCAGCCAGATGATATCGGGATTATAGGAATCAATGGCCACTGCCTTGGTCTGCTTGTCGCTCCGGGAATCAAGGAAAGCCACGTTCCAGGTACGCGAGCAATCCTCCGTCTTGAGCAGCTTGAACTCGGAAGTGGCATAGACGATGCACTTGTCCTTGGGGTGGACGGCGATGGAGGCGACGCGGCCGCGATTGAGGACTGACTGGAACCAGGATTCGCCGCCGTCGTAAGTGTAGAACATACCGTTCTCGACCGTACCGATGTAAAGGGCGTTGCTGTCCTGGGGGTCCTGGGCGATGTAGGCCACGGACACGCCGCTGATGGAGCGCCTGTCCGGCGTGGTCGTCGGAATGGCCGCTTTCTGCGCCCAGGTATCGCCCTTATTGACGGACTTGAAGATGCCTCCGTCACTGGCGACGGCCGTCGGATTAGTGCCGACGGAAATACAGCCGGCGCCGACAAAAAGCAGTGCCGCACCGACAGCTGAAATGATGAGTGACCTGCGTGTCATAACTAAGTCAAATTATTTTCCGGTCAGGCCGCGGTGGGCCGATGACCGGAACTGAAATCTTGAGGCATCTTATCACGGCGGCCGTCTATTTAAAAGGAGAGGGCCAGACTCTCCAGTACGGCCCGAGGATTGACGTTCTCGGCGAGCAGCCGCTTGGCATCGGAGATCTCCTGCAGGACGGCGCCGATCTTTTTTGCGCCCAGCTTGGCCGGCCAAGCGGCGAGCCTTTCCTGGACATCGATATGGGTCAGGCGGTCCTGCCGTCCGTGGGCGGCGAGCAGCGCGTCCCGCAGCAACTCGGCCAGCAGGTCGAGAGTTTCGCTGGCGCGCAGGACAGCCTCATTGAAAGGCAGCTTGGCCGGAACCGACCTCTCCAAGATGGCCCAACGGTCGGTTATCTCGGCCTCGGGCAGGTTGAGCAGCAGTTCCCGCCTGGCGGCCATTGACCTGAACGCCTCCGGGTCTCGCGCGAAGGCCAGCGCCTTGCCCGGGCAGCCGGCGGCCAATCGGGCCCAAAGTTCGGCCTTCTCCGCCTGCAGGCCTTGGGCGACGAGTGCGCGGGATATCTCGGCAGTGGCCACCCGGCCGAAGGTCATGATCTGACAGCGGGAACGGATGGTCGGGAAAGTGTCGTCAGCCGCCTCGGACAACAGGATAATGAGTGTCCTTTCCCGCGGCTCCTCCAGGTTCTTGAGCAGGGCGTTGGCCGCCTCTTTGTTCAGGAATTGGGCGCCGTCGATGACCACCGCCTTCCAGCCCCCCATCATCGAACCGCGCGCCAGCCAGCCCCGCAGGACATGGACCTGATCGAGAACGATATCAGCATGGAGTTTGCCGGTCTTGGCGTCGCAGCCGCGCCCGACCACCAGGAAATCCGGATGACGGTCCAGGGGCGTTTCCGCTCCCAACACGGCCGCGGCCAACTGCCTGGCCACCGCCATCTTCCCGACATGTTCCGGACCGACAAATAGATAAGCGTGCGCCAGCCGATCGCCTCTGACCGCCTTCTCCAAGAAAGATAATATGCGCCCGTGACCGATGATCGCCGCGGAATCAAGGCTGGTTATGAGGTTAATTTCAGACTTGCTGCTGGCCATACGAAAAGAGTATAGCAGAATCAGGTCATACGACAAACCCTATCTTTTTTGGCTTAAATCGGCCAAATATTGTCTGGCTTGGATCTGCAGAATAGTGTCAGTCAGTCTTGACAAAATCACCGTTTCGTGCTATATTATCATCACGTTAGGCTCAATAATCGTACCTTCCAACCCAAAAACGACCCACTAACCAGTGGCTTCATAGGAGGAATGCATGAGCCAGCAGATCAAGTGCCCGGCGCGCCTTTCCGTCTACATGCACGGCAGCATCCCCGACCGATACACGGCCAACCCGGCCATCGACCCGACCGACGACGAGTGCCTGAGCGACATCGGCTTCACCGACGTCTCCGACGGCACCACCGAGGACGACATCGTCGCCCTCATCGACGCCGGCCACGAGGACGAGCCCGAGGCGGCCGACGGCTGCGACATCGACCCGACGTACGAGGACGCCTACGGGCAGTTCCTCGACGACGTGGCCGACGCCGCCACCGAGGACGACGTCGCCGCCGTCCACCTCCGCCACTACGGTCGCAGCCGCAACGCCACCATCATCAGCCTCCAGCGCCCCGCCATGGACAGCGTCAACAGCCCGAAGATCGCCTGCGTCAAGACCGCCGGCACCTGCCTCCTCGCCATCGAGGAGAAGCACGGCAACGTCTCCGGCTTCATCGGCAGCCGCCGCCACACCTACGCCGTCCTCGGCCGTGACATCTTCGAGCGCCGCATGACCTCGCGCCGCTACAACGCGACGCACAGCGACAGCTGGAAGCGCAACAAGGTGGCCAAGCAGTACCTGCGCCACGAGCGGTCCGTCTGACCGACTGACGGAAACAAGCAACACGCACCTTTCATTACACGATAATAACCCCGCCTCAACGCCCCCGGCCCATTCTGGACCGGGGGTTTTCCATTTCCGGTCCCGAATAATCGAAGTCAACATAATGTTATAAAGTGTCAGGCCCTTGACACTTTTTTTGTACTCCCCTACAGTCTCGACAACCCATGGGCCAAAACTAATTCACTCCACAACCTCTTTATGCGGTTCAAGAAGGCGTTACTTCTTTCCGGCGCCGCCGCGTTGTTCGTTGGCGCAACGGCTCTGGCCGCCGCACAATCCTCTCTTCCTATGGTCCCCTCCCCGGCCAAGGTCAAACAGCTCGTCAACCGTCTGAATGCCGTCGTACAGCAGGAACTGACCGGCGGCTGCGTCAGGGATGCCGGCAACGGCCGCCGCGAGTTCTGCAGCGAATCGAAGAAGAAGGTCGCCGAAGCGCACGACCAGGCGGCATCGGCCAGCGACCAATTGAGGGCGAGGCCGTCGGAACTGCGCGGCGGCGCCGAACGGAACATCAGGAGATTCCGCGGCCACCAGGACCTCGTCCTAACCTATCAAGCGACCTCGTCCAATCCGTATCGGGATGACGACACGGTCATCGAAACCTATGTCGACAATGAAGCCAACGAATACTGGGTCGACCCGGCAACCGACCTTGTGGTCCAAGTGGGTCCGGCTGCGAGTGCCGATCCGGCGCCACACAAGACTCGACCGGAAGATCGTGTTGCCGTCGCGGACCTGAGGCAGGCGGCCCTGGACCTGCTGGAGGCGAACGTGCCGAACTTCGCCGGTCGACGCAGTTCGCTGCACCCCCTCGAGGACAACAAGAACAGGGAGATCTACTTCTTCCGCTGGGACGATTTCTCGGCGCCGCTCAAGGAATCGGAGCTGCCGCCGTTCGTCCAGGTCGCCCTTTACGCCGACGGCTCGCTGGCCAGCTTCACCGATACCCTGAATCACTAACCCGCACGGCCATGAGCATCAAGCACAAATTACTGACCGGCCTGATCGCCGCCGTCTCGCTACTTACGGCGGCCGCGCCAACCCGGGCGGCCTGGATCTACGCCAACGGCGGCAGTTACTACACCGCCAAAGGTCCGAGCCAATACTGGCACTACGTCTACAACGAGGGGTATTGCGGGAAATACGCCAAATGGTGCGGTCCGAACCATTTCGTCTGGACCTACAATTCCACCGCCAACTTCGGGTACACCAACGCCGCCGTCTGGCGCATCGAGCCGGCGCAGCAGTACTTCTCGCGGGCCTACGCCTTCATCCCCCGGCGCGACGCCACGGCCAACCCGGCCTTCTACGATATCGGCTACGCCGGCGCCTCCACCAACCAGTCGGGCGTCAATCAGCTGGCCTACTACGACCAATGGGCGCCGCTGGCCTACGGGAAGTCCCTCTACATGATCGCCAGCGTCTACCTGGACGATAACCGCCGCGGTTACGGCAGCTTGGCCAAAGTCGCTTTCGATGAAATAAAAATAGAGAACTGAAAGCAGCAGGGATCCGAAAGCGCAGTATATGCGATGACGGGCGGCTAGCCGCGCCGGCCGGCCCAGCCATCGACGATCGAAAAAGGCGCGGGACAAGACAGAAAATCGGCCGGACTCTCGTGGGAGAACGGCCGATTTTCGTTCGGGATACCGGTCCAGCGACACGTCTCGGTCGCTCCAGCGAGCGACCGGACTCTTCCCTCGGCACACGGCCCGCCCGCGGCGGGACCATGCCCGTGTGCCTGCGGAACAGTCGCTGACCGGCGTCCTCTACTCTACAACTAAAAATACCCGGCCGCGCCGGGTATTTTTTATCTCGATATTCAGCTCCTTATCCTCTTCACCGCTTTGACGAACTGGTCGCCGCGGTCGAATTCGTTGACGAACATGCCGAAACTGGCGCAGCCGGGCGACAACAGCACGGTTCCCGGCGGCTTGGCCTGGTCCTTGGCAATCCTCATCGCCTCGGCCATGGAACCGACCACGGTCCGCGGCGTCCTGACGCCGGCGGCGTCCAGGGCCGCCAGCATCTTGGGAGTGGCCGTGCCGGAAAAGAGCACCAGATGCTTGACCCGGCCGGCGACGACCTTGGCCCATTCCTCGAAACGCAGTTCTTTGTCGGCGCCGCCGGCCAGCAGGACGATCCGTTTCCTGTTTTCCGGCACCAACGTGCGCATGGCGGCCATGGCCGCGTCCGGCGTGGTCGCCGTCGTATCGTTGAAAAAATGCACGCCGCCCTTGACGCCCAGGAACTCCAGGCGGCCGGGAACGCCGCGGAACTTCCTGACGACGGCGGCGATGGTCCTGTCGGGGATGCCCATGGCCGCGGCGGCGGCGCAGGCGGCCAGGACGTTGCCCAAGTTATGCTTGCCGGGGATACGGACGGCCGACAGCGGCAAAATGGTCCGCCTCCGGCCGCCCAGGTCGATGACGACCTTGCCGCCGGAAACGAAGCAACCCTCCCCTTTCCTGCTCTTGACCGAGAACCAAAGCAGGCGCGGGCCACCCTGTTTCAGGGCCAGTTTCTCGCCGATGGCAGCGATGCGGGGGTCGTCGACATTCAGCACGGCGGTGTCTCCGGCACCCTGGAAAGAGACCATCAGTTCCTTGGCCCGGGCGTAATCTTCCATGCCCCGATAGCGGTTAAGATGGTCCTCCATGATATTGGTCATGACGCCGATGCGGGGGCTCAAATGGTGTTTCTCCAGGCTTTCCAGCTGCCAGGAAGAGAGTTCCAGGACGATCGGTGGCGGCGGCGCGGCGCCTTTCTTGGCCGTCTGCAACAACTTGTCCAAAGCGTCTAGCGGCGAGATGCGTATATTGCCGCCGACCACGGTACGCTTGTCGTGTGCCCGACTGATGTCGGCCAAAAGCGTGGTGGTGGTCGTCTTGCCCTTGGTCCCGGTCACGGCCGTGGAAGGATACGGACAGAGCAGGAAAAAGATGCTGATGTCGGTTTCGACGGGGATGCCTTTGCTGGCGGTCAGCGACAAGAAAGGATTCTCGCGAGGCACGGCCGGATTCTTGATGACCATGTCGGCGGCAACGAAATCCTTTTCCGCGTGGCTTCCCAGGGAATAGACGATCTTGCGGACCGGCGGTCCTTTCTGATGTTCCAGACAGCCCTGATAGGCCCTGTCCAGCTCGGCGATGGAGTCAGCCAGTTCTTCGGGCCCCTTGAGGTCGGTCACGGTGACGGCCGCGCCGTGGCGCATCAGCCACTTGGCCATACCGACGCCGCCGCCATGCAGGCCGAGCCCCATGACGGTGATCTTCTTGTCCTTGAACCAATCGACGCTGTACATGCTGTGGCAATTAATAGTGCTTATGGCTCATGTGCGTACCCCGCTCCCGGAACTGCCGCCTGGCCAGGCGCACCTGGAGCATGGCCCCGGCTACCTGCGCCCACATGCGCAGATATTGTATCAGGCCGCGCCAGACGCCGACCTTCTGCATCTTCCGCCTGATAGACAGGCCGGGCAGGACGACGAAGCCGTAGGGCAGGCCGTTGACGCGGCAGAAGTAGTTCAGCGCCGATTCCACCTTGAACCCCTTGAGGTATTTCTCCGGGATCATGTCGAAAAGCTCGCGGCGCATGGCCCTTTCGCCGCCGACGAGCGGCAGCCGCTTGGCCAAGGCGGTCCAGAACGGGCCGCGATCGCGCAGACCGACGTTCATGTAGCGCGAGCCGTTCCAGACCGGTTCCAGTATCAGGCGGATGTGCTCGGCGGTCAGGCCGATGAGGTCGGAATCGAAGAAACAGGTGACCGGGGCGTCAGTATGCATGACACCGTGGGCCAGGGCGGCGCCCTTGCCGCGCCTCCTGGGCAGTTCGTGGACGAGGGTGGCACCGGCCTCGCGGGCCAGCCGGGCGGTGTCGTCAGTGGAGCCGTCGCTGACCACGATGACCTCGTCAAAAAAACCGGCGGCAACGACGGTCTTGACGACCTGGCCGACGGTGGCGGCTTCGTTGTGGGCCGGCAGGATGGCCGCGGTCTTGACGCGGTCCATACGCCTTACTTCCCTCTCAGGGACAATTCGTACAGGACCTCTTCGGCCCGGCGCAGGTTGTTCTTGGCCTGGTCGAACTTGTTGCGCAGATAACCTCCCAGGTCCATCTCCAAGAGTTCGATGACGATGGCTTCCATGAGCTCCTTGATCTTCTTGACCTCGGCCGGCTGGCCTTCGGTGGCCAGGCGCACCTGGCGCCGCTGCAGTTCACCGGTCAGGTCGGACAGACCTCCGATATAGATGTCATAATCGATGTGCTCGCCGGCGACCTGACCGACAGTGCCGTCAGCCAGATATTGGCGGTAAAGCTGCGCCTCGACGTATTCCTCGAGAGCGGCGCGGTAGGAGCCCTCGGCGGCCAGGTCCGGCTGCTGCTTGATGGCCGCCCGGATCTTCTCGAGCGCCTGGTCGGCTTCGGCCAGCAGCTTGGCGGCGGCGGCCGTGTCGTCCCGGTGCAACGCGAAGATCGCCCGCTTGGCGGCGGCGATGGCATCGCTGGACAATTTGATGATCTCCCGCCTGGCTGATTCGTAAGCGCCCAACTGGGCCTTGATCGAGGCGAAGAAATCGCGGTCCAACATAGGATTACTTGTTCATGACGACCCCGAAGCGGCCGTAGAGTTCGGCGATCTTCTGCCCCCGGACCTTGGGGTCCGAGGAAGCGCGCCTTATCGCGGCCTTTTCCTCCCGCAAATGCTTGCGGATGCTCCTGGTCAGTCTCACGGTCGGATATTTTTTCATAGCCGTGTCGTTCAGACCACTTCAGATTAGCCGCCTTGGCGGCAAAAATCAAGGATAAAGAAAACCGCCCCCGAAAGGGCGGTTAAAGAGAGATCAGACGCATTCACGGAAGGTCTGCTCTTCCGGCAGGTACTCCATCAGCTCGACGTTGAGGCCGCCGTCGCTGTAATGGCGGACCAGTCCGAAGGTCAGCCGTTGCGTGACGACCACCTCGGGCTTGGATGACAGGAAGCGCACCAGGCCGGAGACCAGCACGAAGACCAGCAGGATGAAGGCCGGCACCTTGAAGTCGGATATCTGGTAGGACCAGATGCTCAAGCCTTCCTTGGGGAAGCTGACCAGCAGGAAGACCACCAAGGCCAGGACGAAAGCGATCCAGCCCAGCACCCGCGTGACGTAGGTGGCGAAACGCAGCTCGCCGGTCTTGAACAGGTGCTTGGTCGTCAACCAGACCGTCTCCAGCTGGCGGAAACGCTTCCAGCGGAACTCGTGCTCTTCGAACTTGCGCCAGCGCAGGTCGAACAGCAGAGCCCAGGTGCCGGTGTTGATGTAAGTGCCTTCCGGACCGGTGATGCGCCGATGCTCATGAGAGTGCCCCAGGATGACCGCCTTGATCTTGCCGGCGTACTCCTTGAGCAGCCTTTTGGCGTAGATATCGACCGGCTGGTCTTCCATGGTCTGCAGGATGACCCTCAGATGCAGGCGCAACTGAGTCTTGCGGCGCACGTCCCAGATGTCGAAGAAGGCGTTGGAGAGGTAGTTGCCGATGGTCGCCAGGGCGGCGTACAGGGCCCAACCCCATTTGTGAAGCGCGGCGTTCCGCCACAAGGCCTTGTAATTCGTCAGCCGCCCGACCAAAGGATTGTGCTGCTTGATCTTGTTGACCAGGCCGACGGTCATGAACGAGCCGTAGGGCGCGTTCAGGATCGGGTTCTTGATCGTGCGGCCGAAACGGTGGGTCAGGACGACGCTCTTCGGGTCGATGGTGTTATTAGCCTCGGCGTCGTGGCCGTGGATGTACAGCACCTCCCGGTGGACGTCGCGGAAATCCATGCGCTGGTCGACGAACCGGATCTTCTTGGCCAGATCGGCGTCCTCGCCGGCCAGCCGCCGCAGGATCTTGCGCTGCACCCGCTCCCAGACCATGAACAGGTCATGGTTGCCGACGAACAGGTCGACGAAGCAGTTCGGCTGCCTGATGAAACGGGCCAGGGCGTCGAAGAAGCGCGGGTGTCCGGCGATGATCCGGCCCATCTTGCCGGCCGCCGCGTGTTCGTACGGCGGGTCGGCGAATTTGCCGTTCCAGGTCACGGCCAACGGGTCGAAAGTATCGCCGTTGAGGCGCAGCCTGACGACCGAAGCGCGACCGTATGTCTCCAGCACCCTGTCGATGAAGGAGACGAATTTGCCGTCGTCCGGAAAATCCTCGAGCGGGTTCTTCGGATTGATGACCGGGTGGCGCTCGACCGAGGAGAACAGGCCGACCCACCAGTTCCAGAAACGACGCAGGCGCGAAGGCCGGTATTTCTCGTTCTTCTCCAGGCCTTCGGAAATGTGCATATCGCTGACAACGATGTTCACTTCTTCCAGTACGACCGGTTCGATACCTTCCGGCGGCGTGCCGGAGGGATCTCGATCTTTGACTTCCGCTGCCGGCAAGCTCATGGGTTACCCCCACTACTAAGAAAGGTTTTAAGGAACCAGTGACGGGAAAACGGACCATCCGCTTATCCCGCCAGACATATAAATTAAGCAGAAAATAGCGGTTCTGTCAATATTCACATGGTTGAGAATAACCGCCCCCATCAGGGCGGTCGGCGACCGAGCTGCCGTTCTGACCGTCCGTATTTTTAAGGCGAAATAAGCTTGCGATAAAGCGCCTCGGTCCGCTCGGTTATCTTGTCCCAGTCGTATTCCTGACCCACCCAATTCCTGGCCCGCCGGCCGCGCTCGGAGACGATCTCCGGATGGTTCAGCAGCATCCTGATCTTGGCCCGCAGGTCGGCGGCATCGGCACTCACGAAGGTCAGGCCGCTGTGATCGATCGGCTCGATGTTCTCCGGGATGTCCGAGACCAGCACGCAGCGTCCGGCGGCCATGGCCTCGAGGATGGAGACGGCCAGCCCCTCGGCCTCTGACGGATGGACATACAGATAGGCGTTGGCGAACAGTTGCTTGAGGGCCGGACCGGTCTGGAAGCCGGTGAAGACGATCGAGGAATTACCCTCGCTCAGACGGCGGACGTACTCGGCATATTCGCTGCCGAAACCGGCGGCGCCGACGATGACCAGCTTCTTCTCGTTCTCGAATCCGTCGTAAGCCTCGATGAGATGATGGATGCCCTTCTGCCGCACCAAGCGGGCCACGGTCAGGATGTAGCTGCCCGGCCCCAGTCCCCACTGCGCCAGGAGGTCGCTGCCAGGATATTCGCCGACGGCGGCACCGTTGGGGATGTATTCGGCCTGGGCGGCGAAACGTTGGCGGCAATAATCCTGGATCGTCCGGGAAACGGCGATGGTGGCGTGCGGGAACTTGGCCGCCGCCCACTCTCCGAAACGCAGATACGACCTGGCCAGCATCCCCCACTTCGGATGCAGGCGGTCGATGCTGTGGAAGGTGGCCACCACCTTGGACCGGGGCTTGAACAGGCGGGGCAGCCAGGCGAAGGTGGCCGGCCCGACGCCGTGGTAATGGATGATGTCGGCCTTCTGAAAAAGCGCCGCGACACTCGACAGGAGCGTGTGGGTGAAGGTGTCCAGGTTCTTGGTCGGGATGGAAGGCAGGCGCTGCAGCCTGATGCCGCGGTAGACGGCCTCCGGCGTCGAAGTGAACCTCGGTCTGACGTACGCCAAGACATCATGCCCGCGCGCCGCCAGGCGCGAAGCCAGTTCTTCGACATGCCGCTCGACGCCGCCGGAATCAGCCCGGACCGGCAGGCCTTTGAGGCCGATCATGACTATCTTCAGCGGCTTATTAAGCTTATTCTCTGCTGTCATCGACGCGCGACCATTAATACCTCTGTCTGTATTTTATCACGACCGGACCGGCTTCTGAATGACTTGCTTCATTCCGGCAAAAATGGAAAGATGCCGGAGCGGCGATGGCAGAGCGGCGCAGATAAGCGCCGTTACCGTTCATCGGTAGAGGAGATGCCCATGACCGCAGCACCAGTTCTTTCCATCATCATCGTTCTCCAATATGCGGCGCCGGCGGCGGCCGAAGAGGCACCGACCGCGCCGGATACGGCTCAAACCGAAGGGCTGGCGGCCAGGATAGCCGCGGCCAAAACGGCTTTGATCAAGGCATCCGTCGGCACCGACCGCGTCGGCACCGAGAATGCCGTGCTGGCCGTCTGGGACGGCTCGAGCCGGGGCCAGATAACCCTGGTCCAGGTGCGTCACGGCGTCTCCAGGACGCCGGGTTACTCGGTCGAGTGCGTGCGCCACAACGGCGTCAACTCGGATTACCGCGTGACCGAACCGCCGGACCACGTCGTGCTGGCGGCCAAGTTCAATGTCGGCGCCAAACACGGACGCCGCGGCCGCGTCACCCAGATATTCACGCCCTATACGCCAGCCCTGCATACGCCGGAGCTGGTCGCGGCCGGCCAGACATATCTGGAAAACCTGCTGGCCAAGGCCGCGGCCGATCTGGACGAACGCGGCGTGGCCTCGCGATCCATCGCCGGCCGTCGCGTGACCGAAACGGTGGATGTGCGGGCCCTGATGACCATCCTGATCGTCGAGCACGCCCGATCCGATAAGATCGAGGAACTCGGCATCCAGCGCGTCGTTGAAGAGGTCCTGGTAGTCCTCGGCGCCAACGGCGACGACGCCTACGACCATGCCATCTCGCGCGCCCGGGCCCAAGGCCTGGCCCAGTTCATCAAGAGCACCTACCGGCTGACCAGGACGCGTTATCCGGCGGCCAAGCTGGCGGCAGACTTCAACTTGGGCATGGCCGACCACCTGAACGCGGCCAAGGCGCAATACTGCCTGGCCGACTGGACGCTGTCCGCGCTCAAGCGGGAAACCCTGGCCGACCTGCAACTGCCCGGTTTCGAGGAGGATCTCGGCGCCTACGTCGCCGCCGCATACAACGGCGGCGAAAGACGCGCCGCCCAGGCCTTTATCCGCGACCCCTCTTCCTGGGAGACCCGCGGCCACGGGCTTTGGTCGGAGACCATCAATTACGTCCGCGTCTTCCGGGCGGTCTACCGACACCTCTTCCCCGAGGCCACCGCCCCGGAACCGCAGAGCCAGACGTTCGATCCCTGAACCCCAGTGCATCACTGGGGTTTTTATTTTTCCGCGGTCCAAGTCGGAAGCCCGGGATAAACAAGGCCGCCTCGCCGGGCGGCGAGGCGGCCATCGGTCATCTGATCATGGTCACTTTTTCGCCGGCGGCACGAAGACGTCGCCGATACGACTCGACGCCCTGACCCTCATGTCATCCGCTATCTGCATCAAATATGCAGCTTCCTTGACCTTGCCGGCCTTGGCCAGTTCAGAAGCCATCTGCTCATGGGCGTAAATAGCTCGCGCCGAATTCTCAGCCTGGGTCACGGCCAGCGAAGGATTCTGGCCGCGTAATAGGGTCCTGAAATCCGGCCTGAGCAGGGCTCTCATCTGTGCGTCATCCGCCACGCCCAACTTCATTTCCAACGGCCTCTGGAGTCCTTTGATCCGGCCGAAAGTATCGTAGACGAAATCCGCCCGGCCGTGGCCAGAACTGATCTGTTCGACGCTGCCGCCGATGCCCGAGGTCAGCGTCTTGACCTCGACCTTGCTGGCGACGTTGGTGACGCCAGCGCCCTGCTGTTCGACGACGTTGCTGCCGACCGGCCGCTCCACCACCGTGCCGCCGACGTTCTGCTGTGCCGGTAGATCAACCCTCCTGGAGACCGGCGTGACTTCCGCCTGGTTGCCGACAGCGACCGACGGCTCAAGATGCTCGGCTGCCCCGACGGGGCCGCTGACCATCTTGACTCCCAGGCGATGTTCAAGCACGAACTGGGCGGCCCGTTTGGCATCGTAGCCGGCCATATACTCGATGCTCTTGCCGCCGCCGAGATCGATCCGACCGCGCTGGCCGGAGACGGCGCCTCTTTCAGCGAGCTGTAGCAACGATTTCTTCAGGGCATCCTGCGACGCCATGTCGGTCCCGGCGCGCCTGAGCCAGGACTCGCCGATGACGGCTTGGTTGGCCGTCAATCCGGCTTTCTTGGCCTCACTGATCACGGTAGCGACGCGTTCCGGAGAAAGATGGGCGCCGGTCATGGCTGTCTGGGCCTCTGTATCAAGATTGAATTGCCTGGCTACCTGGATGGCCTCGGGGCTGCCAGCGACCATGGTCTCGGATGTCGGCAGACCGACCGGTTTCCGGCCGGTGGAGAGATCGACCGCCGGCTCCTCGCGGGGCGCCAGGAACGAGCGATGATAAGCTTCGCCGGTCTGATTGAGTGACCTGATCCGCCCTTCCAATGAGGCCTCCTGAAGCTTCAGCCTCTGCAAAAGTTCCGCGTCAGTGGTCTTGCCTTCAAGGGCGCGAAGGGCTTCGAGTTCGGCCGTCTTGGCCTTGATCTCGCCGGTGATCGTTTCAAACCGCTTGCCGAGTTCGGACTTCAGCCAGGCGACGTCCTGCGGCGTCTGTTCGCCGCGGGCCATGTTCAACCTCAGCCGCTCATCGAGGACCGGGTCCGGCCCGGTGTTCCGCAGCCGTTCGAGCGCCTGATCCGGCGTCATCTGTTCTGGCAGCTTGGTCTTCGGCAGCTCGGCGGTCGGTTCAGGTTCTGGCTGGACCTCCACTGCCGGCGGCTTGGGCCTCCACATGTATTCGCGGCCGGCCGTATGCTGCTCGGTCACGCCGAATTTGCCTCCTTTTTCTTCCAAAAGATACTGAGCCGGCTCCTTGGCATTGAACCTGACGCGCACCTCGGTGCCGTTAGGATTGATGTAATGATTCTCTATGGCCAGTCTGCGGCTTTCGAGAACCGCCCAACGATGGACGGCGGCGGCATTATTGACGTCGCCTTTGAAACCGAGTTGACTGGCGAGTTCGGGATTATGTTGTGCCTTGAATTCGAGCTGTCGGGTCAACACATGAGTGATGCCTTCGCCCTTGCGGATGGTCCCCAAAGCCATGAGTTCCTGCGCCTCGACCTGTTCGGGAGTCAGTTTGATCTCCTGCGGAGGCGGAGGAGCATCGCTGTGTCCGGCTTCGCCACGCTGCGGTTCGAGCGGATCTGACGGCCGTTGCTCGCCATGCTTGACCGGCGCGGCTTCCTGCGTCTGCGCCCAGCCGAGCTGTTTCTTCATGGCATCGACGGCATCCTGCGCGTAGTAACCGGCGACCGCGCCCATGGCCATGCCGCCGAGCGTGTAAAGCACCTTGCGGCGCTGGCCGGACTTGTATATCTTGTCCAGTTTGGCCAGATCGGCCTCCCGGTTAGTGGCTACCTGATCGTTGGTCTTGGTCATGGTCTCAAGCAGATGGTCCATGTTCTGGCGGTTCTTCATCTCCAGTTTGTCGACCTGGAAGACGAAGTTCTCGGCCCTCTCCTTGAGTGCCGGGAAACGATCGAACATGCCGCTCTGCAGACGCGCCGCCACTTGGGCTGCGTCCTGACGGAAGGTGTCCAGCTTCTCGGAAGGGAAATCGATGTCAGACAGGCTCTTTTCCGCCTCGTCGACCATCTTTTCCGATTCCTCGACGACGCGCGCCTCGGCCTTGGCCTCAGCCCGTTTGCCCAAGGCGAAACCGAGCAGGCCGCCGGCGATGCCGGTGGTCACCGCACGGCCCCAGCGGCTTTGGCGGGCCACCGAAGCCGTAGTCGCGCCGAGGGCCACGGTCATGGCGCCGAAAAATAGCTTGTCCTTCGAAGAATCTCCGGCCGTACCGGCGCGAATGGCCGCGAACTTATCCATGACGGCGAAGAAGCCCGGTTTGTCTTTTTTCAAATTATTGCGCAGCTGGTCTTCCATGGCCTGGCCCCTCTCGAACCGTCCGGTGGTCACGGCGATAAGCATGGCCGCTTCCTTGGCCTGTTCCGCGGACAGTTCCGGCCTTTCAGCCTTGATCTTGGCCAGCGCCGAGCGGAAGAATTCAGGACTGACCTGACCCAGGGCCTTATCGAATTTCTCCAGATCCTTCTCTTCGCCGGCGTCGAGTTTCTTGCCCTCCTCGCCGAACTCCTTGATGTCAGCGACCAGTTTCTTGGAGCTCTCGCGCCTGATGACCGACGAGGCCATGGCGCTGATCTTCTCCGGCGTGAGAACATCCTTGATGATCATCTCCTGCGCTTTCTGCCGCAGGTCGTCCAGCCGTTTCGTGTTCGGGCCGCCCATGCCTATCTTGGAAAGCATCTTCTTTCCCCAGGCGGAATTCTCGACGAAACGCCAACCGGCCATGGCGCCGCCGGCGACCAGTGCGGCCGCGCCGCCGGTGCCGATCAAGGCCGCGGCCCCGAAACCGGCCGCCACGCCCAAACCGATGTTCAGGCCGACCTTCTTCAGGATGGGACCGGCGAAGACCGAGGCCTTCTCCTTGAAGGACATCATGCTGAAGACCTTGGCCGAGACCTGCTCGTCCATGGTCCGCTTGAGAACTTCCTGCATCGAGGCGACCGTCTCGCCCTTGACCTCGGCCATGCGCTCTTTGGCCCCACTGCCCTCAGCGACCTTGTCCATCTGCTTCTCCAGCAACGCCTTCAGTCCATCCGCATCGCCTTTGTTCAACAGTTCATGGATCTGGGCGACATCCTTGGTGTCAAGCGTCTTGAGTATCTCGGCCGGAGCCACGTCAACGAAGCCCTCTTTTTTAAGGACATCGGCCGCGGCGGCTTCCACGGCACCCAGTTTTTCCACTCCAGCCTCCTTATCGACCTGATCGACCACCTTGTCCTGCAGCTGTTCAAGTTTCTTGTTGAGGGACTCCAATTCCATCTTCTTGGCAGCCTCGCCGCCCCGGAAATTCATGCTTTCGGTCTTGTCGGTGGTCTCGATCTTGGCGTTCAGTTCGGCGACCTGCATGCGCAAGGCCTGCATGGCTTCCGACTCCGGCAGTTCTTCGACTTTTCTCGGCTCAGCCGGCATTTCCTTGAGCGGCTCCAGCGCCTGGTCGATCTCGGCCTCGGTCAGATTATCGAGCACCTTCGCATCTTCCTCAACAAGAGCTTCGGCCACGCCATAATCTTCTTTTGTCCCGCGCGGCCCGACCAGCTCGCTCATCCTGGCCGCTTCCGCAACCGCCTCAGCCTCCGTCATTTCCGCGGCCCTGACAGCCTCGGATTCGGCGACTATCTGCTGGTCGCGCCCCTTCTCGCCGGGAGTCATCTCGGCCCCCTTGGCAGCGGCCTGCGCCTTAATTTCCGCGGAGGTCTCCTGGATGCCGGCGACGGCGGCGCCCGTCTCTTGCATGACCTGGCCGGCCACCTCTTCAAAAGACTGCACCTTTTCCGGCGTTTCCGGTCTTTCAGCGGCAGGTTTTTCACCTTTTTTTTCGGCCGTTGGTTCTGGTCGCGGCGTGTCGTCAGGCTGACGCGGCATAAAATTCATTGATTAAGGTTGTCGAGGTTGCCTCCTTTGATCTTAGATAATATTTTTTCGGCTTGTTCCCGGTCTATGCGCGCCATGACGTCCTTGAGCAGTTTTCCCTGCTGTGCCTTCAGTTCTGCAAGTTCGGCCATGTGCTTGGCATGGATGTGCTGCAGCTTTTCCACCAGATCGCCTATCTTCTTGTCGCGCTCCGATGACCCGCCGTTCATAAACAAGACCGGAATTAAGAAAGACCTCCGTCACGCGGAAAGACCCTTCAATTGGTCGGCGGCGGTCACGAACTCCTTGGTGAAATCCCCGAACACTTTCTGCATCTTGACCTCGAAATCAGGGACATTCTGTTTGAAGAAGGCCATGGCCTCGGCCGGGTCGACCTCCTCTTTCTCCATGAGTTTGTTGAACTCCTCGAGAGACTTTTCAT